>WNFY01000010.1_pt1 | contig 186293 bp, 167 predicted proteins | sample 5400091 | NCBI WGS metagenome assembly WNFY01 (sample SAMN13153364, study PRJNA577476) | soil metagenome | isolation source: 60 cm soil or saprolite under grassland replicate 1 | place: USA:California | collected 2016-06-15
GCCTCCTAAGCGGAAGGTCGCGCGTTGGAATCGCGCCGGGGGCACCATTTATCCAGTCTGTCTATTTCAGCCAGAGCTATCAGAATGCGACGATCTTCGGCCTGCTTAATCTTTGCCCTAATAGTTATTTCGCTCTCCGCCTTGATGCCTGCGGCCCCGACCGTTTCGTCTGCCTCAATCAGCGATAAGTGGAGAAGAGAGGAGTTTGGGCAGGCTTCCCCCGCTGACGCCTGGTCGAGTTCGATCCAGGACAAATTATTTCAACAGACTCCTTCCGCGAAAATCGCCGATGAAGTCACAAAAGACACTGCCGATGGCAAGAGCACCTCAGTCGTGATCTTTCTTGCTGACCAGGCCGACGTCAGTGCTGCCTATGACATTAAAGATCAGGATGCGCGCGGCTGGTTCGTTTACAAAACCCTTACCGGGCATGCCAGTCGAACTCAGGCAGAGCTTCAGAGTTTACTCAGGCAGCGAGGCGTAAGCTATCAATCATATTGGGCGGCTAACATGATTATCGCCGACATCGATCGCAGTTTGGTTGAACTGGTCGCTGCCCGCGCAGATGTGGCGCGTGTCGATTCGAACAAATCCACCCGGTGGATAGAAGATCCTGAGATTGCCTCGAACCGTGCGGCGCCGGAAATTGCCAGTGCAGTTGAATGGGGCGTTGTCAATGTAAACGCGCCTGCTGTTTGGGCCCTGGGTTTCACCGGGCAGGGCATCGTGATCGGTGATCTGGACACAGGCACACGCTGGACGCACAACGCGCTCAAGCCCAAGTATCGCGGCTGGAATGGTACTACGGCCGACCATAACTACAATTGGCACGATTCAATTCATAGCGGAGGGGGAACCTGCGGCGCGAACACAGTCGCACCGTGTGACGATAGCGGACACGGCACGCATACGGCGGGAATTACCGTCGGCGACGACGGCAGTGGCAATCAGATCGGGGTTGCGCCGGGCGCGAAATGGATTGGTTGTCGAAATATGGATCAGGGTAATGGGACGCCGGCGACCTACACCGAATGTTTTCAGTTTACGATTGCACCGACCGATCTTACCGGTAGTAACCCTAACCCCGCGCTTCGTCCGCATGTGCTGAACAATTCATGGACCTGTCCGGCCAGTGAAGGTTGTACTACTCGCGCCGAGTTGGAAACAATCGTCAATAACACAGAAGCAGCAGGCATCTTTGTCGAAGCATCCGCGGGGAATTCCGGGCCCGGTTGCAGCACCGTCTCCGATCCACCGGCAATCTACAGCGCGGCGTTTTCAACCGGGGCCATCGACATCAGCAACACGCTGGCGAGTTTCAGTAGTCGAGGTCCGAGCACCTACTACACGCCGAACCTGCTTAAGCCAAACATTTCGGCGCCGGGTGTGAACGTCCGTTCTTCTTATGTCACCAGCGATTCGACGTACGCGACTTTGTCGGGTACATCGATGGCTGGGCCGCATGTCGTCGGCGTGGTAGCGCTTCTCTGGTCGGCGCGACCGCAGCTAGTACGCAACGTCGCCGCGACGAAATCGATTTTGCAGAGCACGGCCAACGCCGCGGTAGTAGTTAGTCCCGCGCAGACGTGCGGGGGTACGGCTTCGACCGTGATTCCCAACAACTCATTCGGTTATGGACGGGTTGACGCGCTCGCGGCGGTTAACGCTGTGCCCACGGCGGCGCCTGGCTCGATCAGCGGTCGAATCACTGGTAGCGATGGTGGTTCACTTGCTGGTGCGACGATTCAACTTGACGGAGGGTCAACCCGAACCACAATCACCGACAGCAACGGCAACTATCATTTCAGTAATCTCGAGAGCAGCCAGTTCTACACCGTCACTCCTTCACTGGCGAACTATTCTTTCAGTCCGGTGAATCGTTCCTTCTCTCTGGTTGGTGATCGAACCGATGCAGCTTTTAGCGGGACTGCCGATGCTACGCAGACCGCCAATGCGGTCGACACCACTGAATACTTCGTGCGCCAGCATTATCTGGACTTCCTTGGCCGCGAACCCGATCAGGGCGGCTTTGAATACTGGACCGGCCAGATCAATCAATGTAATGGCGACGCTAACTGTGTTCGTAATAAGCGAATAGATGTGAGCGCGTCTTTCTTTGCATCACCCGAGTTCCAGCAGACCGGTTCGTTTATCTATGAACTATATGCCGGAGCGCTGGGCCGGACACCTAACTACACTGAATTCATGCCGGATCGTTCCCAGGTAATAGGTGGCCCAAATCTGGACGCTGCCCGGATAGCTTTTACCGATACTTTCGTGCAAAGGCCTGAGTTCACTGCTCGTTCAGGCAGAATACAACAAAGCGTTTGTGCTCTTTGAATACTTCGGCTATTTGCGAAGGAATCCGGACACGGGCGGCTATGACTTCTGGCTGAACGTTCTGAATGGACGCGAGGCCGGAAACTATCGCGGGATGGTCTGCGCTTTCCTGACGTCGAGCGAATATCAGCTGAGATTCAGCTCGGTGGTGACGCATAGCAATGCTGATTGCTCCGGCGTACGGTAGTTCACTTTAACATTCCCATTTTGATCAAGGGCGGGAAATTTATTTTCCGCCCTTTTTTACGTACCGCTGCAGGTCGCTGCCATCAACAGTTTTTCCTTCTGGACTCATTTTGCCAACCGAGTTGGAAATTTCCTTGACACTCCCTCGATTTGTTGCTAAAAGCGTGGCTAGATTCATAATCTTATTTCTATCCCATCAGATAGCGGACCAGAAGGTTCCCAAGCCACCCTTCCCGACCGCTCATGGCTGTGGCTTCAACAAACAAATCGGAGGATTCCCTATGAAGAACCAAAAGTTTTTTGCGTCAGGAGTGTTCCTGGTGTTCACGTTACTCTGTCTACAGAGTGCCGCGTCAGGTCAAGTGGCCAGCGAAGGCAAATTAGCCAACGTTAATGCCAACGGGTCGAGCGTCAGGTGGGAAGTGCTGGCTGCGAATTCCGGGCTTACCCTCACTATCTCGGCGCCCGACGGAAGAGTGTTTCGCAAAGAGTTTAAGGCAGGCGCCGCGCCCGAATTCACGTTGACTGATAAACAAGGCGAGAGACTGCCTGATGGCCAGTACACGTACGAACTGCGCCTCAGCCCTGTAATCTCAGCCGGGATCAAGGAAAGGTTAAACGCTTCGCGCGCCAAAGACGATGAACCGGAAGATGAAAGAACTGCGCGCAAGCAAACAGCGGCTCCCGGACTGGTGCAGTCGGGAGGCTTCGCAATTCTGAACGGCTCGGTAATCGTCGCCGGAGCTGTGGAAGATTCGCGACGCACCGCGAAAGTTTCTGGGCTGCAGCTGGCGCCGAAGGTCATCTCCGGCAACACCGTGGCCCGGCTTCGCAACCATCGCGTGTCTCTGGGCGCTATGCCCGATGAGGTAATCCCCGACGATCTGATTGTGCAGGGCAGCATCTGCGCCGGCCTTGACTGTGTTAACAACGAAAATTTCGGTTTTGACACAATCAGGGTTAAAGAGAACAACACCCGCATTCAGTTTGACGACACTAGTACCAGCGCCGGATTTCCCACCAATAACTGGCAGATAAGAGCGAATAGCTCAGCCAGTGGTGGCGCCAGTTTCCTGGCGTTTGTCGATCAAGGCGCGACCGGCAACTCAGAAACGGGAACGATTGTGTTCGAAGTCGATGCCGGCGCCCCAGCTAACTCACTCAAAGTAAGCAGCACGGGCAAGGTGGGACTCAGAACGGCGACGCCGGTCCTGGATCTACACATTAATACCACCGATACTCCGGCAATTCGCTTCGAACAAAACAACACCGGCGGGTTTACGGCGCAGACGTGGGACGTGGCCGGCAACGAGGCCAACTTCTTTGTTCGCGATGTGACCAGCGGCTCCCGCTTGCCTTTCCGCATTCGGCCAGGCGCTCCTACGAGCTCGATAGACATCAGCGCAACCGGTAATGTTGGTATAGGTACGGCCAGTCCGGCATTCCCACTGGATGTCACAAATTCCAGTGCGAGCGTAGCGCGGTTTAAGAGTAGTGCCGCCGCCAATGCCGTGAACATTACACTTGATTCCGCTGCCACCCGCAATACCAATATTGAGTATCAACAAGGTGGTACGAATAAGTGGTTCGAGGGAAACGATGCCAGCAACGACCGCTTTCGTTTAGCAAACAGCAATGCTAACGGCAATGCCGAGGTGTTAACTGTCTTGCAAAACGGAAACGTCGGCATTGGGACCACTACACCCGATCTGAAGCTGTCGGTCAACGGCGACGCCGACAAATCTCTTGGGGGCGGATCATGGCAGTTTTTTTCGGATGAGCGCCTGAAAAACATTAAGGGCCGCTTTAACAGCGGACTGAAAGCCGTGATGCAGTTACAGCCAATCCGTTACGAGTACAAGCGTGACAATGCGCTCGGCCTTCAGTCAGAAGTAGAACAAGTCGGTTTTGGAGCCCAGGCTCTGCAAAAGATCATCCCGGAAGCGGTCAGCAAGAACGCGAACGGCTATCTGATGGTCAATAACGACCCGATCCTCTGGACTATGCTCAACGCCATCAAAGAGCAGCAGAAAGAGATCGCTCAACTGAGAGGAGAAATTCGGAAGTTGCGGGCAGCCTCGCGTAGATCCAGAAAATAGGGCTGCTCCGATTCGTACCAGGTAAGACACCAAGGGCGCAAGAGCTAAAGCGGACGGATCGTTTTATGCTCCTTGCGCCCTTTAATGTCTAATTGTCGTTTAGTATCGTCTGCGGCTCGTATTGAAACCAACCAGCGACTGCGATCTCAATTAACGAAGCGTCGCAGTTGCACGCTGATCGCGAAGCCAATCGCAATGAACGTCGCAAGCACTGAAGACAGTCCCGCGCTCATCAAAGGCAAGGGAACGCCGATTACTGGTAATAATCCCAACGCCATGCCGACATTGATGAAAATTTGAAAGATCAAACCACCGACGATAGCCATAATTACCAGCATGCCCGTGCGATCGCGAGATCGGCGCGCGTCAGCGATCAACCTCGAGAGGAGCAGTGCATACGAAGCCAGCAAGAGGATGCAGCCGACGAAACCTGTCGTTTCCGCCGTGACCGCAAAGATGAAATCTGTGTGCGGCTCCGGCAGAAATTTCAGACTGCTTTGCGAATACTCTGAGCCGCGAGCCCCGACCAATCCGCCCTCTCCCACAGTCACAATTGATTGCCAGGTGTGATAACCAAAGCCCCGCTTGTCCGCGTTTTCCGGATCCAGAACTACCTTGATTCGTTCCAACTTGTAACCGTGCAGCAAGCCAGTCTTAACTCCTATCATATAGCCGAGCGGCGCGCCCGCAATACAAGCAAGCAAAACGGCGCCTACGATCCACATTCGCACTGATGAAAGGAACAGAACTATGCCGAGCAGCGGAAGATAAGTGATCGATTGCCCCAGATCGGGCTCAAGCAGGATTAACGCCATCGGCAATCCGAGAATTGCGCACCCGATCAGGAATTCCCTCACAGTTAAATTGCCGGCGCGGTGCTTGCCAAAATATTTCGCGAGCATCAATACAACGGGAATTTTTACAAACTCGGATGGTTGAAACTGACCGAGCCCCGGCAACTTGATCCAACACCGCTGTCCGTTAATTTTCATTCCCACGTGCGGGATCAGCACCACGACCAAAAGGACGAGACCCAAAACATAAAGAAACGGCGCGAGGTCAACCAGCCGGCGATAATCGGTAAATGCAATCGCCAGCATCGCGACCAGCGCGATGCCCAGACCGATAAGTTGTTTTTGCCAGAAAGTCTCGGTGGGCTGCGCATTATGAATCTCCCAGGCGCCGAAAGACACGATAGCAATCGCCAGCACCCCCAGGATCCAGTCGAAATCTCTCAAACTTCGCTTTTCAAGAATTGCAACCATTTCAGTAAGCAGTAAGCAGTAATTTATCGGATGCGCATCGCAATGTTATTAGCGGGCGGCTCGTTCGTCTTTCGCGTCTTGGCATAATAGACGTCGTACATTGCCCGCACCGATGGAGCCCCGAATCGGGAACCGAGTCCGGCGTTTTCTATTAGCGCAACGCAGGAAATCTCCGGCTTAAACGCCGGAGCGTATGAAACAAACCACGAATGGTCTTTGTGTTGGCCGACGTCTTTGCCGAGGCTCACGACCTGGGCCGTACCGGTTTTGCCCGCAATGTCGAATCCAACCATCTTTATGCCTGTAGCGGTTCCCGATTCATTGACTACCGACCACATAGCCTTGACCACCACAGCATTTTCATCTTCGGGAATGCGAAGATCCTTTGGATCAGGACGGTCGAATACTTTTCCGGGGCGCGCGGCACGATAATCGGGACTACTGGGATCATTACCCACGGCATCTACGGGGCGGATCTCTTTCATGAGATGTGGAACATACATCTTGCCCTTCATGCCGATCGCCGAGTGGGCGCGCAATAAGGCAAGTGGCGTCAGCACGTCTTCGCCCTGGCCGAAGGACGAGTAGACGGTGTCGATGTCTTTCCATTCGGTGTCTTTTGGGTAAAGACGCGCTTTCAATTCGCGTGAAGGCGTGGTGCTAATCAATTCATGCGGCAGGTCTATTCCCGTCTTCTTATTTAGATCGAACTCATCGGCCATTTCCTGAATGCCTTCAAGCCTCATTTTCAGACCCAGGTGATAGAAATAGCTATCGCAAGATTTCATGATCGCGACGTGCACGTCGGGCGAGCCATGATTGCCGCCCATGCAGCGTGTGAATTTGTTGCCGATCGTGATGCCGCCTCCGCACACCAGATTGGAGTGAGCGATGGTTATGGCTCCCTGCTGCAATCCGGCCGTTGCCATGAGCGGCTTCCAGGTCGAGCCTGGCGGATACCTTCCCTGAATGGCCCGATTGATCAGGGGTTTGTTCGGATCGGTGAGGAGTTTGGCATATTCTGCGCGGCCTTCTTTGGTGCCAATCCGTTGCGAAAACAAATTCGGATCAAAGCTCGGAGCCGAAGCCAGTGCAAATATCTCGCCATTATTTGGATCCATTGCGATGATTACTCCCCGGCCCTGGGGGGATTTGCGCAATTGGTCTTCGGCAGCCTGTTGTAAATCGAGATCGATTGTGGTGATCAAATCCTGGCCTTTTTGAGGTTCGATTCTCTCAACTTCGCTTTGAATGTGGCCGCCGCTGTCGACAATTACTTTTCGATATCCTTCGTGGCCGCGAAGATATTCGTCGTAAGAAGCTTCCAGCCCATCCTGTCCGATGATGTCGCCTGGTTTGTAGCCTTTATCTTTATAATCGGGCTGTTTCAATTGGTCCGGGCTGACTTCACCGACGTATCCCAGCACATGCGCCATCATCCCATCCGCGGGATACTGTCGCTGAGGCGTTTCCTCAACCCGTAACGCGGGAAATTCGAGTTGGTGCGCATCAACCCAGGCGATGTCCGCCGGCGTTGCTTCTTCCTTAATCCGAATGGACTCGAAAGCCGGCTGTAACTTTATCTGCTCGAAACGTTCGCGCAGGATCTCGGGATCTAAACTCAATCCGTCTGCCAGCGGTTTGATCAGCGAACCGCGATCCATGTTCTTCGTATCTTCACGGGAAAGAATTACGCTGTAGATGGTGCGGGAAGCGACCACGACTTTCTCGTTGCGATCAAGAATGCGGCCCCGCGTTGCCGGGATCGGCAGCAACCGGATACGCTGATTTTCCGCCACCTCCGCATAACGCCGGCCATCGATGATCTGTAGCAGGTAAAGCCGAACGCCCAGCACACCCAATACAACAAAGACCAGGATCTGAATGATCTGTAATCGACCGCGCACGTTTTGTGAGTCGTCAACGAATTTCATAGGATCGCTTTGCTCGCGACGGTGGACGATAGACGAAGAACCATAACAGAGGGGTTGACGCGTACGACTATGGCCTATCGCTCATTTTCCATCATCTGTCTTTATCTCCTCCGCAACACTCCAGGTCGCCGCGCTACGCGACGTCGCACTGAAAACTGACGCCGCTGCCGGGCGGGCGCGCTGAACATCGAATTATAAAGGTAAAGCAGAATAGTTCCCGCTATGGTCGTAGCGATGATTTTATACGCGATGTTCTGGATGAAAGGCATCGTCGGCGGATGACCAAACAACCGATTCATCGCCACGTAAATGACGTTGTCGATCAACGTCGCTCCTGCCAACACCGGGATTCGCAACAGCGTTGTATCGAGCATAACGCGCGAAGCTGCGAGAAACACGATGTACGCGGTCAGGGTTTTTGAGAAACCGCCGGCTCCGAGTAAGCCATGGCTCAGGGCATCGGTAGCGAACCCTGCGGCTGCCCCCACCACCAAAGCCTGCAGCGCCTCGCGTTGCAGGGCGAAATAAACAACCAGAATCAGACCCAGGTCCAGATAGGCAAGTGGACGCCACGCGGCCAGGGCTGACTGTAATGCGATGGCAAGGGCCAGGACCCCTGCGATTGTAAGTTGGCGCATCTCAGAATACTGAACCGGGGGCAGTGAGTCGTGAGACAAAAACTATCGGGCTTAAAACAAAATGGCCGCTCAACGTTCAGCGCTTTTACTTCTCTTCTTTTCCACGTTCGGCAAGGATTGATCTGAGTCCGATCGCTGCGGGGGGTGATACACCAGAACCGCGACCTCTTCGAGCCGATCGAGACCCGCGGACGGCTTAATATGAATTAACTGATTCTCGGTCGCCGCGCCGCTCCTGAGCTCAACAACCTGGCCAACCGCAAAACCAGCCGGATAGATGCCGTCTTGTCCGGTCGTGGTAACGGTTTCTCCCATCTGTACTTTTTCCAGGCTCGAGACAAATCGCATATCAAGCAATCCGTTATCACCCATTCCCTTGATCGATCCGAAAGCGTGTGAAGTGCCAAGTTCGCCGACGACCGCGCCTACACCGGACCGTTCGTCAGTAATTAACATTACCTGCGCGCTCAGGGGGCCCGTGGCGACAACTCGGCCGACAATTCCGGAAGTCGCTACCACGGGCATATTGTTTTCTATCCCCACCAATCTTCCCTGGTCGATGGTGATCGTATCGAACCACGCGGACGGATCGCGTGCGATGATGCGGGCCGTGACCGTCGCGTAATCGCTTTTCTGTTTTAATCCGAGCAAGCCTCGCAAGCGATTAACCTCGGCGGCTTTCTCGCGCGTCTCGCGCAGCTCCGCTTCCATACGTGCGACCTTTTCCCGGAGTTGTTGATTTTCAGACGAAGCCTGACGCAATTCGCCAAAACCTGAAAAAACGTTAACGGTATTATTACCAACGAAGGCTGCGACCCGCTGGACGGGATAGGCGAATGTTTGCGCCCAGCTTTGAACGACACGCTGATTGTTGTTGTAATCGCGCGCGTCGTACGACATGAGAAGGAAATTCGCGAGCAGCAATACCACCAGCCACCACGGCGCTCTTTGTCGTATCTCTCTCTGGGTGCGAATTGCGGCCATCTTACTTAGAGAGTCTTACCAAATCTGAATCACAATTCAGCGACCATCAGCTCCCACGGTCAGACTATTGTCCCACTTGACACGCTTCAATAAATCAAAGTCTGACAACATCTTACCGGTGCCCAGCACTACCGACGCCAGCGGATCTTCGGCCAGCGAAACCGGCAGTCCGGTCTCAATCGAAAGGCGCTTATCGAGGTTCTTCAAGAGGGCGCCGCCGCCAGTCAGCACGATCCCGCGTTCCACTATGTCGGCTGAAAGTTCGGGAGGAGTACGTTCGAGAGCGACGCGCACGGAATTAATGATCGCGGCGACAGAGTCAGCCAGGGCCTCACGTATTTCTTCATCCGAGATCGTGATCGTCTTGGGAATGCCTTCGATCAAGTTGCGGCCGCGGACTTCGTAACTGAGCGGCTCGTCCAACGGAAAGGCGGAGCCAAGTTCAATCTTGATTGCCTCGGCGGTTCGTTCTCCGATCAAAAGGTTGTATTTGCGTTTAATATATTGCGTGATCGCTTCGTCCATTTCGTTTCCGGCGACGCGCACGGAACGCGAATACACAATGCCACTCAAGCTGATCACGGCGATGTCGGTTGTGCCGCCGCCGATGTCCACCACCATATTTCCGTGCGGTTCAGTGATGGGCAGTCCGGCGCCGATTGCCGCCGCCATTGCCTCTTCGACGAGATAAACTTCGGAAGCCTTTGCGCGATACGCCGAGTCTTCGACGGCGCGTCTTTCAACTTGCGTGATCTCGGATGGAATTCCGATCACCACCCGCGGGCTGACCCACGTCTTGCCATTGTGAGCTTTGCGAATAAAGTGCTGAAGCATCTTCTCAGTCACTTCAAAATTTGCGATGACGCCGTCTTTCATCGGCCTGATTGCGACGATGTTACCCGGGGTGCGGCCGAGCATGTCTTTAGCGTCGCGGCCGACCGCCTCAACTGCGTTAGTTACTTTGTTAATGGCAACGATCGAGGGTTCTGAGACGACAATTCCGCGTCCCTTTGCGTACACGAGCGTGTTGGCCGTGCCAAGGTCGATCGCCAGATCGCTTGAGAACAGGCTAAAGATTGATTTGAAAGCCATCTGAAAAACTTTCCTGCTTGTTAAATGATTACGCCTGGAGAGGTGAGCGATCAGTTTCAGCGCAAGGGCCGAGGCGGCGACGCCTCACTACTATAGCCTGGCACATCGGAAAAACAACTCACCGGGGGCAAAACAAAGATACAACTATTTGGCGGGTAATGCTATTAGTAAATCGAAATTTGGCTATCGATTTTTCAGAAAGTCCCGCTTACCGGAAAACGCTTGGTTCCATTCATCATCAAAATTCCCGGCTGGCGACTCGAGGGCATCGAAGTTCTTTTCCCGCAAGTCGGTGGGAAAGAGTGTTCACTCGGACCGGCTGCCACTAAGAACCAGGCGATACTGACTGTTGTTTCCCTGCTGGTCCGAAGCCTGGAGGGTTACTTCTCTGGTACCCGAAGGCACGCTGATTTGGATTTGGAAAGATCCGTCACGCGCGGCGGTCGCATCGCGGGACGAAACACTGACGCTGGTACCGGGGGCGGCGTTCCCGCGGATTATATAAAGATTGCCACCCAGGTACGCCGAAGACAGATTAGAAACAGCCACGGCGGCTGAGGTCGCTCCGCGCATGTTGATATTGAACTTGAGCGGCTCACTCCAGTCGCTGGTCTGACCCGAAGCAGCAGTGGCGCGGATTCGCCAAAAGTAAACTCCTGGCCGCAGATCGCTGACACTGAATTGAGTTGCCACCAGCTGATCGCGTTCGATTACACGCCCTTCGGCAACAAAGAAAGGTGACGTAGCTACTTCTACGCGATAATAAGCGGGAATGCCTGATTGCGGTTTTTGCCAGCGCAGCGTCACCGCAGCTGCACCATTCGTAGCTACAAAAATCTTTTCCAGGTCACGAGGTTCGATCGGTTGCGGAATGTCGAGCAGTCGCTGTGGCTTGGATACCGTGCCCGACTGGTTGACGGAAACATATTCCCCTGCGCGCAGGAAAGTTTTCTCGCCAGCTCGGTTCACGCTCTCAACGTTTCCGCTGTTGACCCGAATCTCTTCTGTGCCTTCCGGATTCACTCCGAAACTTGCGGCCGTCTCTCCGGCAATCTGGTTTTGGGTCTTCGGCGTCTCGACAACATTTTTTGTGCCTTCGCTTTGGTGGTCGGTACGAACGAGCATTTGTCCGCTGTCGACAACAACGTGAACATTGCTCCGTTTGCCACCCTCGTTGCCATCGTTGTCGCGAATGATGATCGTGCTGTCAGGCCGGACGACTACAGTCGAACCATCGGCCATGCCAATTCGCGCGCGTCCGTCCGCCTGGGTCTGGACTGTGTCGCCGGGATAAAGTTGCGTGTCGCCGCCGGCAATAATAACTTGACGTGTTGATGCCCGGATGACTTTCACGCCGCCTTCAAACGAAATGAAACGCGCGCCGGCAGGCGCTTCGGTCCGCAGGCCGACCTTGCGGAGTGGATTGCCATACTTCCAGACATACAGGGCGCTGCCACCGCCGACTAGACATAACGCCAGCGCGAACCCGAGAAGGTAGAGAGAACGTTTCTCGACGACCCACCAATCCAGATAAAAGTGTGGTTTGCGATTAGACATGCGAATCGAAAACGATAAGGTGAGTAGGAGAGAGCGGCTCGAGGCGCGGTTTCGGGGACCGCCAAACACAATTTAACACAGTGGTGATGGCGCTTACAAGCTCTGATTTTGGCCTTTTTTCACGAATTCTTGAGTCTTGCGTCCGCCGAACTCGTCTATTTAACGTAAATAGGGTTTGAGATTATCCAGGGCTTGCCTCGAGCAGGTAAGGGCAGCGAATCAAGATAGGCCTCGATGCGGTAAGTGCCTTTGTCATGAATATCAAATTCACTTGTGCGCTGATCAGCTTTCTGGTCGACTGGATTCCCATTCTTGAAAAGGACGAACCGAGTCGGAAGCGGCGCGCTGACTTGTAAGTGCACGGCGGTTTTTAGGGTAACTTCCTCGCCCATCACCACCGGCGTGGAATCTTCCTGGGCGAAAAAGCTAAACCCATTTGGATCGCCGAAGACATCGAACGAGATGTAACAATGACCGCGCGCGATGGCGGCAAGCAAAGACTCGCGCGTGAGCGGCTCGCTCTTATCGATCAGCACGTGAGTGCGTACCACGTGAAAGCTCCGTTGATAAGGATCGAGCTTGATCCCCAGTAACTCTCGTCCGGTGGCGTCGTTCAAACTGATGCCAACGTTCGAATGCGCATCGTTGCCCTCGGTCGCGACAAGTCTCTCGTTCCCGCCGGCGATAGCATCGTCCCAACGCTTCTCTTCATCGGCCGGCCGCGCCAGGAAATTTGCGAACATCAAATCCGGATAACTTCGGTATGACCATAGTCCATCGAAGAAAGTGACCAGCCGATTCAGGTGTTGCGTGTTGGTGAACAGGTTGTAGACTTCGATGCCGTCGTATCCCCTGGCTTGCCAACTGTGAAAGTCATTCGGATAAGCAACTATCACCAAACCGCTGCGGGCTTTCTGTTCGTCGATCACCTGCTGGGTTGATTTCGTGCTTGCCGTGGCGGCTGAATCTGTTCCCGGAATCAGGAGCAGGCGATCGCCGTCACGGGTCGCTACTTCGTTGCCGTTTACAAACAACACGCCGGCATGTTCGCCGTTCAGAGTCATTGCCGCCGTATCAAAGTCCGGCTGTGGGTGCTCAGTCATGATCACGAAATCGAGTCCATTCGATTTCGCCGCGGCGACAAGCTCGGCGAACGTGCCGGTGCTGTGCCCGCCGAGAAACGAGTGAACGTGAATCACGCCTTTGTAATCGATCCTTTGGTTTTCCCTCTGCGTGATTCGCTGGGAGGCGAGTTGGTTGATCGCAGTATCGAGCCGCCCCAGACGATGCCGGCGGTAGACAAAGGGGAGTTGTAAGAAAGCGGCCAAAAGAAAAAGCACTAACAGCCCTCGTGACCAGCGCTTCATTGGTGCGGAATTGTAGACCAGAGAAGAGGTAGTGCGAAGGCGGCTTGCGATCACTATCTAATCTTCAAAGTCAACGGAAGCGATAGTTTCGCTGAGACGGCGTCCCAGGTCGGCGACCTTCACATGCTGAGGGTGGATGGTGTATTCATCCAGCGCGGCACGGTCGCGAAATACGGCCACCAACGCAGTGTCGTAAGAACGTGCCAAGTGGAGAATATCGAACCCCACGGCAAATCTTTCCATGCCCTCAACTACGCCGGCGAGACTCCTCAAATCCGCAAGATGTTCATCGCGCGAACCCTGGTCAACGTCACGACGATATTTCCAAATGACAACGTGAGTCAGCATTCTTCGACGGCCTTTCGATCCAGCCTATGACTTTTCAATCAGGCGCTTCAGTTGTTCGTTCAATAGCTCCCAAACCTGGCGGACATGTCTTTCCGTGGTCCGAATATTTCCGATTGAGAGCCGCAGCGCGAGTTTGTCATTTAACTTCGTATGCGACAGAAACGCTTTTCCAGTCGCGTTCACGCCGTGCATGATTGCTTCATTCAAAACATCGAGGCGTTTGCCTCGGACTTCATCGCTCTCGCCGGCGATCGCCGGACGGGCGCGAAAGCAGACCAGGGCGAACGGCACCGGGGCGAGTAATTCCCACTTGGAAGATCCTTCAATCCAGGAAGCAAATAGTGTCGCCAGCCGGCAGTGCTCGCGAATTCGTTCAGCGAGTCCCTCGTGACCAAAATAGCGAATGATCATCCACAGCTTCAACGCGCGGAAGCGCCGGCCGAGTTGCACGCCATAATCCGATCCGCTGCGGACTTTGTCTTGTTCAGGCGTCTGCAAATATTCGGGTACCAGCGAGAATGCTTTCCTCAGGAGATCCAGATGGCGGCAATAGAGCACTGAAAGATCGAACGGCGTAAAAAGCCACTTGTGAGGATTCAGGACGAGCGAATCTGCGCGCTCACAACCGCGCAGAATGTTTTGCATTTCCGGAACAACGGCGGCCGATCCCGCATACGCCGCGTCGACGTGCAGCCATAACGAATGCTCTTCACAGATTTTAACTATGTCCGGAACGGGATCGACGCTGGACGTCGATGTTGTGCCAACCGTCGCGACCACACAGAAAGGATGAAAACCGTCGCGCTTATCTTCCTGGATTGCTTTCGCCAGCGCTTTCTGGTCCATGCGAAATTCCGAGTCGGTAGGAATCTTGCGCAAGCTGCGCTGGCCCAGGCCGAGCGTAATGATGCCTTTGTCAATCGAAGAATGCGCTTGTTCTGAGGCGTAGACGCGCAGAAGAGGAAGATCATCGCGACCGCTCATGCCGTCCTCGCGAATGCGCAGATTGGCGCCCTCCCGGGCGGCAGCGATCGCGTGCATGCTGGAGACCGAAGCGGTGTCGTAGATAAACCCGCTAAGGCCGGAATCAAGACCCATCATTTGGCGTAACCAGTCCAGGACAACTTCTTCCAATTCAGTCGATGCCGGAGACGTTCGCCACAACATCGACTTAACATCGAACGCGGCGCTTAATAATTCGCCGAAGATGCCCGGCGCCGAAGTTGAGGTCGCGAAATAGGCGAAGAACGAAGGATGACTCCAGTGTGTAAGCGCGGGAACGATTAGCCGATCGACGTCAGCGAGAATCGCACCCATCGGCTCGCCTTTTTCCGGGGGTGAAGAAGGCAATTGAGCTTTTAGATCGCCGGGTTCAATCTGGGCGAGTACCGGAAGATCTTCAATGCGATCAAAGTAGTCGGCGATCCAATCGATGATCTCGTGACCATAGCGACGGAATTCTTCAGCGCTCATGTCGCCGACTGTCGTTTGATCTTGATCGGGTTTTTGAGCCGGCTCCGGCATATCAGTCTCTTGCATGCATTTTGAAGGCAACGTCGACACTGTGTTTTTGCAACTTCGTTCTCGGTTATGGGAGTAACCTCAGTCTTACGCAAAGGCGCAAAGCCGCAAAGAAGAACCGCAAAGTAAGAAAATCAAATAGCCGTAAAATCAGAACCCCAGCGGCTGCAACGGTCGCGCTTTGGTGCCTTCGAAAAACCAGCTCGCACCGACCCGCAAACGGTGATGCCACGTTGGCAGGCGTTGCGTATAAAGCGCGAAACGTGCCTGGCGCGCCACAGCTCCGCCCAATACTTTTCCTCCCACCAGAACAGCTCCATGTTCCGTGCCGAGGCTAAGCGCTTCACCCAGCTCTTCGAAATGTTTCGATCGCAAGTGACCGCCGGTGAGAAATGCCTTCACATTATGCGACAGCAAACCAGCCTGTTGAAACGCCAGTTGGGCCGTGCCTTGAAGCGTCGGCACCACGTCGTCGTAAAGGGCGATGTCGCCGAGCGCGAAGGCGTTTTCATAACCGCGCACCTGCAGAGTTGGTTCAACCATGAGCAGGCCACGCCGGTCTTTCTCAACCTTGAGTTGTTCTATCAAGGGATTCACGCGCACCCCCGCCACCCAAACGACTGCGGCGGTTTTGATTTCGGTCTGTTTATGATTGTGCTCGAGAGTGATGCCCTGCTCGGCCACGCGCACAACCCTTGTGTCTGTGAACGTCTCGACGCGCGAATGAAGCAAAGCGGCATCGACAAACTCGCGAATTTGATGGCCCATACCTGGCACCAGCCGGTCCGCCATCTCGATCACCAGCACGCGCGCCTCGCCACGCAGCGCGCGACGTTTCACGGCGTCGCGTAAAAGATCGGCCATTTTTGTGGAGAGCTCGACCCCACTGGCGCCGCCACCTACAACTGCGAATGTCAGGGCATCGCGGGTGTCCTGAGGGGCAGCATCGGGCTGCACGCTATCCAACGCCTCAGTCATAAGGCGCCGCAAATTGTTTGCGTCGGCGAGAGTGCGAAAGGGAAGCGAAAGGGCTTCGGCGCCGGCGACGCCAGCATAGTTGGTGACGGCACCGAGGGCGAGCACCAGGGCATCGTAGACAAACGGTTCCGCCCTGCCGCTTACCGTCACCAGGCGAGACTTCAGGTCGATTTTCGTAACCTTGCCACGGACCGAACGCACTCGTTCATCTAATAATTCCCTGTAATCGGGCGCAATATGCCAGGCTTCAACTTCGCCGCTTAAATACTCATAGAGCATCGGCTTGAAGAGAAAGTGGTCCTCGTCGCTGACGAGTGTGACGTCGCCGGCTCCGGCCAGATCGAGCGCGCTAAACAATCCGCCAAATCCGCCGCCAAGGATCAGGATTTTCGCGTCCTGCACAGCCATGACTCAAGTTTTCCTGAGGTGATTGTCTAAAGCGAGGGAATGTTATCAGACAAAGTCGCACGCTGACAGCAGGAAGCCGGCTTCGCGTCATCGCCGCTGGACACAAATCCGACGCGCATGTTAGTTTCTACCTTGCAATTTAGTAACTTTGCGGTTTGCTTCGGCTTACTGCGGTCTGGGAGGGCCATCAATAGTAGTGGCGTTAGCAAGAGAAGCGAAAGAAAAGATAGTTGGGGAATATCGTGCGCACGCGGCGGATACAGGTTCGGCGCCCGTGCAGATCGCGCTGCTTAGTCAGCGTATCAACGAACTCACTGAACACTTCAAAACGCACAAGAAGGACAATCACTCGCGGCGCGGACTGCTGAAGATGGTCTCGCAGCGTCGCAGTTTGCTCGATTATTTGAAACAAACGAACATCGAGCGCTACCACGAGGTGGTTAACCGACTTGGTTTGCGTCGGTAAGACGAATAACGAATAAGCTCTAATCGAGACTATCTTCGAATCTCAAGACTGACAAAGCCCGCGCCTATCGAAGGACCTGAGCCGAATGCCGAACGTGACGGCGATACTCGAAGCCAGGTGGCGCGTGTGGCCTTGGAAAATGATAAAGGCGGCAAGAGCTCACGGCTAGGCTCTGCCGCCTTCACTGCTATTCAAAGCAACAAGTTTGTACGTCGCGCACAGACAATCACTTCCATTCAGGATATGTGCTGCGGTAACCCATTAACCCAAGCAAATCGCAGCGGATGCGACGCTGCGTGCCTGCAATTAGCAGGCGTTGTCAAAGGAGACAAGAAGAAATGACAGTTAAGAAATATTTGAAGGAGTCGATCAAAGTTGGTGATCACGATCTGACGGTTGAAGTTGGGCGCGTCGCCAAGCAAGCTGACGGCTCCTGCGTAATTCGCTATGGCGACACGATGGTTCTGTGCGCCGCGGTTGGCGGGCAAACACCGCGCGAAGGTGTTGACTTTTTTCCGCTCACGGTTGAGTACCGCGAAGCAAATTATTCTGCCGGCCGGATTCCCGGAAATTATTTTCGGCGCGAAGGTCGGCCCAATGAAAAAGAAGTTCTCACCAGCCGCCTGATCGATCGTCCCTGCCGGCCACTCTTCACGGATGGTTACCGCAATGAAACCCAGGTAATAACAACGGTGATTTCCGCTGACCCGGACAATAATCCCGATGTCGTCGCGATCACCGGTGCATCGTGTGCGCTTTACCTTTCGGACATTCCCTTTCCCAATCCGATCGCCGGGGTGCGTGTTGGCCTGGTCGACGGGCGTTACGTTGTCAATCCAACCTATGACGAAGTGCGCGATTCAAGGCTAAACCTGATCGTTGCCGGAACCGAAGAAGCCATTGTCATGGTCGAGGCCGGGGCGCACGAAGTTTCGGAAGAGATCATGGTTGAAGCGCTGATGCTGGCGCACAAAGAGATTAACCGGCTCTGCCGCTGGCAGAAAGAGCTTTACAAGGCGCTCGGAATCGAGAAGCGGGCGGTTGAACCGGCTGCCCTCAATGAAGAAATGCTTGGCGAGATCGAGCGCAATTACGCGGATCGCCTGCGCGCCGCGCTTGATACTACGAACCAGGAAAAACGCGCCAGCTACGCTGCCGTTGATGCGCTCAAAAAAGAAGTGGTCGAATCGTATCCGGAGGATCAAGTCGAGCAACGCTCCATGGCCAAAAAGTGCTATGACCATTTGAAGGAAAAGATCTTTCGCGATGACATCCTCAATCAAAGGCGCAGGCCGGACGGCCGCCGGTTCTCTGAAATTCGGCCGATCACCTGCGAAGTTGGTTGGCTGCCGCGCACGCACGGCTCAGCGCTTTTCACCCGCGGTGAGACGCAGGCGTTGGTGACCACGACGCTCGGCACAAAAGATGACGAGCAGTTCATGGACGATTTGGAAAAGGGAGAAGTTAAGCGACGCTTTCTGCTGCATTATAACTTTCCCCATTACTCCGTCGGCGAGGTTGGACGCTTTGGTTCGTCGTCCCGGCGCGAGATTGGGCACGGCGCCCTGGCGCGCCGCGCGCTCGAAGCAGTGCTTCCGGATGACACGAAGTTTCCTTACACAATTCGAATTGTCTCAGACATCACTGAGTCGAACGGATCTTCTTCGATGGCCAGCGTTTGTGGCGGTGCTTTGTCTCTGATGGACGCCGGGGTTCCGTTGAAGGCGCCGGTCGCGGGGGTTGCGATGGGTCTGGTGATGGAGGGTAATAAGTATGCGATCCTCACGGACATCGCCGGCGCTGAAGACCATTACGGAGACATGGACTTTAAGGTCGCCGGCACGCAGGAAGGAATCACCGCGCTGCAGATGGATATCAAGATCACGGGTGTGAATGCGCAGATCATGTCCGAGGCTCTGGCCCAGGCGAAGAAGGGGCGGTTATTTATCCTGGGAGCAATGGAACAGACCCTCGGTGAGCCCAGAACCGCTTTATCGCCGCATGCTCCGCGGATCATCAAGATCAAAATCAATCCAGACAAGATTCGCGACGTGATTGGACCAGGCGGAAAAGTTATCCGCGCTCTGGTCGAAGAGACCGGCGCGAAAATCGACGTTGAGGATGATGGCACGGTTTCGATTGCCACCTCGGACAGCGCCGCTGCCGATGCCGCCGTGAATCGGATTCGCGGACTAACCGCAGAAGCTGAAGTCGGCCAGACCTATGTCGGAACAGTCTCACGCATTGTGGACTTTGGCGCCTTTGTCGAGATTTTCCCAGGAACAGATGGCCTGTTGCACATCTCCGAGATCGCTGATCGTCGTGTCCGCGACGTTCGCGATGAACTGCGCGAAGGCCAGCAAATCATGGTGAAATGCATTGGCAAGGAGGGCAACAAAATCAAACTGTCCCGCAAAGCTGTACTGCGAGAAGAAGCCGGAGCCGAAGCGGCCAGCGACGCAGGCTGAAATCGCAGCAGCACAAGTCCGACGCTCACCAAAGATGTTAACGTGACTGCGCCCCAGTCTGACCGCTCGGGCTTGCTGCCTCCTTTGACCTTCCTAAAAGGGAATCCCTTGCAGGTGATGCCGGACTTTTCTCGGTATCACCTGTTCTTGTGTTCCTTCGGCGGCATACGATTCGCTTAATAGACATTTCAGAAAGAATAAACGCTAATCAGTCGATTTTTTCGGCCCCCGATGTTTGATTTCCATGCAGGGAGGAACCGGTAATGGCTGACAATGATGGTGGTGGTGGCGGCAGTAGTGTAGGCGTCGTGGCGGTGCTGGTGATATTTTTGATCGTAGTTGTAGCCGCCTTTTTTGCATACAGAGCTGGGGTCTTCGGCGGAAGGAAGACGCAGGTCGATATCAACATTAATACTCCGAGCAAATAACCGACTAAGAATCAAGCCTTTCAACATCGACAATTCGCATTACCGTTAAATGGTGAGGAGCGGTGAAGAGTGCGCTTCTTACTTTTGCGGTTTATGCGTCGGCTGTTAACATGTCCGGCGGTTTTCGTTATTCACTTTCATAACGCGTCAGAAGTTTCCAGCGCGATCGATAGAAAAAATTAGTGCCTGCACCCAACATCGAAACAATCGTTTCCCTCGCGAAGCGACGCGGTTTTGTCTATCCATCTTCTGAGATCTACGGCGGCCTGGGTAGCGCGTGGGACTATGGCCCACTGGGCGTCGAGCTTTGCAATAACGTCAAGCAATCGTGGTGGCGCTGGATGGTCTATGAGCGCGACGACATCGAAGGTCTTGATTCTTCGATCATTCTGAACCGGCTGGTGTGGAAGTATTCCGGGCACGAAGACACTTTTAGCGATCCGCTGGTTGATTGTCGCGACTGCAACACGCGTTTGCGCGCGGATAAGCTCGCGGACGGAAAATGCCCGAACTGCGGCTCAAAGAATCTGACTGAACCACGGCCATTCAACCTTATGTTTCGCACGCATGTCGGCGCGACCGCGGAAGACGATCCCGATTCGCTCGTCTACCTGCGTCCGGAAACTGCGCAGGGCATCTTTGTAAATTTTCTTAATGTGCTTAACACGAGCCGCCGGAAACTGCCATTCGGGGTCGCGCAAATTGGCAAGTCATTTCGCAACGAAGTCACCCCCGGCAATTTCATCTTTCGCACGCGTGAGTTCGAGCAGATGGAGATGGAATACTTTGTGCGCCCGGGCGAAGACGAACAAGCCCATCAGCAGTGGATCGACGCGTGTCTACAATGGTTTCTCGATATCGGCATCTCGGGCGACAACTTACGGCTTTACGAGCAACCCAGGGAAGAGTTGGCGCATTACGCCAAGCGCACGGTCGATATTCAGTATCGGTTTTTTCCTGAAAGGGAGGACGAAGAACGCCATTGGGACGAACTGATGGGCATTGCGAATCGCACTGATTTCGATTTGCGCACGCATTCGAAGAAACCTGAGGACTCGGAAGGCAAGCGGCTGAATCCTGATTCGACTGAGGATCTCTCCTACTTTGACGAGCAATCAAAGCAACGGTTTTACCCGTACGTGATCGAGCCGGCAGCGGGTGTCAATCGAACCGTGCTGGCGGTTTTGATGGATGCCTACTCTGAAAAGACGAATGAAAAAGGCGAGATGCGCGTGATTCTGAGGCTCAGACACTCGATGGCCCCGATCAAGGTCGCGGTGCTGCCACTGGCGAAGAACAAACCCGAGATCGTGGGGATGGCAAAGGCCATCAAGCGTTCGCTGCAACCCGTCGTGCGCGCGGTTTATGATGACACGGGAGGAATCGGCAAGCTGTATGCGCGACAGGATGAGATTGGTACGCCGTTCTGTGTAACGGTGGATCATCAATCGTTGGAAGACGAGGCCGTAACCGTCCGTGATCGCGATACATGGGAACAGGAGCGGGTGAAAGTAAGTGAACTCGCAGGACATTTGACTACTCGTTTAGTGGCGCCACTTGTCCCGCCAGCGGCACAAGTGGCGCTGCTAAACGGGTCAAGCGAAATCTAGATTCTCGATGCCGATTCTCAAGAAACGCGATCAGCAAACCGAAACCCGCCTGCTACTTGAGTCGGGCGATCCGGTTGAACTTCCGCCGGCCCAGATCGCCGGCGATGCGGTGCTGGTTCAATTCGACAAGTTCAAGGCGTTCCTGCCGGAGTTAACCGACGAATTACGAAAAGGAACAAGGGCTGAACCGGTCGCAGTGATGAACGATGGTTCGACTTTTGCAATTCATGGAGCGACGCGGACCTTCTGGGTCAAGTTGTGGCATTCTGCTGGATCAGATTTGACAAACATTGAACGCGTCCAGGTAATCAGTTGCATACCATCGACGCGCGGCGTGGAAATTCGAATCGCCGAGGACACTTAACGGCTCGACGACAGGTTCCAGAACTCGTTTAGGAGGCGGGCTACTGCCCGCCTTTATGATGCAAGCTTTAACCTGCGATGGTGATGGAGATTCCCAAAAAGATTTTGGATATTGCCAATGACGTCAGCGGGGCGGGTGGGCGCGCGTTACTGGTCGGCGGTTGTGTGCGCGATAAGTTAATGAACAAACAGCCGAAAGATTGGGATATCGAAGTCTACGGGATCGATCCAGCGCAGTTACGACAATTGCTGGATCAATTTGGCGATGTCAACATCGTCGGTGAAGCGTTTACCGTTTATAAGCTTGGTTCGGATCTGGACATTTCACTTCCGCGCCGCGACCGCAAATCAGGACGGGGGCATCGCGGGTTTGTCATTGAAGGCGATCCGCTCATGACCATCGAAGAAGCGACGTCACGCCGGGACTTTACGATCAACGCCATTCTGCAGGACCCGCTCACTGGCGAGATCATCGATCCGTTCCGTGGCCGGCCTGATCTCGATAACCGAACGCTGCGCGCCGTTTCCCTTAAAACCTTTGCCGAAGACAGTCTGCGTGTTTTGCGCGCCGCGCAATTTGCTGCTCGCTTTGGATTTCAGATCGATCCTGAGACCGTCGATGCGTGCCGGCTAATCGACCTCTCCGATTTGCCGTCTGAACGGATTTGGGGAGAGATAGAAAAACTCCTCTTACGCGCGCACCGCCCTTCGATTGGCTTAAAGTGGTTGCACGAGCTGCACGTGATAGATCAATTGTTTCCTGAAATCAAAGCACTCATCGATGTGGCCCAGGATCCTGAATGGCATCCGGAAGGCGACGTCTTCGTGCACACGCAGCTGGTAGTCGATCGCGCGCGCGAGTTGATTGACGATCTTCCATATCCAAGGCAGGTGACTGTGATGCTCGCGGCGCTGGCTCATGATTTCGGCAAGCCGGCTACTACGGCATTCGTCGACGGGCGTATTCGCTCGCGCGAACATGAGGAAGCGGGAATTGCGCCGACTGAAAGGTTCCTCGACCGATTGAATATTCACACGATCGATGGATATGACGTGAGGTCGCAGGTGGTTGCACTCGTCCGAGATCATCTGCGGCCGGGCGAATTCTATAAAAAGCGAGATGAGGTCGGCGATGGAGCATTCCGGCGTCTGGCGCGGAGATGCGAACTCGACCTGTTGTATCGTGTAGCAAAAGCTGACTCACTGGGCCGCAATGCTGAATGGGTGCCGCGCGATAAATGGTATGACGTCGCCGCGCAGGAATGGTTCATCAATCGCGCGCGCGAGTTGGAAGTCGAATTGACGGCCCCCGCGCCAATATTACTGGGCCGGCACTTGCTGGAATTGGGGTTACAACCGGGACCGCGTATCGGCGAAATCACAAAAGCTGTTTACGAGATGCAGTTGGATGGTCGCGTAACGACGATCGAACAAGCGACAGAAGAAGCAAAGAAAATGCTGTCCGCAGATTCCCGAGAAGGCGAATGAGATGCTAAAAAATCAGACTCCCTGGCCACTCTAATCACCACTCTTGATCTCTCTCAGTCTGTGTAATCTGCGTCGTCTGCGGATTATGATAAAGTATCGCGAATGATCGACTTTCAACTTACCGACGACCACGAAGCTCTGATGCAGACCGTGCGCGAATTCGCCCAAAAAGAAGTTGCGCCCTTTATCAAAGAATGGGACGAGAAGCAGCACTTTGAACGTTCCGTGTTTGACAAAATGGCCGAGCTGAATCTGCTCGGCGTTTGTATCCCCGAACAATATGGGGGTGCCGGTTTCGATTACATCTCGCTGGGTTTGGTGTGTGAAGAACTGGAAGCCGTCGATACGTTCCTGCGCGTCGCGATGTCGGTGCATACCGGCTTGAATTCATTGACACTTTACACCTGGGGTACCGAGGAGCAAAAGCAAAAATACCTGGCGCCGCAGGCAAGAGGTGAAAAACTTGCGACCTATGGACTAACTGAACCTGGCGCCGGATCGGACGTGGTTGGAGCGCGCTCAACGGCACGTCGTGATGGCGGTGACTACATTCTCAACGGCGAGAAGATGTGGATCAGCCTGGCGGACACGGCCGATAATTTTCTTTTCTTTTGCTGGACCGATGAAGATAAGCGGAGAAAACGCGACCATTCAGGCATGTCCTGTTTCATCGTTGAGCGAGGCATGAAAGGTTTCACTTCAGGAACAATTCACGGCAAGTTGGGCATTCGCGCCGGAAACACGGGCTACTTTTCTTTGCAGGATGTGCGGGTGCCGAAGGAAAACCTGATTGGCGAAGAAGGCGAGGGCTTCAAGATCGCGATGTTTGCGCTCGAGCAGGGAAGATTCACGGTGGCTGCGGGGGCCACCGGAGTGATTCGTGCCGCGCGCGATGCGTCAGTTGCTTATGCGAACGAGCGCGAGACTTTCGGCACGAAGATCGCGAATCATCAATTAGTCAAACAAAAGATCGCCGAGATGGAAGCCGACTATCAGATGTGCCGCTTGCTTTGGCTGCACGCCGGCTGGCTGAAGAACGAAGGCCAACCGAACGGTCGCGCCACCAGCCTGGCAAAATGGCAGGCGACGGTGCGCAGCGAAAAAGCTGCCTCAATGGCCATTGAAGTTCACGGCGCAAATGGTTATACGAATGATTATCCGGTTGAGCGCTACCTGCGCAACTGCAAAGCCGCCGTCATCTATGAAGGCACGCGTGACATTCACACCTTGATGCAGGCTGACTGGGCCCTGGGATTGAAGCAGGAAAAGCCGGCGAGAAAAACCCTGCCGCCCTGCAAGACATCGGAGTCACGCGGCGCCGTCGCACTGTAGGAGGCGACGTTCAGCAGTATTGTCAGACGTGGAATTTCGGATTATAGTGGCCGCATAACCTTCATTTCGTTTTCATTTGGGCAACCCTGATTTTTTAGGAGGGAACTATGCGCCGGAATCCTTTTGGCCTCCAGGGTTTGATCCTCGTAGTTGTCTGCCTCATTTGTGTAAGAGCTGCTCTGGCCCAGGCGCCTCCGTCCTCAATTCAGCTCTTCATGCCGAACGGTAGTGCGCCGCAGCGGGCAATTCACTTCATGATCGTTACCGATCGAGGCCAAACCGACAATGCGTACACCGACTCGAATGGCGTTTACCTGATGCGGACTCCCACGACGATGACCATATTTTACACGGTTACGATTGAGGGCGACCGGGAAACATTCGATACGACAACTACAACTTTCAAGCTTGATCGTAACAGTCCGGCTCGCATCGTGGTCTTTCTCAAGGCGCTGCCCGCGATCAAACGGCCGGCCAAAGAAGACGCGATCCTGGATATCGCAACTTACGAATCGAATATTCCTTCCAAAGCTCGCGCCGCATACAAGCGCGCGCTGGATTCGATTAACGATAATCATCTCGAAAGCGCTATCTCCGATTTACAACAGGCCATCAATCTGTATCCTACTTATGTAGCCGCGCTTAATGATCTCGGTGTGACCTACATGAAATTACGCCGGTTTGAAGAATCCGAGGCCGCTTTCCGAAAAGCGATTGAAATCGATAAGCGCTTTTTTCACCCGCGCATGAATCTGGGCATCGTGCTCAACAAACAAGGCAAGTATAAAGAGGCTCTGGAGATTCTTGAAGCTTTGTACGCTGAGAACCATGGCATGTTGGAACTCCGGCTGGCTTATGGACAAGCCCTGGGAGGCGCCGGAGAGTTTTCAGAAGCTGAGAAAATTTATCGATCGACGTTGTCATCAAAGAATATTCCTCCCTCAACCCAGGCCAACCTGCACTTCAGACTGGGCGTGCTGTTAAATCGCCAGGGCCGTTTTGCTGACGCCTCAAGTGAATTGGAAAAGGCGATCGCCATCGACCCCGACGGCGCGAACTCACATGTGCAACTCGGCGCTGCTCTGATGCAGTTGCAGCAAGCTGATCGAGCCGAACGCGAGTTACTGCGGGGTTATGAACTCGCGGGAAGCAAAGTGGGGATTGCCCAATTGTTACTCGGCCAAATCTATTACGCTGAAGGAAAGTTTGCGGCGGCGCAAAAGGCTTTCGAGCAATACCTGTCAGACGTCCCCGCGGCGCCTAACGCTCCGCAAATTAGTCAACTCATTGCTCAGCTCAAGACTGCGTCAAAGGAAGACTAATAGCTCTGTAACGCCGGCCATCGGCTCCTCAACTAATCGGCCATTCGAGATCAGCTCAGCACCTCCACTCGGACGTGCTCACCGGCTTTGCTCCGAACTTGAAAATGATTTCGTCCGCCTGTTAGCTGCTAACGTCGTGGTTTGAGTTTCTGCTACTATGACGGCGCTTTCTTTCGTTCCAGAACAACATTAGCCGGCAGGTGTGACGATGGTTTCGACCCAGAGAAAACAAACAATGGCGCCTGAGTTGAGAACAGAGCGCGAGCTATCATTGGATTTTTTGCGAGTCACTGAAGCGGCAGCGATTGCTGCGGCGCGCACGATGGGCCAGGGCGATCGAGAATATTCCGATCAGGTCGCAGTGGAGGCCATGCGTGAAATCATGGACTCAGTACCGATGCGCGGCCGGGTGGTCATCGGTGAAGGCGAACGAGACGAAGCGCCCATGCTTTTCATCGGCGAAGAAGTCGGCGGCGGCTTCGGCGTGGGCGAAGAAATGGCGGCCTCGTGTCCGGAAGTCGATATCGCGGTCGATCCTTTGGAAGGCACGAACCTGTGCGCTCTGGGAGCAAACAACGCGATTGCAGTTTTGGCGGCAGCCGAGCGCGGCGGCTTATTGCATGCGCCGGACATTTACATGGACAAGATCGTTGTGGGGCCATCATCCCGGGGCGTGATCGACATTGATGCTCCGGTCAAAGACAACCTGCGCAACATTGCGCGGCGCCTGGGCCGCGACATTGAAGACTTGACCGTGATCGTTTTGGATCGCCCTCGCCACAAAAAGGTCATCGACGATGTGCGGGCCGCGGGCGCGCGCATTCGTTTGATTTCGGACGGCGATCTTTCCGCCGGAATCTCCGCAGCCGTCGCGGGGACTAACATTCATGCCTGTATCGGTATCGGCGGCGCGCCGGAAGGGGTGCTGACGGCGGCCGCAATCAAATGTCTTAACGGCGAGATCCAGGCCCGGCTGGTTTTCGATTCAGGCCGGCTCGGGGTGGACCGTGACAAAGTGCCTCCCGCTGAGGACGTAATCGATCGCTTGAAATCAATGGGCATCAACGATCCGAACAAGGTTTACGATACTGACGATCTCGCTCCGGGCAGAAAAATAATCTTTGCCGCGACGGGCGTTACCGACGGTGCCTTGATGCGTGGTGTTCGTTTCTTTGGCTCGGGCAAGCGTACTCACTCGCTGGTGATGACGACTGAATCAAAGCACATTCGGTTTGTCGACACCGTGCACGTTGAAGGCGGGCCGGATACGGTAATTCGATTTTAGATTTTGGATCTCCGATTTTCGAGTTCAGCACAGACGGAAGCACCGCCTCTCATCACTCCGGCGGGGTCCGCGCGCGCCTGGATTATCTGGGCCCTGCTGAGCACGTTTGGGTCAGGCGTGATTGGCCTGATTATCGCCGCGCCGCTGGCGATGTCCGGTGGTCACACGACGTTTGCCGGCGCGATCTATAACGCTTTTCATTTTGTTTGCCACCAACGTCCCGAGCGCTCGTTTCATATCGCCGGTTATCAATTCGCCGTGTGCGCGCGCTGCACAGGTTTGTATTCAGGCTTTGCGCTAGCAACAGTGTTTTATCCGCTCACTCGGTCACTGAAGCGCGCGGAAACGCCGGCGCGGATTTGGCTTTTCCTCTCGGCAGTTCCCTTACTGGTAGATTTCGGACTGGGCTATTTCGGTGTTTGGGAGAACACCTTCCTCTCGCGTTTTGTGACCGGGGCACTCCTGAGCGCCACCGCGGTGTTTTATATCATCCCCGGTTTAATGCAACTGGCGAATCGCCAAAGGGTGCAAGATCCCGTTGCGTCAAAGTAGTGAGTGGGGGGCAGCCGCGAGAAAAAAGCCCAACTCGTTGCGCGTTGGGCTTTGATAGTCGAGGTGATGCTCGGGATATTCTTGAAACAAACCAAGCTCAGAAGCTAAAGCGAATCGAAGCGTCGATCAAGCGATTGTAAGGGGGCGTGCCACCGCCGCGACCTCCGCCAAAGCCGCCAAAGTTTCCACCGGTTCGCGTCGAAATCCCGAAGAGCTGCGAACTGAGATTTCCGACCGGTGGCGCCAGGTTCGCATGATTCAGAATATTCTGGAAATTCAGCGAGAAGGTCAAATTGTAACGTTTGCCGGTTTGACCACCGCCGCCACCAAAGCCCACGTTGCCTACTACTCCTCCTCCTCCTCCTCCTCCGCGCGGGCCACCGCCTCCGCCACCGCCGGGGCCGCCCATCCCGGGAAATCCAAATCCGCCGCGTCCGCCACCGCCGGCGTCACCGCCGCGGGCGCCGCCACTGCCCCGCGCTCCGCGATCGCCGCCGGCGCCGCGCTGGCCCTGCTGACGACCAGCGGCCGCGCTACTTCGCTCTTTTCCAAAGCCAAACGTCTTGCTGATTCTGAGATTAGCGACGATTGAGCCGGGACTCTGTCCAAAATTGCGCGGGACAATTACTTCACCGGCGGTCGGATTCGGATCGAAAGCGCCAAAGTGACTTATGACCACGCCGGGCTTCGACAGATCGGTTGCAAACGCAGGCCGCTCAGTGAAAAGCGTGTCGCCATTCAGATCGCGGCCGATGATGATGTTAAACGGCCCGCCCGAACTAATGCTCACCAGCGGATTAAGAGTGAGACCCCAGGGACCCCGATAGTTTCCGAAAAGCGTGAACCGGTGCCTGACGTCCGTGGACGCCCGACCGTATTCGCTGCTGAAATCAAACGGGTTGGCCGCAAAGGTTCCGACACCGTCGGTATCGCTATTCGCTTTAGCGATCGTGTAAAAGGCGGTGATGCTGCCGCGCCGGCTGAAATTGTTGATGATGTTAACGGTGAACTGATTCTGATTAAAACGGCCGCTGGAGTCGTACTCAAAAACCCGGTTCGTGCCGATGATTGCCCGCGATCGCAGCAGGTGCAGCGCTCGCGAGTTTGAGAAAGTCGCGCTGACGCGCAAGTTCCTGGCCATCTGATGTTCGATGCTTACGACTGATTGAATCGTGTAAGGCGTGCGCAGGTTAGGTGCCAACTGATCGATTGTCACTGGCGTCGCAAATGCATTCAGCGTAGCGATTGATGGAATGGTGGGAAACAAATTCAGCACTGCGGGATCGGTAACGATGAATTGCTGTTGATTAGTGCCATTGAATCGGGACGCGTTCAGGGTCAAGTTCTCGCCCACACGGTCATAAAATACTCCGAAGCCGCCACGGATGACTGTCTTCGCGGGTTGCTGTCGATTCACCGGGCCGGGGGCCCACGCGAAACCAATCCGAGGCGCAAAGTTAAAGTTGCTCTTAATGTTGCTCTGGTTCTCGTATCGCAGGCCGACGTCAACGGTAAGGTTAGGACGGAACTTCCAATCATCCTGAACGAATCCACCGAAATCAAACTGGCTCACCGACGCGAGGGGATTACCGGCTGAAATCGAAAACTGTGTGGCGCCGCCGCCCTGCGCGCGAATCTGGGCCGGAGTCAAACCGTTCTGTAAACCAAGCAAAGTGATTTGGTAATCCTGAATACTGGTGATTACGGGTTGGCCTGGAAGACGGCTGCCGGCAAAGGTCCAGGTACCGCCGAAGTTTTGTGGCGATGTACTGCGGATGCGAACATCGCGAAAACGCGCTCCAAATTTCACGGCATGATTACCAAGCGCGAGCGACGTGGTATTGGTGAGTTCCCAGCGGTTCTGAATATTCGACGCCCTCCCGATCTGTGAACCCCCGCCGGTAAACGCGTCAGAAACCTGGATGGTCGGAATCATATTGTTTGCATCATCGCTCGATGATTGATGCATGAATTGAAAGCGCGTCTCGTTGACGGTTTGCTTGTTCAGGATGGCAGTCTCTGTCAGGCGCACGGACTGTTCGGTGCTTTCCGTGTGGTACATCCTGCTGGCCAGCGAGAATCCGCCGACGCCCACAACGTTGGTCGCATGGGTAAATTCATAACGTGCTACCAGCGTATTCTTCGGATTGATTTGATAGTCGATGCGCGGGCCAAATTCAATTCTGCGGTTGGGTGTGGGAACAGTCTGGCTGAAAGGAACAATGTTCAGGGCCGAATCAAGAATCGTGGCGTTAACTACCGCATCATCGTTGACGTCGCGCTTTTCGAAATCAAAAAAGAACGAAGCCTTGTTTTTGGTAATTGGCCCGCTAAGGTTGCCGCCGTACTGGCGAGAAGAATACGGCGCGCGCGTGGGCGCAAACGGGTTGCGCGCGTTGAAGGCCATGTTGTTAAAGCTGAAAGAAGTTTGGCCGCGAAACTTGTCCGTGCCTGGCTTGGTCAGGATTTCGATTCGTCCAAATCCTGGCCGGTCGTACTCGGCAGAAAATGGATTCGCATTAATTCTGATTTCACGAATCGATGCCAGCGGAGGAAGATTCCCGCCCGTGAAGCCATCGATGAAAATCTGACCGCCATTGGGCCCGGCTGAAGGTCCGGCCAGTGCCTGCAGCGCCGCAGCCAGATCGTCCGGGTCGTCTGGTAGGGCGTCGAGGTCGGAGCCGCGCAGAACAATTGCGCCAACGTTGCTCTCGGGCTCGGTATTAACCGACGAGTTGTTTTCTGAGACGGTAACTTTCTGCTGTTCGATCGTCACCTTGAGCGTAATATTCAGCGGGGCATTGCGTCCTGTCTCAATATTCACGTCGGCGTTTTCATAAGTAGCGAAGCCTTCGGCGGCCGCGCGCACTGTGTACTTTCCCGGTGCCAGCCCATTTATGGCGAAGGCGCCGTCTCCATTGGTCCGGGCAGTCTTCTCGGCGCCCTTCGCATCAACGGCCGTAACGGTCGCGCCCACAATCACGCCACCAAATTCGTCGGCGATCTGACCTCTGATTGATCCGGTTCCCTGGCCAAAAACCGTAGTGCTGAAAAATGTTAGAAGGAGAGCAAGAAATAATAACAATCGTCCCATTAGCAGCAGTCCTTACTGAATATTAAACAGATTAAGAGCCGCAAGCGGCGGCTCATTAATTAAGACGGGAATTGGGCCGAACTGGTTACATTTTCAGTGAGCAGTAAGCAGTGAGCAGTTAGCAGTGCAGTGTACGGCAGCAACCTCTGGGCATTCCCTGCTGCGCAACGCTCACTGGGTTGGGATTAACTAACACTCTTGGCGTTCTACTACTGTTCACTGTTCACTGCTTACTGTTCCTACAGCTGCGCGCAACAACCTGAGCAGCGCGTCGCCTTCAGCGGGATTTTTGTCAGGCAATGCGGGCACTCCTTAGTTTCGTCCGGGGCCTTTGGCCCTTTCATTTTGTTTACGGCCCTAACAATAAGAAAGATCACAAAGGCAATGATCAGAAAATTTATTACGTCATTGATGAACGAGCCGTAGGCAATCACGGGAATCGCCTTCGCCTTTGCGTCGGCGAGTGACACCGGCTCGCCTTTCGAATGATCTAGGACATAAAAGAGGCTGGCAAAATCGACCTTGCCCAACGCGCGCCCAATCGGCGGCATGATAATGCCGTCAACCAGCGAGGTGATGATCTTGCCAAAGGCTGCGCCGATGATTACCGCTACCGCGAGGTCGATGACATTTCCGCGGGCAATGAATTCCTTGAATTCTTTGAACATTTTGGTTGGTCTCCTTTCGACGGACACTCACGGACAATCTTTGGCGCGTTTATATCCGGCTTTCTCAGCCGTGTCTTTGTCTTTAAATACTACCCGATTTGCTTCGGGCACTTTGTCCGCTTCGTCGCAGTCGTTTGGATAGTAAAGCTTCATGCGCGTGTCGCCGATAACAACTGCCGCGGCGGCAGCTTTAGCCGCTTCCTTCGCTGCCTCAGCTTCTTCGCGACGCGTGGCGATTGTTTGCTGCGCGGCTTCGTCGGTGATGCGAAGTGCAGGACTGCCGCCAATCATCGAAGCAAAAACCGAGAAGCCATCATATCTTAATTCGCGACCCAATCCCCTGGCGGAAAGAGCGGCAGGCAGATTCAGACTCCTGCTGACGCCGGCCACAAACTCGTCGAGCTTTTGCCATTTGAACGATTCGTTATAACCGATCCATAGCGTGGTTAACTTGCCATCCAGAAAATCCATGGACACAGTGCGCACGCCGGCGAAGCTCGCCTGATCAAAACTCGAATCGAAACCCGGATTGATTGTGGTTTTCGCTACGCCCAATTGGTCGGCCAGCGGAAAACGAACTTGCGGCACTCGCACGGTTACTTGTTCGAGTGTCATCCCCAGATGAAAACCGAAAAGTTCAGGCGCCTGCGTTAATTGATCGAATTTAAGGTTACAGGGACTCTGCGCTGGAGTCGTAAGCACGCCAGGGAGAAAGGTCAAAAGTATCCATGCTGTTCTCAGGCGCCTCGTAATCCGTTTCGGGATCAGCATTTGGAGATCAGATTTCGAATCAACTGTTCCAAGGCGGCAGGCTCAAAAGGCGTCGAGACGTATTCGTTACAACCTGCTGCCAGCGCCCGTACGCGGTACTCGTCAGCGCCATAAGCTGAAACCGCGACGATAGGAGTCTCACGTAGCGCCTGATGCTCGCGTATTCGGCGCGTGGCGTCAAGCCCGTCCGCATACGGCATCTCGATGTCCATGATAATCAGATCAGGACGCTCGCGATTCGCCAGATCAACGGCCTCTTCACCGTTTTCCGCCTCCAGAATTCGATAACCTTTCTTTTCCAGCCAGAGCTTGAGCATCAAGCGGGTGTCGTCGAAATCGTCGACAACCATAATTGTGCAAAGCCCGTCGGCGCGCAGATTTCCCGTCGGAGTTTCCATAAAAACCCACGTGGGGGAAGGGCGGAGAACTGGTACCCGCGGCAGGGGTCGAACCTGCGACCTTTCGCTCCGGAGGCGAACGCTCTAATCCACTGAGCTACGCGGGCACGGGGGACCTTAAGACGATAGCATAAGTCAGAGGGCGGAGGGCAAAGGGCAGGGCAGTAGTCAGTGGTCCGTGGTCAATAGTCAGCGGTCAGTGAACAGTAGTCAGTGAACAGTTCTTAGGTGCTGAGAAAACTTGTTTGTAGTGACGCCCCTGACGACTAACTACCGAAACTAACCACTGATCACTGACCACTGGACCACTAACAACTCAACTACTAACTTACGAATGCTTAATGATTACGCTCTCAATGATGTTGGCGACGTTCTCGCAGCGATCGATGGCCGCCTCGAGCTTTTCGTACAGGTCTTTCCACTTCAGTACCGTGAGAGGATCGCGTCCTTCGTGAAAAAGTGCGCCGACCGCGCGCTGGTAAATATCATCGCCTTCATTTTCCAGGCGGTGAAGTTCAACCAGGCGTTCCGTGACGCCCTTCGGTCTATCAAGTACAGAGATTACGTCGTGTAATTGTACCGCCATCCGCTGGAGGACTCCGGCCAGAGCCTTTGCAGGTGTCGTGGTCTCATGAATGTCATACATCACGACCGCGCGCGCGACGCCGTCGATTAAATCGACGATGTCGTCCAGGCCTTTGGACATCATATAGATATCTTCGCGGTCGAAGGGAGTGATGAATGATTGATTCAAGCGCGTTGAAACACTGTGGGTAAGGTCGTCGCAGGCGTGTTCGATGCTCTTGATCCTTTGCACATACTCTTCGTAGTCGCCATCTTCATGGGCCAACATCTCGACCAGGGTGCGCGCCGCGTCGTTTATGTAGGAAGTCATCTGCGTGAAGAGCGAAAAGTATTGCTCTTCGCGCGGCAATAATTTGAAGAGAGCCATTTGGTACTCCGATCAGATCTTTCTCAGAAAATCGACAAGCTCAAAAAATTTAAGAGAAGGGCAAATATAGTTGAAGGAGTAGGCGATGTCCATGTCTTTGGCCGGAAATTTCTGAGCTGAGGATGCGTTGGCTTGCAAATTACACTGCTGGTCGTATATCAAAGGTCTGCATGTCTGAATCTTATTTTTCCCAAGTCGTAGACTTGCTACGTGCTGAGGCGGACGCCATTGGAAAAACCGCCGCGCGGCTGCGGCAGGAGCAGGTCGACCAGGTCATCGAGATATTGGCCAACTGTTCGGGGAAAGTCGTCGTCCTTGGGGTCGGCAAATCCGGAATTATCGCCCAAAAAATTGCCGCCACGATGACCAGCGCCGGCACTGCAGCAGTTTATTTGCACCCCTCTGACGCGTTGCATGGCGGGTTGGGAATCGTCACTTCGAACGACGCCATCATCGTTTTGAGTAACAGCGGAGAGACTGACGAGCTGAGGGAACTTTTACCTTATCTGAAACGACGAGAGGTGCCGATGATCGCGATCGTCGGCAATGTGAAATCTTCTTTGGCCCAACAGGCTAACGCCGTGCTCGACGCCTCAGTGGATCAGGAAGCGTGCCCGTTGAACCTGGCGCCGACAACCAGCACCACCGTCGCGCTGGCAATCGGCGATGCGCTGGCCATGACCTTGATGCAAGTGAAGGGAATCAGTGCCGACGACTTTGCGTCGAATCACCCGGCGGGACAACTCGGCAAGCGGTTGACCTTGCGCGTTGCCGATTTGATGCACCGCGGTGCGCAAAACCCGACGATCGCGCCTGATGCAGCCTGGATGGAAATAGTTACGACCATCACGCACTACGGCCTGGGCGCCGTCAACGTTGTCGACAACGAAAGACGACTGGTCGGCATCATCACTGACGGCGATCTGCGCCGGTCGTTGCAAAGACTTGGCCCGGCTGACATCGCATTTGCAAATATCAAATGTGACGACCTGATGACGCGTGATCCGGTAGTGACCAATCCGGAGATGCTGGCCTTTGACGCGCTGCGCCTGATGGAAGACCGGCCGTCACAGATTGCAGTGTTGCCGGTCGTTAATGGCGATCGCGAATGCGTCGGCTTGATTCGCTTGCATGACATCGTGCGCAGCGGTTTGTGAGGCTCCCCGATTTCGAGATTGTTATCCAAAAGGATTTAAGGTATGGCTCATGGATTCAAAGAGAGCAGAGACAAGTCATCTTCCAGACTGGGATTCAAAGAAAGCGGGGGCGAGCCCCCTTCCAGATTGCGCAGGACGATACTTGCTGCATTCATGGCAACAGGTTTTTTCCTGACGGGATTGCAGACTAGCGCTTACACCCAGGAACCGGCCGCCAGGCGCGGACGTCGGGTCAGTAACGCGCCGGCGGCGGAAGCAACCGTCACCATCAATGAACAGTTTCTGAATTCATTTCTGGAAGCGATGTTCGACAATCTCCGCGAGCCTTCGATGCCCTTGAATGTCGGCGGCGGTCCATCTTCGAGTAACAGTGAAGGCGGCTGCGCCAGCGAGATCAGATTGAAGCGTGAAGTGAATGGCGTGCGCACGGCAGTACATTTCGACAATGGGCGCATCACCGGGCCGCTGGCGTTCGCCGGAGCATACAACTCAACCTTGATGGGCTGTATACAGTTTTCAGGTTGGGCCGATTCGGAAGTAAATCTTGGGTTCGACGCGAACCGGCAGGCGCTGGTGGCGCGTTTTCACTTGAGCGACATCCATCTGAGTGATGTGCCCTCGCTCGCCAATGGGCCCGTGTTGAATATGGTGCAGAGTACAATCGATCGAAAATACAATCCGGTCGAGTTGCTGACATTGGAACAGCTTTCATCACGCGTGAATGTGCAACCGGCCGGCGGCGCGCTGCGTCTGCGTGCTACCGACCTAAGACCAGAGATTACGCCGTCCGGGCTCGCGCTGCATATCACGTACGAATTTGTGAAGGGTTGAGAAAATACGCCTCTAAGTACGATGTGGTGTGTTCATCGTCAACTTCGTCCGCATGCGCTGTTGCCAACGGCTGTGGACGCCTTCAACTTCTTCAATCTGAGCCATTACATCGTTCAGCGTCTCACCGCCGAATTGGCGCATCTTTAAATAAACCAGCGCCGGCACAATAGCTAACAAAGGCAGGACGAAGATGTTTACCAGGGTTGCTAGTTGGGTGGTGACCTTCAGTTTCACGGTCGCGTGACCATTGGATTTGATACCGCTAAGCGCGCCGATCGCCCCGCCAATCAGCGCAGGCACCAGGAATTGGATCAACATAACCGCGATAATTGTGCGCCAGGAACGCGCTGCTAGTGCACGCGCCCGCTGGCGTGCCGCTTTCTTTTGCAGTCCCTCCATCAGCACCACCGGGCCCCAGAGAAAATAACGCACCGTCATGACAATGCCCGGAATGATAAACAGGCAGTAGCCCAACGTGATCCGAACGGCCAGGCGAATTCCGGTGTTGAGAAACGGTCGCCAGCGTTGACGCATTACTTTGAATGCGCTGCGAAGCTCTACCGGCTTAAGAGGCGCGACTGATAATTGCGTGACGATGATGGCAGTGACACCTGCAATAATCGACGCCGTGAGAAAACCCGCGATGCCTTGCAGCAACGCCAGCGAAATTGCCAAAGAAATCCTTACTCCTCTGCTCATTTGCCCTTCGGCCAGGCGGAAGGCAATCATCACTATCGTAACGATGATTACCGGAACGTGCGCGATTAGGGAAAGCTTAAGGAATTTTGGAAAGTACTCACTGTAGAGGGCAAAGGCGCGACGATAGAGCGCACCCAGCCCATCGGCGTTGGCGCGCAGGGCATTCGCGAAGGCTATGGCGCTTTGCGGGCGGGCCGCCGGATCTTTTTCCAGCGCCGACATGATCAGACGCGCGACTCGTTTCCGCACCTTTGGCGCATGTTGTCTGAGCGGCACGGGCTCACTCTCATTATGCGCGCGAATGACCGGCATCATCTCACCGGTGAACGGCGGCGTTCCCGCCAGCATTTGGTAAGCGATAACTCCCAGGCTGTAGATATCAGAGCGTGCATCCAGGTGTTTGCCGCGACATTGCTCCGGCGACATGTACAAAGGAGTGCCGAGGATCGCGCCGACACGCGTGAGACCGGTCGAAACTGCGGTGTTCATCTCGTCAGTAGTAAAACGTTCGGCGCCCGTAGTGCGATGTGCTCCGTGCTCGAATAATCGAGTCTTATCGCCATCGTCGATTTGCTGCGTGGCGCGGCCGCTACGAATTTCGTCGCTGACCGGGTTAATTAGAGTTTCAGTTTCCAAATCGGTCGCGATTTGTGACTTGGGAATGGCCGGGCTCGTCGCCGCCGGCGCGCCGGCAGGTTGGGCAATCGCCGTCGGCGCTTCCGTCATCAGTGGCTGATCCGCGCTAACGGCGGTGTCGTAAATCCTGTTCACTGGCGCGTCGCCATCAGCTTCCGCCAGTTTGGCGATGCCAAAGTCGAGTACCTTGACGCGATAACCGCCAAGACGATTCGGCTCGAGCCAGATGTTGTCGGGTTTCAAATCGCGATGAACTATTCCCTGTTGGTGAGCTTCATGCACGGCGGAACAAACCTGTTCAAGAATATCGACCGCCCAATACAGCGGTAAACGCTGCTCTTCGGCGAGCACGCCGCTCAAAGTGCAGCCGTCTAGATACTCCATCACGAGATAGGCGACGCGGTCCGATCCTACGTGAGCAAACCCGAAATCCGTTACGTCGACAACGTTCGGGTGCCGGAGGCGGCCGGCCGCGCGCGCCTCGCGCTTGAAGCGCTCAACGAACTCTTCATTACGCATGAACTGCGGAGTGATCAACTTCAATGCGACATAACGCTCGGTGCCTAAATGGGTGGCAAGGTACACGGCACCCATGCCGCCCTGCCCGAGCAAGCGCTCGAGGCGGTACTTTTCGTCCAGCACCTGACCGACGTATCGTTCCAAACCAGTCATTTGCGACAAAACCCGGTTAGAGCGCGTTACTGCCCCGACAAGGGTTTGAATTGCGGCGGGCGGTGCCCTAAACGATTCCGCGTAATTCGTTCGCAGCCGGTAACCCGCCTTAAACAAATCGTCCAGGTCGTCCGCGTTCCAGCTCAACCCAAATGGGCGTCGCGCCAGTTTCGTTTGCGCAACGCATCGTCACGCCAAAAGTTTTTCAACAATTCAACGCGAATTCTGTTTGCAGATTCGTCCGGTGAGACCACGGTGACCACGTCGTAACGATAGGGCGTCTTCATCAAACCAAAAATCCGGCGATAGGCCCGGGCAGCACGGGCGATCTGCCGGCGCTTGCGAAGATCGACGTTTACCTCCGGCGGCGCAAATTCGTCTGACGCGCGCGTTTTGACTTCGACGAAACAAAGCGTAGGGCCATCGAAAGCAATAACGTCAATCTCGGCATTGACCACTACGTCCCGCTGGTTTCGGCCAATCGGAACACTGAAATTCGCCGCCACGATTCGATAGCCGGCATGTTCGAGATGCGCCAGGGCCATCTGCTCGCCACGTTGTCCTAAAGCGAAATGCGGGGGCACCTCGGAAACAGAGCCACTCCGTCGCGATCGATCATTCCTTTGCCAAAACGCAAGTTTCATTTTCAGAGTCCGGCGTCTCAAATTCGAAAGCCGGTCCACCGGTGCTTTACGCGGCCGGTTCGGCGACTTTCTTTCTCACCGGCCTTTTCTTTGGCGCTGCTTCGACCTGAGGTTCAGCCGGTGCTTCGACGGCCGTCGGCGCCGCGCCCGCGGCCGCAACCGCGGCATGTTTACTCGTCTTTGGCCGCCGTTTTCCAAATGTGCCGCGCCAAATTTTTCCGCGTCGGCTGCGTTGATCACCTTTACCCATGAATTTACTCCCGATGGTTTTTATATCGATATTTCTCAGTTGAAGCTTTTAAGCCGAATTGGTAGCTAAGTCAACACTGATGATAAAGGCTGGAGAGCTTGCAAGGCGAAGTAATTCTGCGGATTTTAAGCTCGGGCCGCTCGCCTGCGGGTTCCCACAATTCGATTCGATTACCTTCAGGATCCATCACCCAGGCGAAGCGGCCATATTCATATTGTTCCACGCGGACGTCGACCTCGACTCCAGCTTCGCGAAGTTCGTCGAGCAACGCATCAAGATTTGCGACCCGGTAATTGACCATAAACGGTTGTTTGCTCAGATCGAAATATCGAGTGTCGTGAGGAAACAGAGACCAGATGGTCCTTCCTGTGTGATTCCGTCGGTCCGGGTCAGGCCACTCAAAATCAGCGGCGCCATCTTCGTTACATTCTATTCCCAGATGCTGGCGATACCATGCTCGCAACGCTTCCGGATCCCGGGCTTTGAAGAAGATGCCGCCGATGCCGGTAACTTTTTTCATTGGTCATTGGTCAGTGATCAGTGGTCAGTGTTCAAGTTCAATCGCACTTGATTAGGCTTACCAGTGATCACTGACTACCACACACTGACCACCGACAACCGACCAATGACCACTAATAACTGACACCTTACTTCTTCATCAATTCAAGCACGGCCGCCGTCATCGCTTTGATGCCGGTGCGGAGGGTCGGTTCCGGCAAAGGCTGAAAGAGACTCGAGTGCAGCGAGGGCAGCGGCTTTCCCGATTTTCTGCTGGCTTCGACCTTGACCGGATCGACGGCCCCCAGCCAGAACATCACTGAAGGAATCTGGTGGTCCAGGCTGAGATTTCCGAAATCTTCGCTGGCCATCAACGGCGCGACCCTAATGACGTTACTTGTTCCGATGGTTCCGCCGATGGCCACGGCAACTCGCTCGGTCAGTTTGGGATCGTTATAGAGCGACGGCGCATTCTCGCTTTCGATCACTTTCATGATCGGCGCACGATCTTCAGGAACGCCGGCGGCCATCGCAGCTCCTCTCGCGATGCGTTCGATCGAAGCCAGGATGTGCTGGCGGACTTCTTCTTTGTAGGTGCGAATCGTAAGTTGTAGTGTGACTTCGTCGGGGATAATGTTGCGTTTCGTGCCGCCGTGAATCGAGCCGACAGTAACCACCGCCGGATCCAGCGGCGAATCTTCGCGGCTGACGATGGTTTGCAGCGCCATCACGATTTGTGAAGCGATGACGATTGGATCTTTCGTTGCTTCCGGTTTCGAACCGTGACCGCCCAGCCCTCGGATCACAAGATCAACCGATGTCGAGCTGGCCATCGCGTACCCGGGACAATAAACGACTTTGCCGGTTTCGACGTCGGCGCTGTCATGCAACGCGATCGCATAGTCAGGTTTTGGAAAACGCGTGTACAAACCATCTGCGAGCATCGCTTTGGCGCCGTCGACGGTTTCTTCTGCGGGCTGGCCAATCAAGATTAGCGTGCCGTGCCACTGGTCTTTGAGCTGAGAGAGCACCTTCGCCGTGCCAATCATATTCGTGACATGAATATCGTGACCGCACGCGTGCATCACGCTCACATCCTGGCCCGTGTCGCTCTTGGTCTTAACCGTGCTGGCGTAGGGCAATCCGGTTTTTTCCTCGACCGGCAGGGCGTCAAGATCGGTGCGAACTAAAACGGTTGGCCCTGCGCCGTTTTTCATTACCGCCACGACACCGTAACCTGACCACTCGGGCCGATCATACTTGCCGACGTGCTCGGTCACCGTATAGCCCAACGCGCGCAGCTGTCCGGCAAGATAGGCGGAAGTTTTTTCCTCGTGATGGGACAGTTCTGGTGCTGCGTGCAGCATTTTGTAAGTCGCGACCAGTTGTCCGATCTCACGATCGATCATTGCGTCGAGTGAGACCTGTTGCGCGCTGGAAATCGCACTCGCGAGCATTAAGACCAAACTTGAGAAAATGACGGGGGATTTTTTCAAAGCATTCCTGCCTTTCCGAGTTTGAAGAAGTGGCGGGCGGTGGCCCGCCTCTAAACGAGCGATGGAGCATTCGCGGTGGCAGCCCGCCTCCAACTTTTGAGTCTAGTTCAAGGCGCGAGTCGTTCGATGCGCCACGATTTGTCCTGCTGCAAGCGATAGCGAATCCGGTCGTGCAGGCGGTTGTCGCGACCTTGCCAGAATTCGATGGCGGTTGGAATCAGTCGATAACCGCCCCAATGCGGCGGCCGCGGAACATTATCGGCAAACTCCAATTCGAATTCAGCAAAACGCTTTTCCAGATTTTCGCGACTGGTAATTACTCTGCTTTGATCCGAAGCCCAGGCGCCCAGCTTGCTTCCCCAGGGACGCGTGTGAAAATAGTCGTCGGACTCGGCCGCGGAGACTTTCTCGACGGTCCCCTCGATCCGCACCTGCCGCTTTAGCGGCAGCCAGTAAAAGAGCAAACAAGCTCGTCCGTTCGCCGCCAGCTCTTGAGCTTTGCGACTCTGATAATTTGTGAAAAAGACAAAACCTCGACCGTCGAAACTCTTCAAGAGCACGATGCGCGCGTCAGGAGCGCCATCAGTTGTCGCCGTGGCCAGGGTCATGGCATCGGCTTCGGGCACTCCTGAGGCGAGCGCCTCGCCATACCAGACCTCAAACTGCTTCAGAGGATTGGGATCGACGTCCGATTCGTTCAGGGTATTGACCAACGGTAGTTATTGCCGCACGGATTCAAGAGGAGTCGCGAACCTGGAAAGCTTAAGCCGCAGCGCCGCCGCCTTCGGCTTCATCTTTCTTTCTTTGCCACATCCCGGCGATCTGGTTTGCTTCGGCCAGCGTCAAGTTGTCATAGATGTCGGCATTGTCTGCGATCTCGCCGTTTTCCAATTCGCATACTTCCCAATCAGGCGCGTTCGGATCAGTGCCTGCACGTCCGGGTTTCACGCGGATCTCATAAGAAATATCGACGGTGTTGTTCTCTTCACTCAAAGTCATTTCATCCTTTCATTATTCCGCCAGGTCTTCTGGCCGCGGATCCGCTACCGTCGAACCAGGGCTTGAACGGTTTGCCGGCCGTAGTGGGCGACAAAAGACGCGCCCAGTTGCATGGTCAGGCCGGCAAGCATCGCGCCGGCGAATCTCAGGACGCTCATCGCTGGTTCCAAACGGATCAGAGTTAGCACTCCGAGCGGCAGAAAAACCAGAATACCTGTGATCAACCCCGGTGAATAGGTAATCTCTCGGACGCTTTTCACCGCGTGGCGCGCGCCGTTGACCAGAATAAAAGTGCCGAGCGAAACCAGCAGAAACTGGGGGAATCCCATCTTTACGGCGGTAATGCTGATCACAATAAGGCCGATTACCGCCACGAGATTGGCACGGATGAAGCCTCCACGAGAAAGATCCAGCCCGTGCAGTTTATCGCGATCGGATGATCGCATTCCGCCCCAAAACTCTTCCGTCAGATGAATTACCAAAACGGCCGCGAAGATCCAAAGATAACCGACCTCGCTCACGTGCAAGTTTGAAGTTGTCACTAAGAATGATCTCATCGGGGGAACTATTACTACGGCGCGGATTATGACGTACAGTGGTGACCCGTCGCAACTCCGCGGACAAACCTCATATTTCACTGACGCTCAGCGAGCATATAACACAGCCCGTCAGGCGCTACTTCAAAGAAGACACGAATCGGCGTCTGTCCGAATTTGTCGTCTCGAAAGTCGCCGTCAGTCGCAGGTTTTCCTTTTATCTCTTCGAAAGCACTCACCAGGTTGTCGACTTCAAACACACAGCCTTCCTGGGTAGGGTCGCCTCCGTTTTCAGCGAGGCCGATTTGAATATCGTCTCGCGCGAACACGACCGACTTGTGCGGTTTGTCGCTTCGCGAAACAACGTGGAATCCAAACGTCTTTTCATAATAAGGAATTGCCGCGTCAACATTTGCCACCGGCAGGTTCATTGCGTCATCAGCGTAGGGCATTGCTCGTTTGAATTTTGCTTTCATGTTGTCCTCATTGGCACCCTCCCTGACGGTCGGGTTCGTCTTGAATCTGCAATTTGGAAATTTGCAATCGGAATGGGTTGGAATGCCTAAGAGCGGATGCACCCTCCCTGACGGTCGGGTTTCTGTCTTTATTCTCGCGCTACGAGCACCAATCCCAAAATGCAAAATACCAACCCGAGAATATTCCGCAGCGATAAATGATCTTTGAAGACCAGTACGCCTATGGGAACGAGCATCCTCGATCGATGCGGCGGCCGCTCCCAAAACAAAGACCGCCCAATTCGATCCTCGCAAAGAATCGACTAAACCTTTCCGGCTCGGGTAAGCAAACGCAAAAATTGCGCACAGGACAATTCCCACCGCATAAGCCAGGATAGTCACAAGGAAAGGATTCAGTTCTTTTGGTATCGATTTTTGCGAGACGTGATAGAAAAGCATCCCGCCCACAGTCAGAACAAATGGCAAATAGAAGTTGGACATTTGACACCTCGCCAGCGCGACAATGGCCTGTGATAATACTTGCGCGCGCCTGCGTCACTTAACCGAATCGACTATCGGCTAATTTGATTCACCCGTGATGCAAGGATTACTTCCGGGCCAGCTCTGTGATCCACCCGGTCACTGATTCCACCCATGGCTCGTAAGTATTTAGCGCCGGGATCAGACTTAGTTCACGGCCACCAGATCCGATAAATGTCTCTCGCCCGCGAATCGCAATCTCTTCCAGAGTCTCGAGACAGTCGGCCACAAATGACGGGCAAAACACCGCCAGGGATTTGATCCCGCGATTTCCTAATTCGCGAAAGACCCCTTCGGTCGATGGGCCGATCCACTCGGCGCGACCAAACCGCGACTGAAACGACCAGGTATAGAAGTTGTCCTTCAATCCAAGCTGCTGGGCAATTGCTCGAGCAGTGAAGACGCACTGCGCACGATAACACAAATGATTAGCCGGACTGATCGCGTCGCAGCAATCAGCTTTGATTAGGCAATGCCGGCCCGATTGATCGAGCTTCTTAATGTGCCTTACCGGCACGCCGTGAAAACTGAAAACCAGGTGATCGGGTTGATAGACCTTCAAATAATCAGCGACCCGACGCGCGCAAGCGTCGATGAATTCCGGCCGATCATAAAACGGCGAAAGAAATCCCAGCGTTTGTGCGGACCCCAGTTCGTAGGCTTTTCTTTGGGCCTCCAACACTGCAGTTTCAAAGCTCGATTCGGCATATTGCGGGTAGAGAGGAAGAACGATCACGCGCTCGACGTTTTCGGCGAACAATTTCGCCAGCGCCGAACCGATCGACGGATTGCCATAACGCATTCCGAGCTGAACCATAAACTCGTCGGGTCTGCCGCTCAGCCTGGCAGCGACCCTTTCCGCCAGCTCGAGGGAATGAATCAACAGCGGCGATCCGTGTTCCGTATGAATTTTCTGGTAAAGGCGCGCGGATTGTCTCTGGCGGCGCGGAACGATGACCACATTAACCAGAAACCAGCGCAGCGGCGCCGGAATATCCAGAACGAATTCATCCATCAGGAACTCACGCAGGAACCGCCCTACGGCTTCCGGAGTTGGTTCATCCGGAGTTCCGAGATTAATCAGCAGTACTCCGATTCGCATTAGGCGGTCTCGTTGAAGTGGTCGACTACGTAAGCGGCACGCTCGAGAATTTTCGCCAACCCAATTCGCCCGAGATAATTTCCCACAAGCTGCATGTTCGGCGGCGGAGCGGGTAACGTCATCAGGACGCGTTCGAGTTCGATCGAATAGTGTGGCAGCGTCATAGGCCAGCGGGTGATATGACATTCGACCGGCTGATCATTTTTCCGGTAAAAGTGTTCGCGCTCGCCGGCAATCAGATTTTTCAAGTCGCCGTCGTCCAGATTTACCACCTTCGCGTCCAGCGCCCCGCCAAAGATCCAGGTTTCGCCGTGCCCGCGTCCTTCGAAAATGCAATCATTGAAGAGCACTCCGCGGGCGCGAAAACCCTGATCGCGGGGAAACAAACATCCAAAGCCTTTCAATGTTGCCGCATCCGCGGCGAAGAAACAGGTTGAAGTTACGAGTGACAACATCTCGATCCTGGCCAGGGCGGCGCTCAACTCGGGAGCGGAATTGGCCAGATAATCGGATGCCGCGCGCGCCGACAAGCAGATAATGGTTGGTTCGTCGGCGGATGATCGTTCGTCATGGTTGAAAACAAATTCGGCTCCCGCCTTCGTAAGATAATCACAAAGCCCGTCGATTAGTTGCTGCATTCCACCTGCCGGAGCAACTGTGCCGCGAACTTTAACTTTCACGGGACGATAAGTGTTCAAGTGATCAGGTAGACGGGCGCGGCCAAAGATCAAACTCGCGCTCATCTCGTTAGGATCGCCCGCATAAATTCCACCCAGCGCCGGGGCGAGCAGATAATCTGTTGCTCCTTTACCAAGCACCCGAACGCCCCAATGCGAAATTGTTTCGAAGGGGCGCGGACCCAAGGCAGTCAGGTTCAGACCAAATCGCAGTAAGAGCTTCGCCATATCCGAAAGATCAAGCGGCACCTGTCTGGGCTTATCTCGATAAATGAATCGCTTGCGCCCCGCCCGTCGTGTTGTTTGCAATGGCACGCCTGTGTCTGCGCACATCGCTTCCAGGCGTGCTGAGCTGAGGATTCCGTTCGCGGCGGTCTCAACCAGGCCATGTGGGGTCCGAATCGTGCGAATGAGACCTCCGGCGCGGGAAGTCTTTTCAACGACTCGAACGGCGAAACCTTTCTTGACCAGAAAATAAGCCGTGACCAACCCCGAAAAACCGGCGCCGACAACTTTAACGGTTCGCATCTTTTGCAATGGCTAAACGGAAGTTTGCCGCAGAGGCCACGGAGATCGATCAGGGAAGAGTGCGAGGGCGACTTTTTGTAATTCTGGTTTCTCTCCGCCTCTGTGTCTCTGTGGCTTTATGTTCATGAATCGTTAGAGTGCCTGCGAGAAGATACGCGCCTGCGGTTGCTGGCGGCGTAAACGATAGTCGAAAAACATACAGGCATTGCGCAGGAATGGCCGGCCACGTTCGGTCAGCACTAGTTTGTTGTCGCCGACATTGACTAACCCATCATCGATTAAAGACGCGAGAAATTCTTTGGCTTCGTCGCTCTGCTCATTATCAAGATCGACTTCAAAGCGAGTCATGAACCGGAGAATCTGTTCGCGCAAGCGTTGATCTTCTTCGGAGAGCAGATGTCCGCGAAGTGTAGGGATTTCGCCCTGCCTGACTCGACGTTCGTAAACGGGAAAAGCCTTTTCATTTTGATGAAAACAGGTTGGTGTTTCCGAGATTGCGCTCACGCCCAGGCCCAGCAACACTCTCGTGCGCGTTTCGGTATAACCCTGAAAGTTGCGGTGCAGAGTTCCTTCCCGCTGGGCTCTGGCCATGCCGTCGTGCGGCAGCGCAAAGTGGTCCATGCCAATTTCTACATAGCCGGCGTTCTCCAGTAGCTCTCTCGCCATTTCGTAAAGCGCGCGCTTCTCCCCGGCCCTGGGTATGTCTTCGTCGCTGTAACTGCGCTGCGCGGGCTTAATCCAGGGCACCAGCGCAAAGCTGTAAAGCGCGATTCGGTCGGGTTCCAACTCAATTGTCTTTTCGACGGTTTCGCCAAAGCGATCGCGGGTTTGCAAGGGCAAGCCGTAGATCAAATCGTAATTTACCGAGGTATAACCCAGTTCACGCGCGATGTCAGTGATCGATTTGGTGATTTCATAAGGCTGATGGCGATTGACGATCTTCTGCACCACGGGATCGAAATCCTGGACACCCAGCGAGATTCGCGTGAAGCCGAGCCGGCGCAATGTAATCAATTGCTCGCGAGTCGTATGGCCGGGATGAACTTCGACCGAGGCTTCGAAACGTTCACGGTCCACGAGCGTTTCCGCCAGCACCGGCCTCAGGATCCGTTCAAGGTTCTCGGCAGAGAAAAATGTCGGCGTGCCGCCGCCGAGATGAAGCCCGAGAAGCGGGCGCTCGCGCAGTTTCGGAACGCGTTCGAGATAGAGATTCCATTCCTTTGCCAGCAGATCGATATAAGTCTCTTCGCGGCGGTGATCTCGAGTGATCACGGTGTTGCAGGCGCAGAATGTGCAGAGGGATTCACAAAATGGCAGATGAAAATAGAGGGACCAGGTCGCCGTTTCACTGTCGAACGCTTTCGCCAGTTCTTTCAGCCATTGTTCGGTCGTCGGCACTTCGCTCCAGAATGGAACCGTCGGGTAGCTCGTATACCGGGGCGCCGGCACATCGTACTTCTTGAACAAGTCAGACATCGCAGTCGTTTCGGACGACGTGACTGGATTACTCATCGCAGCACCTCGCGAACTGTATTAACCAACAAGCGCACGTTGTCTTCCGGCGTGGTTGGCAGCACGCCGTGACCCAAACCACAAATCCAGCCGTGGCGATTGCTCTCGAGGAGCGGACCAAGGAATTTCCTCAAATGTAGTTTCAGTTCGTCTGGGTTAGCAAGCAGCAGGTTCTGATCGAAATTGCCCTGAACAAAGCCGTGCGGAAAGAGATCGAAAGCCTGGTGCAAATCCCAATTATGATCAACGCCAATCCCGGCCCACGCGGCTTCGGTGAACGAGGAATCATCGAGATGCGCGCGATTAGTACCTTTCGAGTAATAACCGAGCTTCGAAGGAAAACGCTCGACGAGCGTCTGCAACCGCGGCGCGACCTCAGCTCTGAAAATGTCGGGCGCCAATTCACCGGCAGCCGTGTCAAAGATCATTACGATTTCGGCGCCGGCGCGCAGTTGTAGATCGATATTTCGAACCAGCAAAGGAACCAGCGTTTCGCAGAACTGAGCGAAGAGCGGCAGGTTCGCGACGGCCACCTTTGCCTGCTTGTGGGTTCCTTCGACGGCATAAACGAACAAGGTCCAGGGTCCCCCGACAAATCCGATCAAACTCTTGTTTGCCGGTAACAGACCGCGGGTCTTGCGTACCGCATCACCCTGAAAAAGCAGTCGAGGCCACGCTTCTTCGACATCGCGCAGTTTTCCGAGCATCGCCTGATCGAGCTTCCATCCAAGTTGCGGGCCGCGCTCTGTGTATTCCAATCCCATCCCCAGGGCTTCGAGCGGAAACAGCAGATCGCTGAACAGAATCGCGGCGTCAAAATCAAAATCCAGCACCGGACCAAGCGCCACTTCCGCCGCCAAATCCGGTTCCTTGCACAGCTCCATGAATGAATGCTTTTGTCTGAGTGCCTGATAGTGTCGATGATAACGACCGGCTTGCCGCATCAACCAAATCGGCGGCGTGGGTTGCGGCGTGCGCGCCAGCGCGTTTTGAAAGCGGAGATTTCCGATTTCTTCCTGTATCGCAGTTGACATCGGTCTTTTCCTGTCGCCCCTCTCCTTTGGGAGAGGGGCTGGGGATGAGGGATTTTACGCGGTCGAAACTCCTTAAGCCCTCTCCCTAACCCTCTCCCAGAGAGAGAGGGAAGTTACATAGCGCGCTAGCTAAACTAGCTCTCCGAATCGCTACTCCACTGATAACCCACCCCGCGCACCGCCCGAATGAACTTGCTGTCGGCGTCGCCGAGTGACTGGCGAAGATGCACAATCATATTGTCTACCGTGCGTTGATTACCGAGTTTGTCTTCGCCCCACAATGTATCGATGATCTGGTTTCGGCTCACGACGCGCGGCGCGCTGGAGATCAATAATTCCAGCAACTCAAAATCGCGCGCCGGCGGATGCTCGCGTTGCCCGTCCGGCTGAATGATTGTCCGGCTATCCAATTCAATTGTTCGCCCATTGCACGACACCTGGCGCCGTACCGGATGCTTTTCAAAAACGTGCCTGACCCGCAAAAGTAATTCGCGCAGGTGAAACGGCTTGGGAATAAACTCTTCCGCGCCGATTTCAAAACCTTCGAGCCTGTTTTCCGCCGTGCCCATGGCAGTAATGAACATGATCGGCAGAGAGCTATGTGCTTTGACTTCGCGCGCCAACTCAAACCCGGAACCATCGGGCAAGCCAACATCCAGGATCAGCAGATCCCACAATCCTTCGCTCAATTTTTTCAGGGCCCGCTGTCTGGTTTCGACCCACTGCACACGATAGCCTTCGAGTGCCAGGCGATCCTTAAGGGTCGCCCCGAGCGAGCGATCATCTTCAACTAATAAGAGCGATTTCATATGATTACTTCTTCGCGCTCGGCGACGCTCGTCATTTCAGCTTCACCGGGAAAATCCAGTTCAGCGACAAAGCCACCCTCCGGGGCCCGCGCGAAGTTCAGTTTCGCATTCATGCGCCTGGTCAATTGCCGCGAGATGTAAAGTCCGACGCCGCTGCCGCTGCCGCGCGCATGGCGCACAAACAACTTGCCGAGTTGACTGAAATCACCCTGAAAGCCGCAGCCGTTATCTTCGACGCGCACATTCAATCGGTCGCTGCCGCGACGCGCAACTGCAATCACAACCTCGGACGCCTGGCCGTGCGTGACTGCATTCTGAACCAAATTGGTCAAGACGCTTTCCAGCGCGCGCACGTCAGCCAACACGGTGCCGTCGCCTTTTTGCAGAAGGGCTACGTCCGGCCAGTGAAATCGCAGGCTGTCGATCAAATCACTCAGCTTAACCGGTTCAATAAGCAATCGACCGGTCGGCAGTTTCACCAGCGAGAGTGAGTTTTCAAGCTGTATTTGCAGGCGCAAAGTATCCTGAAGCAGGCGATCAAGAAGAGGGCTTGGCTTAGACCCCAAATCTTCTTTCAAACTTTCTGCCTGCAGGCGCAGGCTGGCCATCGCCGTCTTGGCATCATGAGTAAATGCGGCAAAGAATTCCTCGACCTGGGCATGCCGTTTTTGCTCGCGCCGGGCATAATAATAAAGCGCGAGCCCGCCGCCAATCAGCGAGGCGATCAAAATCCCGCCTTCCCATAACAACATCTGATAATGACGATGTAACTGAACCGCGCCTTCCAGGTTTGATTGATTGATGAGAGCGAGTTGGCGCAGACCGAAGATCAGCCACCAAACCGCAAGTGTCACCGTGAAAGTGACCCAGAGCGCCACCAACAAAATCTTGATTCGATCACGTTGTTGCTTCATAACCGACCGTTTAGCGGCGGGCTATTGCCCGCCCGTGCGTTTTCACTCTCCGTTTAGCGGCGGGCTACTGCCCGCCTGCCCTCTCGATTTTAAACTCGCCGCCTCTAAACAGAATCATTTTCTTTATGCGCCTCTTCCACCGCATCCAGAATTGCTGCACTCGCTCGTTCAAGCACTTCGTCCGAATGGGCCAGCGACATAAAACTAACTTCATAGCCGCTGGGAGCAAAATAGACGCCGCGCTGTAGCGCCTGGTGAAAGATCCGCGCAAAAGACGACGCATGATGCGATGGAATTTGGTCCAGGCGGCGAATGACTCCTTCGGTCTGTGAGTGCAGCCAGAAAAGCGAGGCCGTGCGCGTCAAAGCGAACGGCAATCCGCGCTTGCCAAAATCCGCGTTCAGCTCGTCACAAAAATGCGCGGTTCGTTCTTCTAGTTCTGCGTACGCATTGACGCGTTCGACTTTTTGCAACGTGGCCAGGCCCGCGCGCATGCCCAGTGGGTTTGCGCTCAAAGTCCCGGCCTGGTAAGCGGGTCCGGAAGGCGCAACCAACTCCATCAAATCTCGCCGCCCTCCATAAGCGCCGACCGGAAAACCTCCGCCGATTACTTTGCCGTAAGTAACTAAATCGGGACGCAGTCCGAGGGCCTCAGCCATTCCGCCCAGGGCTACCCGAAATCCTGAGATTACTTCATCAAAGATCACGAGACTGCCGTGCGCTCTGGCAATCTTAACAGTCTCTTCAATGAATTCGTGCCGCTGAATCAACAGGCCATAGTTCGCCGGCAGCGGTTCGAGAATCACGGCGGCAATTTCTTTCCCATGCTGGGCAAAGACATTGCGCACGTTTTCTTCATCGTCGAGCGAAGCAACCAGCGTCTCGCCGGCGACCGCTTCAGAAACACCGGCGCTGGAACTCGCAGCCTCGCCGGCCAGACCGCTGCCGGCTTTCACAAGCAAAGAATCTGCATGTCCGTGGTAACAGCCTTCGAATTTCAAAATTCGGGAGCGCCCGGTCGCCGCCCGCGCCACACGCAACGCGCTCATTACCGCTTCGGTCCCTGAGGAAACAAACCGCAGCATCTGGACCCAGGGAATGCGCGCGGTAATCCATTCGGCCAGCTCGAGCGAATAAGGCTCGCACGCGCCAAAGCTCCAGGCCGTCGCCGCAGCTTCCTTTACGATTTCACTAACGTCGCGGTCTCGATGCCCGAGAATTAAGGGACCAAAGCTTTGACAAAAATCGATGTAGTCACGACCCTCAACCGAGGTCAGAAATGCACCTTCAGCGCTGCGAAAGAACAACGGCGTGCCGCCGACGCTCTTGAACGCGCGTACTGGGCTGTGCACGCCGCCAGGCGTGACGCGAAGGGCACGCTCGAAATATTCGCGGGATAGGTCCCTTGCTGCTGATGCCTTCGATGTCAGCATTATCTTAGTTGATTCGATAGTACGTCTATTTGGAATGCGCCGGCAGAGTCCCGACGAGTCGGGAGCGACGGCGCTTTATCAAACGCGTGTTACGGAACGCCGAACAGTAGCGAAGGGATCAGGTCCCACTCGACTTGAACTGAATGATCCGCTTCCGTAAAAACAGGCTTCCAGGCGGCAAACCAAAGCGCCGTCGCCGCCAGGCTTTGCTCGGGCGCACTTCAAAATCAGTTTCCCACCCCAAGTCTCTTCGCATAGCGCGCGCCATAGGTGATGATGAACTGCGCGCCGGCGCGTTTGAAAACCTGCCAGGTTTCCATTAGCCCGCGGTCAAAATCGATTAGTTCGTTGTCCGCCAGAAGTGAAAGCCCCGCGTATTCCCCGCTTACCTGGTAAGCCCCAACTTGCAGCGCCGTTTCCTGCTTAATTGGTCCGATCAAATCCAGCGAAGTCAGACCCGGCTTCACCATCAAGAGATCTGCTCCTTCTTCGGCGCACCGCCGGCTCGCGGCGAGGGCGTCAGATCGTTGACGCACGTCGAGTTGATAGTGACGCCGATCGCCAAACTGCGGCGCCGAATCAGCGGCACTGCGGAACGGTCCATAAAAGTTGCTGGCGAACTTTGTGCTGTAACTCATTACCGGCACCAGATCGAGCCCGCGCTCATCAAGCTGCGCGCGGATGTGCGCAACCCGTCCATCCATCATGTCGCTCGGACTAATTCCATCGGCGCCCGCGTCGGCAAAAGCGACCGCAGATTTTCCCAACTCGTCGAGCGTGCTCGGCAGATCGATGCCACGATCGTTTAGAACTCCGCAGTGACCATGAGTCGTGTAAGCGCACAGACATGTATCGACCCACAGACATAAGTCAGTCCCAAACTCCCGGCGAATTCCGGAGATCATGTCGCGCTCGAATTTGTGATCGAAGTTGTTCGTCTTTTTCTCGCCCGGGACCGGAAAGAGCAAAAACTGCGTAACCCCGTCTTTCAGATCTTTTCCGATCTGTTGCAACGCCGAAGAAATGCTGAGACGCACATTGCCGCGCAGACCGGCAATGGGTTCGTCGGCCTGCAATCCTTCAACCACAAAAAATGGTTGAATTAACTGCGCGCGATTGAATTCAGTCTCCGCGCAGAGGTCGCGCAGATGTTGGCTATGCGTCATCTCGGCGAGCCACGAATTGAGCGACAGCGCACGTTCGAACCCCGAGCCGCTGGTCCAGAAGAAATACATCCTGCCCTGAAGATTGGGCCCAGGATCCTTTGGAACCAGGCGATAAGTCGCCAGCGTATTCGTGCCGTTCTCCGCAAAGCCGTCTGCGTGCGTAAGCTTAAGCCAGGTCAACTCAGCACCCGCAAGGGTGTCGATTCCAGGAGGTTCCTGCTCGCCCAGGCTCTCAGCCGATCCATTGACCCACACGCCACGCTGCGCCAGCCGCTCCCACGTTTTCAGACCGCTGGCCCAAATGATCTTTGATAGCTTGCCGCGCCCGTCCTCCGGGAGCGCGTCCGCTTTAGCGACCCACAGCGCCGAAAACGTGTCGGAAATCGTAACAGGAATCGTCTCGCGTTTGAACCAATCAGCGTCCGCCGGCTTCATCGGCCACATCTGGTCGCGGGCGATCTTTGGTGGCCGTGGCTGCGATGCTCTCAGCGAGTAATTGTCCAGCACGCAACCATCGTCAGTAAGCCCACGGAGAGAAGTGATTTCACCGTAGGAGCGGCGCAATACACTGACTCCGATTTTCTGATGACAGCCGCCGCCATACACCCGCAGAATCTCGCGTTCCCGGCGGACGACTTCTGAGGTCTCGGCGCAATTAATCGTCTCCAGCAGAGCTTTCACATCGCTGCGGTCGCGTTTGATTTCAATTGCGAGCGCACCTTGTGCCGGAGCGGCGGGATTGGCCCGAAGCGGTAAGACCATGAACCGGCACCGAGCGATCGCCTCGCGAAGTGCGGCTTTCGTTTCCGCAAACTCGGTGCTTTCGGCTTCGAGCAACCGATCAAGCGCGGCCTTGGCGACGATCAATCCATCCGCACCTGGCTGCCAAATCTTCCGCACGCGAGTCTGGACGTTGCCGCGCACCGGTGCAAACTTCAGTTCGCTAATCTTTGCCGGCAGCGCCCGGCGCAGGAATGGTTCGAGGTTGTAAGCGCGCCGGGGCGAAGACGTCAGAATTGTCAGTTGACCTGTGCGTTCGACGTTCGGCCAGCGATCAGCACGCACAAGCAAAACATCGCGCATATCCGCGCGGGGTAACGTTGCTGCAATTTCCGTCTGCGGATCTTCTTCGATGGTCAGGTCTTTCCACGAATGCACCGCCAGGTCATAACGTCCCGCCAGCAGGCCTTCGCGCAGGTCTTGCGTGAAGACCCCTTTCTCGGGCATCTGCCAGAGCGGATCGTTTTGATTCTTATCACCGAGTGATTCGTGGAAGGAATAATCTACGTTGACCTGCGGATGCGCTTTTTGAAGGATGTTGCCGACCTGGATGGCTTGAATACGCGCCAACTCGCTGCGACGCGCAGCGAGAACTAGGCGCATAAGTCTTCCCAGCCGAACGGCCGAAACTGGGCCTGCTCTATCACGCGTTGCGCGGCCTGCCTGATTTCGTCACGCGCCGAGGCCACGCGACCAGCGAGTTTTGGCCGATCATTCTTCAGTGCGTCGAAGAGATCGGAAAGCCTGATGACCGGAAACGAGGCCTGCACCGGATCAGTTTCTGCTTCGCCGCGGAGATCGAGCGCTTTCACAAATTGAGTTGTTTGCACGCTAACCCATTTCTCGATCTCGCTCGCGCTCAGCGGAGCAGCAATGATCAGGGCGACCTCGCGATTCGCGGTCGCAGTATCCGCCATCGCGAACTGGCGCAGGTGGATTTGCGGATATTCTTCGAGCAGGCCCTCCGCCCGAAGTCGATCGCGGGAAAAAACCGTGACGTCTGTTTTTCCAAGCAACCAGGGAAGAATCTCTTTTGCCAGTTTCCCCGCGCCCAGCACCGAGGTGGCGGGAATATCTTTGAGATGCTGGCGAACGAGGCCGCCGTAAGACTGACTACCCATGCCCTCAAGATGATCATGGCGCACGCGCTTGGCGTCGGCCAGTAGCTCAGACGTGAATTGCCGGAGGAACCGTCCCCACGACGAATTCGGAAATTTCGTCTGTGCGCAGAATTCCTTGAACTGCCCCATCACCGCAGTCTCGCCCACCAGAGGCGACCGCAAGCCGCAAACTACTTCGAGAAGAAACCGATATGCGTCCTTGCCGCGATAGAATTCCGATTCGCTGGAAGCCGCGGGAGCAACCGAATTGCTTTCAGCTTGATTGAGAAGCGATATGCGACGCAGGCAGGTTTTCCATTGCAGGCCGTGAAGCGGTGTCGGAAGGTTGTCTTCCGTGCCGGCAGGATGGTTGATGATGACTAGTTCATCAAGCACGTACCAAATTCTATTTAGCCGCGCAGGCCTGTTTGTCATCCTTTTGTCATGAGTGGAAGATTTTTTTGCGCCGAAAAGACCTGTGTTTTATTGGGATTCGCGCTGGTACAGTCGACTGTCGACAAAGAAAATCGCGACCCTGTCGGATCGCGATTTGTAATTGGTGTTTATCCGGCCCTTCCAGGCTCGATTTATTTTGTTTAGGGCTGCAGCGGTGGACATCCCATGACTACTGAATTCCAGCTGCTTCGAGTTGGTCGGGTTTTCTACCTCGGCGTGTTGGCGTGAATCAGCCGGCGCACGCGGTCTGCGAACAGAACGTCCATCTTCCGGGGCTCGATAATTGCCGTTACTTCTCCTACGCCGAAGGTTGGATGAGTCAGGGTCTGTCCCCGGCGATAAGTTTGTTTCTGATCGTACGGCGCGCCGGATTTGGTAGCACCGCCGACGCGTGCGCCGTTCCCGGTAAAGCGAACGCGCGATCCGCAAACTCCGCAGGTCACGCGGGTGGGCCGGCCCTTCTTGGTGGCGGAGGCCACGATATGCCCGCGTTCTTCGCCGCAGGTCGCGCACATTTGGTCAACTCGATCTCCAATCGCAAAAGTCAGTTTCTCAGTCGTCATACTACTCCTTGTTGAAATTCCTTATAGGTTTACTTGATGAATTAACGAACTGCGGAAAGCACTCGTCGTTGTTGAAAAAGAGAAGCAAGCGCAAGCGATATTATGCACTATGTCGAAGAATAGTAACAAGACGGCGCAGCCCTCGAAGTCTCTGCCTGGATCGGTCGGCCGGGCACCGTTGTTGAGAAGGGAAGCAAGCTCCTTTTTTCGCTTACGGCTGGTTGGCCTGCCCCAAATCACTCCCGTAAAACCGCCAGTTTGTCTTGTAATCGCGGGTAAGTTTTTGGTTTGTCAGCACCGCCCGAATCATTTCGATCGGGATGCGGTTTTCATGAAGCAGCGCGTCGTTGAATTGGCGGTTGGTCATCTTACCGGAATCGACCAGGTCATGATGAAGCGAATACTGCTGTAACCCGCCGATTAAGTAAGCCATCTGGTAAAGCGGGCCGTAGCTGCCATCGAATGAACGCCGCACCTCGGCGGTAGCGTTATCGCGCTCATGGCCGACCCGATTTACGAGAAAGTCGATGCATTCCTGCGGCGTCATCTTCTCGAGGTGGAAGCTGAGCGAAAAGATAATCCGCGCGCACCGATGCATGCGCCAGAAGAGCATGCCGATGCGATTCTCAGGCGTCTTTGGGAAATTTAGATCCCAGAAAAGCAGTTCCCAATACAGCGCGTTCCCTTCAGTCCAGAACGGTGTGCCGAATAAACCTCGATATGGCTTGTAGCGTGCGGTCATGAACCCTTGCAGGTGATGGCCCGGAATTAGTTCGTGAAAAACGGTGGCGCGCGCAAAGTGAATGTTATTGCCGCGCATGCTCATCATCTTTTGTTCATGCGACATCGTGTTGGTAGGAAATGAAACCAAAATTGTTTCACCGCCGAGAAAGAAAGGGCTGACCAGTTGCCGTTCGGGCGTCATCATTTCCATCCGCCAGCTGTCCCGAGCGAGCTGGGGCACAGTGACCAGGTCGTGATCATCGACGAACTTGATTGCTTCCAACGCGAGATCGCGGATCATTTCCGGCTGTTTGCCAGGTTCAACATACAAGGTCTTCACGTGCTCGAGCGCCTTCTTCCAATCGTCGCCGTAACCGAGATCCCGCGAAGCCTTCTTCATCTCGTTTTCGCACCAGGCCATCTCTTTGTTCGCGATGGCGATCAATTCTTCAGGTGTGTAAGGAATCATTTCCGATTGCAGCTCGCTCAACAGCGCGTCGCGCCCGATTGGATCGCCGACGATGTCGCTGGTATCGCCGGGGCGTGCGGTGGCGGCGCCAGGTCGCTGAAAACCGCCAGCGCCTTGACCGCCGCCGCCTGTTCCGCCACCCCCGGGTCGTTGACCAGGCTGCTGTCCCGACGGGCCTGTCGCCGTAGCGCTCCGCAGTCCGACAACGCGTTCGCTTAGGAATGTTGCGTATGTCGCAAGGGCTTCATCGAGCGCTTTGTAAGGTTCTTCATTCCACCAGGTAAAAACGGGGTCGTATCCGCTATAGAATGTGTTCCAGTTGCGCAAGTTGCCGCGCAGGCCATTGATCGCGTTAACGGCGCGAAATGCGACGGTCTTCTTGGCGCGAATCGCGTCCGTGTTGTCGCCGGCCCTCAAACCAGCTTCGACCAGCCGGCGCCTGTCGTCGACCTGTTTCCTGAGATTGTTCAAGGACGTGGCCGCCTTCGCGGAATCGATCGGCTCCATGCGCCGGCGGCCCTCTTCCAGATCGACGATCGTTTTGGCGAAGGGGATCAAGGGCTCGATCTCAGCCAACTGCTTCGCTTCAATGTCCAGCTGTCTTAACTCGTGCTCCAGATGACTGCGGAAAAGAATGTAATCGACTTTCCCTTCCTGGCTCATGGAATCGAAGTCGAGCTTCTGGATTCGCTCCAGCGCATCAGAATAGAACTTGCGAAAACGTTCGCGACGCGCGGGTGAATTTGCGACCGGATAGGACCGCAGCAAGCTTCCCCGATCGGCGAGGTAGTATTCGATAACAGGCCGCATTTCGCTGGGAGCCAGGTCAACGACGTCGTCTGGATTGGCCGTAGACGGCCTGTTGGTCTTGTTAGTCCTTTGTCTTTGCGCTGAGACGCGAAATGCGCCTGCCGCGCTCAAGACAAGAACGGAAAGAATCGCGATCAGCGAGAGATGTCGGGCCTTGAACATTTCCGGGACTCCTTATAAGAACTTCTGGGATAGACGGGCGGGTATACTAACGCAAAATCATATCGGAAGCTCGAGTAGTTTTGATGCCGGCTGCTTTAAGCTTGTCGAACCGCGTACGACAAACTGAAGTTCGCGCATCCGCTCCTTGCGCCGCATTGAAATGCTTTGTTATGATTTGGCTTCGTAACGATACGACGGATAAGTGAGTGGCTTATCTGAACCGAACTTTTGATAGGAAGCTCCGGAAGACCTTCGTCATGAATCGAGCAACAACGCGATTCACATTTTGATTGCCGAGTCCGTTTTGCGGCCGGCGGCGAAGGCGCTCCTATCGAATCCGATCATTGGTATTTATTAATTAGTGAATTGTAAATCGTGAATCGAAGAGGCGCCGGCACTAGCGGTGTCGGCTTGGAGTTCCGCCTTTAGGCGGAATTAACTTGCATCTGCGGATTCCGCCTAAAGGCGGTACTCCGAACTGATAATGAGTGAGATTAACGTACAACTGAATAACGGCCCGGCGGCGGCAATCCCTGCGCCCATCACCGTCGCCGAAGCTTTGAAAAAGCTTGACCGCGATCTGGCGAAGCAGGCGCTCGCCGCGCGCGTCAATGGCCACGAAGTTGATCTCGCTTACATGATTGAACCCCAGGCGAATGGCGACGCAGTGAAGATTGAACCGGTCTTGCCGCAAACGCTCGCTGGTCTCGATGTCCTGCGGCACTCGACGGCGCATCTGCTCGCTGCCGCCGTGCTCGATCTTTTTCCGGGAACGAAATTGGGAATCGGGCCGGCTCTGCTCGACGATCCGCGTTACGGATTCTTCTACGATGTTATTGCACCACGGCCTTTGACCGAAGCGGATCTGCCGGTCATCGAGAAGAAGATGCGTGAGATTGCCAGGCGCAACATGCCTTACCGGCGCGACGAGATTCCCAAGGCCGAAGCGCTCCGCATTTTCAATGAACGTGACGAGCCTTTGAAGTGCGAGTTAATCGACGAAAAAGCGGGAGAGGTCGTCAGTGTCTATTACATCGACGGTTCGCCGTTCATCGATTTTTGTTTGGGGCCGCACGTGCCGAACACGAATCGCCTTCGGGCTTTCAAGTTGTTGTCGCTGGCCGGCGCTTATTGGAAGGGCGACGCCGAACGGCCGCAGATGCAGCGCATCTACGGAACTGCGTTCTTTAGTCAGGAAGAATTGGACGCCTGGCTGCGGCAGCGCGAAGAAGCTGAGAAGCGCGACCATCGTCGTTTGGGTCGTGAACTGGATCTGTTTTCGATTCAGGAGGAGTACGGGCAAGGGCTCGTGCTCTGGCATCCGAAAGGTGGCGCGATCCGAAAGCAGATGGAGGACTACCTTCGCGAACAGCTTGTCCAGCGCGGATACGGCCTTGTGTTCACGCCGCACATCGCCAAACGCGAGCTTTGGTTTATAAGCGGTCACGAAGAAAACTACGCCGACTCGATGTTCTCGCCGATTGAGTTCGAAGAGCAGCAGTTCCGCGTCAAGCCGATGAACTGTCCATTCCATATCGGCATTTATAAATCGGCACAACGGTCGTATCGCGACCTGCCGCTTCGGTATGCGGAATTTGGCTCGGTCTATCGCGCCGAGCTATCGGGAACTTTGCATGGCCTGACGCGAGTCCGCGGGTTCACGCAGGACGACGCGCACATTTTCTGCACCGCGGATACCGTTCGCGGCGAGATTCTGGCGTGTGTTGATTTCGCCTTCGATTTGTTCAAGGTCTTTGGCTTTTCGAACGTGAAGGTCGAACTTTCAGTGAGGGGCGCGGGTAACGATGTTCAGTACCTCGGCTCTGACGAAGATTGGGAGCGGGCCGAAAGTGCTCTGGTTCACGCTCTTAATGAGCGGAATATTTCCTACCAGCGAATCGAGGGGGAGGCGGTTTTTTACGGTCCCAAAATCGATATGCGGGTCGAGGATGCTATTGGACGAACCTGGCAGCTGACTACGGTGCAATTCGATTTTAATTTTCCGGAGCGTTTTCAACTCGAGTACATTGGCGAAGACAACAGGCCGCACCGGCCCATTATGATTCACCGGGCACTGTTCGGCTCAATGGAACGGTTCTTCGGTGTCCTGATTGAGCATTATGCCGGCGCGTTTCCGATGTGGCTAGCGCCGGTGCAGGTGGGCGTTCTTCCGATTACCGATCGGATCAATGAATATGGCGAGACGATTATGCAGGAATTACGCCGCGCCGGCCTGCGCGTCGAGCTAAACCTGCGCAGTGATAAGATTGGTGCCAAGATTCGCGACGCACAGTTACAAAAAGTGCCGTTCATGCTGGTGCTCGGGGATCGAGAGATCGAGGAAGGAAAGGTCGCAGTTCGCGAACGCTCTAAAGGCGACATCGGCGCGATGTCGTTAGAAGAATTTAAGCAGATGGCGCAGCGGTTAGTTGAGACGCGCGCGCTGACCAACGATTGAGTCCAAAGTCCAATGTCCAAAGTCCAGGCTCAAGACCTTGGACCTTGGACTTGAGACCTTGGACTAAAAACCAGGAGGTGCAGCAATAGCTACAGGTTTTCGCGGCCGCGGTCGTCCCGATTTTCGGCGCGCGCCAGTGACTCGAATCAACGAGCGAATCCGCGTGCCCCAGGTGCGCGTGATTGGCAATGAGGGCGAACAGCTTGGCGTGATGGACACGCGTGACGCGGTGCGCGCCGCCCGGCAACAGGGTCTCGATCTCGTCGAGGTTGCGCCGGGAGCCGAGCCGCCGGTTTGCCGAATAATTGACTTTGGCAAGTTTCAATACGAAGCCAAAAAGAAAGCCAACGAGGCGAAAAAGAAACAGGCCGTAATCATCGTTAAGGAAGTGAAGTTTCGTCCCGGCACGGACGAGCACGATTACAGCTATCGCATGAAGCGGGCGCGCGAATGGCTGCAGATTGGCGACAAAGTGAAAGCAACCATCTGGTTTCGCGGCCGCGAGATGACGCACCGCGAGCTCGGCGCCCGCATCCTGGCGAAACTCGAGCATGACCTGGAAGATGTAGGTGAAGTTGAAGTCGCGCCGCGCATGGAAGGCAATCAGCTGTTCACAATCTTTGGACCGCGACGGCACAAGAAACCAGAAGGCAGTAAGCAGCAGGCAGAAGCCAGGAGCCAGGAGTCGGCAGCGAAGAGCCAGGCAGGCGGGCCGCAATAACGACCGTTTCGCCATCGTGAGTGCTTGAGCCGAAGGCGCCGATCAAAAATCGCAAATCAAAACTCGAAAATTCTTATGACGGAGCAATTATGCCGAAACTGAAAACACATAAAGGCGCAGCCAAGCGCTTTCGTTTGACGGCGTCGGGAAAAATAAAGCGCGGGCATTCACATGCACGGCACATCCTGACCAAGAAAACCAACAAACGGAAGCGACTTTTGGACATCGACGCGCTGGTTGCTGATGGCGATCAGAAGCGCGTGGAACGGATGCTGCCGTACGGAAGAGACTAAGCGAATTTTAGATTTTAGATTTTGGATTTGCGATTGATTCTCTGGGTTGGCCCGAGGTGTTTTCAAACTCGAACTGACTGAAATCAAAAATCGGAAATCAAAAATCGAAATTGTTGGAGGGGAATCATGCCGAGAGCAAAACGTGGAAATAAGCGGCTCGAGCGCCGCAAGAAGATTCTTAAATTAGCCAAGGGATATCGCGGCACTAAATCAAAGCTCTATCGCTCTGCCAAAGAGTCGGTCGAGCGGGGATTGAACTTCGCTTATACGGGAAGAAAACTAAAGAAGCGTGACTTTCGTTCGCTCTGGATTGTCCGTATTGGCGCGGCCGCACGCCTGAACGGGTTGAACTATTCGCAATTCATGCATGGATTGAAGCTGGCCGGGATCGAGCTTGACCGAAAAATTCTCGCCGATTTTGCCGCCAGCCAGCCGGAAGCGTTCGCCGAACTTGCCACGCAGGCGCGGACCGCTTTAGAGAATAAACCACGGGCCCGCGCCGCGGCCTAGTCGCTGTCGGGAGAGTGTTAGGAAAGCTTTTTAAGGAGTCAGCTATGAAGCCCTCGAAACTTAACTCGAAACGAATTACGCAAATCATGAGCGGCGCGTTGTCGCTGCTTTTGGTATCGATTACGGGCTGGGGACAGGCCCGGACCTCATTAACAGGAAAGTATGAAGGCACTGCGAAAGGTCCCAACGGCGACGTAATCTTAAAGTTGGATCTCGTGGACGAGTCAGGAAAATTCTCCGGCCAAATTACATCGCCGCGCAGTGTTTACAAGATTGCGAAAGGTCAGATGACTGACGGCGTGTTGACGCTCGAAGCAGAAGGCAATGGCTCGACGGGCAAACTTACGCTGCGACAAAAGGACGATAAGCTGGCCGGAGATTTTTCGGCTGACGGCAGAACCGGACCAGTCGAATTCCATCGAGTCGTGAGCGACGACATATCCGGGGAATGGGACGCCGCGGCCGATGCGCAGGGCCAGGCCTTTCCTTTCACCCTCTCGCTGAAACTGGATGGCGAAAAAGTAACCGGCAGCAGCAGTTCGCAATTGGGCACCTCGGAGATTTCAACGGGCACCTGGAAGGACGGAAAACTTTCCGTGATTTTAGAGTCTGGTGGCGGACAGATCGCACTAATCGCCAGTATTCAAGACGGCAAGCTGGTCGGTGATTATGACTTCGCCGGTCAAATGCAAGGCAAGTGGGTAGCGGTTAAGAAAAAGTAAGTCTCATCAAACAGGATGACAGAGGGCGCAAAAGATCCTATCCAGCAGATTAAAGCGGCTCGCGAAGCGTTCGAACGAGAGTTCGAGCGCTTTGCCCGCTTTATCGGCCCGTCCGCCTCGGAAATACGATTGAATCTCGCTGAGGCCGAAAGCCAACAACGTGATCTCGCCGAGTTGCGCACCCGCCATATTGGTAAGAAGAGTGCGATCGCGGCGGGCAAAAAAATGATTGGCCGCGTGTCGCCCGAGGAGCGCGCCTCCTTTGGCCAACTTGTCCAGCAGACAGAGTCTTCAATAACGCAATCGCTCGAGCAAGCCGAGCAAACATTGAAGACAATTATTGAGGCAGCTCGAACAGCGCGTGAAAGCATTGACGTGACAATACCGGGTCACCGGCCCCGGCCCGGGCACCTGCACCCGATCACTCTGATGCGCCAGCGGATCGAGGACATTTTTGTCTCGCTGGGATATGCCGTCGAAGATGATCGTGAGATTGAAACTGACTTCTACAATTTTGACGCACTGAACATTCCCGAAGGTCATCCGGCGCGAGATCCGCAAGACACCTTTTATACCACCGACGGCTTCGCGCTTCGCTCGCAGACTTCGACGGTTCAGATCCATGCGATGCAGCGCCGCGGTGCCCCGGTGCGGATGATCGCGCCGGGACGGGTCTTTCGGCGGGATACTCCCGACCCAACACACAATCCGATGTTCTACCAGGTGGAAGGGCTCTGCGTGGATCGCGGAGTCACGATGGCGCACTTGAAAGGCACACTCGCAGAATTTGTGCATCGCCTGTTCGGTGCCGAAACGAAGACCCGATTCCGGCCCTCGTATTTTCCGTTTACCGAGCCGAGCGCCGAAGTCGACTACAGTTGCTTCAACTGCGGCGGTGCGGGCTGCCGCATCTGCAAGTGGTGCGGATGGATCGAGCTGGGTGGTTCCGGCATGGTGCATCCCAACGTGCTGCGCGCCGCTAACGTGGACGCGGAAGAATTTACCGGGTTCGCGTTCGGCCTCGGTATTGATCGCACCTGCGGGCGAATCTATGAACTGGACGACATTCGTCTGTTGTTCGAAAACGACGTTAGGTTTTTAGAACAGTTCAGATAGCCGGTTTGTTTTGTACTTGGTACTTGGTGCTTTGTACTTTGTTCGCTTTTCGATCTCGCTGCATTAGTTGCCGAGGTGAGCGCCCCCGAAGAAAGTCAAACAAAGTACAAAGCACAAAGTACCAAGCACAAAGTTCAAAGACGATGTTTATTTCTTACAACTGGCTCCGCGAGTTAACCGGCACCAAGCTGAATCCTCAGGATTTAAGGGAGCGGCTGACGAATGTTGGTCTGGCCGTCGATGCAGTTGCGGAACGCGGCGGCGACTTCGTCCTCGACGTGGAAGTCCCATCAAATCGCGGTGATTGCCTGTCGCATGTCGGCATCGCGCGCGAGGTCGCGACAATAGAGGAGACGGAAGTCCAAAGTCCAAAGTCGAAAGTGCAATCTTCCGCAGGCAACACTAGTGATTTTGCTTCCGTTGAAATTCCCGATGCGGATCTCTGTCCCCGTTATGCCGCTCGAGTGGTGCGCGGCGTCAAGATCGCTCCATCGCCTGATTGGTTAGCGAAGCGTCTGGAAGTGATCGGCCAGCGGCCAATTAATAACGTCGCAGACATCACGAATTACGTGCTTCATGAGCTGGGCCAGCCGCTGCACGCGTTCGATTTGGCCAAGCTCGGAGAGCAAAAGATCGTCGTCCGACGCGCCGCAAAGAACGAGACGATCAAAACGCTCGATGGCGTCGAAAGAAAACTTGACGAACAGATGCTGGTGATAGCCGGCGCCAAACGCCCGGTTGCGGTTGCCGGTGTCATGGGCGGCGAAGAGTCCGAGATTTCAGAGATCACCCGCGATGTTTTGATTGAGAGCGCGTACTTCAATGCGTCATCCGTCCGGCGCACGGCAAAGTTGCTTGGACTCCACACTGAAGCTTCGCACCGGTTTGAACGCGGCACTGATCCCGAAGGAGTCTTACGAGCCCAGGAACGTTGCGTCTCGCTGATTTGCGAAATCGCCGGCGGCACTGCGACCGATGATGCGCTTGACGTGTATCCAAATCGGAGCCCGGCGAAGATTGTGAGCTTGCGACCTGAGCGAGTTAACGCGATTACCAGCCTGCAAGTGCCCACTTCAGAGATGTTGCGAATATTGGCGGCGCTCGGGTTCAATCCCAATGACGACGGTTCCGCGAGGTTGGCGTTCGTGGTTCCTTCCTGGCGTCACGACGTGGTAATTGAAGAGGACCTGGTGGAAGAAATCGCCCGTCACACCGGCTATGAAAAAATTGCCGTCGGACTTCCGCCGGCCAGTCTGGCTGGTGAGTATCACTCAACCGAAAAGCGCAAGCGCGCGCTCCGTGAAGCACTGGTCCCACACGCTTTCAACGAGGCAATCAGTTTTAGTTTTATCGACACCGGTTATGATGATCAGTTTGAATTGATTCCGGCGTTCCAAACGCAGGGAACTAATGACGCGGGTTTCGTCTCGCTGCAGAATCCGATTATCGAAGACTGGACGCGAATGCGGCCGAGTCTGCTGCCTGGCTTATTGGGCGCGGTGCGGCATAATTTGAATCAGGGCACGCGCGATGTTTCTCTGTTTGAGCTGGGCCGAGTTTTTCGCGCGAACGGAAACGGCGAATTGCCGGAAGAGCGCGAGGCGCTGGCACTGGTCGCAACCGGCGGCGTGATCGAAGCGGGTCGCGTCAAACCGCAGCGTGAGACAGACTTTTATGATCTGAAAGGCGCTTTCGAATCTGCCTGCGGCGCAATGAGTTTGCCGCTCCTGGATTTCATCGCCGCTGATAACAAACACCTGCGCGCGGGCCAGGCTGCTGAAATCGCCATTCACGGTACTCGGGTTGGTTCGATAGGCAGGCTCGCGGAGAATATCGCCGCCGATTACAAGTTTCGCCAGCCAGTTTACGTCGGCGAGGTTGATCTGACGGCTCTTCTGGAAATCAAAGAATTGCCGGTATTGTATTCGGCGCTGCCGCGATTTCCCTCGATCCTGCGAGACGTGTCCTTTCTTGTCGATCGAAAAATTACGCTGGGTGAATTACTGCTCGCCGCTAATAAACTTAGAACCAGCGAGTGCATAGGTGCGGAATTTGTCGGAACCTATGAGGGTGAAGGCATTCCGGAAGATAAGCGGTCGGTGACCATCCGGCTCGAGTATCGAGCCGAAGACCGCACGCTGCGCGATGAAGAGGTGGATGAGATTCACTGGCCGCTGGTCGAAGCGCTGAAAAAGAAATTTGCCGCGGAAGTTCGATAGCGATCCGAAGTCGCAGCTTTCATCAGGTTTCTCTGAATAGAAGCGAGTGTCAGAAGCCCGACCGTGAGAGAGTGCCAGTCCGCGCAAACGCGCCTTTGCTTACGCGCGGGTTTCTGACACATTACTCTTGCGCTCATTTCCACGAAGCAGCATAATCACCTCCGCAGTTTTGACTGGCTCAGGAGACGATCAATGGTTGCGCTAACCGGACTGGAAAAGTTCTCGCATCTCGAAGACAAGAAGTTGGCAAATCTTCGCGGGCTCGGTGGTGACAAACAGAATCTGGCGACCCATGTTGAACGTCTGCTGGCTGAGCGCGAGCTAATCAGGCTGAAAGTCGAAGCGATGCTCGATGCGGTAATCGCGCTCGATCCTGAAGCGGCGGAGGCGGTGTCCAAATGAGCGATAACGGAATAGGTCTGGGAAAGAGCCACGATGCGGCTGCTTCGCCTACCATCAAAGTCGAAATCTATGATCAGGCATACACTATCCGTTCTGACGGCGACACGGATTACATTCAACAGTTGGCCGACTACGTCGATAAACGGATGCGCGAGATTTCCTCAGGCACGTTAACGGTTGATTCCCGAAAAGTGGCGATTCTCGCCGCCCTTTATATCGCCGACGAGTTGCATCAACTGAAGAAAATTCACGAACAGGCCGACGAGCAACTGGCGACGCGCAGTGCTGAATGCGCGGAAATGCTCGATCGGCTGTTGAAGCCGCCCCGCACTCTGAATCGCCCCGCCGTTTCGTAAGCTTACCTGTCAATAAAAATCCGGGCTCGATTAACCGCGCTTTGCCTCCGTGTGTTACTATCCCTCCGGCGGAGGGAAGGTTTCTGCCGGGTTCGTGACCGATCACGATAATTGAGCCAACGTCGTAGAAAAGGGAGACCGACGCCGCGCGCTAGTGCGTTTCTTCATCGTTAAGAAATGCCGAAAGCTGGCGGCGAAAAACAGGTCACCCACCTGTTCACTCAGGTTCAATTACGACTTCGGAACGGCTCGGCGGTTTTCCCTCTGACCATTCAAGTCGTAAATCGTGAATCGTAAATCGTAAATAGATTTTTTCTATTCACGATTAAGGATCTTCCGGTTTGCGGCTTTTCTGTTTCAATTACGGTTAACAATTTACTAACGACAGGCAATGAAGATTCTGGTGATCGGCGATGTCGTGGGAAAGCCCGGAAGGGTGGCGCTTTTGGAACGGCTCCAGGATTTGAAAGAGCAGTACGCAATCGACTTTACCACGATGAATGCAGAAAACGTCGCGGGGGGCTTTTCCATCACGCCGCCAATTGCCGAACAACTTTTTCGCGCGGGCATCGATGTAATGACGTCCGGCAACCACATTTTCGACAAACACGAAGTCATCGACTACATCGAAAAACAGCCCCGGCTGTTGCGCCCCGCAAACTATCCTCAGAATACGCCCGGCAAAGCGATCTGGGTCGGCGAAGTCAAAGGAACCCGAGTCGCCGTCTTCAACTTGATCGGGCGCGTTTTCATGCAGCCTTCCGACGATCCGTTTCGCGCCGCCGACAACCTGGTGGATTCGCTGCCTGCTGATGTCAAAGTTCGGCTTGTCGACATGCACGCTGAGGCTACTTCGGAAAAAACTGCTATGGGCTGGTACCTGGATGGTCGCGTCTCAGCCGTCGTTGGCACCCACACGCACGTGCAAACTGCGGACGAACGACTGCTGCCGCAAGGGACTGCTTATTTAACCGATCTGGGAATGACCGGAAGCTATTCGGGTGTCATAGGGATGAAAAAAGGCGATGTGATCGCGCGCTTCACTTCCGCCGTACGAGTCAAGGCTGAACAGTCGAAAGGCGATGTCCGGATTTGCGGCGCGGTTGTCGATGTAGATGAAGGAACAGGCAGGGCAAGGTCAATTGAACGGGTTAATATCGAGCATATGACGTAAAGGTGGGTGGACCGTGGACAGTGGCCACTGATCACCGACCGCGGCGAGCGCATCACTCTGGCGAAACTTCCGGCACAATCTCCGACTCGTCAACCCCAACCGTCGGCGGTGAGAGCAACAACTCAGCGAAGCCTGGCGGCAGCGAGCGCACGCGCCCGGTCGAATCGGTAACGACGTGCCCCGTCTCGCCTTCAGCGATCACCGTGCCGTCCGGCTCGCGAACGATCTCGTAGCCGAAACGCAGAGAGCGACGACGCAACTCGGTGATATGGGTCCGCACTACCAGGACATCGTCGTAGTAAGCAGGAGCTTTGTAGCGGCAATAACTTTCGGCGACAACCAGAAAGGCATTTTCATTTTCTTCCATGTCGCGGTAGGAAAAACCGCGGGCGCGGCAGAATTCAGTCCGGCCAATCTCAAACCAGACAAGATAGTTGGCATGATAGACGACGCCCATCTTGTCGGTCTCTGCGTAGCGCACGCGCAGAGGCGCCTCGTGCCATTCGGTCATTGCATCTTCGGCGTCAGGATTCATTGCCATACGTAAACCTCACCCGCGACCGGGAGTCCGAAAGCTGCTAAACTGATAGGGCGTTTTAGCGGACTATAAGAGCGAAAGATTAGGATGTCAAAGCAACTTCAATCGAGATTGCTCGCTTTACTCATGTCAATGGCCCTGTTTAGCGGGCTTTTTTGTACTTCGACTTCGGCCCAGCGGACCGCGGGGGTTCAGCAGAACCCGGTAGCCTCGCGATCGGCCCGCAACTCCGCGGTCGCCGCGGCTACTGAGGCGGTCCTGAAAGAAACGAGCGTGATTCGGCAGTTGTCGATTATCCGGCCAGTACAAAGCGGTTTGCTTTCACGGGCAGAGATCGAGCGTTCAATCATCAGGAATCTCGATGAAGACCTGTCTCCCGCCGAGGCGCACGCGAATGAAGTTACTTTGAAGAAATTGGGATTGGCCCCTGCCGATTTTCAATACCGGCCGCTGCTGATCAAAGTGCTGACGGAACAGGTCGCCGGATATTACGATCCGAAATCGCGCCAGTTTTATCTGGCTGACTGGATCGATCTCGACGGCCAAAAGCCGATCATGGCCCATGAACTCACGCACGCTCTGCAGGATCAGCATTTCGACCTGCGCCGTTTCGAACATTGGCCCAAAGGCGATTCTGACGCCGAGCTGGCGGCGCATGCCCTGATCGAAGGCGATGCCACCCTTCTGATGATGCTTTATGTCGCGAACAACCCCATGCGGGCGCTGGCGTTTTTGAAGTCTCTCGGGGGAATGGAAATATCGTCGGCAGAACTTGATAAGGCGCCGCGAGCTTTGCGTGAGACGCTGCTTTTCGCGTACCAGTCGGGTTACGAATGGACGCGGGACCTCTATAAGCAGGGTGGTTGGGGCCAGGTTTCGAAAGCCTTTAACGATTTGCCACAATCGACTGAACAGATTCTGCATCCGGAAAAATATTTTGCCCGTGAAGCGCCGGTGAAAGTCGCATTGCCCGATATTAGCAGCGTTCTCAATTCCAGGACGGCGTCAGCGAGGGGGCAGCGGACAGCAGCCGCAGGCCGGCTAGTTAAGAATCAACACTCAGCCGGGAGCCTTTCATCCTTCATCCTTCATCCTTCATCCTTCGCAGGCGCCTGGCGCCGCATCGACTCCGACGTGGAAGGCGAATGGGGCTTCTATCTGCTGCTCGATCAGTTTCTAAAGTCACCCTCTGAATCGCACCGCGCCGCCGCGGGTTGGGGCGGCGATCGTTACGAGGTTTACGAAGGCCCCAGAGGCGAAGTTATGTTCGTCTCTCTTTCAGCCTGGGACACAGAGAATGATGCGCGCGAGTTTTTCGAGGCGTACGCCAGGCGCACTAGCTTGCGATATGTGAACGCGGAACGAATTGATGCGCAATCCGGCATTCGCGATCGTCAACCAGATCAGAATTCAAACCCGCAGCCGCTTTCCGATATTCGGGGCTTTCGAACCAGCGAGGGCTCAGTAGTTTTGGAACGCCGTGGCGCGAGAGTTCTCGTTGTCGAGGGCTGTTCCGAAGGTATTGATTGCCGCAGTTTGATGAACTCACTCTGGCATAAATGACCGGTATTGGCGCAGGCCGATTGTTCATGATATTTTCGACAGCTTACTCAAACAAATTCGCTTGTCAGGCGCCAGAAGCCAGGAGTTAGAGGACTAAAACATGGCTGAGACGGAAACTGAAGCAGTGTCGACTTCAGCATTTAAAGTGCGACCTCCGTCGAAGCCAAAAGCAGAAGGCAGTAGGCAAAAGGCCGAAGACAGTTCGTTGTCGCCTCAATCTTTTCACGGTCAGGCTGAGAGATCTCGTTTGCATCAATTAACAGCAGAACTGCGCCAACTCGAAGCGAAGCTTCGTCAAGGCGGCGGGCCCGAGCGGATTGAAAAGCAGCATAAGCAGGGAAAGTTGACGGCGCGGGAACGAATCGATCTGCTGTTGGACAAAGACAGCTATCGACGGGAAATAGGGTTGCTGGTTGCCTGGGACCAATACAAAGAGCAAGGGGCAAAGGGTAAAGGGGAAAGGGAAAAACGGAAAACAGACGGCAGTAGGCAGAAGGCAGAAGGCAGCGAAGGAATCGATGATCAAATCGGAGCGGCGCCAGCCGCAGGAGTGGTGACGACGATTGGTCGTGTTCGTGGCAGAGAGATCGTTGTGGTCGCCAACGACGCAACCGTCAAAGCCGGATCATGGTGGCCGGAGACGATTAAGAAAATCCTGCGCGCGCAGGAGATCGCCATGCGTTCGCATGTGCCGATAATCTATCTCGTCGATTCGGCGGGCGTGAACCTTCCTTATCAGGGTGGAGTTTTTCCGGGACAGTATGGCGCGTCCCGCATTTTTTATTACAACTCGATCATGCGACGGTATCTCAAGGTGCCGCAGATTTCAGCCGTAATGGGTCCATGCATCGCCGGCGGTGCTTATCTGCCGGCGCTTTCGGACATCATCATCATGGTCGAAGGCACCTCGTTCATGGGATTGGGCGGAGCTAACCTGGTCAAAGGAGCAACCGGCCAAACAATTGACAATGAAACGCTCGGCGGCGCGCGCGCGCATAGTGAAATTTCGGGCGTTGCGCATTATCGAGTGAAGAATGACGAAGAGGCGATTGCGAAGATCAGGGAGTTTGTGACGGAGTTGCCGGTGTCGGCTGGAAGCCTGCGAACCACCCGCAAGGATGGGGGCGCTCCGGACGCTGGAGCTCCCGCCGAAAAGATCTACGAAATCATTCCTGAAGATCATCGCCAGCCCTATGACATGCGCGACATTCTGGAATGCCTGCTTGATGAGGGTCATCTTGACGAGTTTCAGGCGGACTATGCGAAAGAGATTATCACCAGTCATGCGAGCATTCGCGGGATTCAAGTTGGCGTGATTGCGAATGCGCGCGGCATGTTTCGCGATCCGGCAGGTGGCGCGCCGAGATTTGGTGGAATCATTTATACCGAGTCGGCTGAGAAGGTGGCTTACTTCGTCGAGACTTGTAACCGTCATCACACACCGCTGCTCTTTATCCAGGATGTCTCCGGTTTCATGGTCGGCGCGGAGGCCGAGCATTCAGGAATAATTCGCGCGGGCGCACGTTTTGTCGAAGCCATGGCCACCGCGATCGTTCCCAAAATTGTCCTGACCATTAATCATGCATCGGGCGCCGGCTATTACGCGATGGCCGGACAGGGCTTTGATCCTAATTTTATTTTCAGTTGGCCCACTGGCCGGATGGGTGTCATGGAAGGCGACTCTGCCGTACAAGCGGTGTTTGGAAGTGAACTGGAAAGGCTCAGAGCAAAGGGCGAAGCGCCAGGCGAAGAACTTAAAATGGAAATGCAGCAGGTGCGTGAGACTTACGAGCGAGACCTGGACGCGAAGTACGCCGCCGCCCGTGGATTTGTTGACGCGGTCATTGCGCCGGAAGAAACGCGAGACGCACTCGAGTTGGCCTTTCGAGTCAGCTCCAATTATTCAGGACCCCATCTGGGGCAGTTTGTTTTGCCCGCAGGTTTGGCGTAGCCTAAGGTAAATTCATTCAAGGAAGCTGGGCAATATTCCCCCTGTAATTCTGAGTTCTCGGGAACCGTCTTAAAGTGTTCGCGAATAATTAAAGGAGGAACAATTGTGAGAAAGAGCAAAGTATTTCTGCTCGGCGTGGCGATCATTGTGATGAGTTGTTTTGTTTTTGCCGGATTGGTTGTTTCCGCGCAGAATTCCAACTCTTCGACGAGTACCGCCAATACCAATACCGCGGCGAAAAAGAAACCGCGACGTACCAAATCGAAGCCGAAAGCTGCTGAGGGCGCGACCGAGAGTACGATGGCCGCACCAGCTCCAGCGCCGGCACCGCGGCGTACTGGTCGTTGCGATCCCATGCAACAGGAGCAGACCGATCTTTCCGGAACTTACACTGGGAAAGTGAAACATGGCAGCGAAGCAGCCATGGATGGAACGCTTACGATTACCGGCAATAAGTTTACGATGACCGCTGGATCCGACACCCATTCCGGCACTATCACGGCCGTGACGACCTGTAATTACACGGCGGTTACGGTGATGCCTGACGGCGCGCCCAAAGCAATGTCTTTGCGCGCGAAGAAAGTCGGCGACAGCTTAAGCTTGACGAGCGTGGAGGGCGAGCCGCAGCAGGTAACATTTACTACGAGCGGCTCCGCGATGAAAACCAAGCCGCGACGGCACACGACGAAAAAGACACCGCCACCTCCGCCGCCGCCGCAGTAAGAGCAGCGGCCGCAAACTACAATCGACGCGTAGACGCGGAACACGGAACAGGGCGATGGAAAAATCGGCCCGCCCGAATGGGAATAGCCGATTTGATCCACCGGTGTTCGTGCGCCGCGTCTTTCTTTAAGCAAATCAATTGATGAAACAGAAGATTCGCATCGCTGCCGGCCAGGGCTTTTGGGGCGATCTGCCTGAGGCGCCGGTGTGTCAGGTAGAAGAAGGACCAATCGACTATCTGATGCTCGACTATCTGGCCGAAGTTACGATGTCGATCATGCAGAAACAGAAAGCCAGAGATCCTAAGGCGGGATATGCGCGCGATTTTGTGCCGCTAATGAAGCGGATTCTGCCAGCGTGTCTAGAACGGGACATTAGAGTTACAGCGAACGCCGGTGGGGTGAACGTCGAGGGTTGCGCGGCAGCGGTGCGAGACGTGGCCCGGGAGCTTGGTCTCAGCGGCAGAATGAAGATCGGGATCGTTACTGGTGATGACATTCTTGATCGCATTGATGATTTTCTCGCCCGCGGAATTGAATTGCGGAACATGGACACTCATGAACCCCTGGGAATGGTGCATGACAGAATCCAAAGCGCGAATGCGTACCTCGGCGCGGCGCCAATTGTCACGGCCCTGAACGAGGGAGCGCGTGTCGTCATCACCGGACGGGCAACCGACACCGGCCTGACGCTGGCGCCGATGATTCACGAGTTCGGGTGGGCGTTAAATGACTGGGACAAGTTGGCGGCGGGAACAATCGCCGGACACATTATCGAATGCGGCGCCCAATGCTCTGGCGGCAACTGCCAGTACGAATGGCAAGACATTCCTGATCTGGCAAACGTTGGTTTTCCGATCGCGGAAGCCTCCGCGGATGGAACCTTCATCATTACTAAACATCAGGGGACCGGTGGTCGCGTTAATGTGCCTTCGGTAAAAGAACAACTGGTTTACGAAATGGGCGATCCGCGTGAATATATCACGCCCGACTGCGTGGCGGATTTCACGACGATTCACCTCGCGGATGACGGGAAAGATCGCGTTCGAGTGTTTGCCATCAAAGGCCGTCCGGCGACTGATTCCTTGAAGGTCTCGATCAGTTATTCGGCCGGTTACAAAGCAGTCGGCACCCTGGTTTACGCCTGGCCCGAGGCGTACGACAAAGCGAAAGCCGCAGACAGAATCCTGCGCGCGCGTCTTGAGCGGCTGGGACTACGCTTCGATCAGATTTTAACGGAATTTGTTGGTGTCAGCGCGACGCATGGACCATTGGCCGGCGAACCTTCAGCTGATCTCGCCGAAGTACAACTGCGGGTTGGCGTACGCGGAGATGATCGCCAGGCGATTGAAAAGTTCACCAAAGAGATTGCGCCGCTGATCCTAACCGGACCCCCGGTGGTCACGGGTTTTGCGGGCGGTCGCCCAAAGGTTGAAGAAATCGTAGCTTATTGGCCGGCGTTGATTCCGAAGCGTGAGATTACCGCCCACGTAAAAACGATAGAGGTTTGATGCTCGTCAAACTTACAAAACTGGCGCATGCGCGTTCCGGCGATAAAGGCGACACGGCCAACGTCGGATTGATCGCTTTGCGTCATGAGTATTACCCGATCATTGTGCGCGAGGTTACGGCCGATCGCGTAAAAGGACACTTCAAAGGGATCTGCAGAGGTGAGGTTGAACGATTCGAATTGCCAAATCTTGGGGCACTCAATTTTCTGTTGCATGGAAGTCTCGGTGGTGGCGGGACACTTTCGCTGATGACGGACGCGCAGGGAAAAACATTCTCGACCGCGTTGCTGAGAATGGAGATCGAGATATCGGACGACGAAGCTCGATCGCTCGGACTGATCTGATTATGCAAGTTGCAGCGGCGTTGGACATGGGAGAGATTCGTCATGATTCCGCCCAGGTGGGCGATGTGCGGCTGCATTACGTTGAATGCGGGAGCGCCAGCGGCAACCTGGTCATTCTGCTTCATGGGTTTCCCGAATTCTGGTATTCATGGCGACATCAATTGCCGGAACTCGGCAAACGTTTTCATGTGGTAGCTCCGGACATGCGGGGCTTCAATTTGAGCGATAAACCCGCGCGCGTCAAAGACTATCGGATCGAGTTTCTGGTTGAAGATGTCCTCGGGCTCATAAAACATTTTGGTAAATCCACGGCCGCGATAGTTGGACATGATTGGGGCGCCGCCGTAGCATGGGCCGTCGCCCAAAGACATCCTGAAGCCGTCTCGAAATTGGCAGCGCTACAAGTGCCCTTGCCGGCCGCCTGGCGCGCTAATATGACATTCGCGCAATTACGCCGCAGCTGGTACATGTTCTTCTTTCAATTGCCGCGAGTTCCCGAGTGGTGGGCCAGCGCCGGCGACTTCGCGCGGCTCGCAAAGATGTATCGTCAAACGTCTGTCCGGCCAGGTGCTTTCAGCGATGACGACATCAAGGCGTACAAAGAAGCTTTGCGACAGCCGGGCGCGTTAACGGGTTCAATCAACTATTATCGGGCGAACGTTCTTCGATCATTGTTTCGCCGCGGTGTCGAAACGCCTGCGGATCAGAACGGGCGGGTTCGCGTGCCGACCCTTTTTATTTATGGCGAACAGGATATGGCGATCATTCCTTCGACCGTGCGCGACCTGGGTCGTTTTATCGATGCTCCTTATCGCGAACTCCGAATTTCGGACACTGGCCATTGGGTGCAAAACGAAGCCGTTGATGAGGTCAATACCGCGCTCCTGGAATTCCTGACTCAGGAATGCTGATGGGATAGGCAGTGATGAGTGTTAACAGCGAAATCGTCCTCTATTCGGCTCAGAGTGGGATCGTGCGGATTACTCTCAATCGGCCCGATAAGAAAAACGCCCTGAATGATGCCATGATCGCTGCGCTCAAAGGCGCTTTGCGTCGCGCGGATCAGGACGAGACTGTCCGAGTAATAATTATAAGTGGCAGCGGATCCGATTTTTGTTCCGGCGCCGATCTTGCAGCTTTGCAGAAGATTTCAAATGCTTCCGTGGCCGAGAATCTGGAGGATGCTCGCTCGTTAATGGAATTGTTTCTGCTGATTAGAGCAGTTCGGCGCCCGGTTATTGCTGCGGTGCGCGGCCGCGCGCTCGCGGGCGGGTGCGGGCTCGCACTGGCATGCGACATCGTCCTGGCCGCAAGGTCGGCGCGCTTCGGTTTTCCGGAAGTCAAGATCGGATTTGTGCCGGCGATGGTCACGGCGATCCTGCGACGCAACGTATCCGAGAAAAAAGCGTTTGAACTAATCACTCTCGGAGACGAAATCAGCGCGGGAGAGGCTGAAGGCCTCGGTTTTATCAATCGCGCGTATGAAGAAGAGAGGCTCGAGGCGGAAGTTGATAACCTGGCCCGGCGCTTTGGCGCTCTCAGCGCTTCGGCAATTGCCCAATCAAAGCGCTTGCTTTATCAAACGGACAGCTTGAGTTTTGAAGACGCGCTCAGCGCCGGCGCGGATGTAAATGCAATTGCCAGAATGTCCGAGGATTGCCGGCGAGGAATCGAGCATTTCCTTAAGAAGAATTGAGTCGCGCCGCCGTTATTCGCGCGGTTTCACGTTTTCGCGAATGAATTTCACAATGTCCTGCGTTGAAGTGCCAGGTAGAAAAATCGCGGAGACACCTTGCTCTTTCAGTTTGGGAATGTCGTCTTCCGGTACAATGCCGCCAACAATTACCAGGCAATCATTCATCCCTTGTTCGCGTAATAATGAAATGATGCGGGGGCATAGCGTATTGTGAGCGCCGCTAAGAATTGACACACCTACCGCGTCCACATCTTCCTGCAACGCCGCCGTAGCGATCATCTCCGGTGTCTGCCGCAAGCCGGTGTAGATAACCTCCATGCCGGCGTCGCGCAGGGCGCGGGCAATTACCTTGGCGCCGCGATCGTGACCGTCAAGACCGGGTTTAGCAACCAGGACACGAATCTTTCTTGAGGATTGATCCATCGAATAATTGAATCATCTACGCAGGCCGCAGGCCCGACCGTAAGGAGGGTACGAGTGCCCGGGCGAAAGGAATCGATAACTGAATGAATAAAACCTAGATTGCGGGCTCTTCATAAATGCCGTACACGTCGCGCAGCGCCGAACAAATCTCGCCAAGCGTCGCATAAGCGCGCACAGACTCGATAGTCGCCGGCATCGTGTTGTCGGCGCGTTGTGCCGCGCGTCGCAAATTATCGAGCGATCTGTTCACGGCGCCTTTATCTCTTCGGGCCCGAGTTTGTTCAAGCCGATCCAACTGATGTTTACGTACCGATTCGTCAATAACCAGGATCGGCACTTCCTGCGGTTCGTTCTCCATCTCGTATTTGTTAACGCCGACGATCGTCTGATCGCCTCGCTCCAGCGCCTTTTGATATTGATAAGCTGATTCCTGGAGTTCGCGTTGCGGGAAGCCTTTTTCGACCGCCTCAACCATGCCGCCCATGCGATCGATTCGATCAAAATAATCGAGTGCGCCGTCTTCCATTTTCTTGGTCAGCGCTTCGACGAAATACGACCCGCCGAGTGGATCAACCGTATTGGCGACGCCAGTCTCTTCGGCAATGATTTGTTGTGTCCGCAGAGCGATCAGAGCAGCCTGATCTGTCGGCAGGGCGAGAGCCTCATCGTAAGCATCCGTATGCAGTGACTGCGTTCCTCCCAACACGCCCGCCAGTGCCTGAATCGCCACGCGCACGATATTGTTCAGCGGTTGTTGGACCGTTAGTGAGACACCTGCCGTCTGGGTATGGAAGCGGAGTTGCTTTGTGCGTTCGTTGCTGGCGTCAAAACGATCCCGCATAACCCGGGCCCAAATGCGGCGGGCTGCGCGATACTTGGCAATCTCTTCAAAGAAATCGTTGTGCGCGTTGAAGAAAAAGGAAAGGCGCGGGACGAAGGCTTCAAGATCAAGACCGGCGTCGATGCCCCATTGAACGTATTCGATGCCGTCGCGAAGAGTGAACGCTAATTCCTGTACCGCGGTCGCGCCGGCCTCGCGAATATGGTAGCCGCTAATTGAAATTGGATTGTAACGAGGCACGTTATTGGTGCAGAACTCAAACGTATCAATAACGAGTTTCATCGCCGGCCGAATTGGGTAAATCCATTCTTTTTGCGCGATGTATTCTTTGAGAATGTCGTTTTGAAGTGTGCCGGAGATTTTCTTCCAATCAGCACCCTGTTTTTCCGCCACCACGAGATACATTGCCAGGAAAACCGACGCAGGCGCGTTAATCGTTTGAGAGACTGTGACGTTCTCCATGGGGATTCCGTCAAACAGCGCTTCCATGTCGGCAAGCGACGAAACAGCGACCCCGCACTTTCCCACCTCGCCTTCGGATAGTGGAGAATCGGCGTCATAACCCATTAACGCCGGCAGATCATACGCTACAGACAGTCCGGTCTGACCCTCCTTCAAAAGGTACTTGAAACGGGCGTTTGTTTCTTCGGGGGTACCAAATCCGGCAAACTGACGCATCGTCCAGAGCTTGCCGCGATAACCGGTCGGATGAATGCCGCGAGTGTAAGGAAACTCTCCGGGAAAAGATATCTCTTCTGCGAAATCAAGTTGAGTCAGATCGGCCGGGCTGTAGAGTCGGTTTACCTCAGCCAGCGAGACGGTCTGAAATCGTTGCTTTCGCTCAGGCCGTCGCGCCAACGCGGGATTAAGCGTCCGCTCTTCCCAACGATCGACAGCCAATTGCTCAGACGTGCCTTCTTTTAGTTCTTGCATGAATCGGAGATTCAGCGCTCTTCGGACCGGCGGATTGTCCTTTTTGGTTCAATTAATCAGTAGAATTCGATATTAGATTAGGGTTACCTGAGTGTCAACCGCGAGATCCGCGGTGATAACGATGGATCATTGCTGATTCCAGGCGACCCTACAGGAAGGGTGCGCGGCTGCAATCCTGCTACAGCCGCGCGTTTCGGAGGGAACTCGGAAGAAGAAAAAGCTGCAGGGTCAAGCGGTTGTTATTAGCGGACAAGCGATCCAACTCTTGAAATCGAATTTCGTGTTTCCAGCGCTACAACAATCTCATTAGGCCTCACCATATCCAGACGACTCCTCGCCGCCGCCTCGATTGTGACTGGATCATTTTGCAGGTGACTGACCTCTTGTTTTAAGGCCGAGTTAACTTCTCTTATCGAGCCGATCTCGGCCGACATATGTTGGTGTTGTGCTGACGAAGCTTGAAGTTCAGAACGGGCGCGGATGATTACCGTCGCGCACACCGCGACTGTCGTTAGAAGAATCATTGCCAGGACGACCCATGACGGAATCAGTTCAGTCCAGCGCTGTACGCTGGCGATGGTTCCGACCAAATCGCGAGAGAAGTCAGCCTGGCGCGGCAAGGCGGGCAGCGCGCGAGCCGTCACTCTTTGGGCTCTGGACGGAATGCCGACCGAGTAGTTATTTGTGACCCTGTTCAAGCCTCACCTCCCGGGCTCGTTCGTATCCGCACTCTGCATAACTGTCTTCGCTGCGAACAAATTCGCAAAGAGGCCATCTTTCTCCTAAGGGTGATTCGCGATTGGGTGGTTCGCGAGCCCTTCAGCATCGACGTTGGCTTTGATTTCATAATGACGCTCCGAACTGATCTGAGGCGCTTTAACTAAGTACAACCACAAGATAGTCGGGCTTTCCAAATTCGAAGCCCAAGATAAGGTGTTTTTGCCTTTTCAATTCCTTGCCGGTCAATGCTTTAGCGGCAAAGTTCGGGCGAATGTAACATTGACCCCTAATCTTGGCAATGACATTTCTTTGCAACAATTTAACACTCTAAACTCAACGTTTACATGAAGTAAGGCGAGTTAAGCGCTTAAAACGGCGTACACTCGGCGAACACAAATGAGGGGCAAGCTGCACGGTCTCAGGGCCGCGTTAAAAGTTGTTGACAACTCGGCGCACGCCGCTTAGACTTCGATCCAGCCCCGGCTCTACTTCCTCCTCAGATATCAATTTTTCTTGCCGTTCCCCCTATGATTCCGACTCAAGAGCTTCATTGCGTAGCCGACGTTTCGATCGAAGAGCGTCGATTTGAAACAGGCGGATTTCCAATGGGTGCCGTGGTGCGTGCGATATGTCGCGCTGCCAAGCATGGACCAGAACAGCTTTATGAGGTGATGTTAAAAGCGGTCCTCATGACCGATTACGTCATCCCGACCTACGGACTTTCGACCTGGTGTTCGACACTCGGAAAAAGACCGCAGCTTCAATGGGCTGAAGGAATGTCTAGCGAAGATTTGCAGGAAGCTGAGGAAACGATCTCTGAGGTCTTCTCGATTTCTTCGTCAGCCACGCCAAGCGCAGGAGATCGATCAGTTTGCCTTGTGCTGGTAACCTCGACCAACGAGCGAGAGGGAGTCGCGATTTATGGCCGTTGCATCCGGCCCTTGAACGACCCACAATCGCGATTATTGAGCGCCTTGAATGAGGTAGCTCGATTGGCCCAGTCGCATATCGAGCTGAAAGAATCACGTTGCAGCAAAGTCAATCTCGTCGCTTCCGTAGCCACGACAACACTGCCGGGAATGATATTCACGAGCCGAGTCATGTCCGATGTTGCGCAGGCCGTCGAACGGATCAAGGATTCAGACTCAACCGTTCTCGTAACAGGTGAATCGGGCACCGGCAAAGAACTGGTAGCCCGGGCAATTCACCGTCTTAGCAGGCGCAGTCAGAACAGCTTTATTCCATTCAATTGCACGGGTGGGCCGGCCGAGCTTATTGAGAGCACCCTCTTTGGCCACCGGCGCGGAGCATTCACCGGTGCTCTTGCTGAGCAAGGCGGTGTGATTCGCGCGGCCGAAGGCGGCACTTTGTTTCTGGACGAAATTGGCGATTTGCCGCTATCCATACAGCCGAAGTTGCTTCGTTTCCTTCAGGAAGGTGAAATCCATCCACTCGGCGAACGGATGCCTCGGAAAGTAAATGTTCGAGTGGTCGCTGCCACCCATAAGAACCTGGAAAACGCAGTCCGCGAAGGTACGTTTAGACAGGACCTCTATTATCGAATCACGGCGCTGACGGTCCACGTTCCGGCTCTGCGAGATCGTCCCGAGGACATCAAGGAATTAATATCATATTTTGTGACTTACTATGCGCGCCGCAACGATCGATATATCGGCGGAATCACGCAGGAAGCCATTCAAGCTCTCCAGAACTATTCATGGCCTGGAAACGTCCGTGAGTTAGCCGCAGAGATCGAGCGTTTGATTTTGTATGCGGAACCCGGAAGTTATGTCGGCGCCGAGCACATTAGCCAGCGAGTATTTCCAGCGGGTCTGCGAGAAAATGGCAAGACAATCCCACCGAATCTGGAAAACCTGCTCGCCGATTTTGAACGCCGAGTAATTACTGAGACTCTGAAACAATACGACTGCAACGTCGCGCGCACCAGCGCGGCGCTGGGTCTCGGTTCCAGACAGACTCTTTATAAGAAACTAAAGCGACTGGCGATCGACGTCGGCGATTTCTTGAACGAAGAACAGCATCCTGGTTTACAGCTTCGATAGGAGAGTTGGAAGGTCAAATTATGGGGCGTTCGATGGTAAATCGAACGCCATTTTCATTGGTGCGCCCGGCAGGGCGCACTCACTTGGGAGTGAAAGTCTCCTATGGACCCGACAGGGGGACCGTTAGCTGAGCGGCAAGGGTGTCCACCGCGAGGTGGAATCTGAAGGAAGCTGTGGGCAAAACGCTGGCCTGATGAACATAAATCGCATACGAGGCGTGCAAGTTGGATGAGAAGGCCAAGAGATTCAAAGTCCGATACCTGTACGGAAAGCTTGTACGTAGATGCGGCGGGCAAATCCTACTTTGATCGTTGTGAACTCTTGTCGCTGCGGGATCATAAGGCTCCGTCTTCTGCGGACTTCTTGAACCGCCATATACGGAACCGTACGTACGGTGGTGTGGGAGGACAGCGGAGGTGACTCCGTCTCCTACCCGATTTAGGCGTCGGCTGTAAACCGCAGTTGAAACCGAGTTGGTTCGAAGTAAACCAGAGGCGACAGTGTCGACTTTCCGTGGAGATTGCCCCGCACGAGCGTGATCTCTTGAGCGGCGTGACGGAGCTGGAGCCCGGCTTGTCAACACAAGGTCACAAATCAAATGCGTTGCGGTAACGAAATCCATCGAAAGCGGGCTCTTTCTCAACCACAGGGTCACGGTACAGCTCTTGTTAGGTGACCACCCGTCGGCTAAGCAGTAGCCGTTCATGACTGAAGAAGGAAAAGTGAATGAAGCTGTCTGCTAAAGCGTTTGCCACCAAACTTGGGTTCTCGCTAATCGTAATCGCATTACTCGCTCCGGTTCTTGCTTTGTCGATGATGGCCGGAGGCCGGGTGGGTGCAATCGCGCAGAGCGACGGAAACGAGTGGTTGCTAATCGCGTTGGCGTTTGGCGGAGCAGCCGTAAGCGCCTTGAATGGCCTCGGACGTTCGACCCGGCGGAGTCAAGCATTGCGAAGAGGTGGCTCCCCGAATGATGGGAACCGAGGTATTTCAGCAGTTCCCGTGAAATGAACTTTTCGTTCCCTGGTTGCGGACGAGTTACTGAATGATCAGAAACCAAATCAAAAGGAGCAACAAAATGATTAAGAAATTCTTTCGCGATGAGACAGGTCTGGAGTTGTCCGAATACGCAGTGGCTGCGGCCCTGGTCGCGATCGCAGTTGTGGGCGCTTTTGCCGCTCTCGGCACAACGATCAGCACCAAAATCAACGAACTTGGCACGCACATCAGCACTGGAAAATAGTGCTTTTCTTAGCTGAGGCGCGCTCGAGCACATCAGTGTCTGAGCGCGCCAAAGGCTTCTGAAATACTACCGAGGAGAAGAGGCGGAATCATGATTAGAAAATTCTTCAATGACGAAAGCGGACTGGAACTTTCCGAATATGCCGTGGCGGCGGCTTTGGTGGCTATCGCCGTCGTTGGGGCATTCGCGGCGCTGGGCACCACCATCAGCGACAAAATTAACGAGCTGGGTACCCATATCAGCACCGGAAAATAAGGACGTGAAACAGAGTGCGGCAGGCTTCATTCCAAATTTCGAACTTGTGTGGAGGCAAAGACATGATCACCAAATTCATGTTGGATGAAAATGGACTGGAACTTTCCGAGTATGCCGTGGCTGCAGCTCTAATCGCGATCGCAGTTGCCGGGGTTTTTGCAGCTCTGGGTGACGCCATCGTCGGAAAGATCACTGAATTAACTGGACATATAGCCGCCGGTAACTAACTCGGCGGAATCGGTTCGAACACTTGCCTTTCAACGTCGGCCAGGAAGGGTTCAGTTTTTAAAAAGCATGTCAGCACCAATCGCAAATCTGCTGTTACTCGCGCCACTCGCCGCGGTCATCTCTTATTACGACGTAAAGTACCGCCGCATTCCAAACAGCTTCGTTTTGGCGACCCTCGTTAGCGGATTGGCAATTAACGTAGCTTTCGGCGGATGGAGTGGCGCGGTTGCAAGCCTTGAAGGTTGCGGTCTCGCCTTCGTTCTGATGTTCGTGCTGCACATTTTTGGCGCGATGGGCGCCGGCGACGTCAAGCTCTTTGCGGCGATCGGCTCAGTCACCGGCGCGAATCTCGTTCTGCCAATGTTTTTCATCGTCATGATGGTCGGGCTCATATTGGCGGTTTATTCAATGATCCGTGCCAATGCGGTTCGAGCCACGATGATTCGCGTGGTGCAAATCTTCGCGGGGTTTCTGCCCGGATGGACTATGCCGCGAATTGAGTTGCCGCGGGATCAACGCCACACAATTCCCTACGGTATTGCGATCACGATTGGCAGCCTAATCGCAACCGCAGCACTTCGCGCGTGAACTTCGCGCATTTCTGAAATAAGAGGAGAGGAACAATCATGGGAAACAAACGTTTGCTATTCGTCTTGGCCGGGGCCCTGGTGTTTGGCCTGCTGGCAGCCGTCTCGGTGAGTCGTTATCTATCGGGCGCCCAGGCATATGCGAAGGATCTGAATAACGTTGCTGTGGCCAAGGTAGCGATTCCCGTCGGCACCAAAATCATTCCTGAACAGATCAGCATCGTTCAGTTTCCAAAAGGCTCGATGCCGGACGGCACCTTTGATTCAGCCGAGAAACTTGCCGGCCGCGTGGCGGTGGTGAACATTGCTGCGCGCGAAACGCTTACCGATACCAAGCTGGCGCCGGTCGGGTCGGTTGGTGGCCTCTCTGCTGTGATCCCCGAAGGCTATCGTGCGATGACCGTCAAAGTCGACGATGTTGTCGGTGTGTCCGGTTTCATCATGCCGGGTTCTCTGGTTGACGTGGTCGTGGTGATCGTCCCAGCTGAGAAAGCGCTGACTCAGGATCCAATTTCCAAAATAGTTCTACAGAACATCAAGGTCCTGGCTAATGGTCAGAATATCGATCACCCGAAGGACGAACGCGAAGCCAATACGGTCCGTGCGGTCACTCTCCAGGTCACGCCTGAGCAGGCAGAAAAACTCGCTCTCGCCTCCACCGAAGGCAAACTGCAACTCGTAATGCGGAACGCGGTGGATCAGGACGATACGCAGACAGCCGGAGTCAACAAGCGCATCCTCCTGGGCGGTGACCGTGCTCAGCCGGTTCCGGAGCCGGGCTCGATGAAAAGCGAACAGCCGAAGACTGACACCAGGGCGTCGCGCCGGCTTCGTCCGGTGACGGATGCCCCGGCCGCGAAGCCTGCGCCGGCAGCAACACCACGCGCCTCGGTCGAAATGATCGAAGGCGCCAAGAAACGTAGCGTTGATTTTCCTTGAGTTCGATTTATCGAGTTAGAAAAAGTCGCGATTCTTCCAAAGCGCAAACTGAAAACCAGGTCGGCTCCCTGTCGATCTACAAAATTGAAAGATTGGAGTAAAGATCATGCACAACCGTCCATCAATTATGCGTCCAGCGGGTTTCGTTGCCGCCCTGGTACTCTTCCTGGCTTCGTCCGCAATGGCGCAGGAAACTTCTTACAAAGCCTCGTTCAAGGCCAACAAGGAATCGATCGCGATTAACGTGCTGGTAGGCCAGTCACGCGTGATCAATTTTGATCGAACGATCGGCCGCTTTTCAGTTTCTAATCCGGAAATTGCCGAAGCCGTGCTGGTGGCGCCCGATCAGGTGCTGGTGAACGGGAAAGCATTCGGCCAGGTCAACTTCATTGCCTGGGAACAATCAGGCAAGGAGTTTCTGGTGTTCGATGTATTCGTGCGCGCCAATCTTTCATTGATCGATTCACAAATTCGGGCGCTGTTTCCGAAGGACGATATTCGCCTGAGCCAGGCGAACGGCTCAGTCGTGATGTCCGGAAGCGTCAGCGATCCGAAAACAGGCGCCCAGGCGCAAAGCGTAGTTGAGGCCGCCGGCTTCAAAACGGTGAACATGCTGGCGTCGCCCGTGAAAAATGCGCAACAAGTCCAACTGATGGTGCGCGTCGCCGAGGTTAGTCGCAGCCGGGCGAAGGATCTGGGAACGTCTTATGCATATCAAGGCTCGCCGGGTACTGGCACGTACGCTAACAGCGGCGGCGGTCCGAGCTCATTGAGCAGCGTAACCAATGGTGTGTTGAGCGGATCGCTCTCGAGCGCACTGAACCTGTTCGTGCTGGGCGGAAACACCATGACCATGATCCGCGCGTTGCAGACTCAAGGCGCGTTGCGTGAACTCGCCGAGCCGAATCTGATCGCGATGGATGGCGAACAGGCGAGTTTTCTCGCCGGTGGTGAGTTTCCCGTACCAATAGTTCAAGCGGGCAGCGACCGCAACACGGTCACTATTGTCTTCAAAGAGTATGGGGTGCGATTGAACTTTAAGCCGACGATCATTGACGAAGATCATATTCGTCTTGAACTGGAGCCGGAAGTTTCAACCATCGATTTCGCCAACGGCGTCAAGTTCGGCGGGTTTCTGATTCCGGCTCTGCGTACCCGGCGGGCTAAAACCGGCGTTGAGCTTCGCGATGGCCAATCGTTCGCGCTCGCCGGCCTGCTGGATAACAACGAAACCAAATCGCTTTCGCGGGTCCCGGTGCTGAGCGACGTGCCGCTGCTTGGTAATCTCTTCAAGTCGAAGAGCTTTCAGAAGCAGGAAACGGAATTAATGTTTATCTGCACTGCCCAGATGATTAAGCCGATGAATCCGGATGATCTTCCGCGGATGCGCGGAGTCGACGGGTTGAAGAGCGGCTCGCCATTGGGTGTCGAACCGAAGGGCGAAGGAATCAACGGCCGCTCGGGTTATTCAATCGGCGGGGAGGCCAAGCCCGAAGGGTCGTCTCAAACTGCGCCGGTCCAAACAGAGAAAAAGACCGAGGCCACCAGCACGCCGTCGACCATGCAAGCTGCAGTGGTGGAGGTTCCGGCAAACACCAAGCCGGCAACTACCAAAGTGCCTTAACTTTCGTGCAAGCGAAAAGTGAACAGAGAGGAGAAAGTCATGAAGCAAATGCATAAACGGGTGTCATCTCGTCGCCGGGGTGAACGCGGATCAATCCTCGCATTAGCTACGATTTCCATGCTTGCTCTGATCCTCGCAGTTGGACTGGGTGTTGACATCAGTCGCTTGTACACCGCCAAAGCGGAACTTCAGAACGCGGCGGACTCGTCAGCACTTGCCGCCGTTTCAGGGCTCAACGGGTCCGCGCGCGGAATCACGGATGCAACTACTCGCGCCGTGCAGGCGATGAACAAGTACGACTTCAACAACACACCTGTTTCTTTTCCCAGATTGAACGTGTTGTTTGCAGTGAATCTCGACGGGCCGTACATGAGCGAGTCGTCCGCGCAAACTCAGCCACGGAATATCCGTTTTGTACAGGTAACGACTCCTTCATTGCCGGTCGGCATTTCGTTCGCGGCGACTGTCCTGGGAAACTCAAAAGATCTCTCGGCGACGGCGACTGCGGGCTATTCAGTCCCACTCAATAATTTCTGCGACTGGCTCCCGGTTTCGGTAATCGATTACGGTGTGCCATTGACTCCGGGAAATACCTACACCTTCAGAGCTGATAATCAGCAACAGGTGTCAGCAGGTAATATGCAGATTCTGGCCGCGGCTGGTCCGGGTGGCAACGACGTGCGATTCGGTCTGGGGAGCGGCGTCGATCTTTGTGCCGCCCCAGGTGCCACATATAACGTCGACACAAAACCAGGAGCTAACACAGGCCCGGTAAAACAGGGAATCAACACCCGATTCGATGATTACGCCAGTGGCCTGGATCCCACTCTGCAACCACCCGACACGAACATCAAGGAAAACATTACTTACTCCCAATATCGCGACGGCTCACCGTCGCAATCGCCTTCGCATATCGGCGTGGCCAATCGGAGAGTCGTCATTATTCCGATCATAAAACTCGCGCAATACGATCAGGGCCGAAACACCGTGACCTTCGATCGCTTTGGCCAGTTCTTTCTGCAAACGAAAGTCGCGGGTAATGGCGATCTTGTGGCGGAATACATTAACGACATCGTGGTCGACGGAAGAGGTGGCTACGATCCGAACGGCGGGGCGGGCAATCCGCTCCAAGCCATAGCAGTTCTCTACAAGTAGGTCAATCATGCACGCACGAATTCGAAAAATTCGGACGCATCGTCGCTGGCGCAGATTGCTTTGGCTGAGAAGTCTGCGCCGCGACGAGCGCGGTATCCAACTCGTCGAACTGGCTATCGTTCTCCCCCTCTTCATGATCCTGTTTGGCGCCACCGCGGAATTCGGAAGGTACTTCTACGAATACTCAACGCTTGCGAAAGCGACTCGCGTTGGCACTCGATACCTTACGAACGCAGCAGTAAACACCACGCAAGATACAAAGGCCAAGAACCTCGTCGTCTACGGAAATATGGACGGCACCGGCAATCCGGTTATAAGTGGACTAACGACCGCGAACATCAACATAGTTCGCACAGGCGGCGTGGCTTCAATACCACTAACGGTTACCGTGCAAGTCGTCAACTTTAAGTACGAGCCAATGCTTAACCTTGGCGCGCTAACCAACAATGCGACGTTCTCACTGAACGTCGATATCAAACCGAGTGTCACCATGCGTTATCTGTTGACGCAACCGGCTATCTAAAATAAGGGCGGCGGACATCATGATCCGAATTAAATCTTCCAGAAAGAATGAACGTGGCGCGACGCTGGTGGAGTTTGCAATTGCCGCCACGGTTTTTCTCACCGCCATGTTCGCCATTTTGGAATTTGGACGCGCGCTGTGGGTTCATAACGCACTTACCGATGCGGCCCGCCGGGGAGCTCGCTATGCAGTAATCCATCGATCGAGTGATATTGATGCGGTAAAGAATGTCGTCGTTTATGGAGATCCTGCGGGCGGCACGCAACCGCTGGTCGAGAACTTAACCTCAGCGAACGTCACTGTTACTTATTCCAACTTTTCTCTCAATACCGGTAACGTAACGGTGGGCGTTACGGGTTATCAGTTTCAATTCGTCCTGCCGTTCCTGGGAACGACGATTTCGATGCCGAACTACAGCACGACCCTGACAGCAGAGAGTGTGGGTTTGATTCCCGCAGATCAATAGATTCGAACTTAGTACTTTGTGCTTTGTCCTTCGATCAAAGACCAAAGGACAAAGGCAAAGACCAAAAAGAAACAATGACCCAACCATTAACATTTGTAATTTCAACCACTGGCCTGGACAACTTTAAGGAGTTGCGCAAGGCGCTGTCATCGGACGCTCGCACAAAGTTACTCGCCGGAGGCGATGATTCAGATCAATTGTTCGAAGAGATCGCGCGCCTGCGCCCGTCGGTGGCCATTGTGGTGATGGGGGCCAACCCGGAAAACTCGCTGGCGTTCATTTCCCGCATCTTTACCGAATGCAGTTCAACCGCGATTATTTCCGCGGGCGAAAATCCATCCCCCGATTTGATCCTGCGGAGCATGCGCGCGGGAGCGCGTGATTTTCTCCGACTTCCTATTAACAGTGAAGAATTCAACACCATCCTCGATCGCACAGCACAGTTTTGCGCCGGCCAGGTTGCGGCTCCAAAAAAGAAGGGCCGCATGATTGCTGTTTTTTCAAGCAAGGGCGGCTGCGGTACTTCATTTCTCGCGACAAATATCGCGGCGGCAACCGGAGCGCCAACCGCGCTCGTCGATCTGAATTTGCAAGCCGGCGATCTGCAATTATTTCTCGGTCTTGAGCCGCGCTATTCGATCGCCGATCTCGTCGAAGGCCGGGCCCGGCTTGATGATGAACTGGTCAAGAGCCTGGTTGCACCTTACTCAGCGAACCTTTCACTGGTAGCGGCGCCGAAAGAGGCAGACTCGGCAGACGGGATTGAGCCGGAGCACGTCTTTGATGTTTTGAATCGTTTGCGGGAATGCTACGAGTACGTCGTCCTCGATCCTCAACACACGTTCGATTCAATCACTCTGGCCGCCCTGGATCAGGCTGACGACATCGTCCTCGTATTGTCTTTAGACATTCCGGCGATCCGCAGCACGCAGCGCGCCCTGGAAATATTTGATCGCCTGGGTTATCCGCGCAAGAAAGTTCGAATCGTGGTTAATCGTTTCAGCAAGCAGATCGATCTCGACCTTCGTGAGGTTGAGAAATTCCTTAGCGAGCCGGTAACCGGTTTTATTCCGAGCGATTATCAAACCGCCGTGACTTCGATCAATTTGGGGCAGCCGCTGGTACACACCGATTCTTCATCGCGGCTGGCGCAGGAATTGACGCGCGTGGCGCGAGCGATTATCGGCGGCCCAACCCGCGTCGTCACTGAGCAGCCACGCAAACGCATTTGGGGAAAGATCTTTCGGCGCGAGGTCAATGAAGAAGAAATCAAACCAGCATCCGCCGCTGCTGTGCCTCGACCGGCGTTAATACCGGCGCGGCGATTTGGATCTTAAGGGCCGCCGGCGAGTCAGTTGTCCGGCCCTGAGTGAGGAGAGCGGAGACGGACGAGTAAATTCCTGATTCCAGATTAGAGATTTCAGAATTCCGAATTTCAGATTCCAAATTACAGAGTCAAAACCATGGCACTTCGTGAACGACTAATCAGAGACGTAATGGTTCCCAGCGGCAATGGCGACGCTAACGGCACCGGTAACGGCGCCGGGCAGGTGAGCTTTCAGGAAATGAAATCGCGCCTGCACCGCGCCTTAATTAATCGCATGGACTTAACGAAGCTTGGCAGCCTCGCGCCCGAGCAAGTTCACGACGAAGTATCGCGGCTGGCAGAAGGCGTGCTGATTTCTGAAGCCATGCCGTTGTCGGCGGCGGACCGTGAACGCTTGATCGACGAAGTGCAGCATGAATTGTTTGGATTGGGTCCCCTGGAGCCTTTGTTAACTGACTCGACGATCTCGGACATTCTGGTTAATTCACCAGACAAAATTTACATCGAACGCCGGGGCAAAATTGAACTCACTCGCGTCAACTTTAAAGATGACGAGCATTTGATGCGCGTGATTGAACGCATCGTGTCCTCGGTCGGCCGCCGGATTGACGAATCATCGCCGATGGTCGACGCCCGCTTAAAGGACGGCTCCCGCGTGAACGCGATCATTCCACCACTCTCCATCGATGGCCCGGTGCTTTCGATTCGGCGGTTTGGCGCGGAACCACTTCGCATTAGCGCGCTGATTGAAAACCGGGCGCTGACAAAAGACATTGCCGAAATGCTTGAGATGTGCGTGCGCGCGCGAATGAATATGGTTATCTCCGGCGGTACCGGCGCCGGCAAGACTACTCTGCTTAATGCGCTTTCCGCATACATCCCCGAGAACGAGCGCATTGTTACGATCGAAGACTCGGCTGAACTGCAGTTGCAACAACCGCACGTAGTCCGTCTGGAAACGCGCCCGCCGAACATTGAAGGCCGGGGCGAAGTGGCGCAGCGAGATCTTGTGCGTAATGCGCTCCGCATGCGGCCAGATCGCATCGTCATCGGCGAGGTGCGCGGCGGCGAAGCCATTGACATGCTCCAGGCTATGAACACGGGACATGACGGAAGCTTGACGACGGTTCACGCAAACACTCCGCGGGACGCGCTGTCGCGCCTGGAGACAATGATTCAGATGACCGGCATGCGCTTAAGCGAGCGCGCGATGCGCCAGCAGATCGCTGCGGCCATTAATTTGGTTCTGCAGGTGGCTCGTCTATCCGACGGAACTCGGCGGGTTACCTCCATTTCTGAAATCACCGGCATGGAAGGCGAAACGATCACGATGCAGGAAATTTTCCAATTCGAGCGCACTGGCGTTGATCGCGAAGGCGTTGTCGTGGGCCGTTTCCGGGCGACGGGCATTCGCCCCCGATTCGCCGAACGACTGAAAGCGCATGGAATGCAACTGCCGCGAGTGTTTTTTGAGGAATAGTCAGTTGTCAGTAGTTAGTTGTTAGTAGATTCGCTCGCTTTGAAAAGTATTCGACAACGGGGTTAGGGATGAATGGAAACCACGTGACAAATGACCGCTGACTACTGACACCAACGTTATGACTGCATTTCTAATTTTCATCTTTTGTATGTTTTTGGTGTTTGGCGCATACCTGCTGGCTACGCACGGCACTGATGCCAAGCGCGCGCGCCTGCAGAGGCGTCTGGCCGAAGCACTTTTGCACTCGGCACGTGCCGAAGATGTGGAAGTTGTGCTCGCCCGCAATGAATTGATGAGCGAGATTCCAACGCTCAACCGCATCTTCCTGCAGCTCCAAATCGCGACGCGTCTCAAACGCATGCTGGACCAGGCAGATCTGCATATCACCGTTTCGCGGTTGTTAATGTTCGCGACGATGGGCGGAATTCTCGGAGGCCTGGCCGCCGCGGAACTAACTGCGTCGTGGCTGATTACGATCCCGGTGTTCGTGATTGCTTTCTCGGTGCCGTTCATTCACGTCTGGTGGAAACGAAAGAAACGGTTTGACGCTTTTCTCGAGCACTTGCCGGACGCTCTTGAATTGATGAGCCGCGCGCTTTCAGCGGGTCATGCGTTTTCAGAATCGCTGCATATGGTTTCTGCGGAAATGCCTGAGCCGATCGCCACGGAGTTTCGCAAGACGTATGAAGAGCAGAACCTCGGTTTATCACTGAAGCTTGCTCTCGAGAATCTAACCCAACGAATTCCGCTCCTCGATCTCCGGCTCTGTGTAACGGCGATCCTGGTTCAGCGTGAAACCGGCGGCAATCTGGCAGAAATCCTTGAAAAGGTTGCCTACACAATTCGCGAACGCTTTCGCATCATGGGCGACCTGAAAACGTTGACCACCAGTTCGCGCATGTCTGCCTGGCTGCTGTGCGGCCTCCCGATTTTCGTCGCCGTCGTGGTTACCGGCATGAACCCGGAATACATGGGCATTTTGTGGAAAGACCCGCGTGGCCATGTCCTGATCGCGGTCGCGATGTTCATGCAAGTAACGGGAATGTTGATAGTGAGAAAGATTCTGAGAATAAAAATTTAGTTTGTTGTCAGTTGTCAGTAGTCAGTTGTTTTGGACTGACGCCGTGCAACTGACCACTGACCGCTGACTACTGACATGCTCTTAATCATCACCATCTCAACGTTCATCTGCATCACGTTTGGCGTGATGGCGGTTTACTGGTTGCTGCATCGTCCGCAGAGTGCGGCCACCGAAAGATTGCGCCGGTTAAACCAGGGCGCCGGCGTAACTACCGCGCCCACGACGCTGGTTAGCGAAGAGCGGCCGGTGGCCGAGATTGCGGAAAGGATCGCGACCCCCATCAACAAACTGCTTCCCGTGTCCGCGAGTGAAGCGCGCAAGCTGCAAAAACAATTAATGCAGGCGGGCCATCGTTCGCCGAACGCGCCGATCGTCTTTCGGGCAATTCATCTCGGAAGCATGTTGGGATTTCCAGCAATGGTCGCGGTTGGTTGCGCGTTGCTCGCCCGCCCGGTAATGAGCGCGCTGTTTTTCATTCTGGCGGCATTCGTGGTCGGGTTTTTTCTGCCGCGCTATTTTCTGCAACGCATGATTCGCTCGCGACAATTGCGCGTGCGCTGGGGACTGGCGGATGCGCTGGACTTGATGGTGGTTTGTATTGAAGCGGGTCTCGGGTTGAATGCCGCGATGATGCGCGTCTCCAGCGAGTTGAAAGAAGTCCATCACGATGTTGCCGAGGAATTTGAACTTGCCAATCTGGAAATTCGCGTCGGCCGCGAGCGCGAGGAAGCTTTGCGCAACCTCGCCGAACGCACCGGCGTCGACGATTTGCGCAGCCTCGTGGCGATGCTGATTCAGACCGATAAGTTCGGCACCTCGATCGCCAAGGCCGTGCGGGCGTTCTCAGATTCATTGCGCACCAAACGACGGCAGCGCGCCGAGCAGGCGGCGCAAAAAGCAGCAGTCAAGCTGCTTTTTCCACTCGCTTGCTTTCTGTTTCCGACCTTATTCATCGCCATACTTGGGCCCGCGGCCCTTACGCTGATCGATACGCTAGCCAAATTGTAGAGGAGTAAAGCCATGCGCAAACGAACACTCATTGCCATCATCGTCGCCTTTGTATTGACTATCGGCGTCTCGGCGTTGTGGAGCGCGCAAACTGATAAGCGCGACGGTGACCCGGACGCCAATACGATTGAAGATAATGGCTCGCGGGCCGGCCAAAGCGAGAAAAAATCCGGTAACAAGATCGGAAAGATCTTCGGCGCTCCCTTTAGAGCCATCGGCCATCTCTTCCACCATAAAGACAATGACAAGCCGCAACGCATGACTGCGAAGGACGCCGAGAAGTTCGAGAGTTCTCCGACCACGCGCGTTGACGACGCAAGTGATGTCAAAGTGAAGAGAGTCAGTGTAAATGCAACCGCGCGCGAACACTTTGCAAACGGCCGCGCTCTCTTGAGTAACGGACAACTCAACGAAGCTATTTCTGAATTGACAACCGCCGCATCACTGGATCCCTCGCTTAGTGAAGCACACGATCTTTTGGGGATTGCCTATGATCGCAAAGGGCTGGCTGAGCGGGCCAAAGATGAATTTGATAAAGCCGTCCGCAGCGCCCCCGAGGATGCGCAAACCCTGAACAATCTCGGATTCTCGCTTTATCAAAACGGCAACTATCGCGCCGCCGTGGATCGTTTGAAGCGGGCAGCAAAGCTGGCCCCACACGACGAGCGGATTCTAAATAATCTGGCGCTGGCGCAATGCCGGCTCGGCAAGTATGACGATGCTTACAAGAATTTTGCGCGCGCCGCCGGAGAGTTGGAAGGGCATTTGAACGTAGCGACGATGCTCGAGCGCGCCGGTCGCGAAGATGATGCGATCAAGCATTACGAAGCGGCGTTGCGCGTGCAGCCGAATTCAACCATCGCCCTGCGGCGCGTAATCGATCTCTATCACCGCACGGGTCGAAACGAGCGAGCTGAGGCTGCACAAATCGCCCTGGCAAGTATTGGAGACGGTGCTGCGGTTGCACGCAGCGAACGTTAAGAGGAACAAACGGAGTTCGTATGAGCCAAACAACAATTCTCACTCGTACGGAAGTCGAGACGATGGGTCCGCCGGTACCCGAAGAAATCGGTGAACTCGGAATCGGCACGGGCTTTCTCAGCGATCTTGCTTTGAAGCACGTCGCCCTCATGGCGGACCCGACCACCGAAGGCGTGGCTGGCCGGCTGCATCTGCCGCGATCGCTTACCGAAGAGGTTCTTCAGGGACTCTACCGCGAAAAATTAATCGAAATGCGGATGCAAAGCGCGGTAGGTGCGACGCGTTACGCAATGCTCGACCGAGGGTGGGAGCGGGTCGCGCGCCTGGTTAAAGCGTGTGGATATACGGGCCCGGCGCCGGTATCGCTTGATGACTATGCGCACATGATGCGTTTGCAGTCGATTCCATCCGAGCCGGCCAACATGGAAACGGTGCGTTATGCGTTTCGCGATCTGGTTTTGCCGGAGTCGTTGTTGCAGACTTTGGGTTGCGTAATCAATTCCCGCCGCTCGCTTTTCCTCACCGGACTCCCAGGTACAGGCAAAACCGCAGTCGCGGAGCGAATCAATTCGGCATTGCCTGGCTCCATCTGGATTCCCTATGCCGTGGAAATCGACGGTCAAATAATTCGGGTTTTTGATTCACACTGTCACCACATAGTTCCGGATGATTTAACGCCATCGGAATATGACCGCCGCTGGGTTTCGATCGACCGGCCACTGGTCATCGTTGGCGGTGAGCTAACTCTGGAAAATACCGATCTGAGCTGGAGCGAGACGGCGCGATTTTACGAAGCGCCTTTCCAGATGAAATCCAATGGGGGCACGTTGGTGATCGACGATTTTGGCAGGCAGCGCGTAACACCGCAGGACTTGCTCAATCGCTGGATCGTTCCCCTTGAACGGCGCGTCGACTATCTCTCGCTGGTTACCGGCAAGAAGATTGAAGTTCCATTTGAACAGCTTGTTCTATTCTCGACGAACCTGGACGTAAAGGATCTCGCTGATGAAGCGTTCCTGCGTCGCATGGGTTATCGCGCGCGGATTGAGCCGCCGACGGCCGCGGCCTACGTGGAGATTCTGCGCGACGCGGCTGCTGGCCGCGGCATAATCTACGACAAAAGGTGTCTGGACCACCTGCTTTCGAAGTACGCCGCCGAGCACCGCCAGATGAAGGGATGCGAACCGCGTGACCTGCTTGATCGCGCGACCGATATTTGCAGGTTCGATAACCTGCCGCCGAAATTGACCCCAGGCTTAATCGACCTTGCCTGGCGAAATTATTTTGGCGTGGCGCATGGATTCTCAGATTCGCATGAGTTCGCTGAATATCGCGTGGCCGATCAGCCAAAGGGGGCTCAGCCAATCGATCCATTGGAACTTTAAGACAATGCCACTTCCATCACGTTTAATAGTTACGGCATTAATGGTCTGCTGCGTTTGCATCGCGGCCGGCGAGACTTTTGCCCGGCAGAGGCATCACAGTTCTCGCCACCGGCCCGCCCGTAAGTCTGCAAAGAAAGACTCAAAATCTGACGCTCCGAGCATCGTCGGGATGCAGCTTCGTTTGAATGATGGGAGTGCATTCACTGTTGATGACGCATGGGAAGACGCCGCCGGAATTTGGTACCGAAAAAACGGTGTGACCCAGTTGCTTGAAAAGACCCGCGTGCGCGCCATCGAGCGTGGGGATCACAGAGACGCGGTGGCGGTGGATGAAAAGGCTATCGCAGTCGCGGAGCCCGATCCAAAAGGCCAGCCCGTTTGGATTTACCTGGTGGGCGGCGCTCGCGTGGAAGCAGACCAGGCCACGGAATCGTCCGGCGGAGTCTGGTATACACGTGGGCCGCTGTCGGTTTTTATTGAGAAGTCACGTGTAGAGCGCATCGAGCGTGAGACTGCCATCGCCAGCTCCGAAGGGCCTGCAAAACGAGGCTGGAGTAGTGGAAACTCAAAACTTGACACGCTAATCAAACAAAGCGGCGCCCGGCACGGTGTCGATCCCTATCTCATCTTTCTCGTGATGGAAGAAGAATCTCACTTTAACGCTCGTGTCGTCTCACCTAAAGGCGCGCGAGGCTTGATGCAGCTGATGCCGGGTACCGGCGCGCGCTTTGGCGTGCGGCATCCGTTTAGTGCAGCAGAGAACGTTGAGGGCGGTACGCGTTATCTGAAGCAACTCCTGCAAAAATTCAACGGGCGAGTTGACCTGGTGCTGGCAAGCTATAATTCCGGAGAGGGCGCTGTGGCAAAGTTTGGCATGCGTGTCCCGCCCTACCGCGAGACCCAGAATTATGTCAGGCGAATCAGCAAGCGTTACGGGCGGCCGCGTGTGGCCGAAGCAGACAGCAAACCAAGCCGGCGAGAAGGAGGCCAGTGAATTGCTGCCGCAGTTTGTCAGCGATTTTCATGCGGCCCGTTGGGTTCTTTTTCTTTGCGCTACACTTCTATTAGCGGCCAGTGCAAGTGCTCAGACAGAGCCGCCCCTCACAAATGCAGCCGTCATCAAACTTGTGCACGCCGGCTTTAAGGATAAGACCGTCGTGGCAATTGTCCGCACCAGGCCCTCGCATTTTGATCTCACACCCGACCGGTTAATAGAACTAAAGAAGAGTGGGGTCAGCGAGAACATCATTCTTGCGATGATCGCGCATGAGGGTCTGAGAGACGATCTGGCGTTTGATGATTCGCTCGACGACATGGCAGGGCCCGCGCCAAAACGATCCGCTGACGGAGATGGCGTCGATATTTTTGGATCGAATGGTAGCTCGAGCGGGCGCAGTCGCAGCAGAGATCAATCGGGTTCCAGTCAGAACGATATCACAACGACGGGGAGCATCACCGCGCACATCATTCGTCCGCCGGCTGAAGAAGGTGGTTCGCCGAAGCTGGAAAAAACGCCGACACTCTCAAATGAATCCATTGTGGGCATGGTCGACGCCGGGTTTAGCGAAGGTACGATTATTCGTCGCATCGAACAGTCGCCGGCCGATTTTGACCTCAATGCTTCAAAGCTGGCGGATTTGCGAAAGCACCGCGTAACCGAGCCGGTAATCAACGCAATGCGGGCAGCCATGGGTGACGATACCAATTCCGTAAGGCCAACCACGCCCCCAGTTCTAAAAAATCCGGACAACTGAAGAAATGCTGTCACGTAGAGCTACGAAACGTGCGATTGTGATCCGTTTCGGGCGGTCTTTATCGACATCTATGTGTCTTGCAGCTTTTCTGACCGCCCTTTTCTTTGTCGGTTTCAAAACAGCATCGGCGCAGCAACCAGCGCAGCAATCTGCTCAGGACATTGATGCTGGCGACGTTATCTCGTTTCGCACTACCGAAGTCCTGTTGCCCGTCACCGTCCGCGATCGCGACGGCAAACTCGTGACAACGCTGACTCGCAGCGATTTCCGCGTGTACGAGGATGGGCGGAATCAGCCGCTGACGGACTTTGCAATTCGCGATGTTCCCGTCGATGTCGCGCTCATGGTCGATGCGTCATCAAGCGTGGCTGCAAACATTGAAGACTTTCGCCGCGCGGCCGAAGGTTTTGCCGGCCGGCTCTCGGGCAGGGATCGGATTTGCCTGATTAAGTTTGACGATCGAATCGAGCTCTTGCAGGATTGGACGCAAAGCCGTTTGCAACTGCGTCGTTCCCTGGGTCGCGTAACGCCCGGAGTATTCACTCGATTCAACGATGCGCTTTTGCTGGCCGCGAAAGATCAGTTCAAGTCTTCGCGTACCCGGCATGCTGTTATCGTTCTTACAGACGGAATTGACAGTGGCCGCGGTTACGCCTCAATTCAGGATGCACTGCGCGAGCTGCTGCGATCTCAGGCCATCGTTTATGTCGTTAGCAACACTGAGATTGAACGACAGAGCAAACTGGCGGAACTGGATCGGCTGGTTTCACAAACGCGATCGGTCACCACTTTCAATTCGCTGCGGATCGAGGACCTTCGTGAGTCTTTGAAAGTGCTCGATGAAAGCGAAAAGAGCCTCGCCGAACTGGCGAGTTCTACAGGGGGACGCCTCTATAAGCCGAAAAGCTTCGATGCGCTCGACGAGACATATGCCGAAGTCGCCGAAGAGTTGCGCCATCAATACACTCTTTACTACACCCCGCTCGATAAAGCCCGGGACGGACGCTTTCGCCGAATCCGTGTTCAGACCTCGCAGCCGTCTATGACGGTCTCTTCACGAATCGGCTACTTTGCCCCAACCAAGTAACATTTCTCGCCATCGCCCAACGTGACGCGCTGAGCTTCTTCGTGAGACGCGAAGACACGCTCGCGCTGGTGTGAGCGAAACTGACACGCGGCTTTGGCTGTGCTCAGGGCGTCGGAAATCTGGTAAGCCACACCATTTCACCAATTAGAATTAATTTCCCAGGCGGCATGGTCATTGCTGAGAAGTCCGCCTGTCTTCTTGAGCGGGAATTGCGCTGAACCTCGCGAATCGTTCTTCTCAAACCGAGCGCAGGAAGAATCGGAGACGACATAATATGAAAGCTATCAAACATGCAGAGCGTGGCCTGACCTTGGTCGCGAGCGGAGTTTTTAACGCAATCCAGTCGGTAAACAGGTACCGTCCGAATCCCTCGTTCACGCCAAAATGGTCGGACAAACCATTATTGAAATCATGGGAAAAGACGAAGCCGACCCTGGGCTGGCCGCGCACCACAGATTCACTGTGTCCGAACTGTGTGATTGAAGCGCGCGAAGATATCCTGAGTGGTAAGAAGGATGTCGCCATCCTCCTGAATGACAAGGTTGGCGAGATCAAAGCGCAGATCGTCGAGCGGGACAATCAAATTTGGATGATTAAGGATTGCCCGGTGCACGGTCACTTCGAAGACATGATGGCGATCGATGCGAAGTTTTTGACCCATATCGAAAAGATGTTTCCGGGTCGCGACATTCCCGCCCATAACGACGAGAAATTGCACAATCATGGCTCGAGCACAATCAAGTATGGACGCGGCGCCGTGCTCACGGTTGACCTGACCAATCGCTGCAACATGATGTGCGATCCGTGCTTCATGGATGCCAACCAGGTTGGATTTGTGCATGAACTAAGCATGGAAGAAATCAAGGAGATCCTTGATAACGCAATTTCGATTAAGCCTCGCCGTCAGATGTCGGTTCAGTTCTCAGGCGGCGAGCCGACAATTTCGCCGCACTTCATCGACGCGATCAAGTACTCGCGCAAAGTCGGTTACAACTCTGTGCAGGCGGCCACCAACGGAATTGAATTCGCCAAGAGCAAGGAGTTTTGTCGCCAGGCTGCTGAAGCCGGTCTGCGTTACGTCTACTTTCAATTCGATGGTATCGGCAATGATGCCAACAGTCACCGGCAGGTCGGTAACCTTTTTGATGTCAAGCTCCGCGCAATCAATAATCTGCACGAAGCGGGCGTCGAGATCGTTCTGGTGACAACGCTGGTCAATGGCATTAACAATGATCAAGTCGGATCGATCATTCGGTTTGCGCTCGAGAATCCCAAGAAGATCGCGTTTCTTTCATTTCAGCCGGTCTCGTTTACGGGACGCGATGAAGCGATCACCGCTGAGCGGCGCCTGCAACAGCGCTACACACTTTCGCATCTCGCCCACGATGTGAAAGATCAGGTCGGCATTACTGAACCAACACGCGACTGGTTTCCGCTTTCTTTAATGGGCGCATTTGCCGATTTCGCTGATCTGGTTCACGGGCCAAATGCTGAATGGGGTCAGGTTTCCTGCGGTTGCCATCCTAATTGCGGGGTGGGTACGGCAGTTATGGTGGACAAGGAAACAAAGGAAATGAGTCCGGTGCCGGCCTTCCTTAATATTCCAGGTCTCGTTAAGGACATGCGGAAGATCACTGACGCGGCCCGCGGTAAGTGGAAATCAAACATCATGATGGGTTTGGCGCTGCTGAAGAACTACCGGCCATACAATGCGCCTTCAGCCTTTAATCTGTATGAGCTTTTCAAAAAGTTCGATAAGTCGTTCGGATTGACCGGCAAGAACTATGGAAAGGTCAGTGGCGACCGCAGCCCGGAAGATATCGAGAAGCGTCGAGCGGATCGCTGGAACTTCCTGTTTATCGCCGGGATGTGGTTCCAGGATCTTTTCAATTATGACTTTCGCCGCACCGAAATGTGCATAATTCCGTACGGCACGCAGGAAGGTGAAATTAGTTTCTGCGCGTACAATACCGGAATCGGTTGGCGCAATATCATCGAACACATGCACCAGAACGCGACCGTGGCCAGATGGTACGAAGAGCACGGCCGCCACGAAATCTTTGCGGGGGGCAAAGAAGTTCCGTTGGCTGAGAAGATGCACAATCTCAGGCTCAATGAGATCGACCTGACGCGGCCGCACAAGCCGCAAATGGAAGGTCCAAAGACTGCGCATGAAGAAAAAGTCATGATGCGGAAGCTTTATCAGGAGATGGTGCTCAAGCAACAACAGATCAAAACAGATAACGGCGATAAGCCCGTTCAAATTCAGAGCCTGAGTCGCAAGAAAGAAGCGGCTACGGTCTCCGCATAACGGCGCAAAATCCTTTTCACATGAACCCCGCGCGGCAAACCAGGCCTCGCGGGGTTCATTGTGGCCGCCAGAAAATAGACGGCCGGCCGCGGGGCAATGCACGCTTGACCGCAACGCCGCTGGACGTGTTAAATAGTTATCTAAAATTCAAACAGTGAAGTGGAGATATGAATGGCAGTAGTTAACGTCAATCAAGGTGAGTCAATCGATAGTGCGCTGCGGCGTTTTAAGCGGAAGGTGATGACTGAAGAAATTATTAAGGACGCAAAAAAACATGCGTTCTTTATGCCGCCGGGCCAAAAGGCGAAACTCAAGTCTGCCCTCGCGCGGAAGCGTAACCGGAAGAAAGGTCGCCCGCGACCGCCGCGAGACTAACTGAACCGTCCCTGCTGTTTCCGCGACGATTATTCCGCGAGCTTTTTATCCCAAACAGGTAGTGACTTGAGCTCTGAGGTTTCGGCAACCTGTGTGAGCGGGAACGTTCGATGTGACTGGTGAATAATGGTTCGCATTTTATTAACAAATGATGACGGCATCCACTCCGATGGGTTAATAACCCTGGAGCGGGCGCTCCGCCAGATCGGCGACGTTTACGTCGTGGCCCCCGCCGCGGAAATGAGCGGAGCTTCGCATAGTTTGACGCTCGCCCGGCCTTTGAGGATCCGGGAGATAGACAATCGACATTGGACGGTGGACGGCACGCCGACCGATTGTGTAACTCTGGCGCTTCACAAGATTCTGCCGGAAGCAGAGCGCCCGCATCTTTGTGTCTCGGGAATCAACCATGGAGGCAACCTGGGCGACGATGCAACGTACTCAGGCACGGTGGCGGGTGCTCTCGAAGCGACAATTCTGGGCGTTCCCGGGATCGCCGTTAGTCTGGTCGCGCGCGAACATTTCGATTTTACCGAAGCCGCAAAAATCGCCGTGCTGGGGGTGAAGAAGATTCTTGCCGAAGGCCTGCCCGATGGAACCCTGCTGAATATCAATGTACCGGTCGGTGAGATCAAAGGTGTTCAGGTTACGCGCCAGGGTATCAAGAACGCGCGTCCCGTGATCACTGAGCATATTGATCCGCGGGGTAAACCGTACTTCTGGATCGGTGAACAATACTTCAGATCAAATGCGGAGCGCGGTACCGATTATCGGGCCATTGAGGAAGGTTACGTCTCGGTTACGCCTTTGAAGAGCGATATGACCGATCACGGGGCGCTGGCGGCGATCGAGTCGTGGGAATACCTGGCGAGTCCGGAAGTTCTCGAGACCACCTGATGCCGTAAGTTTTCTGGATCAGAACAGTTGAGTTCAGCACCCCGCCTTAACACGCTGCAAGCAGAGCACCGCATTCCGCGTGATCGAATGATCGAACGTTTGCGCGATCATTATCGGATTCGCGACGAACGGGTACTGGAAGCGATGCGCTGGGTTCCGCGGCATTTCTTCGTGCCTGAGGCCCTAAGCGGTCGCGCTTACGGTGATCATGCACTGCCGATTAACCTGAATCAGACGATCTCCCAGCCATATATCGTCGCTCGCATGACGGAACTGCTGGAGTTGGACAAGCAGAGCCGCGTTCTGGAAATCGGAGCTGGCTCAGGCTATCAAACCGCGGTACTGACGCGCCTGGCCGGCCAGGTCTACGCCATCGAGCGTTTGGGAGAGCTGGCGCGCGAAGCGCAAGCACGAATTCGCGCGCTGGGAATCTACAATGCAACTGTCAAGGCATTTGACGGAACCCTGGGGTGGAATTCCAACGGGCCGTACGATGCGATCCTGGTTGCCGCGGGCGGACCACGCATTCCGGACCCGTTAATCGCGCAGTTGAAAATTTGTGGACGCCTGGTAATTCCGATTGGTGAAACCCAGCAATCGCAACGCCTTGTTCGCGTGATCAGAACTGCTGCGGGACAAAAGAAAGAAGATCACGGGTCTTGTCAGTTCGTGCCGCTGATAGGACAGCATGGTTGGACGGATAAAAGCGAACGTGACGGCTAAATGTTTAGTGGCCGGCGAATGCATGCGTCGTTCTAACATCGATATTCGGTGGGCGGCAGCCTGCCGTGGAACGGTTAAATCGTTTTTATGATCGCGAGACTCATCGAAATTCTTTCCGCATTTATCATCGCAACAATCTCCACGCTGGGTTATGCCGGCGTGGTCCTGCTGATGGCGATCGAGTCCGCATGCATTCCGCTGCCCTCAGAAATCATCATGCCCTTTTCAGGTTACCTGGTTTACACGGGACGATTCAATCTTTGGTTGGTAAGTATCGCCGGAGCATTTGGCTGTGTTGTCGGGTCACTCGGAGCTTATTGGGTAGGGATGTATGGAGGGCGGCCGCTAATCGAAAAATACGGCCGCTATGTTTTGATTTCGCATCACGACCTTGATCTCGCGGATAGATGGTTCGCTCGCTTCGGCGAAGTTATAGTCTTTGCGAGCCGCTTACTGCCGGCCGTGCGAACTTTTATCGCGTTTCCCGCGGGTGTGGCGCGCATGAATCTGAAACGATTTGTCATCTACACGTTTGCCGGATCACTGCCGTGGTGTCTGGGGCTGGCTTATGTTGGTCAGAAGCTGGGAGAACAGTGGAACCAGAATCCAATGCTCAAAACGATCTTTCATAGATTTGATTTTGTCATTGGCATTCTGGCAGTGCTGGTTGTTGGATGGTGGATATGGCGGCATTTTCGAATGATGCGGCGAGGCAGAGGCGTTCGGAAGATTCACAAGAGTCAAACCGACGCGACTAACTAGACCGCCGCGCGCGTTTTGTCCGGCAAGCTTACTTTGTCGCAGGCGAGACAAGCTGAAGCTGGTCGAACCTCAACTACACGAAATTGGGCAAGACCCGAAATTGCGCTTCGTTGACACCGGCTAAGTTGATACTTAGAATCCAAAGTCGCACATCACGTCGGGGCGTGGCTCAGCCTGGTAGAGCGCTCGGTTCGGGACCGAGAGGTCGTTGGTTCGAATCCAATCGCCCCGACCATTAATCTTATGAAATTGATATCCACTCGGGTCTAAATTTCACCGACATTTGCGATTAAAGAGTTACTAAAATTTGCCGCACGTCGGGCGGGACAGCCGCTGAAGAACGGGGTTTACCCCGCTTCGGTCTACGCGATCTGTAGGTTATCAGGCAGCCCTTGAAATCCACAAAAACACCTATAAAAGAGCACAAATCTCACCGGCCCCGGCTGCAAAAAAATGTCTCGGCCAACTAGGCTGATGCTTCGTCTAAATTGTTGACCTGGCGGCTGACCGCTGTGTTATATTCGATTTCAACCTGGAAATGAAAACCGGGTGGCCCCTCCATCAACTCGAATTGGTCAGCCTCATCAAGTACTTAACGCGTTGTCTTTGACAAAGAGAGCGTTGCCTTATGACAAAACGTAAGCTTGTTCCGCGCCTGCGGTTCGTCTCCGCAATGTGCGCCGGTCTTCTAGCGGTCCTGTGCGCCGGTGCGGCTGCGCCAGCTGCACAACCGAGTCCGTTACTCTTCAGCGACTCAGCTTCGACGCGCGCGATCGCGCTCGAGTCCGTCACCTTACGCGCTGAGCCATTTCCGCTGACGTCGTCCGTAAAATTCAATCTTAACGACACCCGCACGCGCATCACTTTGTTCTGCATGAACCTCGATTTGCTGGACGGCGAAGGCGGCAACGCCCTGACGGCCGACGCCGAAGACGCGGCGCACAATCACTACCCGATGAATGTTGAATATGCCGGCCAGGTGCCGCCGATCCTTAGTTATCCGGACGGCAATATCACGACTGACTTTCGTGGTATCTACATGGTTGTTCTGCGATTGAATGATGCGATGACGAGTAACCTCGGCGATGTCCTGGTGCGATTAAATCTGCACGGGATGTCGAGCAATCGAGTACGAGTGGGCATCGGTGTAGTTGGTGGCGGTCCCGGGGATGATCCCGGCGCCGTGCCAACACCGGCGCCCACGAATCCGCCGTCGCCGGTGACGCCGCTGACCCTGGCGCAGTATCAGGCGCAATTCACCGACCCATCGTTTCCTTCTGATCAAGATCGACGCCGCTTCCTCGAGCAGGCGGCGTGGGGTGTTTCGGATGCTGAGTTAGCCCGCGTACAGAGCATGGGGTACGTGAATTGGATTAATGATCAATTTACGCAGGCGCCGCTATTCGCAGCATCGCAATCGAATTACCCGACTCCGGACAATTATCCGACGGATGCGGCGACGGGTTGTCCCGCCGGCACCGGTCAAGCGACTTGTTTCCGGGATCATTACTCGATGTATCCATTGCAAATTCAGATGATCCAAAATGCCGTGACGCGGCAGGATCAACTGAGACAGCGGGTCGCGTTTGCGCTGCACCAGTTGATTCCCGTTTCCGGTTTCGATTTGAACAACCAGCCGGCGTGGGTCGCGCCCTACTTACAGGTGATGGATCGCGATGCTTTTGGAAACTTCCGGCAGGTTTTGATGGACGTCACTTTGAATGCCGGCATGGGCGAGTACCTGAACATGCGCGGCAACTCGGTCAACGGAGGTAATCCAAACGAAAACTACGCCCGAGAGATAATGCAGCTGTTCTCAGTCGGCGTTGATCTACTTAATCAGGATGGAACTCCGATCCTTGATGCGCAGGGCAATCGCACGCCAACCTATACCCAAGCCGACATTACGAATTTCGCACGGGTGTTCACTGGTTGGGATTTGTCGCCAAACAAAATCTGGACCGGAGATGGCATTACCCCGGTTCCGAATTACACGGATCCCATGGTGCTGAATGGAAACCGGAACCGCTATGACATCGGGCAGAAGACATTGTTGAACGGCCTGGTTCTGCCCGCGTGCACGAATTGCACCAATCTGGCGAATTCCCAGGCCTACAAGAACAACGAACTGAATTTAGCAATTGATAACCTGTTCAATCACCAAAACACCGGACCTTATGTTTGCAAGGCATTGATTCACAATCTGGTCAACAGTAATCCCAGCCCGGCATATGTCGGCCGCTGCGCCGCCGCCTTTGCGAACAATGGATCTAGTGTTCGAGGTGATATGAAAGCGGTCGTCACTGAAGTACTGTTAGATCCCGAAGCCCGAGGCGACGTTAAGACGGCTCCTGATTATGGACATCTGCGCGAGCCCGTGCTTTTCGCCTTGAACCTGCTTCGCAACTTCAATGCGACGACCGACGGAAATCTGTCCACGAACGGAACCCGAGAAGGTCTTTTGATCGATATGGGTCAGAACGTTTTCAATCCGCCGACGGTCTTCAGTTATTACCCAGCCGATTTTGGTCTACCGGGAACGAACTTGATTGGCCCGGAATACGGTCTGCTGGATACTTCAACATCCTACAAGCGCGCAAACTTTGTGAATACGCTGATGATGACTTCGGCCATATCGGCGAATGCCGGACAGGATCGACCCAGCGGCACTCAAGTCAACTATTCGTCTTTCCAAAATGTCCTGACCGGTGGTGGGACGCCGCAGAATTTGGTCGATGCGCTCGACACGGCTATGATGCACACCACGATGTCTGCGGTGATGAAGACTAATATCGTGACTGCAGTAACCAGCATCACCAATGCGAACCTCACCACTCAAGCTCAACAGCGCACCCAAACTGCGATCTATCTGATCGCGACTTCATCGCAGTATCAGGTAGCGAGGTAACAAGATGAAACAATCACGGCGAAACTTCCTGCGAGATTCCGCCTGCGGTCTGACGGCCGCGGCCATGGTTTCCAGCTTTGAGCAGCTAAACCTGGTCAACGCGATGGTGAATCAACAACCCGACGTGGCGAGTGATTACCGAGCGCTGGTTTGCATCTTCTTGTTTGGCGGCAGCGACTGCAACAACATGGTAATTCCGTATACTGACTACAATAATCCGACCGGCGGCACCACAAGTGGATACAGCAACGTAAGGGGAACATCACAGTTGGCGATCCCTCAAGCCGACCTGCTGCAAATCACACCGACAAATTCGGCCGGCGTCGTCTATGGCCTTCATCCAAATCTTTCGCCGGAAGCTTTTAATGCGAGTCAGCCGAATGGTCTTTTAGGTGTTTGGAATACGGGCAAATTGGCGATTCTCTGCAACGTTGGCTCGCTTGTGCAGCCAATCACTCGGGCACAATACGCATCCGGGATTGGTCATCCTTATCAACTGTTCTCGCATTCCGATCAGCAAACACAGCAACAGACCTCTTTCGCCAGCTCAGCAGGCCAAACAGGTTGGGGCGGCCGCGTAGCAGACAAGACAGGATCGCTAAACGGCAACGTTGTACTGCCGATGAATATTTCCGTCGCTGGTACGAGTTTGTTTGCCACTGGAACGACCTCGCGACAACTCGCAATCGCGCCGGCGCCGACGACACTTGCAAACGTCTTAGTGCTCAACTGGACCAACGGTGTCTCCGGAGTCAATCCAAATAATAGCGGGAGCAGCTATCGGACTCTACTCGGACTTGATCTCGATTCATTTCTGGTTAAAGCCGCGAGCGACACTACTAATCAGGCGTTGACTGCGGACGCGGTCCTGAACCAACCCGATCCCTCATTGACGGCCACTTTTCCAACCACCCAATTGGGGAATCAGTTGAAGCAAGTTGCCAAGTTGATCAAATTGCGAGACACGCTTGGCATGAAGCGGCAAATCTTTTTCTGTTCGCTGGGCGGTTATGACACGCACACAAATCAAACCGGAAGTAACCCGACGAATCCAGGTGGCGGGAGCGCAAACTCCGGCGGCCAGGGCGGCTTGTTGACCCAGCTCAGCCAGGCCATGCGGGCGTTCTACGACGAGATGGTGGCCCAAACCATCAGCGACAAAGTTACTCAATTTACACTTTCTGATTTTGGCCGCACGCTCCAGCCTTCCGGCTCAGGAGCGACGACGGTCGGGTCCGACCACGCCTGGGGCGGGCATGCGTTTATCATGGGCGGCTCCGTTAACGGTGGAACGTTTTATGGCTCGTCAAGACCCGATGGAACGGGTTTGCCTTACGGTTACCCCACACTTGCTTTGGGGGGGGCCGACGACACCGACAGTCGTGGACGATGGATACCGACGACTTCGGTCGATCAATACGCGGCAACGCTGGCAACATGGTACGGCCTCGCGCCGAGCGATCTCGCGACGGTGTTTCCGAATCTTTCCAGGTTTGCCACCAGCAACCTTGGATTCATGGCGCCGTAACAAAGAGGAACGCGGACCGCTTTGTTGGCCCGGAGCAGTTGAGCGATTTCGTTTCTTACTCAACAGCACTGGGCCTTTTGATTGAAAATACGATCTGTTTAAGAATTGGTATTCGATGCTGGTGAAATGCTCACGCAGAAAGATCCTCGCAATAGGGTTCATCCTTCTCTTCGTCGCTTTTTCAATAGTTAGTCGTCCATTTCTCTTTTTTCGATCGAACGCGCGAACGCGCCTTGATTCAGCGTCGCCCTCAGCGCTCGCGGGCTCAAAATCTGCGCCGGGTCAGCCGGGAAAAACATCCCAGGCTGACGCTCGCGCAGCCTGTTTGGACTTGCCGCTCAGTTTTGAATCTACAGATCGGGAAAATGAATTTCTTGGTAGTGGGCGCGGGTATAGGCTGCTGCTTTCGCCGGCGGGATCACAGTTCGCTTTAGCTGGTGGTCGCTCTGATAAGAAGCCGGCGAAAATATTTCTTAACCTGCTGGGCGCAAACGTGAACGCGCAGGGCGTGGGCGAAAATGAACTGCCCGGCAAAATAAATTACCTAATCGGGAACGATCAAAGGCAATGGCGCACAGACGTGCCAAATTTTGCGCAGGTGCGGTACCAGAATATCTACCCCGGAATCGACTTGGTCTATTACGGAAACCAGCGGCAAATCGAATATGACTTTCGCGTTTCTCCTGGCGCCGATCCGCGCATTATCAGATTTCGCTTTGGCGGAAAGACAAAGGTGAAAATTTCACCGGACGGAGATCTCGTCCTGAGAATCTCAGATTTTGAGCTTCGGGAAAAAAAGCCAATTATTTATCAGGAGATTGCCGGCGAGCGGAAGACCATCGCCGGCCGCTACGTGTTGAATCGTGGCCAGGTGGGTTTTGATATTGGATCGTATGATCAATCACAGCCGCTGCTCATCGATCCGACGCTGGTCTATTCCACATATCTCGGTGGTGCCGGAGACGATACCGGCAGCAGCATTGCGATCGATCAAAACAACAATATCTATGTAGCCGGAACAACTGCCTCGACGAATTTTCCAACGATGAATCCCGCGTACCCTGCGAATGCCGGGTTAAGCGATATCTTTGTCACCAAAATCGATCCGGCCGGCGCCAACGTCCTCTATTCAACGTATGTCGGCGGAGCCGGTAATGATCGCGCGGACGGCATTGCGCTGGACGCGAGCGGTAATGCCTATGTCGTAGGTCGTGCCGATTCTTCTTCGACGAACTTCCCAACCACGCCCGGTGTGATCGCACCTACGTATCGGGGCGGTGACTTCGATGGCCTCGTCTTCAAACTGAACGCCCAGGGCAATGGATTGTCGTATGCGACTTATCTTGGGGGCGAAGACAACGATTCGACCGAAGGGATTGCCGTCGATGCCAACGGCAATGCGTACGTTACCGGAGGCTCGCGTTCGCACGGATTCCCGGCGACACCAAATGCGTTTCAAAGTTCGAACAGCGGTGACACAGATGCCTATCTGACGAAGATCAATTCCACGGCGACTGCTTACCTTTATTCAACCCTGCTGGGCGGCAGCGGAACTGATCGCGGCAGCGGCGTCGCCATCGACACGGCCGGCAACGCCTATATCTCCGGCTACACATCTTCGGTCGACTTTCCCACTGAAAATGCATTTCAGAACTCATTCGGCGGCAGCTTTGACGCCTTTGTTACCCGGATTGACACGAACCAGAGCGGCGCGAATTCCCTGGTGTTTTGTAGCTATCTCGGCGGCACGGCGGATGACAAAGGATACGGCATTGCGCTCGACAGTAGCGCCAGCAACCTTTTTCTGGTGGGCCAGACTTCCTCGAATAACTTTCCGGTATTGAATCCGGCGCAACCGCTGAGCGGCGGCACTTTCGATGCCTTCATTACCAAAGTCAGCAGCGCGGGAGCGAAAGTTTTTACCACGTATCTTGGCGGCAGCGGCGACGATCGGGGCAGTGGCATCGCGGTTAATTCGGCCGGCGAGGCATACATTACGGGCTTTACTTCGTCGACAAACTTTCCCACGGCCAGTCCGTTACAACTTTCGAATGGCGGCGCTTTCGATGCCTTCGTAGCAAAACTAAATTCCGCCGGCAGCGCCTTTCTTTACTCGACTTATCTCGGCGGCAGCGCAAACGAGAACACTACGAGCACCGTCACCTCGACGAATCCGATCGCGCTTAACTCATCGAGTGACGTCTATCTCACGGGTTACACTTCATCGACGAATTTTCCGACTGCTTCACCGTTGCAAGCGGCGAAAGCCGCCGGCCAGGATGCCTTCATCGCAAGGATTTCTGATGCGGCGCCGCCGGCCGACTACTCGGTTACGGCCGTGCCAGGTTCCCAGATAATCAGTCCGGGTGCATCTGCAAATTACACAATTACTGCAACGTCAACCGGTGGATTCACCGGCACCATTTCATTGAGCGTTAGCGGCCAATCAAACGATTCCACGACAATTTTCAATCCTTCCTCGATCATGATCACGGATGTTTCACCGCAATCGTCCACCCTGACCGTGACCACCACGACGGCAACTCCGCCGGGAACTTATTCGCTGACCATTAATACGACCAGCGGCAATCTGCAGCACATGGCGCAGGCAACGCTGATCGTTCAAGGACCGCAGAGCGTCAATCTTGTTATTGCCAAGACCGCATCTCCCAATCCGGCGATCGCACTGGCGAATCTCACCTATCGCCTTACCGTGACCAATGCCGGTCCATCACCGGCGACGAACGTAGTAATGACTGACACGCTGTCGGGAGGGGTTAATTTCGTTTCAGCGACACCGACACAGGGCTCATGCACCGGTTCGGCGACCATCACCTGTAACCTCGGTTCAATGTCGAATGGCGCGCAGTCAATTGTGAGCATTGTTGTCGTGCCCCAATCGACCGGGCAGTTAACGAATACGGCCGTCGTCTCCGCTTCTGAGACCGATCCGGATACGAGCAATAACTCGGTAACTATTCAAACGACGGTTAATAATCCTCAGACGGGTCCGTCGATGCTCGATTCCAATCTTTCAGTCAGCACTGTGGTCAGCGGCTTGTCACAACCCACGATGATGGCGTTCATGGGCAACAACGATTTCCTGGTGCTTGAGAAAGACACCGGCAAAGTCCAGCGAGTTATTAACGGCATCATTCAAAGCACGCCGCCGCTGGATTTGGCGGTTAACAGCGCGTCTGAGCGCGGCCTGCTCGGCATCGCGTTACATCCGAACTTTGCGCTGAATCATTATGTCTATCTTTATTGGACCGAAAGCAGCACCGGAGTTGATTCCACCAACCTGGGCGATGTTCCGCTGTTGGGCAATCGCGTTGATCGATATATCTGGAATGGTTCGGCGCTGACCTTCGATCGCAACCTGATTAGACTACGCGCTTATCAAGCCGACGCGGGCCAGCCCCTGCGCGGCAATCACAACGGCGGAATTGTGCGATTCGGCCCGGACGGCAAGCTGTATATTCTGATGGGCGATAACGGCCGCCGCGGAGTTCTGCAGAACAATCAAATGGGTCCGGTGCCCGACGATCAATACGGCGGTCCGGAGCCCGACAATGCCCACCTTACGGGATTCATTCTGCGACTAAACGATGATGGTTCAACTCCGCCTGACAATCCTTTCTACAACGCTCAGACTAATTTGACTGGGGAGGCAGCCGCGAACATCAAAAAGCTTTTCGCGTACGGCGTGCGCAATGGTTTCGGCCTGGCCTTCGATCCGCTTTCCGGCAATCTCTGGGACCAGGAAAACGGGGACGATGCCTATGATGAAATGAATCGAGTCACTGCCGGCGCAAACAATGGCTGGGTGCAAATCATGGGCCCGGTCAACCGGATCGCTGAATACAAACAAATTGAAACGACATATGGAGCCGGCAACCTTCAACAGCTTCGTTGGCCGCCAAGCCAGATCGCCGACACGCCGGCGGATGCCTTAGCGCGGCTCTATATGTTGCCCGGCGCGCATTACAACGATCCGGAATTCAGTTGGAAATATGCAGTCGCCCCCGCGGCGCTGGGTTTTGTGCAGGGGCGAGGACTCGGCCTTCAATACGAAGGTGACATGTTTGTGGGCGCCTCGCGCACGTTCTTGTCCGGTGGTTTCCTGTTTCGCTTCCGATTTTCCGCCGATCGAATGCATTTCAATTTCAACGACGATCCTCGCCTGATCGACAACGTCGCTGACAATACGGATAAGTTTGACATCACCGAGAGCGAAGGACTTCTCGCCGGTCAGAACTTCGGGATTACAACTGACATTGAGACGGGGCCGAACGGAAATGCCTTCGTGGTATCAAACACGGACGGCAAGGTTTACGAGATCTCTGCCACCCCGCCAAAGATTTTCGTCGCCACGTTGAACGGCGCGCAGGAAGTGCCGCCCACAAATTCAACGGCAACGGGAACGGCAACTTTAATGCTGACTCCGGAAGAAACAAGCGCCCGCGTCTCGCTGAATTTCAGCGGCTTGTCGAGCCCGCAGACGGCCACCCACATACACGGGCCCGGCGCGCCGGGCGTGACTGCGCCGATTCTGTTTCCGTTGCCTGACGGTCAGGTCACGGACTTTCAGATCGCCTTAATTCCGGATCAGGTACAAGACCTGAAAAATGGTTTGTGGTACATCAACGTGCACACGAACAATTTCATCAACGGCGAAATTCGCGGCCAGTTCCAATCGTCCCTAACGGCGACCAGCGTCCAGTTCAGCTCCGCAAATTATTTTGTGACGGAAGGCGCGGGCCGGGCCACGATCGCGGTCACGCGTGTTGGTAATACATCCACGGCCGCCAGCGTCGACTTTGCCACCATAGATGGAACGGCGTTGAGCCGGACTGATTACACCGCCGCCTCCGGCACACTTTCATTTGCGCCCGGGGAAAGCCGGAAAAAGTTTTCGGTGTTGCTGACTGACGATGCTTACGTAGAAGGCAACAAGACGATCAATTTGATTCTGAGCAATCCCGCTTCAATGTTTCTCGGCAGTCCCAGCCGGGCGACACTCACGATTACCGACAATGATTCGACTCCTCCAACGACTAACCCAATCGACGATGCCCAATTCTTCGTGCGGCAGCATTATGTTGACTTCCTGGATCGAGAAGCTGATCCGGGCGGCCTGGCATATTGGACGAACCAGATCACGCAATGCGGATCGGACGCCGCCTGTATCGCGGATCGCCGCATCAGTGTTTCGGCTGCTTTCTTCTTCTCGCCGGAATTTCAACAAAGCGGCAGTTTTGTTTACGGCCTCTACAAAGCAGCGCTGGGCCGCGATCCGTCTTTCGCCGAATTCACGACCGATCGGAACCGAGTTATCGGCGGTCCTGATTTGCAAACCAGTCGCGATCAACTTTCCTATGACTTTGCCGGCCGGACAGAATTTCTGACGAAGTATCCCGGCGGCTCGGATTTCGTCGGCCTATTACTGCAAACGGCGCACGACTCTTCGGGTGCGGATTTGACTCCGCTGGAAGGTGGTCTCAGGCAGGACTATAACTCGTGTCTTACGTCAGGAACGCCGTTAACAATATGCCAGGGACGAGCAGTCCAAATGGTGATCGATTATCCGGCGTTTTCAGAGGCGGTATTCAATCCGTCTTTTGTATTGATGGAATATTTCGGGTATCTGCGAAGAGGAGCGGATGTAGGTGGTTACAACTTCTGGCTGAATGTACTGAACAGCAGCGGCAATAACTACCGTGGCATTGTCTGTGCTTTCATCACTTCAGCAGAGTACCAGCTACGGTTCAGTTCCGTGACGCCGCATAGTAATTCGGAATGTGCGAACGTCCACTAGTTACGGCCTCGCAATTACTTCTTTTAGAATAGTCTCGTCCGGATCGATCTGAACAGATTGCGGCCGACTGACTAACGAAAACTGCTGACTTGCCGACTTGCCCGTTGGTTTGATCAGTTCGTGACGGGCGCCGCCGTTGATATCAATGACAACCGGCACAGGATCGAGGAAGACGTCTCCCGGCTGTGTTTGTTGTAGGGTGATGGTTAACGCGCCGCCCTTTTCCGTTCCATTCTTCCAGGACCACGACAATTCATACTTCGGATGCCCGCTCGCGTAAACCCACCGCGCGAAAAACTCTCTCAGATTTTGTCGAGATGCTTTCTCTAAAGCTTCCCGCAAATCCTCGGTCGTCGCATTCGCTTCGTGATGTGCCTGGTAATAATCGCGCAGGCCCTTAAAGAATGCGTCGTCTCCCAGCTGCTTCCGCAACATGTGCAAGACCCAGGCGCCTTTCTCGTAATTGTTTGGATTGAGTAACTGGTTGAGGTCCAGGGTTTCGGTGTCATGAATTGGGCTGCGGTGTTGATTTTCATAAGCAAAGTAGCGCTCAGCCGCGCTTCTCATGTATGCGCGAAACGCTTCTTCGCCGTCGTACTTCTCGATGAACAATCCCGCGAAATATGTAGCAAAGCCTTCGCTCAGCCAAAGATCAGCCCAGGTGGATTCGGTGACTGAATCGCCGAACCATTGATGCGCTATCTCGTGGGCCACGACACTTTCGATCCGAGTGGGGATGCCAAAACGCGCGCTTATCGGTTCGCCCGAATGCTGGTCGAACAGCGTGCTCGTGAAAACGATAGCGCTGGAGTTTTCCATGCCGCCATACTTTGTTGCGCCGATAATCAATCCCAGTTTTTCGTAGGGATAAGGAGCAACAGTCTCACTAAAGAATGCGACTGCCGGCGCGGCGGGCGAGAACCCTTTGGTCGCGTATGAGCGATCTCGCTGTGATACATGATAAGAAAGAGGCGTCACGGTCTGTTTGGTAGCATCAACTTTCACGCCTTCATTAATGATAATTACCATGCAGTAAGGCGGGATTGCTTTCGCCTCTTCATATCGCCAATGAGACGTCGCGGCATTACCCGTGATGTTGATAAACTTCCCGTTAGCTACGACGGCCTCGCGCTGCGGAGCCGTCACGGTGAATGACACTGTTGCCTTCGCTGACGGATAATCGAGACACGGAATCCATTGATGCACGCGGTTCGGCCAGTTGTCGCCCGTTACTGACGGCTTGCCATCGCGATCCGTCGCGAACACGAGTCCGTCTTTGGGCCGGCCATGGTAGTTCACAGCGATATTAACTTTCTCTCCATTCTTGAATGGATGCCGCAGCGCCACATTCAACAAATCCGGCTGGCGATCGTAATGCGCGGGTCCACCATTTAATTTCACTGAGTCAATCGGCATAGCGCCGAAATCAAGATCGATGGTCTTGACTCCGTCTTTGAGAACGATCGCGGTAATTTCAGTTTTGGCAGTCGAGATCTCTGTCAACTGATTGTTGAAAGTGATATTCACGTCGTAGTGCAGCGGTTTCCACGTGTCGACAATGCGTTCCTGCCGCTGCGCCATGGCGGTGAGGGGAATCAGCAGGAGGAGAAATGCAAGCGAGGGCAAGCCCCTCCTCCTGACCTGAGAGGTTTCTAACCTGAGCCAATTCTTCATATCTGAAAGCCTTTCAATCGCCCTTAATGACTGAATCTCTCAGTCAGGAAGGTGGCTAGCGCCGGCCGACTCTCGAAGCGATTCAAGCGACCGATCACCTCAGTCCCAACATCAAGAGGGCCGACCGGTCAGAGACTCTCCCATCATTCTCGATCCACTTTTGCCAGGCGATCTTTTCTTGATCACTTACAGCGCGATTGCCCAGCCGCGCCGCCGGCGTGCGTTCAAACGCGCGATCCGTCAGCGCCATATGCGCGCGACGCACGTGCAAATTGTCCGGGTCATTCAGCGCCTCCTGCGCAGAGTCAACATCGGGAAACAACTCTTCATAAGCCATCAGATGCCAGACTGGTTCCTCGCCATCGTTTTCCACAGCAATTACTCGTAGTAATCCAAAGCCACTCTCCAGTTGAAAGATCAAATCGTCACCGGGAAGAAATCCCTGAGTCATGGCTTTGTGAAAAGACTATCAAGATGTCGGCGAGAAACATAGCCCGCGATTTCGAATTCCAGATTATTCTCACTCTCAAGACCAACCGAGCGATTCTTTGCAAATCGCCCAACGCGAAACTAGAATCGCAAACATCTTGGACGGATTCGACGCGGCAAAGGACTATTATGCAATCCTGGGCGCCAGCAAAACTGCTTCGCGCCGCGAGATTGAGCTGCTGTACAAGCGGCTGGCGCGAAAACATCATCCGGATCGCGGGGGTGTGGAAGCCGAAATGAAAAGCCTGAACGAAGCGTACCGCGTGCTACATGACGATATCGCACGAGAGCAATACGATTCACAAAGGCTACGGCCAGGTTCGTCCAACGTGATCATCCAGTCAGCGCCGGCTGCCCGCGAAGTGGGCGTCTATGGGCAGTTGCTCAGTTCAATGCTCTGCGTCACGTCGGGATTGATGCTTTTGATTCTTTGGCGGTTCAATGGCTTATGGTTTCTTTGGCCATTGGCCATCCTGTCTGCCGGCGTGATCTTCTTCGGAGTGCTGATGGCGCATTCCGCCATGACTAACGCGCGCGCGTCACTGCGCGTTTCACATCCGGCGCGGCGTTTTCGCGCTTTTCAGGAAATAGCCTTCTGGTCGTGCGTTTGCGGCGGAGGATATGGCATTTATTTGATCCTGACGGCGCTCTAAGCGGGCGCGTCCGGCGGCGCCGGACAGTAGATTGTGCAGCATGATAAATGGCCTGGATTTATTGTTTCTCGAGATAAACAATCTCGAAGAGTCACTCAAGTTTTATCACCAGGAACTTGGATTTGAAGTCGAGTCAGAGAATTTCAACGCCGAGCCGCCAATCGCCACGGTTCGTGCGGGTTCATTGCGCCTGACACTCGTCCAACAACTCGAGACGATGCTCAAACGCGGACGTGGCGTGCATTTTGTCCTTGGCGTCGACGACGTGGACGAATTCCATCGTAATTTAAGATCGAATGGATTACAGGTCACTGAGCCAAAAGATGAAGGTTGGGGCGGCCGGTTCGTCAGCCTGTTGGACCCTGATGGGTATAGATTGTTCTTTGTAACGTGGGAGAGGAGAAGCTAACAGTTTCAAGTTTCAGGTTTCAAGTTCGCACCTTCAAGCTGATCCGGCGAAAAAGACAACTCTGGGCACAACAGCTTGGCGCGAATCTCCAGATTAAGGTTCTGCGCTGACTTGAAACTTGAAACCTGAAACTTGAAACTAGAAACTAGAACATGAGCTATCAACACGTTGAAAATCTTCTAATTCGGTATCGCAATCAGGCCGTCAGCCTCAAGACCATTTCCGGCGGCGTCTATGAAGGCACGATTAGCGATGTAACCAATGATTATGTCGCCCTTAAAATCAAGGGCGCAACCGGCGAAGACGACGTTGTGATCGTGCTGCTCCACAGCATTGAATCCATTCTTCCTCGATCTTCGCGATAGTGTCAGAGGCGCGAGCATAAGCGAGGGCGATCGCGCCATCGAGATGGATTGAACTTAGATCCACGCGCGACCATTATCTAACGCAGCCCTCCACTTCGGGTGCCTCACACAAAAGTACTCGCCAAATAACCGCGTATCTGATATGCTCTGTTTCATCGATAGGACAGAGTTGCATATATGCGCTTCGTCGATAATCCACCCAATCCCTGGTTGACTTACTCCGTCGAATGGATCGGCGAGCCGCCGCCGGCGAAGATCGAAGTTTTTGAAGAAACGGAAACCCGCTCGATCATCAGCACCAACAATAGCCCCGACGTGGCCTTCGACCACTCGATCAATTGCTATCGTGGTTGCATCCACGGCTGTACGTATTGTTTCAGCCGTCCCACGCATGAATATCTCGGCTATGGTGCGGGAACCGATTTTGAACGCAAGATCATCGTGAAGGTGCGCGCGCCGGAGCTGCTGCGCAAGGAACTGATGAAATCCTCATGGCAAGGCGACCAGATCGTTTTCTCTTTTACTTCCGATCCGTATATTCCCCTGGAAGCAAACTACAAACTGACGCGTCGCTGTCTGGAAGTCTGCGCGGCCTTCCGGAATCCGGTCGGCATCGTCACAAAGTCGGCATTGATTAGGCGGGACATCGACGTGCTGCAACAACTCGCGCGGGATGCCAGCGTTGGAGTTTACTTTTCGATCCCGTTCGCCGATTACGATATTGCGCGCGCGGTCGAGCCGTTTGCCCCGTCGCCGAATGCCCGCTTTGAAGCAATGAAAGCCCTGGCTGACGGCGGAATCGAAGTGGGTATCGGAATCGCCCCTACAATTCCCGGGTTAACCAGTGACATTCCCGAACTCTTGCAGCGCGCTAAAGACTGCGGTGCTCAAAAAGCGTTCATCAACATGCTGCGCCTGCCCGGGAGTGTCGCTCCTTATTTTGAACAACGCTTGCGCGAAAAACTTCCTACCAAAGCCGACCGGGTATTGAATCGCATCCGTGACGCGCGCGGCGGAAAATTGAACTCCAGCGTGTTTGGCGAACGCATGCGCGGCAAAGGCCAATATTGGGAGGCGCAGGAGCAACTATTCAACGTTTTCTGCAAACGGCTTGGATTTAATGAGCATCGCGTCGGCAGCGATCGCCACGAAAGGACCAGCACTTTTCGGCGACCGATCGCGCAGGGTTCGCTGTTCGCCTGGAAGACTCACGGTTGAGGCGTGAATCTTCCATTTTCTCGCCATTTCGGCTGCATCTCTTCAGGTAATCCTTTAATCAGGAAACCAGCGTCAATCACCTTTTATCTAACCTTGCAGGGTTGACTAAGTAAACTGTTCAGGCGTACAAAGTCTACTCACATTAGCGACTATGTTCATTCCGGTTCGTGATCTCTGGTGGTTAGCTGCGGGCGGCGGCGCCAGCTATGGCGCGCGCTATATGAAAATGCGAATCGACGCCGCCCTGGCGGCACGCCGGCGCCGGCGCGAGCCTGATCCCACCGGCGAGCTGCTGCGGCTGCAAACCTTGTATGGCTATAATGCGCATTCGCTCGTAAGCATCGCGCCAGGTGCGTCGCTCTGGTCGACTCCGGACATTGACGGAGCCATTATCTATAGGGAGTTTGGTCACGTATTGCTGGCCGCTGGCGATCCGCTCGTAGCACCGGAGGACATGGCAGAGCTGGCACGCCAGTTCTCTGTGTTTGCCAAATTGCGCGGTCGAGTGGTCGCTTTTGTTCCTACGACCGCCGAATTCGCGCGCGCGGTGGTGCCACGCGAATTCAGCGCAGTAAAAGTTGGCGCAGCCCCTTACTTCGATCTTAAGACCTGGAATCCGCGTGGCGATGCCGGGAAGAAGATCCGCGCCGGCGTCAACCAGGCACGCCGCGCCGGCGTCGAGGTAGAAGTTTTTTCGGACGGCGTCGATGAACAGACAAAGGGACAGACTGCGCAACTTTGCCTGCATTGGCTTGGCGCCCACCGCGCGGCGACGACCTTCGGCTGGCTGGTCGCGCTTGATCCGTTCCTGCACCACGAATACAAAAAATATTTTACGGCGCGCGTGAACGGCAAGCTGGTAGGCTTTCTTGCCGCCAGTCCAATTCCGGCGCGTAAAGGCTGGTATCTCGAAGATGTTTTGCGCGAGCCCGAAGCTCCTCAGGGAACCGCTACCCTTCTGGTAGTCGAAGCTCTAAACAGACTGCGGGAAGAAGGCGCGGCCCTGGCGACCTTGGGAACATCACCCCTTGCTCAGGACGGGCCAGACGATATACCCACCGAACATCGATTGGTAGCGCGAACTCTGGATATGGCTTCGCGCAGGTTGGGAGCATTCTATAACTTCGAAGGACTGCGTCGCTTCAAAGGAAAATTTGCGCCCAGTTGGTGGGAGAGTGAGTATGCCCTGGCGCAACGTGGCGTGGCGATGCCTCCGCGGGTTGGGTATGCGATCGTGCGCGCCCTGGTTCCGGGCGGCGTGCCTCAATTGCTGACCCGTCAGGCCGCGCGGGCGATTCGCGGAAGTAATCGCGCGGCGCCGGCTAATTCCCCCGCCGACCGCGCGATTAGCCGGCCGTAGCTTCTCGTGTTGTCTCGAAAATGTAACCAAAGCCATTTCCTGCTCGTCTAAACTCTGTTCGACCAAACTAGTGAGCGGAGCAATCGGACCCGGTAACGCCTTCAAAGGTTCCCTTGCCCCAAAACCTTCGGAATCAACTTGAGGTTCTTCGTGAAGTTCGGTGTTTACTTATTACTGTACGTACTGATACTGCCGGGGTCTGCATCGCCACGCGCTGAAAATCCGTCGCGTGATCCATGGCAACGTTTTAACGGTAAGAGTCAGGTGGAGCTCAAGGCCAATCCTCCCGTTGCTGCGAACTCTGACAGCGAAGCATCGCAAACGAAATCCAGGTTTGTGACCATTGACGGAACGCGCTTGCACTTCGTCATCAAGGGCGCGGGCCGGCCGGTCGTATTAATCCATGGCAACCCCGGTTCATCACAGGACTGGACCCAGCTGTTTAGTCCGCTTGCCGCGCAGCACAAGATAATCGCTTTCGATCGTCCTGGTCATGGCCGCAGCCAAAGACCAAAGCATGAAGAAGCCACGGTCGAAGTTCAGGCGCGACTGCTTCACGATGCGCTTACTCAATTGCATGTGCAGCGTCCGGTCCTGGTCGGACATTCGTGGGGCGGTGCGCTCGCACTCGTCTATGCCATCAATTATTCAAAAGAAGTGGCCGGGCTGGTATTAGTAGCTCCCGCGGTTTACGAAAGTCAGGATGGAGTTTCATTCCTGACGAAACTTCCGGCTGTCCCGGTCATCGGTGACGCGGTTAACTTCGTCCTGACGCCGCTGTTTGGCGCCTCGGTGGTTCGCCGGGATTTGAAAAAAGCATTCGCGCCGGATCCGGTGCCCAGGAATTATCTGCGCTCTGTTTTGTCTGAATGGACCAGACCGAGCAAGGTCAAGTCGTATGCGGTCGATGATGCACTCTTGACCGATTGTCTAAAGAAGTTCAGTCCGCGATATTCAGAGATCAGGCTTCCCGTATCGATTCTGGCCGGTGATTCCGATTTAATTGTGCCTGAGAAAGAGAACGCCGAGCGGCTGCATAAAGCTATGCCCGGATCGCGTTTTGTCCTGCTGCCGAAATCTGGCCATGAGATACCTTTCACCCGCCCGCAGGCAGTCATCGAGGCCATTGGCTACGTCACCTCATCGTCCTGAAAATTAGCCAGGTCCGGACTTCCGCTTGAATCCGCTTTTCGCTCCTGCGCGCAATTATTACGGATTTATTAGGGTTCGGTAGAGACAGCGGGCGGCGGCTTAAACTATAATGACCGCAATCGATTCCCCAGCGAAGGAGGTCACTCGCGATGTTGATTAAGGACGTCATCCGCGATCGCGAACCTTATTCTTTGCGCGCTTCGGCCAGCGTGCTCGATGCCGCAGAGTTTATGGCCCAGAGAAGAATAGGCGCCGTCTGTGTCCTCGATGAAGAAGGAAGATTGATCGGCGTGTTTTCTGAACGCGACCTGCTGAACCGGGTCGTCGTGCCGAAGCGCGACCCCGGCGCGATGAAACTCGGCGAGGTCACCAGCCCCCTACGCGCCGTCATCCGTTGCGACGAAACCCCGCACCAGGCCCTCGAGCGAATGGAAGAAATTGGCAGCCGGCACTTGCCCGTTCTCGATGGCGAGAGGTGGGTCGGCATGCTGTCCATGCGCGATCTGCTGCGCGTCGAGATCAGCGAGCAGGGAGATGAGCTGAAATTGCTGCATGAATATATTCAGCAGTAAGTCAGAAGGCTGTCGGCATAAAGCAGAAGGCTCGAAGAAGGATCATTTTCCATTTATCATTTGACATCTTTCATTTGGCCATTAAGTGTGTGTCAGAAATCCGCTTATTCAGAATCGACTGCCTCTCGTGACACAGCTTCAAAGCCAGGCGATGAAAAATGAAAAACCAAAGATGAAAAATGGAAACTCCGGTTTTGAAGGTGCGTCTAAATGCTGAAATGAAATCGCGGATTGTGACATTGCTGCTGGTAACGGCCGCGCTCGCTCTCGCCTGCAGTCACCCACCGCCGGGCCGAGGCGCCGGCGAGATCGAAAACTCGCCGCAATCGCAAACCAGCTTTAAGGTCGAAACTGTTGTCAGTAATTTGCAAGTGCCCTGGTCGATTGTGTGGGCGCCTGATGGCCGCATGATCTTTACTGAGCGTCCGGGACGCGTGCGTGTTTACGAGAATGGAAAGTTGCGACCCGAACCGCTGTTCACCGTCCCTGACGTGGAGCCAAGAGGCGAGAGCGGGTTAATGAGCATCGCGCTGCATCCGCAGTTCGCTTCGAATCATTTGCTTTACCTTTCGTATGCTTACAGTGCCGACGGGCAGCGCGTGCGCGTCGTCCGGTACCGCGAGACCCCAACCGGCCTTACCGATCGGAAAGTGATTATTGAAAACATTCCCGCGGCGCAATTTCACGCGGGTTGCCGTCTGCGGTTTGGACCCGACGGCAAGCTTTACATTACGACGGGCGATGCGACGGAACGCCAGCTGGCGCAACAACTAAACTCTCTGGCCGGCAAGACCCTGCGCCTGAACGACGACGGGACGGTGCCCAGCGATAATCCGTTCGTCGGACAAAGCAACGCGCGAGCTGAGATATGGACTTATGGAAATCGGAACGGGCAGGGTATCGATTTTCAACCCGGCACGAACCTGTTGTTTGAAACCGAGCACGGTCCCAGCGGATTTGATGGACCAGGCGGAGGCGATGAGGTCAATATTCTCGAGCGCGGCAAGAATTATGGTTGGCCGGTCATTCATCATCGAGCCGCCCAGGCGGGGATGGAGTCGCCGCTGCTTGAATACACGCCCGCATGCGCGCCGGCGAGTGGGGTTTTTTATCGCGGCTCGGTTTTTTCAAGTTTTCGTAATAACTTCTTCTTTGGTTGTTTGGTGGGTACGCGAATTATTCGAGTCGTTCTCGACGGCCGCCGAGTTGTAAGCCAGGAAAATCTTCTAGAAAAGAAATACGGCCGTATCCGCGACATCGCCGAAGGCCCGGACGGTTTCATCTATTTTTCGACGTCGAATCGGGATGGACGGGGTTCACCAGCGAGCGACGATGATCGAATATTGAGATTAGTGCGGTAAAGTGAATATTCGCCCCTCCAGAAGTTTCTTCCCAAGGTACTGCATCAAAGCAAGTATCATGTTTGATTATTCAACTATTGCAACTCTGATTACGATTGCCGCGGCGGCGTTCGGCGCTCCGTCTGAACCGCAAAGATACGCGCCGCGGCCTGAACCTTACGAAATTGTTAGCCCGCCTCCGGGCAGCAATGCCGTCTATGCGCGGAGGTTTCCGGGCGCTGATATTTCAGAAAAAATAAACGCGGCCGATGCGTCTCTGGGAAGCAGGCCGGGTGTAATCGTGGCTGAAGGCGGCGGCACCATTGGCACCCAAATTGTGATCAACCCCGGGCATACTCTGCGACTGCGCGCCGGCACTTATGCGCCGACCACGTCTGGCGTACCTTTTCTTCTCAAGTCAGGTTCAAAACTCATTGGAGACGGCTGGTCGAGAACAATTATTCTCGAAACAACGGCGCCAGACCAGTGGGGCATCGTCAATACGTATGGCTTTAACCAAAAACAGACCAATATCGATCATGATGTCGAAATCCGGAACTGCCAATTCCGAGGTGTGTCACCCAAAGCTTTCAACAGCGCGCCGCCGGCAGTGATGGTCGGCAATTGCCATAACTGTCTGATCGATGGAAATTTTATCAACGGCACGCATTCGATTGGCGTGGCGGTGGGGGCGCAGTCGTCACCGACGGTGTACGCCGATCATTGCGTTGTCAGTAACAATTATTTCCGTCGGGTAGCATCGCAAAATCTCGCGGTCGTGAACGGAAAGAATATTGTTTTCGCACATAACCTGTTTCTCGATCCCTCCCAGGCGGGGGGGCCGTACGTTGCGGTTATCGATGCCGAGGTAAATGCTTGTCCCGGCGATTTCATGGACAATATCCAGATCCTCGATAACTATCTTGACGTTCGCGAAGCCGAACAGAACCAATCGATCGGATTTATCGCCTTTCAGCCTTGTGCCAACGAAGGCTCGGGAAGGATTGCAAACAATATAATGATCGCCGGAGAGCCCCACTACATTTCGTGGGGCGTCTATCTGAATCCGCAGACCGCGCATGATGCCGAGATTGATCACAATTACATCAAAGGCGCGGCGAACGTCGCATTGATCCTGACCGGACCGCGGCTGAATGTTCACGATAACGTAATCGTTGATTCAGGCGGTGGAGGCAGCGTGGCGGTTCACCTCGATCATGTCGTTGACAGCAGGTTCGTTAATAACACCATTGTCAATCCAACCTACGGCATCTCTCAAATATCGGAAAGACAGGGAAGTGATCGAAATATCTTTTCGAGTAACTCTACCGGCGCAGTACATACCGAAGGCAGATCTTCCCGGATAGTGTCGAATAACAAACCGCCGGTCGCGGTACCTCCTCGGCCCGCTTGGTCGAGCGCGCCCCGGAGAGTCCAGGCACAATAAAGCGAAATCGTTTACGGCTGTTCAGCTTGACGAGTAGTTTCGGTTAGCTGGATTTTTGTGCGAGGACTGCGGTCTTGCTCCAGCCAATGGTCTGGAAGCGTGGGAAGCGATAATGGCTGACCACCTGAAAATATCTGTCGGTAGTCTCGGCAACCTCGTGTGGTGTATGCGCCTTGAACCGGAAAAGCATTTCCAGAAACGAAGTCATCGGCGACGGTCGCATAGGTAAGTGCAACAAATGACCACCGCGCGACATGACGCGCGAAAGTTCACTGAAGCCTTCGTCCAGCGAAACATATTCCAAAACTCCACTCGTCACGACGAGATCGAACGTTTCGTCGGCAAACGGCAAAGCCAGGACATTTCCCTGGGTAAAGCGAATCGGCTGCCCGCTGCGGTTGTTTTTGCTGACATATTTCTTGGCCGTCACCATCGAAGAAGCAGAAAGATCGAAAGCGGTGATGTCCGCCTTAACTTTCAAGGTCCTCAACAAAGCGAGCGTTAACGTACCTGTTCCGCATCCTGCATCAAGGATTCGTGCTCCCGGAAAAACAGGGAGTGGATGGGCTTCGAAGTATTGATCGAGCGAGCGGCCGTAACCGTTGAACTTGAAAGTGAGGTCGTAAAAGCGGGCGATGCGATCGTAGAACGAGCCCGTTCGCGTGTCACTCCTGCTCGCTGTCAGTACGTATTCAGCCATCTAATCCTCGCGAACTTCCTAAAGGTCGGTGCCTCAGGAGGAATCCGACTGACCTCAGAAAGCTCAAAAAAGGCCTCGTCATTCTATCCTGCCGGCGCGCAATTACTCAAACGAAACGCAAGTTTTTTTCGTTCGCCCTTCGGTCAGATTCCTCTGAAACCGTCCGCAATCGCAAGAAAACAGTTCTTAAGGCGTTCTTTCGGATAACTATGACTAATCTCGCCAAAAGGAGCAATTGGATTATGAAAAAATTCCTGATAACAGGCATTTTCGCAGTGGGTTTCATTATTTCCAGCATAGTCGTGTGGAGCGGCTTGCTACAAGGCGCCAGTGCTTTCGCGGGACAAACACGAAGCCAGGCCCCAGACAATCTTTACCCTATGCCTCGAACCATTGACGATCGGTTCCAGGTCGAGGTGCTGGTCAATGGCCGGCCCGTCCCTGAGTACGGCGCCAAAGGACGCCGGTACATCGAGGCCTTCGAAGGTGCCGAGTACGAGTTGCGCATTCACAATCCGCTTTCGGTCCGTTTGGCAGTCGCGCTTTCAGTCGACGGCTTGAATACCATCGATGCCCGCCACAGCAGCGCCTGGGACGCGCACAAGTGGGTAATCGAGCCTTACGGCACAATTGAAATCGGCGGCTGGCAAATGAGTTCGAGTAGCGCGCGCCGATTCTATTTTACGACTGAGCGCGATTCATATGCCGCGAAGTTAGGCCAGGCGCAGAATCTTGGAGTAATCTCGGCAGTATTCTTTCGTGAGCGCTCGCCAATCATCGTAACACCCGTAACTCCAGGTTTGCCGCGCCCGCGCTATGAAGACCGAGATCGCGTCCGCACTCCGGAATCAGGGTCCACCGGCGAGTCGTCGCGCGCTGGATCAAATCAAAACGCTCCTAAGAACTCAGATTCGTATCCCGCGCCAGACGAGGAATCCGCAGCGACAGGCATTGGCCGGTCGGTGCGTAATGATGTGCAATGGATCAAGATGGACCTTGACTCGCGTCCGGTCAGCGATGTCACGATTCGCTATGAATATCGCGCTGGTTTGGTGAAGCTGGGCATAATCCCGCGCGACTATCCGCGCCAGGACGTAATCGATCGGCGCGAGCGTGCTCGTGGCTTTGAACCCAACTACTGTCCTCAGCCACGTAATTAATTAGCGTCGTTGTAAGTCGGCGGTGTAAAGCTGCTGATAGGCGCGGTAGTTTGCCATGACTCTAAAAACGTAGGTCTTGCTTTCGGCAAAGCCGATGTCGGCGGTAAATACGCCGGCATCGCGCTGCCTGGATCTCACGAGCCAGCGCGCAACATTGTCCTCGCCCCCGTTGTAGCTGGCGGCAACGGCTTCCGGCAGATTTGCAAACATGCTGCTGAGCTGGCTGAGATATTCGCAGCCGATCGCGATTGAAGCATCCGGTTGATAGAGCGTTTCCTCCGTTAAGTGATTGATACCCGCACGCTTTGCATATTTCTCTGCAGCGTCGATCGTAAGTTGCAGCAGGCCGCGGGCTGCCGAAGGCGATTTAGCCTGCGGCTTAAAGCGACTCTCTTCTCTCATAATCGCGAGCACCAACCGCGGATCGAGTGCTCCGGTTTTTGTGCGCCTGAGGATCTGCAAACTATAGGCGGCCGGATAGTCATTCGCAGCGGCGAAAATTTGATCGCGAACCCGCCGAGCTCGTGCGGCAGATTGGGTTTGCGCCTCAGCGTCGGACATAGCCGAGAGTTTCCGGGTCGCGAGTCCTCCGTAATAAGAATCGAGACTTGCCGGGATTGCTAGATAAGTTCGAATCGCCTCTTGTTGTCTGCCGCCGCGTTCGAGGGAGTAAGCCTTCAGGTATTCCACTTCGTCCGGACCGGTACTTACTCCCTTTGAAAAAGACTTGCTTAATAATTCGTCCGCGGTGCGCACCACGGTTTCCCAATCGCTGTTCGCAATTTCCAGTCGCAACAGCGCAAATAGGGCATTCGCGTCGGTGGGTGTGCCCGCGAATCGTTGCCGAGTCCGGTTTACCCAATCGACCGCATCTGCGGTTTGGCCTGCTTCACGATAACAATCGATCACGTTTAAGTGCGCAGTATCGATGCGCTCGCCATTAGGATACTTGTCGATGTATTCCCGATATCGATCTGCCGCTTCGAGCGACCGGCTCATGCGCAGCAAAGATGAACCGGCAAAATTCAATCCTTCCCGGCCCTCTTTGGTTTGAGGAAACTGACGCGCAACTTTTTCATACGTCTGAAAAGCTTCTTCATAGCGGCGCTCCTGGAAATAAGATCGGGCCATGCCAAATAGGGCCGCCGGAACATTGGAATCGTTTGGATAATCGTCGATGAGCGTTTGCCAGTGCTCGCGCGCCGCTCCAAAGTCGCGGTTGGCCAGGTATATTCCGGCACGGCGGATGTGTTCCACAGCCGGCATGGTTGCCGGCTTGCCATCCTTGCCGCGAGCCACCCTGTCGGCACGCCGCGCTTCAATGAGCGCCGCATCACCCCCCTGAGCCTGCACGGAGGAAAGCGTGGCGCTGAGCAAAAGCGTGCATGCAAATCCTACGGCGAATCGATACATCTTCCCGATCACTCGATATTTCCTCGTGCCTCAAAGGTCAGGAACAGGGCGCTGGTCCCCTCTGTCTTCGATAATTTCGTAACTCGATACGATTTTCGCGGTTCCCCGCAGGGTTGCCGCCACGCTACAGTATTTCGTGTCTGATAGTTCAATCGCGCGGGCGACGGCCTGCGGCGAAACGTTATGCCCGCGCACGATGTGCTTGACGTCGAGCTGCGTGTAACTGCGGGGAAATTCTTCACGACGTTGTCCCGTCACTTCGATGCTGTAGCCGGTCACCTCCTGCCTCTTTTTCCGGAGAATAGAGACGACATCGACTCCCGTACAACTCCCCAAGGCAAGCAACAAAAGTTCCATCGGCGTGGCCGCGGTCCCGCGGGCTGAATTTGTTTCGATTACCTGGGCATGGCCTGAAGGCGTGACACCCACGAAATAATCATTTTCGGCGAAATTTATTGTTGCTTTCGTTTCGTTCTGCCCCATATCGGCCTCCGCAAGATCATCGCAATCTGGTCAGAAGAATAGCACGCAGCTTTCAAAACCTCTGATTGCGCGACAACACACAAAATGAAGAACGCGCATTGGCCGCGTGTTTCTTGAGAAACCCCGCATTTTATCTTGATCGATGCGAAAAAATGTTACGGATGCGACCCAAAATCAGGAATATGGTCTGGGATTTGCTGTTGTGGTTTCCTCTCCTGCTCTGCATAAGTGCTATGGCACGTGTGCACTCATACTTGTGAATCAGCGAAGAGGTACCAAACCTGGAGGAGAGTTATGAAGATCAAACTCATATACGCAACGGTTACATTGGCTGTGCTGAGTGTATTTGCTTCGGTCAGCCAGGCGCAGCTGCGCCCTTACCGTGGAACATATCAATCAGTGCGGGACACGATTGTGAGGATCGACAACCGCACCGACACGTTTCGGAATAGTCTGCAAACAGGATTGAATCGCCGGGGAACTACGATCAATCGCAGCGAAGACATATTCCTGTTTGTGAATGACTTTGCCGAATCAGTTCGCACGTTGCGCGCTCGCTTCGAGCGGCGACAATCAACGCGGGCCGACGCGCAGGACGTGCTGAATCGGGCTACTCGGATTGACGATTTGATGCGCCGGTTTGCGACGGGTTCCGAGGCGCAGAATCAGTGGTCGAGCATGCGCGTCGATCTCAATCAACTTGCTAACGCATATTCGATAACCTGGAGACAATCGACGGAGAATTACCCGCCTTCCGACAATCCGCCGTACGGGAATCCACCGTACGGGAATCCACCTTCTGGCAATCCGCCGTACGGAAACCGGTTCGGCAATCGATTGACTGGAACCTATAGCCTGGATGCTTCGCGCAGTGACAATCCGCGCGATATGGCTGACCGGGCAACGCGCAACCTGCCCTGGAACGAACGTCAGCGGGTTCAGGATTCGTTGAATCGAAGACTTGAAGCGCCTGACCAAATCGCGATCGATGTGCGCGGGCGCACGGTGACGATTGCCTCGTCAAAGGCGGCGCAGATTACCTTTGACGCTGACGGCCAGGATCGAACTGAAACCAATGCCAACGGGCGCCCGATTCATGCGCGCGCTTCGCTGATAGGTCAACAATTGACAGTAAGTTCGACCGGGGATACCGGGAACGACTTCAGTGTAACCTTCGAACCAATCGATAATGGCCAGGGCTTGAATGTCACGCGACAAGTCTATGTTCAGGGCTTGACCCGGCCGATTGTCGTCCGGAGCAGTTACACAAAAACCGATCAGGTTGCCCGGTTCGACATCTTCAATAATAAAACCTATCCCGGCCAAAACAATCCGGCGGGTGGGTTTGTGGTGCCGGATGGAACGATCGTAGTTGGGACTTTGGATGGTCAACTTTCGACGCGAACCGCTACGGTAGGTGATCGATTTACTTTGAGAGTAAACCAGCCAACCGAGTTTGAAGCCGCGACCATTGAAGGACACGTTTCCAATATTCAGCGCAGCGGGCGGCTGACGGGACGTTCAGTGATGACTCTCGACTTTGACAACATCCGTCTTCGAGACGGTCGCAGTTATCGTTTCGCCGGGCTGGTTCAGGAAGTCCATACCGCGAACGGCGAAACGGTCCGCGTCGACACTGAGGGCGCTGTGCGCGACACAAACCAGACCACAAAGACTGAACAGCGCGCGGCTATTGGAACTGCAGTAGGCGCGATCATCGGCGCGATCGCCGGAGGTGGTAAAGGCGCTGCAATCGGCGCAATCGTCGGAGCGGGCGCCGGCGCCGGTTCCGTCTATGCCCAGGGTCCCAATGATTTGGATCTCGGTCGCGGGACCGAGTTAACAATTCGCGCCGGCGCGCCGGCGTACGTAACACCGCGATGAGCGTTTAGCAGCAAGCTGAGTAGGCAGAAGGCAGAAGGCAGTAAGCAGAAACAAACCCAAGGTGAGCGGCGTTGCCTGACGCAAAGCCGCGCGATGAGCCGATGCCCGTAAGCCAAAACGCTAAAAGCGTGAAATAAACAGGCCCAGGGTAAGCGCGATGACGCTACCCTGGGTTTTTTTGTGTATTCCGTGGATGCTCTGAACTTGAAACCTGAAAGCCGGCCGCTGCGAACCTACTGCCTACTGCTTTTTTCATTGCGCGCCGCCACTTTCCTCGCTACTATGTCCTTAAGTCCCCGGCAGTGACCACTGCCAAATCCACCAAAACTAATGCAGAAACCCGACCGTGAGGGAGGGTGCTCAGTCAATGGCAGAAACCCGACCGTAAGGAAAGGTACCCCGCTCAACGAGGAAGAAACCCGACCGTTAGGGACGTTCAGGGAGGGATTTACGCTATGCGCACTTCTCAGAAATTGATTCCGTTGATGGTGCTGTGTTTGTTTTGCCTGGCAGAAGCTAAGGCCCAGGTCTGTCCGGATCCGCCGCCGCAAACCTCCGGGGTCCACCGGTTCCGTCACGAGGGCGAGAGCTTTGATATTCCCATCACCGTAACTGGTTGCAATGCAGTTGCTCTCAATCTCCGCTGGTCAAACGGCAGCAACAATGGCAGCAACTTTGCCGTGACCTTTCTGGACGTCGATGACCGGCCCATCTACACGAAGGTGTTATTTGGTTTTCTCACCGGCACTTTCCAGTTTCCCTTTGCGTCGTTCAATTCTGAGCCGTGGTTAGGATCGGGCTCAATGTACTCTCTGCCGGCGAAGGTGACCATCCAGGCGGTGTCGCCTTTTTACGCTCCCTCGGCCATCTCGTACACAGTCACGCGCGCTTCCGGCCGGCCGCAGCCAAAGCTGGATGAAACAATCGCGATGTCCCTGCGCACCGCAGCCGGCAAAGTGCTGACCCAGAGCTCTGGCCGCGGGGCCACCTCAGAGTCGCTTGCGTACAAGCTGGAGGAAGTGACTTTGACCGAGCCCGCACAGATGGAGAGTTACGGCGCTCAGGAGAATATCGAAAAAGCCTTGCGGTTAACGCTGTCCGGCGCGGCACTGCCACAGAAGTTCGACTTGATCTGGATTGACGATGCGGCCTTGCCGGTGCTCTGGCGGAACGGCTTCCGAGAGGCAGGCACGCTCATCTTTGATTTTTCAGTTCTAAGAGATGGCGCGGAAATGTCTCTGTCAAATTCTGATGGTACCGAGATGCGCAGCTTCCCCGAAACGCTCAGGTTGCCGAACACTCTGAAGAATGAAATTCTGCCGAAGACCGAAAACGGAAATACGATCGTCGCCATCAGCCGCGGTGTCAGAGTAATCGGTGAGACGCGACAGCCTCTGGTCCAGATTGAGTTAAAGACCAGCCGCGCTTTTCCCGCTCGCGACACTGCCTTGCAGTTGCAAATCGGGAAGCGCTTTTTCCGGAGAGAGCTTTCTGGCGACCTGGGCGGGCGCACCCTGACTTTGACTCTCACACCAGAGATGTTTGCGGAGCTGAAGCAGGGCGCCGAGATCATCGCCTTCTTCGACAAGCCCGATCGCAGCGGGCTCTCGGGCGGAAACATTTGGTGCTTCGGACGGTTGGATAAGAGAATGCTGAGAGATTGACAGCGAGCGTCTGCAGTGCCAGGGACCATACTGCTCACTGCTTACTGCCTACCGCCTCCTGCCTCCTGCTTTGCGCCTTCCCTTTGCCTTCACCTTCAAAAATTGACAGCTAACACAGCTAAGTCTAAGCTTTGGGCGCTTTACCCAGTCAACTTGCGATTCTCAACCCCTCTGCGCAAAGGAGCGTGCCGCGTGAACCGAGCCCTTCCAATCATAATTTTAGGTTTGGTCTTAACTGTGGTGGTTAGCAGCTGCCAACCTTCGTCTTCAGTCAATACCGGCGCTCCGAGTCCCGCGGCCAGTCCGTCCGCTGGCGCCGCGGTCAGTCCATCCACAGGGGCGGCTGCTACTCCCAATGCGGAAAAGACCGGGACGAAGGGTCCGCATTGCGATGATCCGGAACCCGCCAATCCTTCACACTGCTCGCCCCCTATCGACGAAGCGTTTGTCGTGAATTGTAATCTGCCATTCACCGGGCAGAGTCATGACATCGATCTGCATTGTCCCAACGAAGGCTGTGCCAAAAAAGAAAACGACAAAGCCCAAAACCGGGTCAAGAATAATTTTTGCGCGGCGGGACCTGCGATTCAGATCAGCGCCACTTCCATCGATAAGTTACAGGCCGCTGTCGATCAGTTGGTTCAGCAAGGCACTTTCAAATACGGGCAGTCGGCGCCGCAGCCTGCCGACCGTACCAAGTTGCAAGACATTTCAACCGTGGACGTGAATGGCAATCCGGTTATGCTGGGCGAAGGCAAGCTGGTCACGTTTGAAGGTTTTGTGCTCGACGCGAAACACGATGACACCTACGTGCTGGGCTCTGGCCCGCAAGGATTCGCGGGCGAAGGGGTCAACTGCAAGAACTCCCTGTTTGAGTGGAATGACATTCACGTTGCGCTCGGCGAGACGGCTGGAGCAGAAGAATGTTCCAGCGTGACCGCTGAAATCAATCCGCACTTCAGACCGGCCGTGTGGGAACGATTCGATTCCAACGCCTGCACCTCTCCGCACGTCACCAACCCGCTTCCAATCAAGGGACTGCGGGTCAGAATCACCGGCCAACTTTTCTTTGATGGCAGTCATACGCCCGGTCAGTGCGAGGGTCCGCATGGCGTAAACAGTTTCCCGCGCCGCTCAGTCTGGGAAGTCCACCCGGTTTACGCCATCGAGGCTTTCGATACCTCAAAGAACAAGTTCGTCACCCTGGATGAGTGGGCGCAGGGAAAGTAAGAGCAGCGCTCTTTGGATATCGCGTCTCGCTTTAAACGACGGATAAGAGCAAACTCATGAATTGATGGGTCTTTGCCACGCGGCTCAATTACTTTCGCGAACCATAGTTCGGAACAAATTGAAAGCGAAAAGCAAAGTGAGCAAGAGAGTCATTGGGGCAACTCGCTATGGCCTAAACTGATATGAATAACAAAGCATGAATCGTTCTCGTTTTCCACGTCGAGCCGGGCCGGGAGAGAATCTGTAATTACGAGAGTTGGCTTCGCCGTAAGCCGAGAGCCTCTTCGGGGCAACCTCCCTGGCGACCAGGCGGGCTGTCCGCCTGAGGACCCCGGTTGGTCGTGTTTCTGCCCTCTGCCTACTGCCTACTGCTTAGGTCTTGCGGATGCGGACAGGGTGTTCCAAGTGACAATCTCCAGGCGGGCTGCCCGCCTGGAGATCCGGGTTCGGGCGGTTTCTGACCAAGAGATGGAGAGCCGCTTGCCCCGACTAAAGATTTACAATTCTAAAACCGCTTCGAATCGCTTACGAATCGGCTCGGCCCTCTCGAATGTCCTATCTCGCTGAACAAACATTTCGAGTGACCATCGTCCCGGACCGACTAGAAGCATAAACAGACAACAGGCAAGCTGAGCGTATTCCGATCGGATCTCGTGAAGCACGGCCCAAAAGCCGACTTGGGGCGGCACCGGAGGCAGCGGCAAGGGCGAGGTTCCCAGATACAAAGGAATTTTTGTCGAGGCCATGGCGACCAGCATTTCGATTATGAATAATAATGCTAATGGTCGCGTTAAGAGGCCCAGGATTAATAGCGTGCCGCCGATGATTTCCAGCCACGCGTCGGCGGTCGCCATGAAATGCGGTGCCGGAAAACCGAGCTTCGTAAAACGTCCAACACCCTGATTCGGGAAGACGAATTTCATCAAGCCTTCCCACAAGAACACCGAACCAGCCATTAATCTCAGCAGAATTATCGCCGCCGTCCCGTCCACTGGCGGCTTGAAGAACCAATCAAATGTTTTATTCATTTTAAGACCCCCATCAGTTTCGACTTCATACTTGTATAGACCGATCGATCTGCGGGAATATTCCCGGGCGCAGAACTAGAGATTTCGCGGGAATAAAACGATGAACTCGCCGGTCCTGGTAGCAGGCGGGGTGTCTGACAGGGCGGTCGGGTTTTTGCCCACCGCTTATTGGTTCTGGTGCTGGCTCAACTCCCGCTCAGCATCTTCCAATAATCGCTGATGCTCGCGCGTCGATTCCAATCCAAGCGGAACGTTCCGCTGACCTTCATCCAGTCGCTGTAACATATAACTGGTCTCTGACCAGCTCGCGCCGCGGTTCGCCGCCGCTTCGATCATTTGCAGGCGTGTCTGCGCTTCGTCTAATCGCATCGATCCTTCCCGCTTGACGGTTTCCAGCCGCGCCTGATCGCGCCGCAAGTCATCCAACAAGGTTGCGGTTTCAGCCCCGCGGAGATAGCTCGCGCGATTGAGGCGTCGTCCCACGTTCTGCAGATCCCGGCGGGCGCTCGCAATCAGGCGCGAGGCATTTAAGCGCAGCGCCAGCGTTTCGCGATAGGCATCAGCCAATAACGGCTGTGCCTGGTCCATCTGTTTGAGCATGCGCCTCTCGTTCGTCGTCAATTCAGATCGAAACCATTCGACTTCATCCGACGTAATGCCATCCAGCGCCAGGCGCTCGCGCACGCGACGCGTCCACGTGCGCCGGTAGACGAGCAATACTATCGTCGTCACAATCGCCGCCAGCAAAGCAAAGGGAAACAGCGTCAAGGCGAGAACCAGGAAGGCAGCATTGCCGAGCGAGAGAAAGTAAATCAGCGACGCAAGCAGCGAAGGAGCTACGGATATGACGGGAAACGAGAGCCATGGCGCCCAGCGCAAAATCTCGGCCTTCCGGCGGTCGCGAGCGGTAAGCCTGCCTGGCTGATCGTTTCTTTTAAGCACTTCGGTCATGCGATTTTCGACTTCCGGAAGACAGCTTGACTACGTTGGCTGGCTGGTAAATGTTCTCGGCTTTGAAAAATATACTCTGCACGTTGATAGTTAGCCACAGCAGTATTCGACTTAAGATATCGCAGCTGTCTTATCGAGGTTTTTCGAAAGTTTATTGCCGGGCTGAAACCCAGGGCTCGAAAGGCGCATCCAAGGGGCCAGTTCGAGGACAGTTCGCAATTACCATAAGAGTCAAACTTGGCATTCGTGCCCACGGCAGGTAATATCTTGGCAAATCCCGGACGGCCCGCATCATGAACAAAATAATGACCACAATTGGCGTACCTCCTGGTCGAATTGTTTTGGTTGTTGCGTGTGCATTTCTTTGGGCAGGTGGTTCAACGGTGTCCGCGCAGGATCGGAGCGAGCGCGAGACACGGCGCGCGCAAAGGCAGGGCCAGGAGCGGCCCGTGACCGTGCCGGTCACAATTCGCGTGCGCGATCAGAAAGCTCAGCAGGAAATCCAGGTCGACTTTGTCGCGCGCGAAGATGGCGAGATGCAGGACATCATCTCAATTCGCCGCCCGACGGAAGTGCCGTTGACGATCGCAATTTTGATCCAGGACGATCTGGAATCATCAGTTTCAACCCACACCAGAGAGATCGCGGATTTTGTGCGCCACTTGCCTGCTGGTTCGCGAGTGATGATCGGCTACATTCGCGCGGGCTCCCTGGATGTCAGAAGAAAATTTACCAGCGATCTCGAGAAAGCGGCCACCTCCGTGCGTCCGCCTTTCGGTCTCGCGAGTGCAGCACCCTTCAATCCCTACGTTGAGATTATCGAGGCGCTCAAACGTTTCGACTCGCAACCGGCCGGGCGGCGAGCAATCTTTGTCGTCTCAGACGGTTTGGATGTTTCGCGCGGGATTGAAACCGGCTCTCCGTCGGAAAGTCTCGACTTACAGCGCGCAATCAGTGAAGCGCAAAGGCGCGGCGTGGCGATCTACTCAATTTATGCTCCGGCCGCTTTCAGCGGCACCGGCAGTAGCTCGCTCCTGATCTCATATTCCCAAAGTTCGCTCGAAAGGCTTTCCAGAGAGACCGGCGGCCGCGCATATTTTCAGGGCACTGGCGCCCCGGTCAATTTCGATCATTTCCTCAGTGAAATAGATACGTCGCTAAGCCGGCAACTGGCGCTGACCTACCTGTCGACACATCCGACGAAAGGATTTCATCGTCTCGACATCAAAGCCACCGATCGCAATGTCGAAGTTCGCCACCCGGCGGGCTACACGCGGTGAGTTAAGCAATTCTCTTTCGCAATTCGGCCTGGCGCTGTCGCATTTCGCGGATTTGATTCTGTAAATCCATGAGGTGCAAGTCGATCATTACGCGCAAATCGTTATTAAGCTTGAAGCCCTGCTCAAAATCTTTCTCAGCCTCGTCATCGTGTCCTTCGGTTTGATTAGCCAGGGCGCGTTCGACGAAAGCGAGCGCATTATGCGGATCCAGCGCAATGCTCCGGTCAAAATCAGCGATTGCAGCTCTGGCATTGCCTTCAATCAGCAAGGCGCGGCCATGAATGAGATACGCGTTCGTGTCGCGTGGATTGATTTGAATGCTTCGATCGAAATCAGCAATGGCGCCGTCGAGATCAAGCCGGCTCAACCGAAATTCACCGCGCCTTAAATGAGCCTCGGCGATCTCCCGTCTTTCGTTCATCAGGGCTGAGTCATTTATCAATGCGGCTTCATAGTCGGCAATCGCGCCGTCGAGATCCTTTTTGACCTGACGCGCGTTTCCACGGTTGAGGTAGGCCTCGGCGAATTTCGGATCAGCTTCCAGCGCTCGATTGTAATCGCCGATGGCACCATCGATGTCGCCTTTGGCAAACCTCGCCAGGCCGTGGCGAAGATAATTTCTTGCTGAGCGAGTATTCTGCGCCAGGACCTGAGAAAACGTAACCAACAGAATAGGGAACAAAAGCCATAAAGATCTTTTCATGGCTGCCTCCGCTTGAAGCGATTTCGATAAGTCAACGATTCATCGAATCATTGAACTGAGGCCGGCAAAAGCGAGCCGCGCTTGTCAGTCGCAATTGCGAAACCGTCAGCAATCTTCCCAATCATTCCATGAAAGTGAATGTCTGTTCCGGATAAGACCAACAGCACATCGCCGGCATGATAACGAACGTCATCGAGGGGAAATCGGACCACCGTGGCTTGCCCGTTTTCCTGCTCAAGCGTTTCGAATGAAAAACTATCGGCGTCTACCAAATATGTCTGCACGTGAGTAGCCGTGCGTTGCGGATCCGGCATTGTGTATTGCTCCTGGGGCGGCTAGTCGGACTCGAACCGACGACCTCCTGATCCACAGTCAGGCGTTCTAACCAGCTGAACTATAGCCGCCAGAAATATGAATTCAATGAATCTAGTCCGGCAAAGTGATTGTTTATCTTAGTCGATGAGATTCTTCAAGTAAATGTCCTAATCGAACGGCGGCCGCCATGGGAACCGCCGAAATTTCTGCTCTGGAAAGTTGGACGCAGTTGCAGTATGCTGCGCGGGCCCGAAAAAACCTTCTTCCCTGGAGTTAATCATGAAAGCAAGAGTCTCGTTTGAAAAACTGATTGTTATTGTCCTGGTAGCCTTAATTGCCCTGATAACGGCCCGGGTACCTGACAGGGTTCTGGCCCAAAAATTAGAGAAGGCCAGGACTTCTCATGCGCCATCATCGGTTAAGACAGAGAGTGGCCGGGCCACGGCGACGAAGACTGCGACGGTTCCAATCAATGCGGAATACAGCGCGAAGATCAAAGAGTACACGACGCAATCTTATTTCAGCACTGAATTGGTGGATTACCTGCCGGCGTCTGACAGGGTCCCTTCGCCAGACAAGATTCTGGGATACCTGGTTGGTGCTCCGGGCCACCTCACTTACACGAAGGATTTGTATCGGTACTACCGGGAACTGGAAAGGGCCACGCCGCGGGTGCGGACGTTCATCGCGCCTGAGAAAAGCGAAGAAGGAAAAGAGCAAATGCTGGTGGCAGTTGGTGACGAAGCGCTACTCGCCAAACTTGATCGGTACAAAGAGATTACGGCAAAACTCGCTGACCCGCGCAAGATTAGCGATGCCGATGCCGAGCAGTTGATTGGCGAAGGTAAAGTTTTTTATTGGGCTTCAGGATCGATTCACTCGCCGGAGACCGGTTCGCCTGAGATGTTGATGGAACTCGCCTATCGGCTCGCCGTTGACGAGAGTCCATTCATTCAGGCAGTTCGCAAAAATGTCATTGTCTTAATTACGCCGGCGCTTGAAGTCGACGGTCGCGATCGAATGGTTGACACCTACAACTATCGTAAGGCTAACCCGGATAAGCCGGCCCCGCCGTTTGTTTATTGGGGGCACTATGTAGCGCACGACAACAATCGCGACGGTTTGGGAATGGCGCTGGCACTTTCGCGAAACCAAATGAAGACATTCCTGGAATACCATCCGACCATCCTTCACGACCTTCATGAATCGGTACCCTTCCTGTACACGTCGACCGGGACCGGGCCGTATAACGCGTGGCTCGATCCGATTGTGATCGACGAGTGGAATTTACTCGCTTATCACGAGATTGAAGAGATGACGAAGCGTGGTGTTCCAGGCGTTTGGACGCACGGCTTTTACGACGGGTGGGCACCGAACTATATGTTCTATGTAGCCAATGGTCATAACGCAATCGGCCGCTTCTATGAAACGTTCGGAAACAGCGTCGCCGAAACCATGGATCGCACCGTGCGCGCTGAGTCGCAGCGCGATTGGTTTCGTCCGAATCCGCCGCAGCCGCGAGTTAAGTGGTCATTGCGCAATAACATCAATATGCAGGAATCGGCCATCTTGCTGGCCATGAATTTTGTCTCGAATAGCAAAGACCGTTTTCTGCGAAATTTCTATCTGAAGAGTAAGCGCTCAATTTCAAAAGCGACGAACGAAGGCCCTGCGGCCTGGATTATTCCCGGAGATCAATCTCGGATGGTTGAGGCGGCGGACATGGTCAACCTGCTGCGATTGATGGGGCTCGAAGTACACAAGTCCGATAAGGAGTTCACGATCAAGGATCAGAAATTCTCGGCGGGCTCTTACATAATTCGTATGGACCAGCCCTATTCGCGGATGGCCGACATGCTGCTGGATACGCAGTATTACAACGTGAATGATCCCCGGCCATATGACGACACGGGCTGGACACTCGGCGCATTAAGAAACGTCAAGACCGTGCGCGTTACGGATAAGAGCGTTCTCCAAACCCCGGCGGCGCTGCTGACCAGTGACGCCAAAGTGATTGGCAGAGTCGAAGGTGTAGCGGCACCCGTGGCATATCTGATCAATCACAACGCTGAGAATACGTTGATGTCGTTGCGATTCAAGTTGAAGGATCTCAAGATCTCAGCGGCCGAAGAATCATTTGAAGCCGGCAATCAAAAATTCAACGCTGGCACTTTCATCATCAGGACAGCAGACAATCAGGGCGATCTGCGGCAAAAACTCGAGGCTGCAATTGGTGACGCAGGTCTCAAAGCAGTCGGCGTCGATAAATTACCGGACATTAGGAACCATTCCCTGGCGGTGCCGCGCATCGCAATCCTGCATACGTGGACTAATACGCAAAACGACGGATGGTTCAGAATCGAATTTGACCGGCTGCAAATTCCTTACACCTATATTTCCGATCAGGTCGTTCGCGATACCTCGAACTTGAAGGACAAGTTCGACGTGATCGTCTTTCCTCCGGTCGGAGGTTCGGCGCAGGCCATTGTTAATGGCATCCCGATGCGCGGTGCGCCGATCCCCTGGAAAGCATCCGACGTAACGCCGAATATCGGCCTCGGCCCGGATCAAACAGATGACATGCGAGGCGGGATGACTCTACGGGGTGTTATGAACCTGCAAAAGTTTATCGAGGGCGGCGGTTTGTTTGTCCCAATCACCAATTGTGCGAGGTTGGTAATCGATTATGGGTTGATCTCCGGAGTCGGGATTCAGGAGCCGCGCCAGCTCCAGGCCCGCGGATCTGTTTACAATGCCACTTTTTCCGATCGTCGCAGCCCGATAACTTACGGATATGGTGAGTCGCTTCCAATCTATTTCAATCAAGCTCCCTTATTCCAGGTTGCCGCCGGAATTCCCGGCGGTCCAAGTGGTGAAGGTGGAGGACCGGGTGGTCGGCCGTCAGGGCGGGGAACGTTGACGGATCCGGACATCGTCCAGGCAATGCCCCTGGCAGAACCGGCCCCCCAGAGAAGGCCCGGCGAAGAACAGGTGACCGACGAGCAACGACTACAACAAGGGCCGTTTTTAACGCCACCCGCTCTGAGACCGCGCGTCATTCTTAGATTTTCGTCCGACGAAAAGAACCTTTTGATCAGCGGCATGCTCGCCGGAAGTTCAGAGCTGGCAAACGCGCCGGCGATTGTGGATGTACCGGTAGGAAAAGGTCACGTAGTTATGTTCGCCAACAATCCGATGTGGCGTCATCAAACGCAGGGCAGTTTTTTCCTGCTGTTTAATGCGGCCTTGAACTTTGACCATTTAAATGCCGGAAGAGAGCGGCCCGCGAATGCACCAAATGGCGTAAGAACGGATGAGGACGCCCATTAAGGCTTGGCCGAGGTGGTGCGCCCGGCAGGACTCGAACCTGCGGCCCTCTGCTTAGAAGGCAGATGCTCTATCCGCTGAGCTACGGGCGCTCGATTTCGTCAAGATGTTAGCACGCTGGAAAGTGCTGCTCAATCCGGTTGTTAAGCCTGAATTTGACCCGTCCAGCGTGCTGGCGGACATGAAATGGCCGCCGGTCGAAACTACCGGCGGCCATTTTTTCAGGTCATTTGGTTGTGACTTAAGCTGCGCGAGTTATTTCAGCGGCTTCAGCGAAAACCCGACGACCATTCAAGGCGTCATCGATAATTTCTCTGACAGCAGAAATATCGGGGTTTACATCCATTCGGTCGCAGGCACCGAGATGACGCAGGATACCTTCAGTTGCAATCTCCATCGCCGGGCCCGTCAGCTTGGAGAAACGCCGAGCCTGGATGTGGTCAATTCTTTGAAGCCGATCAGTGAGCGGCAAGTGCATGTCGAAATTCACGATTTAACCTCTTATTAAGCGAATGATTTAGTTAACGATCTTAAGATGCTGTGCCAAACCTATAGGATGCAAATTCCTTCTCTTTCCCAAAGGATTTCGCAATTCGAAGCACCGAGTCCTGCACGGTGCGCCCCGTATTAGTCCAACGAAACTGCGGATTCTACCATGAAGCTGTACTGGATGCTAGCACATATTTGTAAAATTATTGTCGCGTATTGGCGCGGAACTTTCGGGACGGGGATGTTTTGGACGTAACTCTAAGTCTTTTAGCCTAAAGGTTTGAGGGGACTCATTGAGGGAAGTGAGCCGGCGGGAATTAGCTGTTGTAACGAGCCACTGGCCGGGGCTATTGACCTTCAGGCAGGATTTTGGCGCCGGCTCTCAACATAGAGACACTCCTCCGGCGCCTTATTCGTTTGGTACAAACCTAAAGGGGGTCCGTTTAGGACAACTACCTCTTTGGCAATACGGAGTCCTTCATTGCCTTTCCGACGCGGAATTTCAGCGTAGTCTTGGCGGGAATTTGAATGGTTTCCCCCGTTGCCGGATTTCTACCTTCACGAGCCTTCCGCTCGGAACGGACTAATTTGCCAAATCCGGGAAGAACGAACTCGCCATTAGACTTAACTTCAGAGATCGCCAGGTTCGCGATGTCTTCAAAAAGTTGTTTTACCTGCGCTCTCTTCATCCCGGTGCTTTCGGCGAAGTGGTTGATAACTTCCGATTGCGTCATGCGCTTTTTGCCAGATGCCGGACTTGCCATGTATGGTGTGACACCTCCAGAAACTCAACGAATTGGGAAAACTAACAGGCCAGATATATCACAGTAGGCGGGTAAAGTCTCGAAAAATCCTCATTTTTAAGGGAATTTGCCAAAAAAAGTTGGGGGCAGCGTCTTGAAGGGTTATTCAGATGAGATCCTTACCACGAAATCGGACATCGCTTTGCGGAATTCTCCCGATTGGCGAATGGTCGGGGCGAGAGGATTCGAACCTCCGACCTCTCGGTCCCAAACCGAGCGCACTACCAGGCTGTGCTACGCCCCGATGGCTTTTCTTCGACGAGTGAAGTTCCGTCATTCTAGCCAGCCGCCATTTCTCGGGTCAAGCTCCTTAAGTAGTTTCCTGTCTGCTCGAGCGCATGTGCGCGATGACTAATTTTGTTTTTTACATCGGATCCAAGCTCCGCGAAGGTCTGTTCATAGCCGTCGGGAATGAAGATTGGATCATACCCAAAGCCGTTTTCCCCCCGAGGAGTTTCCGTAATCGTTCCTTCGCAGCTTCCAATGCTGATGTTCAGGATCGTCCCCTGTGGATCGGCGATCGCAATGGCCGCGACAAACCGAGCTATTCTCGCGGTTCTTTCAAAGCCGGCGAGATTGGACAGCAGTCTTTGAACGCGGTCGAAATCAGAAGCAGCCTCGCCCGCATATCGTGCCGATCGGACCCCCGGCTCACCACCAAGCGCGTCGACTTCAAGACCCGAATCGTCTGCAAGTGTGAAAGCGCCGGTTTGCAGGGCGTAACCACCGGCCTTCAACGAAGCGTTTTCGGCGAAAGATGTCGTCGTCTCATCGACTGTAATAGTGCCAGGAAAGTCCTGCAGACTAAGAAATCGGAGGGGCAACTCGGATAACATCTCACGAACCTCGATCAGTTTTCCCTCATTGCGCGTCGCAATCAAAAGCTCGCTGAAACCGTTCACTTTTTATCTCCAGATCCAAAGCGAACAAACAGGCTGCCGATCAGACCAAATGAAGATCGCGCTGTTTGCTCGAATCCATATTCACTTAATCGAGTCACCTTGACGGCATAAGGCAAACGTTTGGCGGCATCATTGAGTTTCGCCACGTCGGTCGAAAGAGCTGAGCGATTAGAGGAAAATAATAAGACAAAGGAACGCGCCGCGTCCGCATCGCTTGTGAGAGTTACAGCAGTCGTCTGAGCAGCGGGATTTATCATCGTAATGGCACGTCTGACTGTTTCGTTTGTGGCCAGGGTCCTGGATTCAGCCTTTGCCTGAAGACAATTTCGAATAGTTTCAGGCGAACCAATCAGTAAATTATTTTCAACAAAACTAATCGCTTCGTCCGGTCGTTCGACTGATACCTGCATTTCGGCGCCGCCTATGACCTCGCTGGTCGATTTCGAGCCCAGCCGAGCAAGCATGAGTTTGCGAAGGGCCTGGGCATCGAGGACCTCGACGACGAGCAGCGCTTTCGCCCCAGGCTCTGTGCGCGCAGTTGATATCTGTGGGCCGACGGCCGCCAGGAAAGCGTCCGGGTCGTCGATACCATACGACCGAAGCGATGATGTTAATAACCTGGGAGCGACGAGGGCACTGGCGAAATCAACATGAGAGGCAATTGCGGTGTTTAGATCGTGCCACGCGGCGGTAGCATCGCGAAAGTTATATTCGGTCAGCGAGTACGTTTCTCGAGTTAACACATTTGCAGCACTCAAAGCCAGCGGCCGGTCAGAACCAATTCCGTCACGTAATTGCGCCGCCACTCCGGTTGCCAGCAAGCAGACGTAGTGGTCCTCGATTTGTCCATCGACAAAACGCGGGGACCAGGCAATGCCTTGCACCAGTTTCGCGGCACTCGCGGCCACAAAAGAGGCGACGTTCGTATTTGGTCCGGAGTCCAGCAAAGTTGGAACGGTGACGGTGATGAGCGCCTTTAAGCCGGCAGGACTTATGAAGCCGAAGACTGATGGGTCCTTAACGTCGAGCTGGTCACGCACTTCAGAAAGTGATTTATTGCCGGCGAGACCCGCTTGCGCCCCTTGTCGTACGCCCAGACAGGCGCGCAGCGCGTCTTCGTCATTTCCGATGTACACGGCGGTGCCGGAATACGCGTAAATAATTTTGCGTGTCGCTTCAGGAGACTTCCATTCTCCGAAGTCTACGCCGCCGATCACCTTAGTCTCCAGTTGAGGATTTCCGTAAAGATGATGAGCGAGCGTTTCAATCTTCTTGTCAAATATTGGGCGCATCCTGAATTGGGCAGTATGAGTTTCAATGACCAGGGTGCCGACCGGCTTGATATTGAGGCTGTTGTCATCATCACTCGTCTCTAATCGGATTAGACTGACCGCGAATTGAGAGCGAGCCAGCAGGACTTTTTCGGTTGGGCCAAGCCCGGTCCACCTTGCAATTGGAACCAGCCAATGACTAATCGAAAGATTGATACTCGCACCCGCCGGGCCCGATAAGAGCCTCCATGCATCCGTGCCAACGATTCCTTGAGCGACGTCGGGAAGATCGTCGACTTCGAAAAATACTAACGAATCGGCTGGTACATAACCTGCCATATCCACGCGCCGGGGGCGACTCCAAAAGAGCCACGCGGCGATACAAACGATTGCAATGATAAGTATGGTAATCAGGCGGATTTTCATTTGACGTAGCATCCTAGAGCGTCAGGTGAGACCTGGCAAACCGGATCTTTCATGCCATGTGGCAATTCGGCGCGGCGGTTTGAATCGCTGGTAGAGTCTACTGCTACTAATAGCAGCGGTCGCGCGGTGGCTACCTCCATATTGTTGCAAAATGAAGAGTTAAAGCTTGTAAAATCCTGTTGACAACAATGGAGTCGTGTTGTAGGCTTGATTCGGCGATTGATCGCCAAGTCTGCTGAAACAGGCGCCGCCAACTTCCTGGCGGCCGCATCACCGAGAAAAAGCCGACTGTCAGAGATTCTCCTCAAAGAGAAAAGTTCGCCCCAGCCTTACCAGAACCCAACTTTTCGTTGAAAGCCAGGACAAACCGAATGATGAATGTAAGGCAGCTTTGCCGAACTAAAGTTGCGCGCACTCGACAGTCGCGCGCGCGTCGTGCTCGTGCCAGGCTTCGGCGCCAGCGCATTCGAATTTCCAAAACCGTGAGGAAGCACTAATTATGTGGACCCGTGGCAAGAAAAGCATTGTCGGCGTTGACATTGGATCCAGTTCCGTCAAGGCCGTTGAGTTGCAAGGTAAAGGAACCGATTTTCAACTCATGAATATCGGCTACGAAGCTTTGCAGCCCGATTCTATCGTCGATGGTCAGATCATGGAGTTGAACAGCGTCTCGAGAGCCATCGCAAATATCTTTAACGAGCACAAAATCAAAACGACCAGGGTCGCAGCCAGCGTCAGTGGTCATTCGGTAATCGTCAAGAACATCGTGCTCCCGCAAATGACCGACGAAGAATTGCAGGAATCGTTTGGATGGCACGCGGAAGAGCACATCCCGTTCGACATTTCAGATGTGAATCTCGACTACCAGATCACCGAAAAGTCCCCGGACGCGATCCACGTACTTCTGGCGGCGTGCAAGCAGGACAAAATTGCAAACCTGAAGCAGGCGATCCAACTGGCGGGAAAGCAACCCGCGGTGATCGATGTGGATGCTTTCGCGCTGCAGAATTGTTACGAGTTAAATTACAACCCCCAACCCGGTCAGGTTGTTGCGCTTCTGAATATCGGCGCGTCGACTACCAACATCAACATTCTTAACGGCATGCGATCTGTGTTCACGCGCGACGCAACGGTTGGCGGTTACCAGTACACAGCGCTATTGCAGAAAGAGATGAGCCTGACGTTTGAAGAAGCGGAAAAAGTGAAACGCGGCTTGACCGTGCCCGACTCTTCTCACGAGGTGAACCTCGAGCCAATCCTCGAAACCGTATCGGATATTCTGGCGCTTGAAGTGCAAAAGACCATGGATTTTTACCGTGCAACCACCGAGGACCCGAATGCGGCAGTGCAAAAGATTCTGGTTTCAGGTGGTGGATCAAAGCAGAAAGGCATGGTGGATTTTCTGAGCAAGCGCTTCGAGATCCCCGTTGAGATGTTCGACCCATTTCGCATGATCCGCGTCGACGAGAGAGGTTTCGACCCGGAATACATGCGCGAGATAGTCCCCGAGATGGCCATCGCTGTCGGACTCGCGCTGAGAGGAGTTGACGCCAGATGATCAAAATCAATCTGCTGCAATCCGTAACCGATCGTCCTACCGGCGTAGCTTTCGTCGAGGACAGAGTCTCGAATAGCCGCACCCAAACGCTGTTGTTAGGCATGATCGTGCTGGCAGTACTCGTTCTTGGGATGGGCTACGATTACGTCAGCGCCAACGGCGATCACCTTGCCAAGACCCAGGACCTGGAAAAACAGCGCCGCATTAACGATCAGATGAACGCGGTCAAAAAAGAGCAAGCCGACCTGGAGAAGAAGATCGCCGACATCAATCTTAGAATCGATGCCATTCAGAAGTTGCGGAATGCGCAACAGGGACCAGGCGCGGTGCTGACTGAGATCAAGAATCGGTTTGACAGTGTTCCGGGCCTTTATCTAAAGAGCGTGGAGCAGAAGGACAGTGAATTGGTGATTAAAGGCGAATCGCCGAATGAAGCCGCGGTCACGCGCTTTGGTCAGAGCATGGAGTTTTCCTTGGGCTTGTTTTCAAACCTGAATATCGAAACTCAACGCGAAGTCGCTAAGGGATCGAACAAGACAACCGCGAACAGCCCGGCCGCGAACACCCCCGACGACGAAAACACTGAAGTCATCTCGTTCACGATCAAGTGCACTTACTCGCCGAACGGCCAACATAATGTAAATCCGGCGCCGCCGGCCAACCAGGTCGCAAAGAGTAACTAACTCACGCAAAATAGGAAAACGTCATGAAGATTGGAAACTTTAACGGAATTCCCTGGTACGCGCGACTTGGAATATTCGTGTTTGTCGCGGCGTTCGTTTACGCCGGCTTCTGGTATTTCATTACCAGTGGCACCCGCAAGGAGACAAAAGAACTGGTGTCCCAGATCGAAGTCCTGCAAAGAGCCAATGTGCAGGCCCAGGTCGCCTCGCAGCGACTTAATGAGTTCCGCGTGCAGTACAAGAACAAGCAGGAGCAAATGGAAGAACTGCGCGTTTTGTTACCAGAGCAGCGAGAACTGACCAAAGTCCTCGAGGGAATCCAGGACCATGCGCGAGAGACGAAACTTTCACTTCGCAAGTTCATGCCGAAAGAAGACAGCCAACAGGATTTCTACAGCGGAAAGAAGATCGATGTGAGTGTGCAAAGTTCATTTGCCGCACTCCGCTCGTTCTTTGACCAGATGGCCCACTATCAGAGGATCGTTTCAATCACCAACTTCGAAATCAAACAGTTGGACAAACAAAATGACGGCCGCACCGTGGACGCTCGCTTTGATCTGACCGCTTATTACGTGTCGAGCGAGAAACTGCAGCAGAAACAGGCGGCCGCTTTCCCCAAAGGCCAGCCGGCCCAAAACCCACCCGCCGCGAAATGACAATCACTTCGCTTAGAGCCTGACAGGCAGGAAGAAGATAATGAACTACAAAACGACAATTCATTACGGACTCGCCGCAGTTGTTATTTGTTGTGCGATGAGTGTTGGAATCGATCGGGTTTCGGCCCAGGAAACTGCAAAGCAAAAGACCAGCACCGCCCAGAAAAGCGGCCGCGATCCCTTTAGGAAATTCGAGCCTATCATCAAAACCAGGGCCACGACCACGCTAACGCCGCCGACAATTCAAGAGCGCATTGAACGTTATCGTGGCCAAAAAATGGCGGCCGCCAACGCCCACGTGCCGGCGCCCAAGCCAACGACGGCATTGCTGCTGAGCGAAATGCAAGTGATCGGAATCTTCCGGACGCCACGCGGCTGGGCCGCGATGGTCGAAGCTACTCCGATAAAGCTGTCTTACGTTGTTTATCCCGGCGAAGCGTTTTTCGATGGCCAACTCGTGGCCATTGAAGAGAATCGCCTGATCTTTCGTCGTGAAACCGTATGGGCGGATGGACGGCGCGAAAAGTCTGTAGAGACGAAGCCATTGCGCCAATACAGTCCAGCCGAAGCGATGACCGCCGCCAAGACGGCACCCGCCAATGTGCCGGCCAGCTCGTCTGAAAAGAACGCCGCGCCGGAGAACCACTAAGACTCCTGCCGGAGAGACCTGTCTCGAGCAGGAAACTCGCGCGAACAATTCGGTTGTCAAGGATCGTTTGTTCGCTGTTTTTGAAAACCAAAGACTGGAAGGTCCGTGAGGTGCGGCGCGCGTTTCAGGTGTTCGTTAGAGGGCATTTCGAGCGTAGCGGGTGGCGGATATTCAGTAAATTCCTGAGGAGAGAAATAATGCCTAAGACGCCCCGAAAACTTACGATCGTTCGCATCAGCGCTCGCGCGTGTATTGTCGGACTCTTGTTGAACAGCTTTGCCATTGCCGGCGGTTCCAGCGTTCGTGCCACGCGCACGGAAAACGCCAGATCCACCTTGATTGTCCCGGCGCCTTCACCATCGCCAACTCCGAGGTCGTCTGGAATATCGCCGACGAGGGACAACATGGCGGCACAGGCAGACCAGGGCCGTCGATATGGCATGTCTGGATTTGTCGGTGAGCCGATTAATCTGAACGTAGTGAATGCTGATATTCGCGACATCCTGAATTACATCACCGAGCAATACGGCATAAACTTTGTGATCGATAGCTCCGTGTCGGCAGTGCCCGTGACCGTGAATGTGCAGGATGTGCCATGGAACGCCGCGCTCGATATGATTCTGCGCGCCAACAAGCTGGGCGTTGAAGTAAACGGAAATATTCTGCGAATTGCAACCTCCGACTCGCTTGCCAAGGAAGCAGATACACAGCGGATAATCAGAGATTCCCGGCTCGATACTTCGGCGCTGGTCACTGAATTTATCCGGCTCAACTATGCGCGCGCCTCGGGCACGCTGGCAACAGCCGCAGGTTCGACCGCCGCATTTGCCGGCGGCTCGACGAATCTCAGTTTCAGTGGCGGATCCGGCGGTGACTCCGGTGGCAGCGGCGAGCAGGGTCTGCTCCCAATTATCAAGCGTCGCTTGTCGCGTTTGGGCTCGATTGAAGTCGATCAACGCAGCAATACGCTGATAGTTACAGATGTCAAAGAGAACATCGAAGCGATTCGACAGCTGGTTGCAATTCTCGATCAGCCGGAACCACAGGTTGAGATTGAAACTCGCATCGTAATTGCACAGCACAACTTCAGTCGCGACCTCGGCGCACAACTTTCCGCCGGCGTTGTAAATCTCGGTCGAGGCGGACTCGCCAACGTTACTACTCTGCCCGGTACGACACAGCAAGGCTCCGGCAGCGGATCGGGAAGTGGTGGAAGTGGTTCAGGGAGTGGCTCGGGTACCGGAACCAGCGGACTAAGAAGTGGTCCGAATCCGTTTAGTATTTTTGGTGGCCTGGCCGGATCGAATCAGCCGTTGGGCAATCTCGGCGCCGCAGCCGCCTCAACCGTGATTGGTTTGACTACGGGACTCTTCGGAACGGCCCAAATCAGCGCTTTGATCTCGGCCGCGGAAACTCGCGGCGAAGCGAAGACGGTGGCGACGCCACGCGTTACCGCTTTGAATAATCGTCCGGCGCAAATTGAAAGTGGTTCACAGATTCCGGTGCAGACGACCCAGGCAGCCGGTGGAACAGCCGTGGTAACGACCACTTTCGTTTCAGTTCCACTCCGCCTTTCAATTACTCCACAGATAACTGATGCGGGTACGGTTGTTCTCCACGTAACGATCGAGAACAACACAGTCAACACGGCGATCGCCGTCGGCGGCGTTCCAGGCATCGACACCCAGCGCATGCAGTCTGAAGTATTGGTGCCGGATGGAGGAACCACGGTGATGGGCGGGGTTCTTGCGGACACCGAGAGCGACACCAGACAGCGCACTCCTGGTCTTGCAAATATCCCTTTGCTTGGGAACATGTTCAAGCGAAAACTAACAACCCGCCAGTCGAGTGAAATCCTGTTCTTTATCACGCCGCATATTTATCGGCCTGACTATTTTGGCAAACCGACCGCCACCACTCCGACTTCCGGACCGCGCACGCAGACCGTGCCGCAGCCGGTGCCGCTGGGTAATCCGCAGTCGAACACGCCGACGCCGACTGAATTGCAACAGCAGGAGAAGAATCCGCAGGGAACCTCGCCAACGTCACCTCAGGTGATCGGCGTCCCCGGCACTTCTGCTCCTAATCCGACGGGCACGGCACGACCGGGCGCTTTAAGCGGCCAGCGTCCACAGTAGCCGGGCGCAGGCCACAGTCCGAAACCTGGGCTGAAACAGCAACACATGACGCAAGTTTCAGAGCTTGCGTCATGTCATTTTTGATAGGATGAAAACCCGATGTTCAAAGAAGCACTTCAATCGATAGTAGAAAAGACGGATGGCGCGCTCGGCGCGCTGATTATGGGCGCCGACGGTCTGCCGGTTGAACGATTTTTCTCAGAAGAGGGAAACGATGCCAACCTGGATATCGCGGCTGCGGAATTCACTTCGCTTGTGCGAAGCGCCGGACGCTCCGGGAAAGATCTGGACCTGGGCGATCTTCACGAGTTAGTCGTGGCCCTCGACAAGATCACCGTGATCATGAGGCTCTTCAATCGCGACTACTTCGTCGTGCTGGTTCTGAAGTCCGAAGGCAATCTCGGCCGCGGCCGCTATGAATTAAGAAAAGCCGAACTGCTGCTTGCCAAAGAGTTCGCGCTTTAGCAATCGCGTCTTTTCACGGCTGAGCCGGAAGTCAATAGACCTTGCGGTGCTGTACGGCGCTCTTCGTTGCCAGATTGAACCGCGGCTCGATCTGTTGATTATCGGAAGTGACCAGCGCCGTAACGTACCCGGCAACGGTCGGGCCGTGCTTAAATCCGTGCCCTGACCCGCCTCCTACCAGCCATACATTTTCAAATCCCGGATGACGATCTATAAGAAAGTCTCCGTTCGAAGTGTTTTCGTATTGACACACACGCGTCTCGATAATCGGCGCGTCAGCAAGTGACGGAAAGCGCCGGGCAAGATGTTTACGCACTGCATCCGTGCCTTTAGCCGTGACGGTCCGATCCATAGTTTCCGGATCGACGGCAGCACCATGCGCGTCAATTGCCATTTTCAATCCGCGATCTTCCACATCGGGAATTGCATAAACGAGATCCTCAAAATCGATCCATACCGGCAAGGCAGGCGGCGCGAAACGGATTTCGCCGGGCGGAACTCCAAAGTAGAAGACTTCCTGACGCGTCGGCTGTATCAAATCGCTGAGCAGTTCCGGAAAAAGTTTTGGCAACCAGGGGCCGCAAGCGAAGACAAATTCGCCGGCGTTGATTTCCCTGCCGGCCGAAGTTTCGATCTTGTTGAGACGCGACTTGTTATTTGCCGGGGGTGATAACACCCCTTGACGCCAGTATGTTACGCCGCTTTTCATGGCGCTTTGCACAACCTCGTGCACCAGTTGCCGGGCCATCAACACACCACTATCGGGTTCAAGTATGCCGCAGTCCATGTCACGCAAATTTATTTGCGGGTAGCGGCGTTCAAGGTCTGAGCGCGAAAGTTCTTCGAACGGAACACCGGCGCGCATCAGCGTATTCTTAGTATCGATCACATATTGACTATCTCTACGTGCGAGCCAAAGCACGCCGGTGCGGTAGAACAAAGGCCGCGCTATGTCGGTGATCAGGGCCCGCCATTCCTCAAACGAGCTCATTGCCGAGCGGGTATAGATCTCGTCGGAACCGTAGCCCATGCGGATAATCCGCGACTCGTCGCCGGAACTCGCGCGGCTGTTTCCGGCGCCGTGCGCGTCGAGCAGCGCGACCCGCAATCCCGCCCGTTGTAACTTAAGCGCTGTCCATGCGCCAAAAACGCCGGCGCCTGCGACAACTGCGTCAAAAGTTGAACTCATACACCCAGCCTGACTGAGGTGACACTATCAAAACCTTCTTTCCTAAGCTAAGGTTACTATGCTAATTTCCATGACTCTGGTGGTTCTGACTTTCAATTAGCGAACGTATGCGCCGTGCTATTTACCCAGGCTCGTTTGATCCGGTCACGAATGGCCATCTCGACATAATTCAACGCGGCTGCAAACTCTTTGACGAAATCATCGTCGCGGTTTTGGTAAATCCCGACAAGCAGGCGTTCTTTAGTATCGAAGAACGATCTGAAATCCTGAAAGAAGTTTTGAAAGACATTGACCGCGGCGATTGTACAGTGATCGTCGAGAGCTTCCAGGGGTTGATGGTTCAATATGCTTCAGAGCGAAAGGCGAATGCGATCGTGCGAGGCATTCGCGCCATCTCTGATTACGAATACGAACTGCAAATGGCTTTGATGAATCGTCGATTGCAACCCCGGCTGGAAACCGTCTTCATGATGCCGGCCGAGGAATATTCTTACGTTAGTTCGCGTTTGGTAAAGGAAGTATTTCACCTGGGCGCGCGAATTGATGGTTTAGTTCCCACGATTGTAGAAGAGCGGATGAAGAAAAAGAACGCAATATAAGTTTCAGGCTCAGGTTTCAAGTTCAAGTTCGAACTCATCGAGAAGCAATGGTCGCAACGAAAATGACTTCACAGTTTCCGGTTTCCGAGAACGTCGCGAGCATGAAAGCCTCGTCGACGCTGGCCGCAATGCAAGCTGCCGAAGCGATGCGCGCAGCCGGGGTTAATGTAATTGATCTCGGTGCCGGCGAACCTGATTTTGATACGCCGCAAAATATTAAAGACGCGGCGGTCGCAGCAATGGCCGCCGGCCAAACCAAATACACACCCGTGGCGGGCACGCGCCGGCTGCAAGAAGCAATCATCGGTTTCTACCAAAGGGAATTCGCTGCGACCTTCGAAGCGCGCGAGGTGATGGCCACGGCCGGGGGAAAGCAGGCAATCTTCAACGCTGTCGTTTCCCTGATAAATCCGGGCGACGAGGTTTTGATACCGAAGCCTTATTGGGTGACGTTCCCGGAGATTGTGACATTCGCGGGCGGCAAATCCATCTTCATTGAAACTGAAGAGAACGACTTTGTTTTGACCGCCGAGATGGTTCGCGCCAGGGTTACGCCGCGAACGAAACTTATTATTCTCAATTCTCCCTCGAATCCTTCAGGCCGCGTCGTTCCGCCTGAAGAGTTTGCGCGGATCATGGAAGGTGTCGCGGAAAATGGTCTGTATGCGGTTTCTGACGAATGTTATCTGCGTTTCGTTTATGCGCCGGCGAAGGTCTTCAGCGCGGCGGAGCTGGAACCAGGTTTACGACGTCACTTATGCATCGCCGGATCGTTTTCAAAAACCTACGCGATGACTGGATGGCGCATTGGCTATGCCCTTGCCGGCGCCGAATGGATTCGAGCAATGTCGAAGGTCCAGGGCCATTCAACGAGTAATCCAAATTCAATTGCCCAGGCAGCCGCGACAGAGGCCTTGAATGGTCCGCAGGATTCGGTGGCGACGATGCTGGCCGAGTACTCACGACGCCGCGATTGGTTGCTTTCCGCCTTAAACGATGTGCCCGGGCTCCGCTGTCCACAACCCGAAGGCGCTTTCTATGCTTTTCCTGATTTGCGAGGTTGCTTAAAGGGAAGGCTTGAAACCTCCGCAGAATTTGCTCGCGAACTTCTGGAAAAGCAAAACACCGTTGTGACCGACGGCGCTGATTTTGGCGCAGAGGGATTCATTCGGATCTCTTACGCGACATCGCTGGATCGTTTGAAGGAAGGCGTGGAACGGATTCGAAGAGTTGCGGAAGGAAGTGTTTGATTAGAGTGCGCCGGCAGAGCGCAGCGGCAACGGCGCTTTAGTTTGGAGTTCTGACGTCGGGAAGGCTATTTCTGAATATTGATTACTCCTCGAGGCGAGACTCCAAACGCATCGAAAGCGGCGTCTCCCGATAAATCGGGATTGCCGCCGCACTCCAAAAATTGTCCTGGGCCACAAAACAAGAGGCGGGTAATTGCCCGCCTCTGTAACGTCTGTGCTGTGAATTACGCGTCAGTACAAATTGAAGTTATATTCCAACTGAGCGTAGGTTGAGACTTGATGCCCATTCTTCGACGCCGGAACGAATTTGATCGATTTGGCAGCCGCGATGGCCCGCTCAGTCAAGCCGTAAGACAAGCCGGACACCACGTGAATGTTGGTCACCTGCCCGCTTGAAGAAAATACCGCTCGGATAACTACAACTCCGGTGACCTGGTTCTTCCGCGCTTCCTCTGTGTATTGCGGCTCAGGTTTCGAGAGCACGCGGGCCCTTACGTCTACGTCCTTGTTATTGAAAATGCCGGAGTAATCGCCGCCACCGCCACCCCCGCCGGGGCCGCCACCGCCTTCGCGACGATCTCCGCCGCCCATGTTGCCGCCGTTGCCCGGACCGTAACCTCCACCGGTTCCCGGACCCATGCCGCCGCCAATTCCATTGCCCATGCCATTGCCGGTGCCGGGGCCGGATGACGGCGTCATGTTCTTCGATTCACGAAGACCATAATTCAAGTTCCGCGGATCGGGAGGATTCAATGCCGGATCGAGATCGAGAGTCGCCGGCATCGGCAACACTGGGTTCTTAATCACCGGCGGGTGTGGATCCGGCGCCACCACTTGCGGAATCGTCAGACTTGATTGCGGAGTCTTTCCGAAAGAAGCTTCCATCTGCTCTTCACGGCCACCGCCACCGCCGCCACCGGCTTTCTCAGGTTTTGGTTTGCTGCCGCCGCCGTTGCCCTTATCGAATCCGGCGGTACCTTTGTCAGGAGTCGGCTGCGCTTCCGGGATATCGATAATTTGCGAAACCATCTCCTGCTCTTCAGCCGCCTGCGCTTTGGCGAGCGCCCGTTGTTGCAGCAACACATAACCGAAGTAGGCGCCAATACAGCCAAAGACAATCACGAAAGCGGCAACGATCCCCGACAACACATTTCGGGAATCGGAAGGTCGCGCGCCCATTACGGCGGCGCCACTATCGCGGCTTAGCCAGGTTGCAAAGATGCCGATAAGTCCGAGAAAGGCAATTACCGCGAATATCACCTGGGTAGTGCGTGAAATGCCGGCGGACTGCGTACGGTCGAGAATGATGATTCCTACTATCAGCGCAGCCAATCCCAAAAGGGAGATGAGCATCGCTACGGCGACATCGCGGTTACCAAAAAACCGTCCAATCATCTGGCCGTAGCCGCGGATCGAGCGGGCGATGAAGCCGGCGGGATTGCGCTTGAATTCCGGCCAGGTCAGGCGATAGTCCTCAGCCACGCCACTCAACTCTGTGGCCAGCCGCGAAACCAGTCCCTTATCTTCCAGAATCGTTAAGTGATATTCGCCAATCATCGTTCCGGCGGAAGCAGTTGCCGCGGCCCGACCTGGATTCGATGACCTTGATGCAGGCCGACCTAAGTTCAAAGTCCTAAACGGCGACGCCGGGTAGACCGGCTCCGCTGTAGCGCTTTGATAGGCGACTGTCTCCGCGATCGGATAAGAGGTCTCGATTTCCGGAGACGGCTGTGTCCGTATCGGCTCAGGTGAAACCGCAGTCAGCGGCGAGCCGTCGACGGGACAAAAACTGAATCTATCGGCGAATTGTTCGTGGCATGTACTGCAAACTTTCATTGTTACTACCTCGCTACCCAGCTCGGGTTGAAGTGCCGGACGCAATCGCGCCCCGTCACTCATCATTTGATGATACGCAGCCGTCACGCGATCGTCTAGTGATTGTGAGGGATCTGGAGCGCTCCAACGCGCCAACAGATTGTGAAGTTCCTCATCCTTTAAGAAATGTGCGTCTGAATTACTCATATTACCCAATTCCTAATTTCCGATTTCCCAGACCAAACACCCTAAAATTGCCTGGTTTTGAATTTCCAATTCTCAATGCGACCTGAGCCGAGCGCCAAAATGATCTTCTATTCCGGCCGTTTCTGCATCCACTCGGAAATAGCCAGCCAGCCGCTGGCGCATCGTTTCCCGGGCCCGGAACAGCCGGCTCTTAACGGTGCCAACGTCTGTCCCGACGACCGCGGCGATTTCGGCCAGCGAAAGCTCTTCATACTCGAAAAGAACCAGTGCTTCACGCTGAAGCGGCGCCAAACCGGCAATCGCCTTTTCAACCTGCGACGAGAGCTCGCTGTCAAGCACCTGTCGCATCGGACCATCACTATTTGAACTTGCGGGCGGCTCTGAAAGCTCGTCGAAAGTGGTCGCCCGAGAAAAATAGTTGAACTGTTTGAGCGCCAGGTTGCGCGCCGCCGCGAAAAGATATGTTCGCAGCGAGGCACGTTCCGGATCGTACCGGCCGGGCTCTCTTATCAAACTCAGAAAGCAGTCGTGAGTAACGTCTTCGGAGGCTTCGACCGAACCGATCAGCCGGTAAGCGAATCGGAAAATCCCATCACGGTAACGCTCATACAGGATTTGAAAGGCTATTTCGTCTCCGCTTGCCGCCTGTTGCAGCAGCCGTTCGTCTGTTATCTGCTCAGCCAATCAAAGCACTCGATCCTGTAGGAACTGGCTTCCTACTGTTATTACCTTCAAACGCCAAAAAGTTACGGAATTTTTTCGCCGCTCAATCGGGGGCCGCTCAGCCTTAATCATTATACTACTCGGCGGCTTGGTTCAGGCAGAGCGAAATACGGCCCCGGTCCGCTTTCGTACGCGAGGTTGGATGCCTTGATCGGCCAACAGGTTGACGCCTTTCTGCACGACATCTAAACTCTTTTTTGCCGCATCCTAACTGGCCTTTTCAGGGCTTGACCGATAGGACAAGGCCCGGTCGGTTTTTCTCTCTGGAGTTCCGCAAACGACAGGCAATTCTCGTATGTTCCGTTCGCATCGCATTCGCCCTGCATCATTTCGCCTGCTTTTACTGCTGTTGGCACTCGCGGGCATTGCCCTCAGCGGTGACGGTCAATCGCTGCCGGAACCAAGCCGTGAACAATTGTTAAATCGCCTGAATGTGCTCCTGATACAGAGAAGTGGCGACCCGAACGTTTTCCTGAAGCTGCGCGTGCACAGTGGCGCTGCCTTTGATCTTGCCGGCAAGGGCGGAACGATGGCCTTGCTTGGCGACATATTCTTCCCTGACCCATCAACCCGCGAATATGTCGCCGAGGAATTAGGCGGGCGATTGGAAGTGACGACGGATTATGACGCAATCGACATAACAATTTCCGGCAAAGCGAGCGAGTTCGAGCGATTGGTTGAGTTTTTGCGCGCCGCACTCGTAACTACTCAGGTGAGCCCCGAGAATGTGACCGCGGCGCGGAATGCGAGGGTCAAACAGATGAGCGCAGCGCCCCGGACGGCTGCTCAGATCGCCGACGAAGCTGCGGCCGCGCGTTTGTTTGGGCGCTTTCCTTACGGCCATCCGACCGGCGGTTCGCTTGAAACGATTACGAGAATCGATCGCGCTGACCTATTGCTTGCCCGGGAGCGTTTTCTCAACCCGAACATATCGACGCTCGTAGTAATTGGCGGAATCGAGAAGTCCCGCGCCATGCGAGCGTTGCGCCAGCTGCTGGGGCAATGGCGGATGGGCGACTTTATTGTTCCCGCCACGTTTCGGCCACCCGATGCTCCTGACGCGCGGATCTTGATTATTAATCAAAGCAATGCGCCGAGTGCCGAGGTTCGCCTGGCCGTGCGCGGCCTGGCCCGCTCGGACCGCGACTACGCAGGAGCCAGGTTGCTTACCTTGATTGCACGCGATCGCTGGCGCTCAGCGACGGCCGAGACTTCGGGCGGCTTTGTGCGACATGAAACACACGTCTTGCCGGGTATGTTCTTATTTGGAGCTTCGGCCCCATCCGCGGCGACGGCAAAGGTCCTGTCCGCCGGTCGTGATTTGATGGCTGCCCTGGTCAACACTCCTCCGTCACAGACTGAAATTGAACGCGCGCGCGCTGAGGTCCTGGCAGATCTTGGCCGCAGCAGTTCGCAACCTGAATCAATTGCTGATGCCTGGCTTGATCATGAAAGTTACAAGCTCGCCTCGTTCAGCGATCAGGTAAACGCGGTTCGAAATGTGAGCCCTGCCGATGTGCAACGTGTTAGCATTCGGCTTTTCAAGAGCGCAAATTTGGCCAGCGTCGTGGTGGGAAATTCTGAGCAACTCAAAGCAAGTCTGGGATCGAATATAGAACTGCCGCCACCGGCGGTGCCGGTTTCTGTCACACCCCCAACGAAACCCTAATAGATTGCAAATCGATCGCAAGCCGCCTGCAACCATCGGCCTAACGCCATGGGATTAACTGTTCCCGAGAAGAATTTAACTGAGGATCACGCTCGGCAGGTGCGCGAAATGTTCGCGCAAATCTCTCCGAGATATGATTTTTTGAATCGACTCCTGTCGCTGAACATCGACAAGAGATGGCGTCGAGCGGTGACCAGGAAACTGCGCCCCGTTGTGCAGGAAAGTGCGCAGCTTCTGGATGTCGCGTGCGGCACAGGGGATCTGAGCATTGAGTTATTTGACAATCTGCGCACGCAGGTTATTGGATTGGACTTCTGCCGTCCGATGCTTACGCTCGCGGCGCGGAAGGCTCCAGAGATTGTTTTTATTGAAGGCGACGCGCTACGACTACCCTTCGCTGACGCTTCCTTCGACGCGCTGACGATCGCCTTCGGTTTGCGTAACCTGGCAAGCGTCGATGCAGGTTTGAAAGAGTTACGGCGGATTCTCAAGCCTGGTGGGTGGATCGCGATTCTCGAGTTTTCGAAGCCGGTTGCCCCGGGCTTTCGCAGGTTGTTTGATTTTTACATGCGGCGCGTGTTGCCGCGCATCGGCGCATGGTTTAGCGGGTCGCGCACCGCTTATGAATATTTGCCTGCTTCTGTCGCGCGCTTTTTGGACCAGGACCAGCTCGCCGCAATGATGCGCGACGCTGGATTTGCGCAAGTGACTTTTGAGAATTTGACCGGCGGTATTGCGGCGCTGCACACGGGGCAGCGCTAAGTTCACGCCCCAGCAGATTGGTTGCAACGCACAAAGCGTTTTGAATGCAGCCAAGAAAGCGTAGTCCGAGGGGCTCGTCTCACTGATTGGATGCGGTTGTCGGGGCCGCGCCTGATTCGGTCGAGAACGGGTCCCTGACTACGTTTTATCTTTTCCACAACTCCTCATCCAGATAGCTGCGCATTTCGCGATCTGTTATCATCCGCTCGCGTTCGCCTCCACTCTCGAAAAGATTTTTGTCGCAGATGAAGCTAAAAGCGCTTGGACTACTGCGCCGCGCCGGACTTTTAGTGCTCGTGGTGTGGACGGTCGTCTCGCTCGTTACCTTGCTGATTGAGCTGGTACCGGGCGACCCGGCAGTTGCAGTTCTTGGTGATCAAGCCACACCTGAGCAGCTCGCTCAATTTCGCGCCAAACACGGCCTTGATCGGCCACCATTCTTTTTCGGACTCCCTCAGGACAGCGAAGGCCGGCGTCGCTTTCGCTGGTATGGTCTCGATAATCGGTACACCGATTACTGGGTCGCAATTCTGCATGGCGATTTCGGCCGCTCTTTCCGCACCGATCAACCCGTAGTCGACTTAATTCTCGAAAGATACCCAGCCACGATTGAGCTTGCGGTCGCGGCTTTGCTAATTGCTGTGTGCATCTCGATTCCACTGGGAGTCATCGCCGGAAGAAATCGAGGTTCGCTGACTGATAATGCCCTGTCGGTAGTTGCGCTTATCGGTATTAGTTTGCCCGGATTCGTGATTGGACCGATGCTGGTCTACGTGTTCGCGGTGAAACTCGGCTGGCTTGCCCCTTCGGGACGGTTTGATTGGAGTGACATAATCCTTCCCGCTTTCACACTCGGCGCTGCGTTGTCGGCAATTCTTACCCGCATGGTGCGATCTTCCGTGATCGAAGAGCTCAGCGAAGGTTATGTGCGTACCGCGCGCGCAAAAGGCTTAAGTGAAAGGACCGTCGTTTACAAACATGTTCTAAAGAACGGGTTGATTCCAGTAGTGACGGTTTTAGGATTGCAATTGGGCATTTTGCTGGCTGGTGCCATTATCACAGAAAAAATCTTTGGCTGGCCCGGGCTGGGTCTGCTGCTGGTAGAAGACGGGATCGCCAAACGGGATTATCGAGTGGTTCAGGGCTGCGTGCTGGCGATCAGCACAACCTATATTCTGGCGAACTTGCTAACCGACATGATCTACAGCTGGCTTGATCCGAGGATTAGAGTTTCATGAACCCAAAGGGCCACAGAGACTCAGAGAAGAAAGCCGGACAGATCCGGAAGCGAAATCCGCGATTCCAGCTTTGCCAGTCTCTTTTTTTGATCGATGTGACTTTGGATCTCTGTAGCTGAACGTCGTATGAATCGATTAGGTATAATCGGCGCCGTAATCGTTATCGCCTTTGTCCTGGTGGCGCTGTTCGCGCCCTGGATCGCGACCCAGGACGTCGGCGCGACCAATTTGTCTATTCGCTACATGGGCCCGACAGCCGCGCATTGGTTTGGCACGGACTCGACGGGGCGCGACATTTTTTCGCGAGTCGTTTTCGGCGCCCGGATTTCACTCGAAGTGGGAATAGTTGTAGTCGCGGTTTCGGCAGTCGTGGGAACGATCATCGGGGCGATTGCCGGATTCTATGGCGGGTTAGTCGATCGGGTCTTGTCCGGCTATCTTTTTAACGTCTTTCTTGCTTTTCCCGGTTTGCTTTTGGCAATTGCGTTGGTAGCTTTTCTGGGCGCCGGGCTGAACAAATTAATCTTTGCCCTATGCGTTATCGGCTGGGTTGGATATGCGCGATTGATTCGCGCCCAGGTCCTGAAAGTTCGCGAATATGATTTTGTTCAGGCGGCACGGGCGCTGGGCGCGGGCGATCTGCGCATTCTCTTCGTCCATATCTTGCCGAACGCGATTCAACCGCTGATCGTGCAAGCGAGCCTGGGAATGGCCGGCGCCGTCCTGTCTGAAGCATCTCTTTCATTTCTCGGATTAGGCGTGCCACCGCCGGCTCCTTCCTGGGGAGTCATGATCGAAGAAGCGCGCGATCTATCTACTTTGCAAGCCGCTCCTCACGCGCTGATTTTCCCGGGCCTGGCGATCGCGCTCACCGTTTTGGCTTTCAACTTCATCGGCGATGGGTTGCGAGAATATCTTGATCCGCGCCAGCGGGCGAGATGACTCCTCGGAGCCAGGAAATAAATGTCCAACAACTCAGTCGCCATATCAGTCGATCGGCTCTCAAAGACATATCCAATTGCGTTTCTTCGGTTGAAGAAAGCCTTTCGTCGCAAATTCAAACCGCCGGTCGAAGCACTACGCGACGTGTCGCTCGAAATCGGCGCCGGAGAGATTTTCGGCTTGATCGGTCCTAACGGCGCCGGGAAAACAACTCTTACCAAGATCATTGCCACTCTCGTCCAGCCCACCGCGGGTACAGTGACTGTAAAGGGCTTTGACAGCGTCAGCGAAGATGAGCAGGTCCGTCGCAATCTCGGACTGGCCAGCGCCGAAGAAAGAAGTTTCTATTGGCGCTTGACCGCCGAACAAAACCTCTTGTTTTTTGCCCGGCTTTACGGGCTCAGCGAAACGAGCGCGAAACAAAGAATCAGAGAACTCTTCGCGCTGTTTGAGCTCGAAGAACTCGGCAAGCGACGTTTCGCCGAGCTATCCACCGGAAATAAGCAGCGGCTGGCCGTCGCGCGAGCAATGTTGCCCCGCCCGCCTGTTCTCCTGCTGGACGAGCCGACGCGTTCGCTGGATCCGATCGCGGCGGCGCGAATGCGCGCAACAATCAAGTCGCTGGCGCAAGATGACGCGCAGCGCGTCACCGTCTTCTTTACTTCGCATAACCTGGCCGAGGTGGAAGAACTTTGTGACCGTGTAGCAATCATCAGCACGGGCGCAATTCGCGCGATCGACACGCCGCGCAATCTGCAGACTCAGCACACGGAAAAGGAGCAGGTCACGATTACTTTCAATGGGGTTCGAGTCGCCGATGTCGAACAAGCGCTGGCGCAGGCGTTCAGTGACCGCTTCTTCAGTGTGGAGCAAAGCCAAACGGCCGCCGAAAGCGATTTGAAATTTACCTGCGAAGTTAACGACGAGATGCTCAACAACGTCCTGCGCGTCTTACAACAAAGTGGTGCAATCATTCGCGCGGTGGAGACGCAACGCGCAACTTTGCTGGACGTGCTCGAAAGATACGAGAAGTTTCAGAACCCCGTCCAGCGGTAGCGAGGGAATGAAAAAGGTGAACCGGGGTCTGACATCCGCTCGCGCTCCGCCAGGATAATTTCAATCCTATGATCATATTCCTTCGACGCATCCGGGCTTTTGTCGCTCGCGACTGGCGCGTGACCGTCAGCTACCGCATGCAATTCTTCCTCCGTGTTCTTTCAATTTTGATCGTCGTAACGACACTATTCTTCGTCTCCAGGATCTTCGTCGGTTTTGCTGATCCGCGTTTCAGTCAATGGACGGATCCGCTGGCGGCGTGGCTTACCGGCCTGGCTGTGCTCAATTACTTCATGACCGGCTTTTCGAGTTTGGCGAACTCCATTCGTCAGGAGCAAATGCAGGGCACATTGGAAGCGGTGTTGATGACACCAATCAGCGTGCCGACGGTCATCGTGGCCAGCTCAGCCTGGGATTTTGTCGAGGCGACATTCTACGCATCCCTTTATCTGGTGTTCGGTTGGTTGTTATTCGATGTTCACTATCGCGGCAGTTTTTTGCTGGCACTGCTTTTTCTTCTGCTCACAACACTTGTATTGGCATGTCTGGGAATTCTCTCGGCAAGTTTTGCGATGGTTTTCAAGCGCGGCGATCCATTCGGAATTTTTCTCGGCACCGGTTCGGCACTCTTCTCGGGAGTCTTTTTTCCGACCCAATTGATTTCGCAATACGCGGGTACCGCGATTAGCAGCATTTCCAGGATTCTGCCCCCCACTTATGGTTTGGACGGAATTCGCCGGGTCTTGATCGAAGGCGAGGGACTAAGCCAGGTTCGCGAGCCGCTACTCACCCTGCTGCTCTTTCTGGTAATACTGCTTCCGTTTTCGCTGTGGGTTTTCGGGCGGGCAGTGCGGCGCGCGAAACGCGAAGGCAGTTTGATTCAATATTAGCTGAGCTCAGTACGCCTGCGTCAGCAGGATCTTCCGATCAGATTCGACTTGCCGTTCCATCCGCACCCGCGATGCTGCTGACTATTGCTGTGCGATCATTGTCACGGTGAACTAACTCTTACCGTTTTAAGTCTATGCGAGAGTTAGAGAAAATCACACACGCACACCTATTTGATAGCTGATGGCGACCCACATCGATGCCCAGGCAAACCCGCTGATGAGGTTTAGCGTGCTGTATTTTTTTGCTGGCATGCCCGCGGTGGCGCAAACCAACGGAATCGAGATACGAAATCCCGCGGCGAAACGCGAAAGCAGCACCGCCACCGTTGCGTGGCGCAATACGAATTTCTGAATCTTCGGATACCACCTGGACAGCCGCTTTGATTTCTTGATGGCCCAGGCAGCGCGCTCATGGGCGGCATAAAAATAGATCTGATCTCCCGCTGAACCGCCGATTGCGGCGGCCAGAATAGTCAGTCGCCAATCCAGCAAACCTGCACCGCACATGACTCCGGCGGCGATCAAGGTTGCTTCGCCTTCCAGAAACGCCGCGATCAAGATTGCGAAATAGCCGTATTTCGGCAGGAGCCGGAAAAAGATATTCGGCTGATCGAACGCGATTGTTAATGCGAAGCACCAGCTGATCGATCTGAGAAGTAAGACTGTCATGAATAAACTGCGAAGGGTTGGCTCTTAAGACATTTCAGCAATCACGCGGGCTGACTTCGCGCAATGATCTCAGATGAGTTTCCCGGGACTTTGTTGTCGAGGGGCCTTAAGTCATGCGTTACCTCGCGAACCACTCTCAGCACGCGCTCGACATCCGAATCGCGGAGTCGCGAGTAAACAGGAAGTTGCAGTGCCCGAGCAGTCTCTTCAGCGCCAGGACAGTGCGCCGCAAATTCTTTGAACAGCGGCATTGTCGAACACACGTCAACGTGCGTAGTTTCGAAGTCAACTCCGCGCCGAATAGCGCGGCGCCCGGCCCGCTCGGGATCGGAAATGTAGACGCAGTATTGGTAATAAACATGCTCTGCGCCGTCGATGACTTTCGGTGTCAGGACGGAACGGGAATCAGCTAAGCCTCGCGTGAGCGTAAGCGCGTGGGCACGAGAGCGCGCATTAAACTTGTCCAGGTTTGCCAGCGCTCGCAGACCCAATATTGCCTGGGCATTTGAGTAGCGGCGATGGTAAGACTCGGGAAATGGCTGCAGGGACCTGATTTTTTCCCAAACGAATCGTGACAGATCATAATGCCCAAAGAGCGAAGCAATTGCTTGCATCGGGAAACCCCAGAACGTAAATCCTTTCGGGCTAACGAGTGCGCGCGCGACGAATCCCGTTCCGAAACGTTTCAGAAGTTCTCCGCGGCTCTGATGAGGTTCCCTCGAGGCCAACTCGCAAACGCGAGCCCCTATCAAGGCATCGTTAGTTATCGCCATCCCACCGCCGTAGGTGTTGATGCCTTTCAGCATCTGGAAACTGAACAACGAGGCCGTGCCAAAGGTTCCCACCAAACGCCCCTGATACCGCGCGCCTGCTGCTTGAGCGCAGTCTTCGATAACTATGAGATTGTGCTTCTCAGCGATTGGGAGAATTGCGTTCATGTCACACGGTTGGCCGTACAAATGTGTCGGGACAATGGCCCTCGTACGGGTAGTTACGCGCTCTTCGATTTTTTCGGGATCGATATTGAAGGTTAATGGGTCGACGTCGACAAAGACCGGCTTGAGTCCGGTACGAAGAGCAATCTCTGGTATGACCCAAAAGGTCAGTGCCGGAAAAATTACTTCGCTGCCCGGTTCAAGATCCAACGCACGCAGGATATAATAAAACGCCATGCGACCGTACGAGGTCGCGGTGGCATAAGCCGCTCCCTGATATTCTGCAAAGTGACGTTCGTAATCAGTAATGGCGGGCCCGTCCACAGCTTCGCCGCGGCGAAAAGCTTCTATCACCGCCTGCTCATCGCCCGGCATCGAGCGAACTCCATAGCGTGCTATCGTACGAATCATGCAACTTCCGCAAATACTCCTTTAGTCATCCAGGACTGATCTCGTTCATCTTGTTTCCGCCACACCCACCGGTCGGCTCTCTTAGCCAGGGGATGGTGCGAATATTTATGAAGTCCGAGAGTGTTCAGAACCTGTGACGGACGGAACCCCAAACGTGAAAAAGCCATGCCCAGCAACAAACGGGCCTGCCGCGGCGTCAACACCGGATGATTAAACGTAAGCGTGTAGCCGTCGAACTTTTCCCAATCCTTTTCAAAGATTAGAGGTCTGAGTTGTTTGAACTGCGGCGTGCCTGGATAAGGCGTCAGGATCTTGAAATTCGAATAGGTGGTATCCATTTCGGAGGCAAACCGAATCGTGTCGCGAATGCTCTCCTCCGTGTCCTGCAGGAAGCCGATGACGTAAAAGCCGGTGGTGGCAATGCCCAGTTTCCAGCAAAACTTGATCATGTTTCGCATGTGCGCATGCGGGATCACGCGCCGCGCGACTTTCTTTAGCACGATTGGATCCGGACTTTCGACGCCGAATGAAATCTCGCGCAAGCCGGCTGCATGCAGGGCCCGAATCAGCTCTTCGTCAAGATCGTCCATGCGCGTTTCGCATTCAAATGACAGGTTCAACTCACGGCGACGGATCTCTTCGGCAATGTGAAAGCAGCGTTCGCGGTCAAGGGTAAAGAGCGGATCACGAATGACGATGTGAACCTCATGATATCGTGCCGCCAATTCTTCCATCTCCTCGATGACATTTTCAACACTGCGAGCGCGAAAACTCGCGGTGATACGGTGTGGGCAATAGGTGCAGTGCTCGGGACAGCTGCGGCTGGTTAACATCGGAACCGCGCGAATAAAGCTCAATTTATCTTTGCTTGAATATCCGAAGCGGCTGGTTCCCACCAGGTCCCAGCGCGGGAAGGGCAGACTGTCAAGGTCGTTGATCGCGGGACTCATTATCGAGCCGCTCACGTTTGCGCCTGCCGCAATCTGGAGGGCGGCCGCATCCGGCTCGCCCTGTATGACAAAGTCACCGGCGCCTGCAAAGAGTTCCGGCAAGTGAGTCGCGGGCGTGCCAAAAAAACCGACCTTCATTCCACGCGATCGCGCGGCGAGTGCCCACTCGCGTTCGTGTTTGTAATCGACCAGGGAAGTAAGAACCAAGCCGAGGTCGCCTTCAATTCTTTTGTCGTTGCGCGTGACAACGACCTCGTGTCCGGCGCTTGCAAAAATTGAGGCAAGATAGCCGACGGTTATGCTGGGAATATTGTAGAAGACTCGCCTCAACACTAAGGCGATGCGAGTCGTTTTGGAATAACCGTGAAATCGTGAACCGTAACCGCCAGCTATCGTGTCCTTATTTACAAACCCCCCTTTTCCCTTCAGGTCGGCGATAATAATACGTGCCACTTTGACCTCCCGTGGCGCTATGAAATTCTATGAATAAATCCGTTTTCATGATTGGTTGTTGCCGAGAGTTTCCCATTTCGGTCCCGTTGGCAGTCGATTTATGTGTAACGAACTGAATGGCGGTAAGGTTAGCAAAAGCTCCCCAGGACAACAAGCGCTAAAGGTCCTTAGAAGCCTTGTCGTTGGCGAGGCTCCGCGGAATATTGGGGTAAACGGCGGTTCTAGCAAGGTCTTCGACTTTTCCTTAAATTCACCCTAATATCGCGCAAATGTTCCGTTGGATTAAATACGCTCTTTACGCATTTGTGGGAATAGGCCTCGGCGGATTGGCGTTCGAGGCCGTTACTTTTCCGCGGGTGGCCTCTTTGCGCGACGTAAACCCCTCTTCCACTTCCATGATAGAGGCCCGGGCGCGCGAAGCTCGCAACAACGGCGCCGTCCCGCAACGAGTGCAGATCTGGGTGCCGCTGGAGAAAATTTCACCAAACTTGCAACGCGCGGTGCTGGCGGGCGAAGACACAAATTTTGCCTCGCATCACGGTTTTGATTACGAAGCCATTCAGCGGGCCTGGGACCAGGCGCAGAAAGAAGCAGACAAGGAAGCAAAGCAGGAAGGCGATCAGGACAGTTGGATTCCTAATTTGCCGGATTTCAAACGCGGAGCGTCGACGATTACCCAGCAGCTGGCCAAGAACCTTTACCTGTCGAGCGAACGCTCGTTTATGCGCAAGGGTCAGGAAGCGATCATTACTTACTTTCTCGAGGGCGAGTTGACGAAGCGTCGCATTCTCGAACTCTATCTGAACGTCATCGAATGGGGCGACGGAATATACGGCGCCGAAGCAGCGTCGCAATATTACTTTCACAAGCCTGCGGCAAACCTCAATGTTCGTGAGGCTGCGTTCCTATCGGCAATGATTCCCAATCCGCGCACCGTTTTCAATCCGCAGGTAAATCCCAAACGCGTCGCGCGGCGCCAGCGCGTAATCCTGCGCCTGATGCCGGCGGTGAAGATGCCGCCAGGGACGGGCTGAGCGTGGGATACGTTCTGCTTTCGTGGTTCAGAATGTGAACAATGATATAGAAGCGATGGCTTCGATGTCTCCGGTTCGAAAACCGTCAAACGATGCGATTACTGTTCGTCTGGCCCTGCGCGAGGATGCTGAGGCTATCGCAACGATTCTCCATGATTCATTCATTGAGTTCAAACATCTGTACACCGCCGCCGGATTCGCGGCGACAGCGCTTACAGCCGAACAGGTTATCGCCCGAATCAACGAAGGTCCGGTATGGGTTGCGGTTCTGGGCGATAGAATTGTCGGTACCGTCTCAGCAGTAGCGAAAGACAACGCGCTTTATGTACGGGGCATGGCCGTACTTCCGGCGGCAAGAGGAAAACGAGCCGGTAGTATTCTTTTGGAAACTGTTGAAGGCTATGCAGCGGCGCATAACTTCAAACGGCTTTTCCTGAGCACCACCCCATTTCTCGATCGCGCTATTCGTCTATACGAGAACGCCGGCTTTTGCCGTATCGAGGAAGGTCCGCGGGATCTATTCGGCACCCCCTTGTTTACCATGGAAAAACTCCTAACCGCTGCTCGTGAACGGAGGGTTTAGTTCCAGCCGCAAAAATCCTGTAGTCGCGATTCACGTTCTCCGGTAATCTGTCGCGGAATGAGCGTTTGGAAGTCTTTGCTGCAAACGGCAATACACGCGCCATCACCGCATAACGTCCAACCATGGCGTGTCCGAATTCTTTCGGACGAGAGGGCGGACCTGGCACCTCCGGAACTGTTGCATCAGGTGTTCTTTGAGGGTCTGGGTCGCGTGAATCAGGATTTTCGCGAGGTTACGAGGATGTTTGATCGCAGTTGCGTGGAGATCGAGATTTACGGATTCGAGCAGGGACCCTTCAGCGAACGCGACATCAGGATCAAGAATAAGTACGTGGCGCAGTAAAAACCCCGCGCCGGTCCGCGAGCGCCGACCGGCCGGAATTTCTATTCAACCGAATATGCTTCCCCCAACTTTCGAAGACATCGTTGCAGCGCGCGAATTCATTTCGCCGTACCTGCCCAGGACGCCGCTCGTTCGCATCGACAAAATTTCCGAACTGCTCGGCTGCGACTACTATGCAAAGTTAGAGAACCTGCAACCGACTGGCGCATTCAAAGTGCGCGGCGGTGTGAATCTTGTCGGTAATGACGTCGGTACCGGGAGCGGTCGCGGCCGGGTTGATCCGCCAACCCTTATTACCGCCTCCACCGGCAATCATGGCCAATCGATCGCTTATGCCGGCCGGCTCTTCGGCGCGCCCGTGATCATCTATGCGCCCGCCGAGAATGTGAACGAATCAAAGATGCAGGCGATGCGCGACCTCGGCGCCGAGGTGCGTCTACATGGCCGCGACTTTGATGAATCGCGTTTGGAGGTCGAGCGTTTGGCGCGTGAAGAAGGTTTCCGATACGTTCACTCGGCGAACGAGCCGAAGTTGATTGCCGGCGTCGGCACGATCGGTCTCGAGATTTTCGAAGACCTGTCCGACGTCGATGTGATCATTGCCCCCGCCGGCGGCGGCAGCTGCGTTTCGGGAAACAGTATCGTGGCGCACAAACTCAATCCGCGGGTGCGCGTAATAGCAACTCAATCCGAAGCCGCGCCGGCCCTGTGGCATGCCTGGCACAATCGTTCATTGGATCCTTATCCCACGATGAAGACCGAACACGAGGGCCTGGCGACTCGCGTTCCCTTTGAACTCACGAACAGGATTCTTTGGGACCTGGCCGCCGATTTTGTTTTGGTCACCGACGACGAGATCAATGAAGCGATTCGTTTACTCGCGCGCCATGCGAAACAAGTTGCCGAAGGCGCGGGTGCGGCGTCGCTGGCGGCCGCCATTAAGCTTGCTGCTGTCAGAAGCCCGACCATCAGGGAGGGCTCGGATCGGGGCACAAGCCCGGTCGCGAGAGAGGACTCCGATAATCACGGCTTACGCGGGAAAAAAGTCGTCGGGATTGTAACCGGCGGCAACATTCCACTCGAGCGATTCGCGAAGTTGATGCAATATTAGATTCGACCCGTCTTTCTCTTCCCCAATCTGTGCAATCTGCGTAATCTGTGGATGCAAAATCTCTCTCCGGAGGATCCCGATGCAAAGATTTATCTTACTGACATTGCTTACGGCCGCGGGTATTCTCGCCGTCACCCTTCCAAACAATGGCCACCAAAGCGTTGACGCTCAACAGCGCGGCGCCTTAACGCCGGAACAAACCGCCCGTCGCAACTCAATCGAAAAAGAATTGCAGTCGATTGCAGTCGTCGACCGCAAACTGATGGTGGCGATGCGCGATGGCAAACGCATGGCCGCGGATGTGTATCGACCAAAAGATGCTTCGAAGAAATATCCGACGGTCTTTGTGCGCACACCTTACAACTTCAATTTCTGGGACGTGCGCAACGGCGTGCCGCGCGACCTGAGCAGTGAACTCGACGCAGTCAAGCGCGGTTATGCCTTTGTCGAGATGAACGAGCGTGGTCACTTTTTCTCCGAAGGCAACTACGACATTCTCGGGCCGCCGTTGACCGATGGCGATGACGCGATCTCATGGATCGCGAAACAGTCGTGGTCCAGCGGCAAGGTTGGCTTAATCGGCTGCTCTTCGACTGCCGAATGGCAATTGGCCGTGGCGGCACAGGGCAATGCCGCGTTGGCGGCGATCATCCCGCAGGGTTTCGGCGCCGGCGTCGGACGCGTCGCTCCATATTTCGAACAGGGAAACTGGTATCGCGGCGGCGCCGTGCAAATGCTCTTCATCGCCTGGATCTACGGTGAACAGAACCAGGTGCGGCCGATTTTTCCCGCAAACACCTCGCAGGAAGATCTCATCCGCGCTTCGAAGTCGTTCGACCTCGCCCAGCAGTTGCCGCCTGTCGATTGGTCTCAGGCGCTGCGTCATTTGCCTGAGATGGATATTCTGAAAGCCGTCGATGGCCCGCCCGGAATCTTTGCCGACGAAATGGCTGTTGATACACGGGGTTCGATGATCACACGCGCGCCGAATGATCCTGCCTGGTACCGAGGCGGTCTGTGGCATGACAACATGCCGATCAACGTGCCGGGCTTTTGGTTCATGTCCTGGTACGACGTCTCGGTCGGGCCAAACCTTGCCGCTTATAATCACGTGCGCAAAACCGCCAGAGGCGAAATTGCCAATCAGCAGTACGCAGTGATCGCGCCGACGCTCCACTGCTCATACAAGCGCGCCACTGAAAACACCATTGTCGGCGAGCGCAGCATGGGCGATGCGCGTTTGAATTCCGACGAGCTGACCTGGGGCTGGTTCGATCATTTTCTTAAGGGAGAAAATAACGGCATCCTGGAAAAGATTCCGCGAGTGCGTTACTTCACAATGGGCGCAAACCGGTGGCAGGCGTCAGACACCTGGCCACCCAGAGGCGCACAGCCGCTTACGTTCTTTTTGTCGAGCAGTGGCAGGGCAAACACAATGAATGGCGATGGCGCGCTGATGAGCACCGCGCCCGCGACTGATAGCACGGATAAATTTGACTACGACCCGATGAATCCGGTGCCTTCCTATGGCGGCAATGTCTGCTGCACGGGAAACGCGGTACAGGGTGGCGCATTCGACCAGCGCAAAATGGAAGAGCGAAACGACATCCTGGTTTACAGCACTGAGCCTCTGAAGGAAGGGATCGAGGTTAGTGGTCCGATTGAAGTCACACTTTACGTTTCTTCAGATGTTAAGGACACGGACTTCACCGTGAAGCTGATCGACGTCTATCCGGACGGCCGCGCGTATAATCTGGACGAGACGATCCAGCGCCTCAGGTATCGTAATGGCTACGACAAACCGCTCGCGTGGATGGAAACCGGAAAAGTTTATAAGGTCACACTGCAACCCATGAATACGAGCAACTTCTTCGAAGCAGGTCATCGCATTCGTCTGGAGGTTTCCAGCAGCAACTTCCCGCGCTTTGATCGCAACCTGAACACCGGTGGAAGAAACTATGACGAAACTAAAGGCGTGGTCGCGCATAACGTCGTGCATCACTCGAAGCAGTATCCATCCGAGCTGAAGATTACCGTGGTCAAAAAATAGTTAGACCGATGAGCATCAGGTCCAAAGGCACGCAAGCGGCTCTGCCGCAGCACACTGGCGGAAAGGCTCTACCTTTCCGGCGAAGCCCGATTAATCTAGTTCGAGGCTGCGCCTCGAGCCTGCGGCGGAGCCGCAAATCGACAAGCGCGAACGGTAAGCCTGAGGCTTACCGCAGTGTGCTACGGCAAGTCGCTACACGGCTCGTTGATGCTGATCTATTAGGTCTATTATGTTGAACCGTGATTGAGGAGGAATTCGTATGACGGCCAGACTAAAAGAAGCTTTCGCTACGTCATGGGTACCGGAACCTACATTTCATCTCCATCGCTGGATCTTCTTCACGATTGCTATTGTCTTCGCGCTCACAACGACACTGGACCACACACAGGCAGGGGCGAGCCACGTCCTTACAACGAACGACGATAAGAACCCAGCCGCCGAATCACGCTTCGCCACCCTCGACGGCGCGCGGATTCATTATCTGAACTACGGCAAAGGCAACCAGGCGCTGGTCCTGATTCATGGCTGGACGTGCAATCTCAACAACTGGCGCGACAATATTCCCGATTTAGCGAAGCGGAATCGCGTGATTGCGATCGATCTTCCCGGACACGGCCAGAGCGATAAACCTCAGGTTAGCTACAGCATGGATTATTTTGCGCGCGCGGTTGAGGCGGTGATGCGCGATGCGAAGGTCAAGCGCGCGGTCCTGGCAGGTCACAGCATGGGCACACCCGTAGCTCGTCAGTTCTATCGCAAGTATCCGGAGAAGACTATCGCGATTGTTGTTGTTGACGGTCCGCTACGGCCGTTTGGCGACAAGGCTCTGATGGATCGCTTAATCGCAGGTTTTCGTGGGCCTAACTATCAGCAGACTGTGAGCCAGATGTTCGCGGGGATGGTGGGGCCGAATCTTTCGGGTGAGGCGAAGCAACGAATTCAGGCTTCATATCAGAATACGCCGCAACACGTCATCGTGAGCGCGATGGAAGGAATGGCTGACCCTTCGATTTGGGGAGACGACAAAATCAATGTGCCGGTGTTAGCCATCATGGCAAAGAACCCATTTTTCGGACCCGACCTGGAACAGACCTTTCGCGGGATTGCCCCGAACCTGGACTTTCAAATGTGGGAAGGCGTTGGTCATTTCATCATGATGGAGAAGCCGAAAGAGTTTAATGCAGCGGTGCTGACGTGGCTCGACAAGAATAATTTGCTGAAGAAGTAGTCCGCAGACGCCGCAGATAACGTCGGTTTGAGATTAGCCGCGGTAACAGGTGTTCAGCCAAGCCATCGTTCGAACTCCCGCGCCAAACTTTTCTGAGGGCCTGACAACATCCGGGCTCGGGAAGCCGGATTACCGGCGCGCGCTGCGGCAGCATGATGCTTATTGCGCGGCGTTGGAGCATTGCGGGTTGACGGTCACGAAACTCGAACCCGATGGGCGATATCCGGACTCTTGCTTCGTTGAAGATACGGCAATTCTAACTGGGCGTGGGGCGGTGCTGACCCGGCCGGGCGCCGCAAGCCGAGAGGGTGAGGTTGAAGGCATGCAAAGCGCACTCACTCAGTACTTTCCCTCGCTTCGGGAAATTGGCCCGCCGGGAACGCTTGATGGTGGTGATGTCTGTGAAGCCGGCGAGCATTCCTTCATCGGTCTTTCGCAACGGACGAATGAAGAGGGAGCTCGGCAGTTGGCAAAGATCCTCGCGGCGCTCGGTTATACGTCCAACGTTGTGGATATCAAGGGCGTCGATGACATATTGCATCTCAAAAGCGCGGTTGCATATCTCGGCAATAATCGTCTGGTAGTAACGGAAGCGATGGCCCATTGCAGTGAGTTTGCAGGTTACGAATTAGTCAAAGTGAATTCCGGCGACGAGTATGCAGCGAATTCCGTGCGAGTTAATGAGCACGTTCTGGTTGCGTCTGGTTTCAAGAGCTTCGAAAAGAAGTTAAGACGGCAGGGTTATCAGACAATCGCGCTCGAGATGTCTGAGTTTCAGAAGATGGACGGCGGGTTGAGTTGTTTGTCGCTCAGATTCTAGCTCTGCAGATGACGCAGATTTCACGGATTGAAACCGTTGAAGGGTTGAAACTACCTGCAATCACCTCTCAGGCCAGGAAGGGGCCCAATGCGTTGAGATTCCCATCTACCGGCTCGAGGACGCCGAGACGAGTTGAGCAGTTAGACCATAGATTATGAACGATTGATGATTGCCCAGGCATTTGGTCCCCATCCCCTGTTGTCCGCATTCGATCGTCCCATTAGAATGGCGCGGATGATTTCAGCTCAAACGGCGCGGCGCGCGGTATGGAAACCCCTTTGGGAATTGCCTGGTCGCGTCGACCTGATCATTTCTTTGGCGCGGCGCGAGTTGGCCGCGCGCTACAAAGGCTCAGTCCTGGGTATTATGTGGGCCGTGCTGACGCCGATCGTGATGATCGGAATCTTCACTTTTATCTTTGCCGGCATTTTCAAGGCGCGGTTCGGCGGCAGCAGTTCGCAGTGGGACTATGCGCTCTACCTTTTTTGCGGACTGCTGCCGTGGAATGCTTTTCAGGAATCTTTGCAGGTTTCATCTACGACAATCGTCTCGCACGCCAACCTCGTCAAGCGCGTCGTTTTTCCACTCGAGACTTTGCCGGTGTCGCAATCACTCGCCATGATTGCGAATCAGTTATTCGGTACGGCGGCGCTGTTACTTGCGGGGCTGGTGATCCGTCGTGAACTGCACAGCACAGTTCTCTTGCTGCCAATTCTGCTGATACCGCAATTAATTGCGACGCTCGGCGCTGCCTGGTTCCTCGCTTCGCTGGGTGTGTTTGTGCGCGACATTGCCCAGGGTATCTCGCTCGTTTTGACGGCCTGGATGTATCTCACTCCGATCATTTATCCGGAATCTCTGGTACCTGATCGTTACCGTCGAATCATCGACTTCAATCCATTCACCCCGCTTGTCCGGAACTATCGACGCATCCTGCTCGACGGCTTCGCGCCCGACTGGCGAGGCCTCGCGTACTTCGCAGCATTCGCTCTCGCGGTATTCATTTTTGGTTACTGGTGGTTTGCCAGGACGCGAAAGAACTTTGCGGACGTCATCTAGGTTCATCGAACCTCAGATTGCCCGGATTTGCTGAGAAAAATCTCAGGTTCTCGGGCTGTTCAACAGAAGCAAAGGTCGTTGACACGATCATCCGTGCATGTTAACCTAGGTACGTCGCCTTAATCCGCGGGCGATCCGGCGGCAGACTTTCGGCGACCTCCTCGCCTCAAGCTAATCTTCCCGGTTTCTAACCTAATCCTTTTTTTCGCAGACTTCCGATGGCGTTCGACAGGGCAAAGACTCTACGCGCGGCTGAGAAATTTCTTGAGCTTGGAAAAATTCCGGCTGCCATAAAAGAATACTGCAAAATTGTCGCAGACGATCCCGACGATTTCACCACGCTGAACATGCTGGGCGATCTTCAGGTGCGCGTTGGCGACAAGGAAGTGGCGATCTCGAGCTTCGCGCGCATTGCTGAGCACTTTCACAAACAGGATTTTGCTCTGAAGGCGATCGCGATGTACAAGAAGATCGATCGGCTGCGGCCGCACGATCCGGAAATCGCTTACACTCTGGCAAAACTCTACGCGCAACAGGATCTGGTTGTAGAAGCACGGGCGCATTATTTGCTGGTCGCAGACTCCTACACGCGAGCGAACGAGACGCAGAAGGCCTTGGAGATCCTGCGCCAAATCGCCAACCTCGATGTGCAAAATACGGACATTCGAATCAAGCTCGCCAGTGCATACCTTAAGGAAGGAATGAAGCAGGAGGCGCTTGCTGCTTTTGATGAAGCGGGCGAGCGAATGCTGGCGTCGGGCGCATTCGAACGAGCGTTAGAAGTTTATCAAAAGTCGCTCGAGATCGATCCGGTCGACCCGCCCGCGCTGAAAGGGCTCCTGGCGGTCCACAGCGCCCGAGGCACGGCGGACGATGCGGTGGAAATTATCGAGCGCGCTTCAGCTGATGATCCCGACAACACTGAGTTGCTGTCGATGCTGGCTGACGCGTACCTGGAATCAGAGAAACCTGCCGAAGCTGAGCGGGCTATCGACAGGCTGGTGGCCAAAGATTCGTTCCTCTATTTGAGATTCGTCGAGGTTGCTCAGCTCTATCTCAAAGCCAATCAGGTTGAAGATGTCACACGCGTAATCGAAGCTATCGCCGATCGCATGCTCGCCGGAAACGAAGACGATCAACTGCTTGGCTTAATAAATGAGCTCCTGAATATTGACTCGGACAACGTGGCCGCGCTGCGCCTGTTGGTAAGGATTCACTGGGGTCGCTGTGAGCGTGCCGATCTAATAAAGTCCCTCGAAAACCTTGCCGACGCGGCCCAGGCCGCCGGGCTCGCCGTCGATGAGCGCTACGCCCTTACCCAGTTGATGCGATTCGCGCCCCAGGACCGGTACCACGAACGCCTCAGTGAGTTGGGCGGACCTGATGAAGAAGCTGCAGCAGAGCATTCGCCGTTATTTGACGACCTCGCCGTAACCGATGCAGAAACCATCGCCTTTACCAGCGAGGAGTTCGCTTCAAATGCTGAAGCAATCAACACCACCGGCTTTGAATTGAGTCGGGACGAGGAAACCGTCGGCGAATGGACGCCGGCAATCACCGGGCCAGATTCGGAATTTGAAATCGGGTTTGAATCTTCCGGCAGCGAAGAACCGATCATGGAACCGCGGTCTTCGAACGAGATGGCGGCGGCACCAGTTGTCAATCAACAGGCAGAAGCCCGCGCGCGCGAGTTGGAGAGCGTCGATTTCTATATCGCCCAGGGCTATTTGGATATAGCGGCGGACACGCTCAATTTGGTCGAGACTGAATTCGGCCCGCACCCTGACATCGACAATCGGCGCGAACAGATCAAGTTGGGATCGGAACCAGCAGACACGGTGGTTAAAAGTGTTGCAACTATCCCGGCGGAAACATCCGATCCGCAGGAATTTGAATTTTCCGCCCAGGTTGAAGAGACGCCGGAAGTCATGTTCGAGACTAGTAACTCTCCGAACGGCTTGCATCGGCCCGCGCCGGCGACAATAAATGCGCCGCCGATTGATCCGGGACTCGCGGAAATCTTCGAAGAATTTCGCCTGTCGGAAGAGGCTGAAGCCACCCCGAACGGCGACTACGAAACTCATTACAATCTCGGCATTGCTTATAAAGAGATGGATCTCCTGGAAGAGGCGGTCGAGGAGTTTCAGACGGCGTTTGGGCTGGTTAGACCGAGCGATGGTACGCCGCGATATTTGCATTGCTGCAATCTGCTGGGCCACTGCTTTCTGCAAAAGAAAGTTCCGCAGCTCGCCGTAACCTGGTTTGAACGTGGGCTGAAGACCCCAGGCCACTCAGAAGAAGAATATCAGGCACTGCGCTTCGATTTGGGATTGGCTTATGAAGAGATGGGCGAGATCCATCGCGCGGTTGAAATCTTCACTGAGATTTACGGCTCAGATGTCTCCTATCGCGGTGTCAAAGAGAAGCTGCACCAGCTGCAGGCGCGCGCATGACAAACCGCTGCTTCAGAGTCAAAACTTTAGATCGCGAATGGCTTTATGATTCGGAGCTAAAGTTTTAACTCTCACTGGGTCCGGGCGCCATCAATTAGACTAAGTCGTAACTTGGCGATATCATCCTACGTTGAGTCAAGGGCTCAATAGTATTTCTCATGTCTTCGCGACTTTCAGTAATTTTCTACATCATTCTCTGTTTCGAGATCGGAATTGTGCTTACGGTGTTGCCGTGGGTGCCGCAGGGTTGGATGGGTCTCAGTGATTGGGGCAACAACTATTTCCTGCTTCTGGCCGCGCGCAAAATTGGGTTTTACGGCTTGCAAAGTTTCATGGCGTCAGGGTGGGTGCGCGGCGCTGTCTCTGGTTTGGGAACCTTGAATCTGGGAATGGCGTTCTGGGAGATATTTCATTTTCGCCAAACGGTACGCATGATGGAAGCAGCATCAAACGTTCCAGTCGCGCGGGAAGACGCTCGCAAAACTTCGCCAGCTCATGCCACTCAATCTGACAAAGCCGATCCTCTATCTGATTACCGCCGGCCTAACATCTGAGAATTCCACGCCGGAAAGCAAAGATTTTGAGAACATTCTCGAACTCGTCTCGGCTGCGGTTGACGCGCGTATTTCGCTGGTTCAATTGAGAGAGAAACGTCTCAATGCACTACGGCTGTTTGAGTTAGCAAAGCGCGCCGCGCAAATCACCCGCGCCAGCGCGACCCGATTATTGGTCAATGATCGAGCCGACATTGCAGCTGCCGCAGGCGCTGACGGCGTCCATCTAACGACGCAATCGGTTGAGCCGGGAATCATTCGCGATTGCTTTGGTGAGAATTTTCTCATTGGATGTTCCACCCATTCGCTTTCCGAAGTTGTGGCTGCTCGTGATGGGGGAGCTGACTTCGTCGTCTTTGGTCCAATCTTCCAAACGGATTCCAAAGCGCAATATGGAGCTCCCATCGGTGTCGAGGTTCTGAAAGAAACCACGAAAGAGATGGCCCTTTATCCCATCGTCGCTCTCGGTGGAATTTCAGCACTGAACGCTCGGGAATGCCTGGGCGCGGGCGCGAGCGGCATCGCGGGCATTGGTCTGTTTAGTGACCCCTCAACTCTGCGGCAAACTGTCGATACAATCCTAAGCGAAGCTGAAAGGAGCGCTTGATATGACTTCTGGTTTCAAAAGCAAGACGCCATGGCAGGAAAAGCTGCAGCGACCGCAGGAACCAAAACTTGTTCCGGTGCCGCCGAAGATGGTGCGGTTCGGCAAAGGCAAGATGCTGATCCCCACGCCTAAACTTGTGGATGACATTGTGCGACGCGTACCGAAAGGCAAGCTTGTTACGGTTGGCGAGATCCGCACGAAGCTGGCGCGGGACCACGGCGCCGACGTCGCTTGTCCGCTGACGACCGGTATTTTCGTGCGCATAGTTGCCGAGGCCGCTAACGAAGCATCGCAGCAGGGAGCAAAGCGCGTCACCCCTTATTGGCGCATCGTACGCGACAACGGCGAGCTGAATCCCAGGTTTCCCGGAGGGGTTGAGCTGCAGTCGCGGCAACTGCGAGATGAAGGATTCGCGATAGTTCGAAATGGTAAGACGTCAATGGTAAAGGACTTCGCGAGCCAATTGATTAGCCTGAAGTAATGCCGGATTTTCCGCGAGCGAATGATATCAGCCGTCGGGTTCCCGTCGTTCTCGCAATTGCTGGTTTCGATCCGTCAGGTGGCGCCGGCCTAATTGCTGATATCAAAACTCTGGCCGCTCTGGGATGCACCCCTGTTGCCGCCATCACCTCGCTGACCTTTCAAAATTCGTACGGCATGCGCGGCGCAATCCACCAGACGGCTCAATCTCTGCGCTTGCAGTTATTGCCCGTCATCGAGGCCCTCGAGATTGACGCAATAAAAATAGGTATGCTGCCGACGCGCGAAATCGTCCTGGAAGTTTCGCGTCTGATTCTTGAAAAGAAATTGTCCGCCCCGGTGGTTGATCCGGTTATGCATTCTTCCTCCGGTTTCGAGTTGATGAATGCTGAAGCGGTTGCGGCTTTGCTGACCGAACTTATGCCTCTTACAGAACTAATCACGCCAAACATACCGGAAGCCGAAGCGTTAACCGGAATGACCATTGCTGACGAAAACGCGATGCGCCTGGCCGCAGGCAAGTTACGAGAGATGGGCGCGCGCGCAGTATTGGTGAAGGGCGGCCATCTGAAAGAACAGAGGTCAGAGGTCGGAGATCAGGGGTCAGAGGTCAAAGGCCGGAGGTCAGAATTAAGGCAGGCTGTGGATATTCTCGACAATGAAGGCGCGATAACTGTTTTTAGGAGCGACTGGATCGACGGGCCGCCGGCAAGAGGGACCGGATGTATGCTTTCATCAGCGATCGCCGCAGGCTTGGCCCAGCGCCTGAAATTGGAAGATGCGATCAGAGCTGCGCGGAATTTTGTGGCCCGCGCGATACGTGATGCTTCGGAACTCGAAACTTAGTTTTCATCCTTCAATCGTTACCTTCTCCATTTCCACTTCCGAAGACGGGCGATCGCTTCGGTCTGTTTCAGAGGAGGCAATTGCGTCAACCACATCCTGGCCCTCCGTCACGCGGCCGAAGATCGTATAGCTCGGCGGCAGCGGATAATCAACGTGCATGATGAAAAACTGCGAACCGTTCGTGTTTGGTCCGGCGTTAGCCATGGCCACGGTTCCCGCTTTGTAACCGCGCCGATAGACCTCGGTTGACGGATTGATCTCGTCGCCGAACTTTCCGCCCCACGCTGATTGTCCGCCGCGACCGGTTCCGGTTGGATCGCCACCCTGGATCATAAATCCTTTGATCGCGCGGTGAAAGATGATGCCGTCGTAATAGCCCTGCTCTGCCAGCAGCCGAAAGTTCTCAGTCGTTTTTGGCGCGTCCTGCTCGAGCAACTCAAAACGAATTGTGCCTTTGTTGGTTTGAATGACTGCGGTCCGGTTTGCCATTGGTTTTCTCCTCAAGACTTGCTACAGAGAGACACCGAGTCACAAAGTAAGAATTAAGATTTAAAGAGCCGGGTGCAGCCTTGCTTGCGGCGGTTTTCCTGCCTGTGTCTCCAGGTGTGTGCGGCTAAGACTGTAACACAAATCGCTCGATCGCCATCGCCACGCCATCTTCATCGTTTGACACCGTCAGATGAACCTCGGCGATTTCTTTCAACCCCGGTTCAGCATTGGCCATGGCCACGGCCGTGCCTGCCCACGTCAGCATTTCCACATCATTCAAATTATCACCTATCGCCATTACTTCATCATGGGTGATGTCGAGTTCAGCTGCGGCGGCCGCAACGCCCGTGGCTTTTGATGCGTTGGGATGCACTATGTCGAGCATTCCAAAATCACGCGGCGGGTACAAAGTCGGAAAAATCTTTACCAGCGAGCCAAGTTCACTCTTCAGGATCTGAGCAAGCCGGCGCATCGGTTCGCAGTGGCCGGAAAACGCGACGTGTATGGGAGCATGATCCAAATAATCATCCAGCGAATCAACCTGACGCACTGCGTCGCCTGAATCATCCCCGTGAACAGTCCGGGCCCAGCGAATGTATTCAGCCAGCGCGCGATTGTCGCCGCTGACATGATCATAGACGAGCAATCCCGCGCCATCGGGATCGTCACTTACCATTACGTCGCCGCCGGCTCTGCGGCCCACACGCAATACCTCACGTGCAGCTTCCAGGGGCAACAAGATTGCCGCGACCGTTTCCAGCGTCTGCACATGCTTGGTCAGCGCGCCGTTGTGAGAGATCAAAGGAAGATCCAGGCCCAGCTCCAGGGCAATTGGGCGCGCGTCACGAAATCGTCTCCCGGTCACCAGAGCGATCCGGACTCCGCGTTCGCGCGCCTGGTTAAGCGCCAGCCGATTTCGTTCACTCAATTTGCCGCGAGAGTTGAGCAGCGTGCCGTCGAGATCTAAAGCCAGGAGACGAATCGACATAGACTGACCGAATAGGGTAAAGGGCAAAAGGGTAAAGAGCGGAGAATATTTTCGTTTCCCCAGTTTACCATTTTAACCTTTACCCCTGTCTCTTTTCTGCTGTCGCATTGTTCTTTCACCTGACGGATTCCAACCGCAAGCTATATGATGTTGAGCCATTTGCAAATGAAACTGGCTCTGCCGCTTTCAACGAGCGCCGGTCATTTTTCGGAAAGGAATCAACGGTAAATCACATGAACGTCACCCATCTCGAGTGTGCTGCGTGCGGGACGCGGCATGAGGCACAACGGTTGCACAACCTGTGCACGCAATGCGCAAAGCCGCTGCTGGTTCGTTACGACTTGAGGCGCGCCGCGGCATCTTTGACAAAAGAGAGTTTGGCCACCCGCGATCCTGATTTATGGCGCTACCGGGAGGTATTGCCGGTTGCGCACGACGAGAATGTCGTCAATCTCGGCGAAGGTTTTACGCCCTTAATACATGCGTCACGACTTGGAGGTCAGCTCGGTCTTCGGGAGCTCTACATCAAGGACGAAGGCCAGAATCCAACGCAGAGTTTTAAGGCGCGGGGGATGGCGACGGCAGTTTCCATGGCCAAAGAGTTGGGTGCGAAGAAGCTCGCGGTGCCGTCTGCGGGCAATGCGGCAGGCGCGCTTGCGGCCTACGCGGCCCGCGCGGGATTGGAAGCATTCATCTTTATGCCCCGCGATACGCCGCGCGCAAATGTGATCGAATGTGAGCAGACGGGTGCGCACGTGACGTTAATGGAAGGGCTAATCACGGACTGTGGCGCTGAGGTTGGCCGTCGAAAAGACGCGGAAGGCTGGTTCGATGTTTCAACTTTGAAAGAACCGTATCGCATTGAGGGCAAGAAGACGATGGGTTACGAGCTCGCCGAACAATTCGATTGGCAATTGCCGGACATGATCATTTATCCGACGGGTGGGGGGACGGGATTAATCGGGATGTGGAAAGCATTCGACGAAATGGAGCAGATGGGTTGGATTGGCCCCAGGCGCCCACGGATGGTGACTGTCCAGGCGGCAGGCTGCGCGCCGATCGTGCGGGCGTTCGAAGAAGGCAAACGGTTCGCTGATGAATTTCCCAACGCACAAACAACAGCATCGGGCCTGCGCGTGCCGCGGGCCATCGGTGATTTCCTGATTCTCGATGCCTTGCGCAATTCCGGGGGCACGGCCGTCGCGGTCACGGATGATGAATTGATTGCCGCGACCAAAGAAATCGGCGCGGCCGAAGGAATCTTTTGCGCTCCGGAAGGCGCCGCCTGTTTGCCGGCACTCAGGAAGTTAATGCAGAACGCATCGGTGAAACCGCATGAGCGGGTCGTGCTCTTCAACACTGGCAGTGGCGTGAAGTACCTGGAAAGTTTTACGAGCTGAAACAAACAAAAGAGAAAATGTAGAAGAGATCTTAATTCGGGCGGTTTCTTCAAGAAACTCGGCATTGCTCTGGGCGTTACCGTCGGAGGACTGGTGTTGATTTGCGCCGTAACGAAGCGTTGTCAGGAGTAACTAAGGAAAACTTTCCTACATACCGTGACAGGATGATCGAAAATGACTTTTGAGGCGATTAACTAAGGAGCGAATTGTGCAACGCTTATTTCTTATTGGATTTCTATTATTGATTTCCTTTGGCTTTGCGTCCGGACAGACTTCCCCCTGGTTGACGGATTCCGATCGGGCAAAGTTCGAAACTCTTCGCAGCACGGGTTTTGAGGCCCTTAGCAATCTCGATTACGAAACTGCGCGAAAGAATTTCAAAGAGATCGCCCGGTTGTTTCCAAATTACCCGGCGGGCCCGCAGTTTCTTGCCGACACACTGTGGATTGAAACGCTTTATCAAACGCGCCGGCTTCAATCCTCGCTCTACAACAGTGATTCGTTTTATTCGCAAAACGAAGACAAGGCTGACCCGAAGACTATCGATCAGTTCCGCAACTGGACGCGTGAAGCAAAACAACTTGCCCAGGCGCGTTTGAAACTGAATCCGCGCGATGCGGAAGCGCTTTACTTTCTGGGAGCGACTGAAGGGTTGAAGGCGTCGTTTGAAGAGGCGGTTGAGCGCCGGCACTTTGCGGCTTTGAAAGATGGATCAAGTGCCGTCGATCATCATCGCGACGTGATCAGGATTGATCCTTCGTATCATGATGCCGAGATAACCATCGGCCTGTACGATTACGTTGTGGGCGCCTTGCCTTTGGCGCAAAAGATACTTGCCGGGATCGCCGGCTTTCATGGTTCGAAGAAGCGCGGACTGGCAACTCTGGAACGCGTGACTAAGGAAGGGAAGTGGCTTCGCGACGATGCGAAGACTTTATTGATTGTTCTTTACACGCGAGAAAAACGGTTCGCGGAAGCAGCAGCGATCGCGCGCGAGCTGGCCGCGAAGTATCAGCGCAACTATCTCTACCGACTGGAGGCTGCCGATGCGCTTGTTTCGCAAGCAGAGCTCGAGCGTGAAACCAATCACACGACGGGTCCGAATTCGTCAGAGAGTGAAGCTTTCGCAACGTTCGAAGCGCTGCTGCGCGACAAGGCGGTTCGCGACACGGCCGCGCGCGCTTTTGATCTGATTCACTTTAAATACGGCGAAGGCCTTTTGACGGCCGGGCAGTATGATCGGGCGGCGAAAGAATTCCTTGCGTCAGCCGATTCGTCGGGCGCGCAGGAGGGCCTGGCGACGATGGCCCATCTTTATGCCGCGCATGCCCTGGATCTTTCCGGCAAACGCAACGAAGCGTTGACGCAATATCGCGCCGTACTGGCGCGGCCGAAAGTCTACGATGCGCACGAACAGGCAGAGTCTGGATTGAAGGAACCTTTCAAAAGACTTAGCTTGAAGAAATCCGCGTGACAGCATTACCAGCCCAGTAATTGCGAGATGATCAAACCGGTAGCGGCCTGATCAAAAATCCCAGGGGAACGGCAACGAGCCAGAGGATTAGCGCAATAGTTCTCGACTTCTTTGCAGTTTGGTAGTCCTTATGAACCAGGTCTTCGTGAATGCAGAGCAAAATCAGGTTGATCGGGTTCGAATTGTTACTTGCCCGTCTTCGAGAGAGGTTTCCACTACTACGTCAATCACCTCGCCGCGAATTAGCAGTTGGCGGTTCGCATCCCGGGAAAACAATTCCACTTCGCTAATCAGGCATTGGGCGGGAGCCGCCGTAAATAGTTTCAATCCGCTGGCGTGGCGACCTTCGCTCAAGAGAAGCTGAGCATCGAAGGCCAGTTCTGTCTTGTCGGCGCCATTGACCATATCGGAATCGAGTTCAGGAATGGCGACCCCCTGCGGCAGTAAATTCATCTCGGCATCGAGATAAATTGTCCAAAGGAAGCCAATATCCAGAAGCAGGTGTGCAGCTTCACCGGCGATGAACCAGCCCAGGACCGTCGATCCAATCACGTGCTTAATCACATGATCCTGATGGGTGGTAGTTTCGAGGGGCGACCAGTTCATATAAGTTTCGAGTTTCGGGTTTCGAGTTTCGAAATTCAATATCCTGGATTTTGAATCTTGAATCTTTAATTCTAAATGCGGTTCCGTTTCTGCGTATCGCTTATTGACATGCACCCTCCCTGACGATCGGGTTTCTGTCTTACCAGCTCACAGCGCTTACTACAAATCGACCACTGATCACTAACCACTGACTACTGACCACTGCCTACCGACTTCTGCTCATATTGCCTAAGATTTCTTGCTCTGGCCAGCGCGAATAACGCAGCGAGGAGGCATCCGATTCCGCCAGTCACCACCGAAAGCGGCGCGCCGATCACCGACGCCACAGTTCCCGCTTCGACTTCACCCAGCTGCGGTCCGCCCATGAAGAAGATCATATTGACGGAAGTCATTCGGCCGCGCAAATTATTGGGGGTTGAAAGCTGCCGGATTGTTTGACGAAGGATTGTGCTTACCGTGTCAGCAGCTCCGGTAACCGCCAACATCAAAAGCGAAAACCAAAATACTCGCGAGATGCCGAATGCAACCGTGGCCACGCCAAAGATCGCGATTGATCCGATTACGACCTTACCTTGCTTTCTTAAGGTTCCCATGCGAGCCATTACGAGTCCCGCCGCGACGGCCCCGATTGCCGGAGCTGAGGTCAGAAATCCGAGGCCGCGCGCGCCGACCTGCAGAATATCCTTTGCGAAAATCGGTAACAACTGATTTGCCGAAGCAAAAAACGTAGCGACAAAATCGAGCGTCATCGTTTGCACGATAATCGGCGTGCGCCAAACGAACCGAAGTCCCTCGAATAGCGCGCTCAGACTGATGGTGGATTTTTGCTTTTCCTCCTCGACCGCCCTGCCGCTTACTCGCATGAGCGCCAATCCGAAAATTACGGCGACAAACGAACCGGCATTGACTGCGTAAACGAGGCCGGGGCCGCGGCTCGCCAAAAGGAGGCCAGCGAGGGACGGTCCGAGAATCATGCCGATCTGAAACATCAACATGCTGAGACTGACTGCGTTGGGAAAATCTTTCGCCGGCACCAGTGCGGGCATCAGCGATTGCCGCGCCGGCGTATCGAAGGCCCAGGCCGCCGAAGCGATCGCCGTCAGCACATAAATTGGCCACACATGCTGTAATCCCCCGAAGGTCACCAGCGCCAATATCGCGCTGCATGTCAGCATTACCGACTGGGTAATCATCATCAGTCGCCGGCGATCGACAACGTCCGCCACGACGCCGCCCATCAAGGAACAGGCGATAATCGGTCCGGCGCGGAATAATCCGACCATGCCGAGCGCGAATGCCGAGCCGGTAAGCAAATAGATGTGCCAGTTGATCGCAACCAGCTGCATTTGCGAACCGGTCACCGAGACGATCTGTCCCAACCACAGAAGAATTGTTCGCGGGCATTTGCGAGTTCTCTTCATTTATAGCCCTCAGCACGTTAAAAACAAAACGGCCCGAATCTTTCTTTGCAAAGACTCGGGCCTCAATCAAGGTTCTGCACCGAGCAGAAGAAACGGTTCCGCAAATTAATTAAGCATCTTCACGATGAAAACCGCGGTCGCGGCAAAAGCGATAACCGCGAAGATTTGTAGCCAGCTGATCGCCGAGGTGTAGCAGTGGGGGCATCAGATTCTCCAGATCCGCAAAATCCTTCCGCAACGATCGCACGACCATAGTAATCTCGATTTCATATTAATCTCACGTTCTCACGTTAGGCAGGGCGAAGCATCGAAAGACTGGTTTCTTAAAGTAGATCACGACGGTAGAGAAGTAATGTGCACTTCGTCATTTCTGTCATAACGAAGGAAAACTGAAAAAAAGAGAAACGAACCTATGCAAGCAACCACGGTTAGCCCAATAGCCCACCACAAGTGGTATGTTCCACCCTGTATGTCAACCACGCCCGCTGGATTCCTAAACGTTACGAAGAGATAAAACTGCCAAATTGCGAGCGTTACTATTACGATCAAGCTCATCACAGTCGAAAGATTCCGTGTTCGGTTCTTCATATTCCGCGTATTCCTTTGTCCTCTAAGATTCATCCGAAATCGTTTCAGCCCGCCGTCGGGCTGTGACTTTCGAAGCTGTCGACGGCTTGTGATTCATTTTCATAAATGTCAAAAACAGCGAGCAGCTTTGTCGCGGCCATGAGATCGCGGAGTATTCGCGTGAGATTAAGAAGCTTAAACCTTCCGCCATTCTTGTTCACAACAAGGTAAGTTGAAACCAGCTCGCCCAGGCCTCTTGCATCGATCGAAGCTACCCCGT
>WNFY01000030.1_pt1 | contig 166067 bp, 156 predicted proteins | sample 5400091 | NCBI WGS metagenome assembly WNFY01 (sample SAMN13153364, study PRJNA577476) | soil metagenome | isolation source: 60 cm soil or saprolite under grassland replicate 1 | place: USA:California | collected 2016-06-15
CGCGAACCTCGACCCCCCTGCAGCCGGCCGCATCTCTCAGTTCATTACAAACCGGCTGCCGGAGAAGTAACTCACCGGCTGCTGAGGCCAGTCTATGGCCAGGGGCAGAATCGAACTGCCGACACGCGGATTTTCAGTCCGCTGCTCTACCAACTGAGCTACCTGGCCGGACTATGCAGCAGAACAACTTAGCGGGCTCGCGGGCGGGGCGGGAGCCTCGACCTTGCCGCAACCTTGCCGTTCGCCTCGCCGAAATCGCTTCGCCGCTGCAGCCTTGTAGACGACCAACACCCCGTCGATAATTATCCATCCTTCCAATCCATCGAGCCCCCCAAATGCGCACCGCGTTCTCGATTGCCGCCACAGCTCTCGCCGTCACGTCGCTCGTCGGACAGGAACCGTATCGGCCGCCCGTGGTCGGCCGCTGGGATTTGACGCTCACGGCGAGCGACGGCCGCAAGTTGCCCTCGTGGCTCGAGGCGCAGGTCTCGGGCAATCACGTGCTCGTCGGGCGCTTCGTCGCGGTGGTGGGGAGCGCCCGGCCGATTTCCAAGCTCGATTATGCGAACGATACGTTGCGATTCGCGATTCCGTCGCAGTGGGAACAAGGCAGGGACGATTTGCGGCTCGAGGCGGTGCTGGCCAGCGACATGCTGTCGGGTGCGGTGACGATGCCCGACGGGACGCGGCTGCCGATGACGGGCGTGCGCGCGCCGTCGCTCCATCGCAACGCTCCGCCGCGGTGGGGCACGCCGGTGCGGCTGTTCAACGGGCGCGATCTGACGGGATGGCATCCGGCGGGGGGCGAGAATCAGTGGAAGGTGGTCGACGGCGTGCTGTCGAATCAGAAGGGCGGCGCCAATCTCGTGACCGATCGGACGGTCACCGATTTCAAGCTGCACGTCGAGTTCCGTTATCCCGCGCAGGGCAACAGCGGCATCTACCTGCGCGGTCGTCACGAGGTGCAAATCGAGGATCCCGATGTCGGCACGACGCCCTCCGAGGCGCTCGGCGCGATCTACGGGTTCATCGCGCCGAACGAGTCAGTCGGGAAGAAGCCCGGTGAGTGGCAGACGTACGACATCACGCTGGTGGGGCGCCTGCTGACGGTGGTGCTGAACGGGCACCGGATTATTTGTGAACAGGACATCCCGGGGCCGACGGGTGGGGCGCTCGACAGCAATGAAGGCGCGCCGGGGCCGATCTTCTTGCAGGGAGATCACGGGCCGGTGGAGTATCGCAACATCGTCCTGACTCCTGCCCGCTGAGAGCCTAGCGGCATAGGAGCCTACAGCCCCTGCTGGAACCGCAACCCCAGCGTGCGATAGCGGAACCCTTCGGTCCGTGCGCCGCGGGTCGCAATCGCCACCGCGCTGTTGGTGAGTAATCCGACCAAGGCGATCTCATTGCTCGCGCCCCACCCGCGCGTAAGCGTCAAGCCCAGGTGCCACTCCAGCTGATGGGCCGCGCCCTGGAACACCTGCTGTGAGCCGACCCCGCCATCCGCGCGCACACCCCAGCGCGCCCGGCGCCAATCGGTAGTCACACGCCCTTCGAGCACCGAGAAGCGGTCCGGCGAAAAGTAGCCGCTGCCACGCTGCCGGTAGCCCATACCGACCTGGACGCCCGGCAGTACCCGGGCCAGCACGGCGGCGACGGCCGAATAGCGCCGATTGCCGTCCGACAGCCAGGCACCGCCGCCGCCGCCCGAGAGCGACCAGTGGGGCGCGGGAGCGACGTCGACGCTCCCGTCCAGCGCGTTCACCACGAGTCCGCTTGCGATCAGCGTGGCGGTCTCGTCGAACGGCGCCCGACTGTAACCGATGCCGGCCGCTATGACGCTGCCCGGCCGGAGCCGCAGCCCGAGCGCCGCCGTCAATGGCGTGGTCCCGCCGCCGCCGTCCGGCTCGAGTCGCCGCACGCCCAGCCCAGCCTGCACTCCCGCCTTCGCGCCGAGCGGCGCGGACACCTGACCCCCGACGCCGTAGCTCGCCCCCCCGATCGCCCCCAACGACGCGCGCCGCCAACCCGCCCGCAGCGTGCCCCGCACCGCCGTGCTGAGCGACGCCTCGTAGTACGCCTCCTGCGCCACGAACGTGTTGCCGTCGGAATCGCCGGCCCCGTCGACCGTGGTCCGCACCGCCGGCCGGACCGCGGCGCGGAGCTCCCGCGCGAGCTCGAGCACCGTGCGATCCTGCGGTGCGAGCGCACGCGCCCGGGCGGCGTACGCCTCGGCCAGGCCCGGCTGTCCCTTCCAGTAGAGCGTCTGGGCGAGGCCGATCAACAGCTCGGGCTCGTCCGTGTGCCGGGCCAGCGCCTCGCGCCACAGACGCTCCGCCCGGTCCAGGTCGCCGCTCCACGCCACCGTGCGCGCCCGCCCGGCCAGCGCATCCGTTCGATCGGGCGCGCGAGCCAGCACGGAGTCGTATAACGCGCCCGCCGCCGCCGAGCGATCGGCCCAGGAGAGCACCCGCGCCTGCGCCACCATGATGTCGCCGTCCTCGGGCGCGAGGCGGCGCAGCCGGGCGAAGCGCTCCAGCGAATGGCCCAGCTTGCCGTCCCAGCTGTCCAAGATCGCGAGCTGATACAGCGCCCGCACGTTGCTCGAGTCGGCCGCGAGCACCCGCTCGTAGGCCGCGCGCGCCACGCGATAGTCCCCCCGCCGAAACGCCGCCTCGGCGTCCGGCAGTTGCGCCGCGAGCGGGCGGACGAGCAACGCCCCTGCCGCGACGAGCACGGGCAGCACACCGTCGCCCGCCCTCACCAACTCCCCCACAGGTCGCGCAGCGCCGCGTAGACCGGCTTGAGACGCTCGTGCCATACCGGCTCCTCCCACGATGCCCAGGCGAAGGTCGTGCCCGCGGGCAGCCAGGCGCGCACCGCGTCGTGGTCACGAGCCACCGCAGCCACCGCGAAGCGAAATCCCGGGCTCACCGTGGTCTCGAAGCGGTCCGGCGGCACGATGCGCCGCAGCACGCGGCGCGACGAGGGATCGGTCACATTGAGCAATCCCCAGGCGAGCCGCACCTCGATGAGCCCGGCGTCGCGATCCACGTACCAGTCAACCAGGCTGGACGCCGCGGCGCGCCCGTAGCGCAACCGCCCGCGGTTCACGCCGCGCGCCGCATACGTCCGCTCATCGCGCCCGATGCGCCAGCGATTGGTCGTCACGAACAGCGAATCCCATGCGCCACGCGTGGACGCGCGCTCGACGGTCGCCCCCCAGTGATAGAACGCGTCGAGCGCCGTGGGTCCCGCTCCGGACCGGGGGACCAGGTACGGGTTGTACGCCGACGCCACGAGGAGTTGTGCGTCGCTCGTATCGTTCAGCACGAGCGCGAACTCGAAGCGCTCATCGCTCACGCGCGGTACGCCCGGCAGAGCCCGCTCGCCGCCCCCACCTGGGTGCGGGTCGATGCCGACGACGTAGCGCGTCGAGTCGAGCGCTGGTCCGCCGTCGAGCACGAGGTACAGGTAGGACGGATCCGCGCCGACCCGCAAGGCGACGGCGTCGCTGTGCTCGAGCACGGGCAACGCGCGCCACCGGACCGGGTCACCGCCGGGCTCGGGCGTCCCGCCGGCGGCACCCGCATACTCGCCCAGCAGGCCGTAATTCTGCTCCGCATCCATCACGTTGTGCCACAGGCGGGTCCGCTCGGCGGGCAGCTCGAGATCGATCGTCACCCAGGTGTGCTTGAACCACTCGTCGAGCCACGCGAACACGATCCCTCCCGCGAGACCGGCCCCCCGGATCTCCCGCGTGAGACGCACGTCGATGGCCGCCATCTCCTCCTCGTCGTGGCCGCCGTGGTGCATCCCCTCGGGCTGGAGATGCGACTCACCGCGCGACGACGGCACGCCGTACTCCGCCACGAGCACCGGTCGCCCGGCATGATGGCGCCGCAGGTCCAGCAGGTAGCCGAAGTAGTGCGACGGTCCCTCGGCCGAGCGCGCCGCCCCGTATCCGGAATCGAGATCGATGAAGTCGGGATAGTACGGGTAGGCATGATACGCCGCGAAATACCCGGCCAGGTTCGCCGCGGTCGGCCGAACCAGCATCGCGTCCAATGCGTCCACGTCGTTGTCGTACTCCTTGAGCCGGGGGTTGGGGGGAAAGCCGGAGCGCCGCCGCAGGGCCTGCTCCTCGACGCGGCTCGACTCGGTGGCGTGGCGCAGCGGGTCGAGCGGCGGCCAGTTCGTATAGGCGATGGGCCGCTGGGTGTGGTAAACGTCCCATTCGTTCTGCAGCAGCTCGTCACACTGCTCCGCCAGCCACACGTCTGCAGGCGTGCCGCGCGCCACGGCGAGAAACCGCCCCTGGTAGGAGCGGCGGCCGCGCGGCCTCCGGTTGTACGCGTGGATCGAGAACGGCTCCCACTCCCGTCCCAGCACCCAGGCCAGCACGTGATCCGAGACGTCGGCGTCGTAGCGCCCCCATGCGTGTCCCGCGCGGGCGGCGACCAGCGCGCGACCGTGCACCACGTCCACCGCCCGCCGCATCTCGCGGCCGAAGTCGCCCTTCCAGCCCGGGGCGTCGTAGTTGCCGCGGGGTGGCAGCTCGGCCCATACGCCCTGCACGAGCCAGAGGGCGTGCTCGGCGTGCCCTTCGTTCCACCGCGAGAGCGCCCGATAAAACGCGGGCGGGAGGATGGTGTACAGCCGCACCGTGTTCGCGTTGGCTGCGGCGATCAGCTCGAGCCAGCGAGCATACGTGGAGTCGTCTGTGGGGAACTGGGACGGGAACTTCCCCGGCAGCGCGGCGCCGAGGTTGACGCCTTGCACGTAGAACGGCTCCCAGCCTCGCGCGGTCCGCACCTCGAAGCGCTCCCCCTGTGTGCGCGCCGGGACCTGCGGCTCGGGGCTGCGCGGCGCGGGCGGGGGCGCGAGCCCCGAGTCCGCGCCCCACGCCAGCAGCTGATCGACCGCGTCGACGTAATCCCGCGCCAGCGCGACCGTTCGTCGCAGCGCGCGGACCGCCTCACGCCGCTGGCCCAACCGCCCCCGGGCCATGCCCAGACCGTACCACCCGTCCGCTGCGGTCGAGTCCGCGGCGAGCGCGCGCTGGAACAGTCGCTCCGCCTCCCCGGCACGCCCCTGGCGCAGCAGCACGAACCCGGTGCCGACGGCCGGACCGGCGGCGCTCGGACACAGCGCTTGGGCAGCGGCGAACTGAGCCGCCGCAGGCTCGAGCGCGCCGCTCCGGTAGGCACGCCACCCGCTGTCGACCGCCGCGGCTGCTGCTTGAGGACAGACCGCGACCGTGGGGTGCTGCGCGAGCGGGGCCAGCGGCAGGACGAGCATGACGGTCGGACAACATAATGAAAGTCGTGCGGCGCTATGGCATTCGCGCCCTGCCTTTCCAATCTTTTGACCATGTCGGTGGACCCCACACACGCCGAGCTGCCGCCGGGACTCCTGGCCGAGTACCTGGAGAGTGCCGGCACTCAGTTGCGCGTGCTGGCCGAGCTGGCGGGCCGCCTCGCGGTTGCGGGCAACGACTCCGAAGCGCTGGACGGGCTGCGCCGGGAGACGCACAAGATTCGCGGCTCGGCCGGGTCGTACGGCTTCTGGGAGGCTTCCCGTCTCGCGGCCGGGATGGAGGAGACCGCCAAAGACTGGGTGGCCCGACCGAATGACGCCGACCTGGACCGCGGCTCGATCGCGCAGTGGTTCGTCGTGCAGCTGGCCCAGGCGCTCCAGCTCGAGCCTCCCCCCGCACGGGAGCCAGCCCCGGCCCCTGCGCCCCGTCCTCGTCCCGCCCCCGCGCCGGTCGATCCGGCGGCGGACGCTCCCGAGGTGATCGTGGTGGAGGACGACCCGGCGCTGGCGGGACTGCTGGAGTACGGCCTGCGCGCCCGCGGCTACCGGTTCGTGACCTTCCGCAACGGGCGGGAGGCGTTGGACGCCTTGCTCGCCCTGGATGTGGGCGACCAGCACCCCCTGCTGCTGCTCGACGTCGACCTCCCGGCGCTCGACGGCTACTCCATCCTCGACACGCTCACGCGCGAGCGTCCGGGGCAGTACCGCGTGGTGTTCACGACGGTACACGGCGACGAGTCGGAGCAGCTGCGCGGCCTCGAGGCGGGGGCGCTCGACTACCTGGTAAAGCCCATCAGCCTGCGGGTGGCGCTCGAGAAGATCCGCCGCTGGGTGGGCCGGTGACGGCCCGCCATTTCCTGGCCGTCGTCGCGCTCGCGCAGGGCGTGCTGCTCGCGGCCCTGCTGGTCCTGATCGTGCTGAATCGCTGGTTCCGGCTGCGCCGCCGGGCGCGCGACGACCCCCGCCGCCAGACGGTCGAAGCGGTGATGCAGCGCTGGGCGCTGGGACAGGCGGACGAGGGCGCGGTGCTGGGGCAGCTCGCCCGCCTTCCCGTCTCGCTCGCGGTGGACGCCCTGGTGAGCTGGTCCGCGCGCGTGCCGGGTGACCGCTGGCGCCGGCTCGCGAGCGCGCTGGAGCACGAGTGGTGGGCGCGCCTGGTGCGCAGCAACAGCAATTCGGGCCGCTGGTGGAAGCGGCTCGAAACGGCGCGCTTCCTCTCCATCGCCGCCACACCCGCCGACACGGCACGGCTGCTCAAGCTGCTGCGCGATCCCCATCCCGCCGTGCACATCGCCGCGGTGGCCACACTCGAGCGGGTCGAAAGCGCCGCCTTGGCCACGGCGGCGCTCGACCGGCTGCCGCAGCTGGCGCCGACGGTGAGCGCCTACTACGCCGGGATGCTGCGACGCTCTCGCACCACGGTAGTGCAGCTCCTGCTCACGCGGCTCTCCCGCATGGACGATCCAGCGATCGCGCGACTGGCCGAGTTCGCCGCGCGGTTGCAGGAGCCCGCCCTGCGCCAGTCGCTCACGGCGCTCGCGGGCCACCCGGACGCCGAAGTGCGCACCCAGGTGGCACGCGCGCTCGGCGCCTTCCCGCACCCCGAGTCGCTCGCCGCTTTGACCCGGCTCGCCGGCGACGCGCACTGGCCGGTGCGCGCTCAGGCGGCGCGCTCGCTCGGCATGCTGGCCGACCCGGCCACGCTGCCGCTGCTGCACACCGCGCTGCGCGACCCGGACTGGTGGGTACGGATGCGCACCGGGCTCGCCCTGACGCGCTTCGGCGCCGCCGGCCGCAATGCGCTGCTCGCGGCCGAAGTGGGCGCGGATCCGAGCGCGCGCGACATGGCCCGCCTGGTGCTCGGGCTCTCGCCCCAGGCACTCGCCGAGTTCGCCGCGTGAGCGGGCTCGTGCGCGACGCGAACTTCGCGATCCTCGTGTACTTCCTGGCGCTCAACTCGTTCTACGCCCTGCTCCTGGTCCTCTCGATCCCCGAGATCTGGGAGCAGACGCGGCTCGCGGAAGACGAAGACTTCCAGCGGCTGATGCAGAGCGATGCCCTCCCGCCCATCACGATCCTGGTCCCTGCGTACAACGAGCAGAAGACCATCGAGGCCAGCGTCACGGCGATCCTGGCGCTGAATTACCGCAACTACGAGGTGGTGGTCGTCAACGACGGGTCGAAGGACGACACGCTGGAGGCGCTGCGCCACGCGTTCGATCTGTACGAGATCCCGCGCACGTACCCCGAGACGATCCGCACCAAACCGCTACGCGCGCTGTACCGCTCCCGCGCCCGCACCAAGCTCGTGGTGATCGACAAGGAGAACGGCGGCAAGGCGGACTCGCTCAACGCCGCGATCAACGCGAGCCGCTTCCCGCTGGTTATCGCCGTGGACGCCGATACCCTGATCGAGCCCGATGCCCTGCTGCGGCTCACCCGTCCCTTCCTGCTCGGCCGCCGCATCGCCGCCGTGGGCGGCACGGTCCGGGTGGCGAACGGGTGCGTCGTGAAGCACGGCCAGGTGATGGACGCGCGCGTCCCGCGCCGCCTGCTGCCCGGCGTGCAGGTGGTCGAGTATCTGCGCGCGTTCCTGTTCGGCCGGCTCGGCTGGAATCGGCTGGGCGGCAATCTCATCATCTCGGGCGCGTTCGGCCTATTCCGCAAGGACCATCTCCTCGCGGTGGGGGGCTACGACGCCACCAGCATCGTGGAGGACCTGGATCTCGTGGTGCGGCTGCACCGCTACCTGCGGAGCCGCAAGGTCCGCTACGAGATCCCGTTCATTCCCGATCCCGTGGCGTGGACCGAAGTGCCCGAGACCCTGCGGGTGCTGGCTCGCCAGCGCGGGCGCTGGCAGCGCGGCCTGGTGGCCGCCATGTGGCAATACCGCGGCATGCTCTTCAACCCGCGCTACGGGCGTGTCGGGTTGATCGCGGTCCCGTTCTATACGTTCGGCGAGATGCTCGCTCCCCTGGTCGAGGTGTTCGGCTACGTCATCATCGTCGCCGGCCTGATAGCGGGCGTCGTAAACGTCTCGTTCGCGCTGCTGTTCATCCTGGTGGCGTGGGGCTATGGCATGCTGCTCTCGCTGTGGGCGGTGGTGCTCGAAGAGGTGAGCTTCCACCGCTACCGCCGCCTCGGCGACCTGGTGCGGCTGGTGCTGTTCGCCACGCTCGAGAACTTCGGCTACCACCAGTGCGCCGTGTGGTGGCGGCTGCGGGCGTTCTTCACGCGGCGCGGGCGCAAGCACGTGTGGGGCGAGATGACGCGCCGCGGCTTCGAGACGGCGACGAAGTAGCTAGCTTCCCGCCCATGCCCCATCCTCAGTTTCCGAATCTCACCGTGCTGGCGCATCCGCTCATCCAGCACAAGCTCGCCATTTTGCGGGACAAGCACACGACGACGCGTGACTTCAAGCAGCTCGTGAACGAAATCGCGATGCTGATGGCGTACGAGGTCACGAAGGACCTGCCGCTCGAGCCGACGGAGGTGGACACGCCGCTCGAGCACACGCGCGGCGTCCGGGTGGCGGGGAAGAAGCTCGCGCTGGTACCGATCCTGCGCGCGGGGCTGGGCATGGTGGAAGGCATCGCCCAGCTGATCCCGTCGGCGCGGGTGGGGCACATCGGCATCTACCGCGAGCACGACACGCTCCAGCCGGTGGACTACTACTTCAAGATTCCCGAGGGGCGCGACGCGCGCGACTTCTTCGTGCTCGATCCGATGCTCGCCACGGGGGGCTCGGCCGTGGACGCCGTGAGCGCGCTCAAGCACGCCGGCGCGCAGCGCATCCGCTTTCTCTGCCTGGTGGCGGCGCCGGAGGGCACGCGCCGCATGCTCGAGCACCACCCCGACGTGCCGATCTTCGCCGCGGCGCTCGACCGCGAGCTGAACGAGCACGGCTACATCCTGCCGGGGCTGGGGGACGCGGGCGACCGGCTGTTCGGGACGCGGTAGCAGTTGACATTTAACGTCACTTTTGTAGTTTATGACGTAATTTGTCATATACGACAGACGTGACATAAAATGTCCAAACGCTATGTCGCCATCATCGCCGACGCCACCGCCTCCCGCCTGCTCCCGCCCGCCCGCCGCGCCCGGCTGCAGCAGGACGCGCGCGCCGCCGCACAGCAGCTGAACCGAGGCTACGCCCGCGTCCTCGCCGCCCGCTTTGCCGTCACGCTGGGCGACGAGCTGCAGTGCTTGCTGCCGGGCCCCGAGCCGGTGTGGGAGATCGCGCACCAGATCCGCGCCCGCCTCCCCGCCGTCGACTGGGTCGTCGCCTGCGGCCTCGGACCCATCAGCACGCCGCTCGCGCCCACCGCGCCCGAGATCGACGGGCCCTGCTTTCACGAGGCCCGCGCCGCCCTGGACCGCGCCAAGCGGCTGCGCCTGGTCTTTACGTTCGGTGGCTTCCCGGCGGCGATCGACCCGCTCGCGAGCTATTACGGCGGCCTCTACTGGAGCTGGACGCCGCGCCAGCGCCGCACCGCGACGCTGTTGCGCCTGGGCGACCCGGCGACCGCCGCGGCCGCGCTGGAGATCGACCGCAGCGCCGTCTCGCATCTCGCCCGCCGCATGGCCTGGCCTCTCGTCGCGGCGGGCGATAAGATGTTCCGGACCCTGCTGGAGACCGCGTGAACCCGCTGTTCGTTGTGCCGCTGCTCGCCTACACGCTCGCCGCCACGCTGTGGCCCGCCCAGGTGGACGGCCGCCGCCGGGCCGGCACCCTCCTCGTCGTCGAGGCGTTGTTCCTGATCGCCGCGCTGGTCGCGGGTACGCTGCTGGCCCCGCTCGTCACGCCGATTCGCGCGGGGCTGTGGTGGGGGCGGGCCGCCCTGCTCGCGACCGGCTACCTCTACGTCTCGGGCCGCGGCGTCGTGTTGATCCGCAGCGTGCTCGAGCTGTCGTCGCTGCAAATGCGCCGCGACGAGGACCGCTCTGCGGGCGCGATCGACGTCGCCCGCGGCCGGGCGATCGGGTCGCTGGAGCGCGCCCTCGCCCTCACGCTCGTGCTGCTGGGCGAGTACGGCGCCGTGGGGTGGATCATCGCGGCCAAGTCGCTGGCACGGTTCAAGGCCCTCGAAGAGCGCGAGTTCGCCGAATACTTCCTGATCGGCACGCTGGCGTCGTTCCTGCTGGCGGTGCTCGCCGGCGTGGGGCTGCGCGTATTGCTGAATCGGGGCTGAGCCCCCTCCCCTTCCCCCAGTCCCCCGCCCGCCACGCAACTGTCCCAGGTCCGGCTGTGTCAGAAGGTTAACCGCCGCCCCGGAGCCCGGTGGACGAACGCGAACTGATTCTCAGGGTCCGCGCCGGGGACGGCGCCGCGGAGCGTGCCTTGTACGATGCCCATGTGGACCGTGTGTACCGTCTCGCCTACCGGCTCGCCGGAGACGACGAGCTGGCGCGGGAGTTCACCCAGGACACGTTCGTCCGGGCGTTCGAGCGGCTGGCCTCGTTCCGCGGCGAGGCGAAGCTCTCCACCTGGCTGCACGCCATCGCCACCTCGGTGGTGCTCAACGGGCTGCGCAAGGTGAAGCGGTTTCACCGCCGCGAGACGGACCTGGACGATGCCGCCGGCCTCACGGCCGGCCGGCGGGCCGCCGAGCCGGACCTCAAGCGGCGGCTGGCGCAGGCGATCGACGACCTGCCGCACGGCTACCGCACGGTGTTCGTGATGCACGACGTCGAGGGCTACACGCACGAGGAGATCGGCGCGACGCTGGGCGTCGAGACGGGGACATCCAAGGCGCAACTGTCGCGAGCGCGGGCCCGGCTGCGGGAAGCGCTCGCGGACTTCGCGGGAGAATGGGCCTCATGACGGACGAGCGGTTCGAGCGGTTGTTGCGGGAGGCGGCACAGGAGTACCATCGCCCTCCGGCGACGCCGCGCGAAGCGATGTGGCAGGGCATCGCGGCGCGGCGTGCCGCCCGCCGGCGGCGGGCAGCGACCTGGCGCCCGGTGCTCCGCTGGGGCGTGGGCATCGCGGCGGTGCTGGCGCTGGGCGTCGCCATCGGGCGCTGGAGCGCGACGCCACTCACGGAGGAGCCGCGTCAGCCTTCGACCATGGCCTACCGCGTCGCGGCGGCGCAGTACCTGACGCGCACCGAGGCCCTGCTCACGGGTTTCCGCTCCGAGGCGCTCACGGGGCCGCCCGACGTACAGTTCGCGCGGCAGGCCCGCGATCTGCTCGGCACGACGCGCCTGATGCTCGACTGTCCGGCGGGGCAGGATCCTCGACTGAAGGGTCTGCTCGACGACCTCGAGGCGGTGCTGGCTCAGATCGCCCAGCTCCCCCCGGGCGGAGACCGGGAAGATGTACAGCTGATCAACCAGGGACTGGAACAGCGCAGCGTGCTGCTGCGGCTCCGGACGGCGAATCCCGCCGGCCCCGGCCCGGTCCGCACGCAAGGAGCACTGTAATGCAGATGCAGCTCGTGGTGGCCGCCGTCATGGCAATACAGCAACCGGTGCCGCCTTTGCCTCCGTTGCCGGGACGGTTCCCGATCCTCGTCGCTCCGCAGCTCGACGCCCTTACGGTCGCGTTCGACGGGTTGCAGGACCTCGAAGGACTCGCAGCGCTCGAGGGGCTGCAAGGGCTGGAGGGGCTGGAGGGGCTCGCCGTCCTCGACGTGCTCGACCCCGTGTCTCCGCCATCTGTCCAGGACGGGCAGGACCCGACCGACTCATTGTGGCGCGCCGCGCGGCAGGCGTTCAACCGCGGCGACTACACGAGCGCCGCCAACCTCTACGGCGATTTGATGCGTCGCTACCCGACCGCTGCCCGCGCCGGGGACGCCCTGTATTGGGCCGCGTTCGCACTGTACAAGAACGACAACCTCGACCGGGCACGCAGCCTGCTCGTCACGCAGGAGCGGCAATACCCCAAGGCCGCCACACTGCGCGACGCGACCGCGCTCTTCGCACGCATTCAGACGGCCCTCGCCAAACAGGGAGACGAGGACGCTCTGCGCTGGCTGCGCGACCACGCGCAGCCGGCAGAGTCGACGCGCGCCGGCAGTTGCCCCTCGGAAGACGATGAAGACGACATGCGCGTCGCTGCGCTGAACGGCCTGCTGCAGATGGACGCCAGCAACGCGGTTCCGATTCTCAAGAAGGTCTTGGCGCGCCGCGACGCCTGCTCCGCCGGGCTACGCCGCAAGGCGGTCTTCCTGGTCTCGCAAAAGCACAGCAGCGAGACGGAGGACATCCTGCTCGACGCCGCCCAGCACGACCCCGACCTCGAGGTGCGCCAGCAGGCGGTCTTCTGGCTCTCGCAGGTCCCGACCGATCGCGCGGTGGGCATGCTCGACTCGATCTTGCGCACCACCGCCGACGCAGAGCTGCGCGAGAAGGCGCTGTTCGCGCTGTCGCAGCAACACAGCCCCCGGGCCGGGCAGATCCTCCGGACCTACGCGGAGAACGCCAACGCGCCGTCCGAGGCCCGCGAGAAGGCCATCTTCTGGCTCGGCCAGCAGCACTCGGGCGAGAACGCGGCTTTTCTACGCGGGCTGTACGGCAAGCTGACGGACGAAGAGCTCAAGGAGAAAGTGATCTTCTCGCTCTCGCAGATGCATGACGCGGACAACAATCGCTGGCTCATGGAGATCGCCCTGAACGAGCGCGAGTCGATTGAGATGCGCAAGAAGGCGCTCTTCTGGGCGGGTCAGACCGGAGGCGATCTCACGCAGCTCTCCGGTCTGTACGACCGGATGCAGAACCGAGAGATGAAGGAGCAGCTCATTTTCGTGTACTCGCAGCGCCACGAGGCGGCCGCGGTCGACCGCCTCATCCAGATCGCCAAGACCGAGCAGGACAAGGAGCTCCGCAAGAAGGCGATCTTCTGGCTGGGCCAGTCGCACGACCCGCGCGCCGCGCAGGTGCTGCTGGAGATCATCAACCAATGATCGCTACGCCGGTCCTGGCGCTCGCCTTCGCCCTTCAGGGCGCCCTGGCCGACCGGGTCGCTGCGGCGCCGGACGGCGACGTACGCTTTTCCTTCGCCACCCGAGCCGGCGTGTGCGGCAATGGCCGCAACGTGATCTCGCTCGAGTGCGACGACGGCACCTGCGGCCGGCATCGCATCTCCTCGGGCAACTACTACGACGACGAGGCGGGGTGCCCGTGTGAGCCAGGACCGGCGCGGGTCGCACTCCGGAAGATCGGCGGGCGGATCACCCGGGTGCGGACCTACGTGGGCGGCGCCTGGCGACCTGCCGTGGACACCCGAGTCACCGATCTCGGCGCCGTCCCGGCCGCGGTCGCCGCCCGCTATCTGCTCGACCTCGCCGCGGGCGCTGCCGGCGACGCCGGCCACGACGCCGTTTTCCCGGCCGTCCTGGCGGACAGCGTCACCGTCTGGCCCGACCTGCTGCGTCTCGCCCGTACGAGTGCGCTGCCGCGCGAGACCCGGCGCTCGGCCGTCTTCTGGCTCGGTCAGGCGGCCGGCGAGGCCGCGACGCGCGGGCTCACCGAGCTGGTGGACGACGCGAGCGTGGAGCTCGAGGTGAAGGAGAGCGCCGTGTTCGCCCTGTCCCAGCTGCGGCATGAGGACGGCGTGCCGGCCTTGATCCGCATCGCCCGCACGCACGCCAGTCCGAGCGTGCGCAAGAAGGCCCTCTTTTGGCTCGGTCAGTCGGACGACCCGCGGGCGATCGCCCTGTTTGAGGAGATTCTCACCGAAAAGCGGTGAAGGTTGGTGGAGGTTGGGGAGGTTCGGGGAGGCTAGGGGAGGTAGTGACGGCCCTCCTCCAACCTCCCGAACCTCCCCAACCTCCACAACCTGCCTCTCTATATTCCCCGCATGCCTTTCTGGACTCTGCGCCGCAAGCTCGCCGCCGCAGGGGTGGTTGTGCTGCTGCTCGCCTTCGGCTGGGCGGCGGTCGTGGTCGCGGTGGCGCTCGCGAGCGCGCACGACCAGGCCACCCCCGCCGACGCCATCGCCGTCCTGGGCGCGGCCCAGTACAACGGCCGCCCCTCGCCGGTGTTCCGGGCGCGGCTCGACCACGCCGCGACGCTGTACCAACGCGGCCTCGCGCCTGTGGTCTTGGTGACCGGCGGCGTCGGGACGGGCGACACCGTCAGCGAATCGGAAGTGGGACGGCGCTATCTCACCAAGGCCGGACTCCCCGAGAGCGCGGTCATCGCCCTGGCCGCGGGCACGAGCACCGCCTCCTCGGTCGCGAGCGTAGCCCGCTGGTTTGCGGGCCACGACAGCCGTCGCGTGCTCCTCGTATCGGACGGGTTCCACATGCTGCGCCTCACGATCATCGCCACCCGGCTCGGCCTCGTTCCCTTCACGTCCCCCGCGCCCGGCTCGCCGATCCGGTCCAATCCCCGGCGCAACGCGGCCTACTTCCTGGCCGAGGGGCTCAAGGTCCCCGTCACCTGGCTCTTCAACCACTGAGCGTTGTCATGCAGCTCGACACCCGGCGCATCTACACGGGCCGCGTGGTGCGGCTCGACGTCGACACGGTGCGATTCCCCGACGGCTCGACCGGTCAGCTGGAGCTGATCCGCCATCCCGGCGCGGCCGCGATCGTGCCGTGCGCGTCCGACCCCCCGGGGGCGGACCCCACCATTCTGCTCATCCGGCAGTACCGCTATGCGACCGGCGGCCAACTGTGGGAGATTCCGGCGGGCACGCTCGACCCGGGGGAAGACCCGGAGGCCTGCGCCCGCCGTGAGCTGCTGGAGGAGACGGGCGTCACAGCGGCGCGACTCCAGCGTCTCACATCTATCTGGACCACGCCGGGCTTCACGAACGAGGTAATCCACCTCTACCTGGCGACGGGTCTGACAAGCGGGGAACCGTCGCGCGAGCGCGACGAGTTCATCGAGGTAGTGCCACAGCCGTTGTCCCGCGTCCGCGCGTTGATTCGAGACGGCGAAATCAGTGACGCAAAGACTGTGGCAGCTATCCTTTATATGGCGGAGTTCGTGTTGAAGCGGTAGACACGCCCTGTCCCCGGAGGAGGACGGACCTGTCGCGCCGACCCGGCGCGGCGAATGCAGCAAGCCACGCCCGCGCGCCGGGTTGCGTCGGAAGGTGCGACGGGTATGGTTCCTGCGGCATCTCAGTGGAGCGGCAGGTCTCGCGTTGTTCCGTATATTCGATTCTAGAGCCAGGAGCGGTTCATGCGAGCGACCCTCAACAAGCGGCAGGCCGACGCCGTCGTCACGCCGCGCGCCTTGGAGCGCCGGGCGCTGCACGAGTTCGACGACGGGCGGTTGGTGCTCGAGCACCTGGCGGGCGACCCCCAGGCGTTCGGCACCCTGGTCGACCGCTACCAGACTCGCCTGCTCAATTTCATCAATCGGACCATCGGGGACCGGGAACGGGCCGAAGACCTGGTGCAGGAGGTGTTCATCAGGGTCTTCCGGCACCTGCACCGGTTCGACCAGACGAAGAAGTTCTCGACTTGGATCTATACGATCGCGTCGAACTTGGCGAAGAACGAGCTGCGGAACCGGTCCCGCAACCCGCTCGTGCTGTTCCAGACGATCAAGAAGCACTGGGAAGCGGACCACCGCCCGCTGCAGTTCGAGGACGCGACGGCGCGGCCCGACGATCTATACCGCAAGCGCTACCTCAAAGAGGCGGTGGACCAGTGCGTGGACCAGCTTCCCACGCACCACCGGGCGGTGTTCGTGCTGCGCGAGCTCGAGGGCAAGAGCTACGCGGAGATCGCCGAGATTACGGGCTGTAACCTGGGGACGGTCAAGAGCCGTCTCAACCGGGCACGGAACAGCTTCGCCCAGTTGATCGAGCCGCTGCTGGAATAGGGTCCCGGGGAACCCACCCGGGTCCCGATGGTAGTAGATTCTCGCCATGACGTGCGCCGAATTCCTCGAGCGCTATACCGATTTTCGCGATGGCTTGATCACGGCCCCGCGGGAGTTGCGCCGCTTCACCCGCCACCTGGCGCAGTGCCCTGCCTGCCGGCGCTACGACGCGGCCCTGCGGCGCGGCGTGCTGGCGCTGCAGGCTGCGCAAACGATCGAGCCCTCCCCGGCGTTCCGGCGTCGGCTCGACGAGCGACTGGCGCGGGAGCGTCGGCGCAGCCAGGTCCCGGCGCGGGCCGGCATCGCGGCGGCGCTGTTCGTCGCCGCGGCGCTGGCCATGGTGGCGCTGGAAGGCGTGCGCCGCCCTCCCGTCGCGCAGGCGCCGGCGCTCCCGCGTGTTCCGTTCCCCAGACCGGTCGTCCAGGCCGGCGTCCCATTCGTCTCGTTCCAGGACCCCCGCGCGAGTGTGTTCGCGGGTAATCCGGCCCCGGACGGCTCGGCGCTGGTCGAGCCTGCGTCCGCCGGTCGGTAGGCTTTCTCTCGCCCCCAGCCGGCGGTAACTTCCGCCCGGTATGGGGGCTCTCACCTTCGACGCGCTGCTCCGGAGCCTGAAGCAGGGCGCGTCTGATCCCGTCTACTACCTCCACGGCGACGAGGACGTGCTCAAGGACGAAGCGGTGCGTGCCCTAGTCGAGCGCGCCGTGGATCCAGCCGCCCGCGATTTCAACGTGGATCAGCGGAACGCCCCGGAGCTGGACGCGGAAGCGTTCCATGCTCTCGTGAACACGCCGCCCATGCTCGCCGCGACCCGGGCCGTGGTGGTCCGCGGGCTCGATCAGCTCAAGAAGACCGCGAAGCTGCGCCAGGAGCTGCTGCGCTACCTCGAATCACCCAATCCCACCACGCTGCTGGTGCTGGTTCAGGCGGCCGGAGAGCCGCCCGACGCCGAGCTCGTGCGGCGCACGACCGCCGTAGCGGTCGAGCCGCTGCCGCCGGCGCGAGTGGAGCGTTGGATGGCGCACCGCGCCCGGCAACTGTCCCTCACCCTGGCGCCGGAGGCGGGCGCGCTGCTGCTCGACGCCGTGGGCAGCGATCTCGCCGCCCTGGCGCGCGAGCTCGAGAAGCTGGCGGCGCTCGCGTACGGCGCGGCGCGGCCGGCGACGCGGGAGGACGTGGCGGCGCTGGTCGGGGTGCGCCGGGGCGAAACGCTCCAGGACCTGGTCGATGCCACCCTCGAGCGGCGGGCGGCAGACGCCGCGCGGCTGGTCGCCCCCGTGCTCGAACAGGCGGGCATGAGCGGTGTCCGCATGCTGACGGCGCTCGGCACGCACCTCGTGGGGACGGCGCTGGCGCGCGCCGAGCTCGATCAGGGCGCACCCCAGGCCCGGCTCGAAGCGCTGCTCTTGTCGCACCTGCGGGCGGCCCGCCCGTACGGCCTCGGGAGCTGGGACGGAACGGCGGCGCGCTGGGCCCGCTGGGCCGGGCGCTGGAGCGCGCGCGAGCTGGAGCGGGCCCTGCGGCTCGCCCGCGACGCGGACCAGGCCCTCAAGTCGAGCACGTTGACCGACGAGGCGGGAACGATTGCCCAGCTGGTGCTGTCATGCGGGGCGCTGCAGGGGGCGGCTTGATCGGCGGACGGGCGGACCGGCGGACTGCCGGACTGGTCGCGGCGGCGCTGTTCCTGTCCGCCCGTCCGCCGGTCCGCCTGTCCGCCCAGCAGCCGGACACCCTCCGCGCCGTCGCGCTCCGCGTCGCCCAGACCCGTCCCGATTCGGGGCGCGCCATGATGCGGCGCCTGCTCGCGAGGCTGTCGCCGCAGGATTCGCTCTACCCGGGCGCGCTCTTCACGGCGGGGATGCTCGCGCCGGATGCGGGCCTGATCGCCACCAACCTGCAGCGTGTGGTGGTCGAGTACGGACGGTCGGTGTGGGCGGACTCGGCCCTCGTCGCGCTCGCCAAGCTGTACTTCGCCCAGGGGGACCTGACCGCGACCGCCCAAGCGGCGGAGCGATTGCGGCGCGACTACCCGGACTCGCCGCTCCGTCCGCGCGCCGATTTCGCGGGCGCGCGCGCCTACTTCGACATGAAGGACGATGTGCACGGCTGCGCGCTCATTCGCGAAGCGCTGGACGGGGCCGGCGCGGACGTCGAGTTCAAGAATCAGGTCACCTTCTACGCTCCCCGCTGCGCCGTGGTCCCGGCGGGCCCGGCCGCCGGCACGACCGCGACGGCCGGCGACAGCCAGACGAAGCCCGCTGCGCCCGCCGCGACCTACGCCGTGCAAGTGCTCGCGGTGAAGAGCGCGTCGCAAGTCGATGAGATGCTCACCCGTCTCAAGGTCATGGGCTTCGACGCCCGGGTGGTGCGGGACACGAGCGGTCTCTTCAAGGTCCGCGTGGGGCGCTACTCGACGCACGACGAGGCGGCGCAGGTGCAGCGGCGCCTGAAGACCCGCCTCGGAGGACAGCCGTTCGTGGTGGAGGAGCCGTGACGCCGCCGCGGGTCGACGCCGACACGCCGCTGATGCAGCAATACCGCGAGATCAAGGCGCGGCACCCGGACGCGATTCTCTTCTTTCGGATGGGCGACTTCTACGAGATGTTCGAGGACGACGCCCAGCTGGCGGCCCGCGAGCTGGGCCTCACGCTCACCTCCCGCAACAACGGCGGCGCCGCCGAGGTGCCGCTGGCCGGCGTTCCGGTCAAAGCGGCCAGCGACTACCTGCGCCGTCTGATCGCCCAGGGGCATCGCGTCGCGATTTGCGAGCAGGTGGAGGACCCCAAGCTCGCCAAGGGACTGGTGCGGCGCGAAGTGGTGGAAACCGTCACGCCCGGCAGCGTGCTCGCCGACGACTGGCTCGAGCGACGCCGCAACAACTTCTTGCTCGCGGTCGATCCGCGCGGCGCCCCCGCCGGCGTGGCCGCGCTCGATCTGACCACGGGGGAGCTGCTGCTCGAGACCGCCGCGGTGGAGGAGCTGCCGGCCGTACTGGCACGCTACGAGTCCCCCGAGGTCGTCCTCCCCGCCGGCACGGTGCTCGCGGTGGCGGGCGCCGCGCGGACCGAGCGCGAGGCCTGGGAGTTCGATGCCGAGCTGGCGCGCGAGGACCTGACGCGCGTCTTCCGCGTGGCCTCGCTCGACGGGCTGGGCGTCGAGGCCCAAGACCGCCCCGCCCTCGGGGCCGCCGGCGCCCTGTTGCGCTACGCGCGCGAGCTCAAGCCGGGTGGCCTGCCGCACGTCGCCCATCCCCGCATCGTGCGGCGCGGCGACCTGCTGCCGCTCGACGAGATGACGCGCCGCAACCTGGAGCTGGTGGAGCCGCTGCGCGTCGAGCCGGGAAAGAAGGGCACGACGCTGCTGGACGTGTTGGACCGCACCGTGACCCCGATGGGCGCGCGGCTGCTGCGGCGCTGGCTGTTGGCCCCGCTGGTCGAGCCGGCGACGATCAACGCACGGCTCGACGCGGTGGAGGTGCTCGCGGGCGACGCGCGCGGGCGCGAGCGGCTGCGCGAGGCGCTCGACGGCGTGCGCGATCTGGAGCGCCTGGCCGGTCGTGCCGCGCTCGGGCGAGCCACGCCACGCGAGCTGGGCGCCCTGCGTGACTCGCTGCTGCGTCTCCCGGACGTCCGGGGCGCGCTCGATGGACTCGAGGCCCGCGGGCGCGCCGCGCTGCTCGAGCAGGCAGCCGATCGCTTCGACCTGCTGCAGGATGTGGGCGAAGAGCTAGGACGCGCCCTCGTGGAGCGGCCGCCGGCCCAGGCGTCGGACGGTGACGCGATTCGCGCGGGCTACGATCGCGAGCTCGACGAGCTGAAGGACGCCCGCGACGGTGGCAAGCACTACATCGCGGGCCTGCAGGCGCGCGAGCGTGAGCGCACCGGGATCGGCTCGCTCAAGGTCGGGTTCAACAAGGTGTTCGGCTACTACATCGAGGTGACGAACCCGCACCGCGATCGCGTGCCCGGCGACTACGAGCGGCGTCAGACCCTGACCGGCGCGGAGCGCTACGTCACGCCCGAGCTGAAGCAGTACGAGGCGAAGGTGCTCGGCGCCGAAGAGCGGATCGCGACCCGCGAAGCGGAGCTGATGGACGCGCTGCGATGCCGCGTGGCCGATGCCATCGGGCGGGTGCAGCAAACCGCGGCGGTGCTCGCGGGACTCGACGTGTGGAGCGCGCTCGCCGACGTGGCGCACCACGAGGGCTACGTGCGGCCGGAGGTGAACGATGGGTTCACGATCGCCCTGGAAGGCAGCCGCCATCCCGTGGTCGAGCGCATGATGGCGCGCGAGGCGTTCATCCCGAACGACGTGCTGCTGGACGTCGGGGGCCGGGTGATCCTGCTCACCGGTCCGAACATGGCGGGGAAGTCTACGCTGTTGCGCCAGGTCGGGCTGTGCGTGCTGCTCGCACAGATGGGGGCGTTCGTCCCGGCGCGGCGCGCACTGGTGGGCGTGGTGGACCGGCTGTTCACCCGGGTGGGAGCGTCGGACAATCTGGTGCGTGGCCAGTCGACCTTTATGGTGGAAATGAGCGAGACGAGCGCGATCCTGCACGGCGCCACGGCGCGGAGCCTCGTACTGCTCGACGAGATCGGACGGGGCACCTCGACCTACGACGGCGTGGCGATCGCGTGGGCGGTCACCGAGTTTCTCCACAACACGATCGGGTGCAAGACCGTCTTCGCCACGCACTATCACGAGCTCACGCAGCTCACCGAGGAGCTGGCCCACGCGCGCAACTTCAACGTTGCGGTGCGGGAGGCGGGCGATGAGATCGTGTTCCTGCACCGGCTCGAGCCGGGCGGTGCCGATCGGTCCTACGGCATTCACGTGGGCCGGCTCGCGGGCCTGCCGGCCCCGGTGGTGGGGCGTGCGTGGCAGGTCCTGAAGCTGCTCGAGGCCGGGCATCACGTGGCGCGCCAGGCGTCGCCCCCGCCACCCGACGCGGCGCAGCTCGGCCTGTTCGTCCCGACGCCCCCGCCCCCCCACCCGCTGCTGCAGGAGCTGGACGACCTGAACGTGGACGCGTTGTCGCCGCTCGAGGCCCTGAACCGCCTCGCCGCCTGGAAGAAGCAGCGCGTGGAGGAGGGAGCGTGAGGGCGTGGCGGTGCGCGCTCGCCGGCGCGGTGGCGCTGGGTGTGGCGGCGTGCGGCAAGTCGCGGTCGGGGGACCAGGCGGGGGACGGGGAGCCTTCGGGCGGGCCGCCCGATCACGAGCCACCCGTGGCGCTCAACGGCGACTCGCCCATCCAGTATCCTCCCCGGCTGTACGACCAGAAGGTGGAAGGCGACGTGGTGCTGCGGTTGTTCGTGGACTCGACCGGGCGGCTCGCCGCCGAGTCGAGTCGCGTGGCCGAATCGAGCGGCTACCCGGCGCTCGACTCGGCGGCGCTCTCCGGCTCACGCCGGCTGCGGTTCACGCCGGCCCGGCGTCACGGCCTGTCGATCGCGACCGCGTTCCTGCAGCCGATCGAGTTCCACCACCCGCAGGCCGGGGGATCGGTGCGCAAAGGGGAGCCGGACACGGTGAAGCCGCGGCCCGCGCCGGTGCGTGCCCCGGTCGCGACCCCTCCCGCGGCGCCCCTGCGGGCGCCGCGACGCGACACCACGGCGGTACGGCGGGACTCGTCTCCGCCTCCCGCCGACACGACACGCCCGGTCCCGGACAGCGCGCCCGCGAAGCCGGACACGAATGCCGCCCCACACTAAGCCGTCTGGGAACGTTCTCGAGACGATCGGCTGGACCCCGCTGATCCGGCTGAACCGGGTCACCCAGGGCATCCGCACGCCCGTCTACGCCAAGGCGGAATTCTTCAACCCCGGGGGCTCGGTCAAGGACCGGATCGGCGTCGCGATGATCGAGGCCGCGGAGCGGGAGGGACGGCTCAAGCCGGGCGGACTGGTGGTCGAGGCGACGTCGGGCAACACCGGCGTGGGGCTGGCGCTGGCCGCCGCGGTGAAGGGTTATCACTGCATCTTCACGATGCCGGACAAGATGTCGCAGGAGAAGGCCCGGCTGCTGCGCGCGCTCGGGGCCGAGGTGATCATCACGCCGACCGCGGTCCCGGCCGACCACCCGGACAACTACATCATGAAGGGCCGCGCCATCGCGGCAGCGCACCCGAACGCGATCTTCGCCGACCAGCACTACAACCCGGTGAACCCCGACGTGCACTACCGCACGACCGGCCCGGAGATCTGGGAGCAAACCGAAGGCCGGATCACCCACTTCGTGTGCGCTCCGGGAACGGGGGGTACGGTGAGCGGGGCCGGGCGCTATCTCAAGGAGCAGCGCGCGACCATCCGGGTGATCGCGGGCGATCCCGTCGGCTCGATCTATTCGGACTACGCGCGCACCCATCGGATGACCGAAGGCCGTCCCTACAAGGTGGAAGGCATCGGCGGGGACAAGATTCCCACCTCGCTGCACTGGGACGTGATCGACGAGTGGATCACGGTGTCCGACAAGGACGCGATGCTGCTGGTGCGCCGCCTGGCGAGGGAGGAGGGCCTGTTCGCCGGCGGCTCGACCGGGGTGAACCTTGTGGCGGCGCTGGAGGTGGCGCGTCGGGTGAACGACCCGCAGTCGCTCGTGGTCACGGTGCTCGCGGACACTGGAGAGCGCTATCTCTCGAAAGTGTTCAACGACGAATGGCTGCGCGAGAACCAGATCCTCGACGCCGAGCGCGTGTCGGTGGCGCGGCTGCTCGAGGCGCGGAACTCCGGGGCTCCCCCGTTGATCTCGGTCCCGCCCACCGCGACGGTGCGCCAGGCGCTGAATCTCATGAGCACGTACAACGTGTCGCAGCTGCCGGTGCTGGACGGCGGCGACGGGGTGGGCGCCGTCGCCGAGCCGGTCCTGATGGCGCGCGCGCTCGAGGACCGCGCCACGCTCGACCGGCCGGTGCAGGAAGTGATGGACGCGCCGTACCCGGTCGTCGACGCGGATCTTCCCGTGGAGCGGCTCACCACGCTGCTCTCGCGCGAAACGCCGGCGGCGCTGGTGCGGCGCGACGGGAAGATCGCGGGGATCGTCACGCGCTACGACGTGCTGCACCAGCTGGCCGGAATCCAGTGATGCGGGTCACGGTGCTCACGGGCGGCGCGTCGGCCGAGCGCGCCGTCGCGTTCGCCGGCGCGGCGCAGATCGTCGAGGCGCTGCGAGGACGGGGCCACAGCGTGACGGCCGTGGACACCGTGACCGGCCTGCTCGGCCCCGCCGACGAGCGGCGCCTGCTCACGACCGCCGTGGGACGCGAGCCGCCGGCGGTGGCGGAGCTCGACGAGCGCGAACGCGCGATGCTGTCGAACGGGCTCGCGTCGCTGCCGGCGGTGCACGACGCGGAGGTGCTGCTCCTCTGCCTGCACGCCGGCCGCGGCGAGGGCGGCACCCTCCAGGCGGTGCTCGACGTCATCGGCGTTCCCTACACCGGCAGCGGCGCGCTCGGCAGCGCGCTCGCGATGGACAAGGACCTCGCCAAGCGGCTGTTCCGGGCGGCGGGCGTGCCGGTGCCCGCCTGGTTCATGGTGCCTCCCCCGGTGGCCCCCGATGACGTGACCACCGCGCTCGGCTGGCCGGTGATCGTGAAGCCGTCGAGAATGGGGTCCTCGGTAGGCATGTCGCTGGTGCGCAACGCCGAGGGTCTGGACGCCGCGGTCAGGCTGGCGCGGGCCTACGATGCCGAGGTCATGGCCGAGCAGTTCGTCCCAGGGCGGGAGCTGACCGTCGGGGTGCTGGGGGATGTGCCGCTCCCGGTGGGAGAGATCATTCCGAAGCACGCGCTGTTCGACTACGAGTGCAAGTACACGCCGGGGATGTCGGAGGAGATCTTCCCCGCCAAACTCGACACGACCCTGGCGCGTCAACTCCAGGAGCTGGCGCTCACGGCGCACCGGGCGCTCAAGCTCGGGGGATACTCGCGCGTTGACTTCCGGTTGAGCCCCGAGGGCGACATCTTTTGTCTCGAGGCCAACACGCTTCCCGGCATGACGCGGACGAGCCTCCTGCCCCAGGCCGCCCGAGCGGCGGGGATCGAGTTCCCCGAGCTGTGCGAGCGGATCTGCCGTCTGGCGGGCGGGGGGAACTCGGGGAGCGCGCGCGGGGGATAATTACGGGATGGTCCCGCAGCGGATGTTCGGTATGACGCCATGGGTGCGGCGGCTGATCGTCGCCAATCTGATCGTCTTCTTGCTCCAGATGACGATCTTCGTGAACCCGTGGTTCGTGGCCACGTTCGGGTTCGCCCCGCTCGACGCGCTGGCGCGGCCCTGGACGTTCGTCACGTACACGTTCATCCACGCCAACTTCCTGCATCTCGCGTTCAACCTGCTGGCGCTGTTCGTGTTCGGGCCCCCCGTGGAAGAGCGGATGGGCGGAGGGGCGTTCCTCGCGTACTACGGGCTGTGCGGCCTGGGGGGCGCCGCGCTGTCGTTCGCGCTGGCGATGACATTCCAGCAGGTACAGCTCGTGGTAGGCGCCTCGGCGGCGGTGTACGGCGTGATGCTGGCGTTCGCGTGGGCCTGGCCCGATCAGCCGATTTCCGTGTTCCCGCTCCCCGAGCCGATCGCCGCGAAATGGCTGGTGACGTTCGCGGTAGCGGTCTCGCTGCTGCTCGCGCTGTTGCCGGCCAACGACGGCGTGGCGCACCTCGCGCACCTGGGCGGGTTTGCGACGGGCCTCCTGTACCTGAAGGTGGCGGACTGGCGCCTGGCGCGCGCGGAGCGCCAGCTGCGGCGTGCGACCGAGCCGAGCGTGCTGGTACATCCCGCCCGCGCGGCGCGCGCCAGCGCCGCCCCCAAACCGCCGCGGGCCGGGCGCGATCCGGCGCAGGCGGAAATCGACCGGGTGCTCGACAAGATCTCGGCGCGCGGGATCGAGAGCCTCACACCGGCGGAGCGGCGCTTCCTCGCCGAGATGAGCCGCAAGATGCGCAGCCGCTCCTGAGCGACAACGGCTGAAAGCCGGACCCTGAAAAGTCAAGGCGCCCCTCACGCGCCGGCGAGCGGCCGGCGGCGGACGCGCGCTTGTCTCCGGGGGCGGCGATTCCCAAATTGGGTCCGGCCGCTCCATGCTCGTCAACCTCGTGCCGGAGTTCCTCGCGGTGCTCGCCGCGCCCGACCCCCCCGCGGCCTATCACGAGTATCTCGACCGGCACAAGCCCGTGCTGCAGAGCTACTGGCACAATTACGTCCTCGACCCGACCTCGCCGCACGCGGAGGGGGTGATCGCCGCGGCGCTGCGCGCCGAGCGCGCCGATCTCGAGCGGCTGCTGGAGGACGTGGACGTGGCCGCGATCGCGGACGAGGCCCTCGGCCGGTCGCTCGAGCAGTTCGACGCGGACTGCCCCGTCGACCTGTACCTGATGGTCGGCGTCGGCGCCGCCAACGCGGGCGAGCTGGTGGTGGGGGGGCGGGGCATCGCATTCGTGTGTCTCGAGCACTTCACCGGTCGGGCCAACCCGCAGACCTACGGCATGGGACTCGCGCCGCACTTGCTGCCGCTGTGGATTGCGCACGAGGTGGCGCACGCGGTGCGCTACACCTCGCCCTCGAGCCGCGCGGACCTGCGGCGCCTGGTGGCGGACCTGCGCGGGCATTACGACTATTGGGACACCGGGAGCCGGGCGAGCCTGCGCGAGCTGCTCGCGAACGAGGGCGTGGCGGTGGCCGGGGCTCAGGCGGTGGCACCGGGGTTCGAGCCGTGGGAGTACTTTGGCTACACGCGGCGCCAATACCGGCGGATCCGCGAGCTCGACGCCTTCCTGCGGCGCGCGGCAACGCCGCTGCTCGACGAGTCGGGACTGGGATTGCGGCTGCGCTTCCTGTCGGGGGGGATGAGCCCGGCGGCGCGGATGATGGGCGGCCGCATGCTGCCGGAGCGGTCGGGCTACTATCTCGGCCTGCGACTGGTGGAGAGCTATCTCGCCGAACGGGGCATCGCGTCGACGCTGCGCGCCACGACGGGGGAGCTCCGCAAGGCGGAGGAGCGCGCGCCGGGGATGCAGAGCGCATGAGCCCGCGGGCGCGGGTGGGGCGGACCGGTGGGGCGGGCCGGGCGAGGGAAGCCGCAGGGGAGCGCCGCAGCAATCGGCCGTTGCGCGAGGTACTGGAGGACCTGCTCGGCCACACGCGCGAGATCGTGCGGCGCGCCAAGGCGATGACGCCGGCGGAGCTGGACTACGCGCAGCAGCGCCTGGAATGGCTCGCGGACGAGGTGTGGCGCCTCGCTACGGGCGAGGAGCCGGGGCCTCCGTCGTAGGTAGGGTGGGATAGGTGATCCCGAGCTGCTGCAAGTAGGTCGCGAACTTCGCCGCGTCGTAATAGTACTGCCGCATCTGGTCGCGGTACCTCGCCATTTTCTCCGCGTTGAGCCACGTGGCCGGCTGATCGGTCGGGGCCATGAGGGGACGGTACTGCGTCGTCTTCGTCTGCACGTTGGTGAAGTAGTCCTTGGCGTCGCGAACCAGCTTGGGCCGCAGCAGCAGATCGAGCACGGTCATCGCCTGCACCTTGGCGCCGGCGAGGACCCCTTTGTGCGCGATCGGCGTCGCCATCGCGATGCCGTCGATCCAGCTGTGTCCGGGCGTGCCGGGGATGTTGGCCGGGTAATACAGGGTCACGGACGGCACGGTCCACGTCACGTCGCCGATGTCGTCCGAGCCGGTGCCGCTGCTGGCTTTCGCCGCTTCCTCGGGGGAGCGGAGCGGTGCGACGGACGTGTGCAGCCCGCTGTCGGGCTGGCCCATCATCCGCTGCACCGCCCGCGCCAAGGCCTGATCCTTGTCGTCCCACGGGGGCATGCCCACGCGCGCCGCGTTGACATGCATCGCTTCGGCGATGGGCTTGTTGAAGTGGGGCCGCCAGGCGGAGCCGATCACCTGCACGGTATCGAGCGTGGTGAACGTGGCGAGGGCGGCGCCGCGCGCGATCTGCTTCGCGTCCTCGAACATCTTCGTCACGCGCTCGGGGTCCCGCTCGCGGAAGTAGAACCAGATGGCGGCGGTGCTCGGGGCGCGCCGGCGGCATGGGCGCTCTGCCCCTTGAACTTGAAGAGTGCCGAGATCAGGGCCAGCGCGGGCTCGTCGCCCCACGAGATGCCGTATTCGTCGCCCACGTGCGCGAAGAGGTTCGCGTCCACGTCGCGGAACACGCCGGCGCGCACCAGGAACGCCTTGCTCGCAAGCTGCTCCTCGGCCACCCCCGGCCACAGCAGGATGGTGCCGGGGATGCGCTCGCGCGCCATGACGTCCTTCACAGCGAGGGCCGCGAGGATGTTGAGCGGTACGCCGCTGTTGTGTCCCTCGCCGTGGCCGGGCGCGCCGGCGACGATCGGATCGTGCGCCACCACACCCGGCTTCTGGCTGGCCTGCGGGATGCAGTCGATGTCCGAGCCGAGGGCGATCACGGGCTTGCCGCTCCCCCAGCGCGCCACCCACGCCGTGGGGATCCCGGCCACGCCGCGCTCGAGCGCGAAGCCGTTGCGCTCGAGCATCCCAGCCAGGTACCGCGAGGTCTCGACCTCCTGCATGCCGAGCTCGCCGAAGGAGTAGACCTGGTCGACCATCTGCTGCGCGAGCGTCGCCTGCGCATCGATGGCGCGGGCGACTGCCGTCTTGAGACGGTCGAGCCGCGGATCGGCGGGCGTCTGTGCGGCGACGCCCGCGCGCAGCAGCAGCAGCGGGACGAGCAAGCGGACGGTGCGCATGAGAACGTGGCTCCTCGTAACGATGCGCTGGCCCGAGACCCCGCACCAGAGCGCGCTTCTCGCGGCCTTGACACCCGCCGGAGCGGTGGGCAGGTTAGCACCCCATCGATACGGTTCAGTAGGAGCTACCCGCAGACGCGGGACGGCGTGGCACTCCACACCCCTCTGGCCATGCTGCTCTCAACACCGCATTCGTGACGGCCGGCAGATGAAACTCGTGGACCCCATCCGGATCGGGAGGTAGTTATGGCAGCGGATTTCTTCCTTGGCGAGTCACTGGTAGGCGACGGGAATGAGGTCGCTCACATCGATCTGATCATCGGGTCGAAGTCGGGCCACGCGGGGCAAGCCTTCGTCAGCACGCTGGCGAACAACACCGACGGTTTCACCAAGCTGCTCGCCGTCGTCACGCCCAACCTGCCGGCGAAGCCCGACACGCTCCTCTTCAACAAGGTCACCATCAAGAACGCCACGCAGGCCGTGCAGATGTTCGGACCGGCGCAGGCGGCGGTGGCCCGCGCGGTGGTAGACAGCGTGTCGTCGGGCGTCATCCCGCGGGACAAGGTGGACGACTACTGCATCCTGGTGGGCGTGTTCATTCATTGGGAAGCCAAGAACGACAAGAAGATCTTCGACTTCAATTATCGGGCAGTGAAGGAATCAATCGAGCGCGCCCTCAAGGGCCAACCGAAGGTCGACACGGTGATCTCTCAGGCCAAGACGGCGTCGCATCCGTTCGCCGGCGGCGCCGACAAGGGCTGATCGCTCCGGCAGTCGCACGAGTCCACGTCGAGGGGCGGGACTGCCGCCCCTCGACTGCTTTTCGAGCCCCGCGCCGACTCATCGTGGAGCATGCGCCCTGATGCGTAAGCTGCTGCTGCAGCTCGACAGCTCCCGGCTGCCGAGTGTGTTCGACCGGGTGGTCGCCTACGACGCCGGCGCCGATGAGGTGATGAGCTACGGCGGCGTGAGCGACGCCGACGTCCGCGATCTAATCCACGGCTGCATCTTCACGCGCGGACCAAAGGACCTGAAGAACACCGCCGTGTTCGTCGGGGGCGCGGACATCGCCGTGGGCGAGCAGCTGCTCGGCGCGGCGACGAAGGCGATGTTCAAGCCCTTCACGGTATCCGCCATGCTGGACTCGAACGGGTCCAACACGACGGCCGTGGCTGCGGTGGCGAAGATAGTGAAAGTCGCGGGCGATGTTCGTGGCAAGCGCGTCCTCATCGTCGCCGGGACCGGGCCAGTGGGGATTCGCGCCGCCGGCCTGTTCGCCAAGGCGGGGGCGGACGTGTGCATCACGTCGCGCAAGGCCGACGCGGGCGAGCGGGCCCGCGACCTCGTCGTCAAGCGGTTCGGCGGGACCGTGCGCGCCATCGCGATGGCGGACGCGAATGAAGCCGTGCGCGCCTGCGAGCGTGCCGAGCTGCTCCTCAACGCCGGTCCCGCCGGCGTCATGCTCGTCCCCCGGCAGGCCTGGGCCAACCGGCCGGGGCTCAAGGTCGTGGCGGACGTGAACGCGGTTCCCCCCCTCGGCATCGAGGGGGTGGATGTGATGGACGACGGCGTGACGAAAGACGGCGTGGTGTGCCTGGGCGCACTCGCCATCGGAAATCTCAAGATGAAGGTGCACAAGGCGTGCATCGCGCGCCTGTTCGAGCGCAACGACCTCGTGCTGGACGCCGAGACCATCGCCGACGTCGCGCGGGAGTTGATGGCGCCGAAGCCGTGATCCGATGCCCCGCGTCATCGGTATCGACCCGGGGACGGTGAGCATCGACCTGTGCGGACTCGAGGACGGTCGGCTGTTCCTGGACCGCTCCATTCCCACGAGCGACGCGCTGGCCGACCCGGCCCGGTTCGTGAGGCTGCTCGAGGACGCCGGCCCGCTCGATCTCGTCGCGGGTCCTTCCGGGTACGGCCTGCCGCTTACGCGCGCGCGCGACGCGACCGACGGCGACCTGCGACTCGCCCTGCTCGCACCACCGGGGGAGACCGGCGGCATCGCAGGACTCTCGGCGCTGCTGCGGGTGCTGGCGCGCTCCCCGCTGCCGGTCGTGCTCACGCCCGGCGTGCTCCATCTCCCCACCGTGCCCGCGCACCGCAAGGTGAATCGGGTCGACATGGGCACGGCCGACAAGGTGTGCGCCGTGGCGCTCGCCGTGGTCGACCAGGCGCGGCGCTTGGGATGCCCGCTCTCGGCCACGTCCTTCGTCCTGCTCGAGCTAGGGGGCGCCTTCACGGCGGCCGTCGCCGTGGCGGGCGGCCGGATCGTGGACGGCGCGGGGGGCTCCGCCGGCGCCCTGGGGCTCCGCGCGCCGGGGGCGCTGGACGGCGAGGTGGCCTTTCTCGCGGGCAGCGTGTCGAAGGACATGCTGTTTCGCGGCGGCGTGGCGACCGTCGCGGGCTGGGAGGAGGGGACCGACCCGGTCGAGCAGCTGGCGCATCCCGGCACGGCGCGGGAACGCGTCGCGTCCGAGGCGCTGATCGAGAGCGCGGTGAAGACGGCGGTGGCGCTGGCCCTATCGGTGCCGGGGCCGGCCGAGTTCCTGTTGTCGGGGCGGCTCGCCCGGGTCGAGGCCGTGAGCGCGGCGATCCGCCGGGGGCTCGAGCCGTTCGCTCCCACGCGCGTGCTCGAGGGATTCGCCGCGGTGGCGAAGCAGGCAGCACAGGGCGCGGCGCTCGTCGCCGACGGGCTCGCGGGCGGTACCCAGCGCGAGCTCGTCGAGCTCCTGGCCATCCGCGAGGCCCGTGGCAGCGTGCTCGATCATCTGTACGTGGTGCCCCGCGAGCAGGCATTACGCCGCCTGGGCGGTGGCGTCGCATGACGCGCGTGCTCATCGCCGGCGTCTCCAGCCGAGGCTTCGCCGAATCGGCCGCGCGGGCAGGATACGACGTGCGCGCTGTGGATGGCTTCGGCGACCTGGACCTGCGCGCTCGCGCGCACGTGGTCCGCGTGGCCCGGAGCGGCGGACGGTTCAGCAGCCGCGCCGCCGTCGCCGCCGCGCGCGGGCTCGAGGCGGACGTGGTCTGCTACGTGGGCAGCCTCGAGAACCACCCGCGCGCGGTCGGTGCGCTCTCCGCCGGCCGGACCTTGTGGGGCAACCGGCCCGCCGTGCTTGCGGCGGTGCGCGACCCGGTACGGCTGGCGCGCGCCCTGCGCGCAGGGGGGCTCCCTACGCCGGCCGTTCGCGTCACGGCGCCACGCGTCCGCACGGCTACACGCGGGCGCTGGCTGGTGAAGCCCCGGGCGTCGGGAGGGGGCAGCGGCGTGACGCCGTGGCGCGGCGGCCCGCTGCCGCGCGGCAGCTACTTGCAGCAGCGGGTCACCGGCATTGCGGGGTCGATCGTGTTCGCCGCGGACGGCTGCCGCGCGTTGCCCCTCGGGGTGTCGCGCGCCCTCACGGGCGATCCGGCCTTCGGCGCCGCCGGGTTTCGCTACTGCGGCAGCATGCTCGTCGCCCCCGCACCGCCACTGTTCGAGCAGGCCTGCCGCCTAGCGACCGCCGTCACCGAGGCGTTTGGCCTCGTGGGCGTCAACGGCCTCGATTTCGTCGCTCGCGGCGCCGAGCCCTACGCCGTCGAGGTGAACCCGCGCTATTGCGCGTCGATGGAGCTCGTCGAGCGGGCGTGGGGGATTTCGATCTTCCAGGTGCACGCGCGCGCCTGTGCCGGGGAGCTCCCCGACTGGGAGCTTGCCGACCGCGGTCCGGCGGATGTGTGGGGGAAAGCGATCGTGTACGCTCGAGACGACGTGGCCCCGGACGAGACGGCGCGCTGGCTGGAAGACGACGACGTACGCGACGTGCCCCCGCCGGGCGAGCCCATCGGGCGGGGCCATCCTATCTGTACCGTGTTCGCGCGTGGGGACACGGTGGCCGCGTGTCGTGCAGCGCTCGTCGCGCGGGCCCGCACTCTGTACCACTCCCTCGAAGCACGCTCGGAGCGGCTCGCGTGACCACCGCCGCGCGGACCGTCGAGCACGTCACCTGTCTCGGCTGCGGCTGCGCCTGCGACGACATCACGGTCGTGGTGCAGCGCGGCCGTCTCACGGAAGCACAGCGGGCGTGCGCGCTGGGCGCGGCGTGGTTCGGGGACGGCCAGGTCCCGGACGCGGTGCGGATCCGTGGCCGCGCGGGGACCCTCGAGCGTGCGCTCGGCGAGGCGACGACGCTCCTCAGGGACGCACAGCGCCCGCTCGTCTATCTCGCGGGGGACATTTCCTGCGAAGTGCAACGCGACGCCGTCGCCATCGCCGATCGGCTGAAGGGCGCGATCGACAGCCTGGCCGGCACGGCTGCCTCGAGCGTGCTCGGCGCGCAGCGGCGGGGACGCGCGGGCGCGACGCTCGGCGAGCTGCGGCAGCACGCGGCGCTCGTCGTGTTCTGGGGCGTCGACCCGGGAGCGCGCTATCCGCGCTACAACGCGCGCTACGCCATTGATCCCATCGGGCTCGTCGCGGCGGCTGGAAGAAGGAGCCGGCGGGTGATCGCGGTGGACGTGGGGCAAGGCCGCGGTCCGGCGGACGCGGACGGCCGCGTGGCGATCCCGCCCGACGCCGAGGTCGACGCGCTCGGGGCCATGCGCGCAACGCTCCAGGGGCGGTCTGCGGGAGCCAACGGGCCGCTCGCGCCGGCGATCGCGCTGGTCCACGAGATGACCACGGCGCGCTACGTGGCGCTCGTAGCCGACGCGGAGCCGGGCCCGACGCCCGCGGACCCGGATCGCGCCGAAGCCCTCATCGCGCTGGCGCAGGTGCTCAACGGCCCCACACGCTGCGCCCTTTCGATGCTCCGGGGCGGCGGCAACCGCGCCGGCGCCGACGCGGTGCTCACGTGGCAGACGGGGTTCCCGTTCGCGGTGGAGTTCGGGCGCGGGTACCCCACGTACCGGCCGTACGCCGACGCGGCCCAGCGGCTTGCGGGGGGGGAGGTGGACGCGGCGCTCGTGATCGGCGCGCCGGCGACGTTGCCCGAGTCCGTCGCGCGGGGGCTCGGCGGCGTGGCCACGGTCGCGATTGGGCCGCGTGCGAGCGCCGCGCGTTGGAAACCCGTCGTGGCGGTGGACACCGGCGTGGCGGGCATCCACGAGGGCGGTACCGCGTTTCGCATGGACGACGTGCCGTTGCCGCTGCGGCCGGCATTGGACGGGGAGGATGTGCGCAGCGCGGCGGCCACCGTACGCGCCCTGCGGGAGCGGCTGGAGGCTGGCGCGTGACGACTCCCGACCGGCTGCGGCTCACCGGTGCCACGGTGTACGACCCCGCGAACGGAGTGGACGGCGTGGTGCGAGACGTGTGCATCGCGGGCGACCGCATCGTGGCGGAGCTGCCCGCGGGCGCGCCGCGCCTCGACGTCCATGGGATGGTGGTGATGCCCGGCGGCGTCGACATCCACGCGCACGTCGCCGGGTCGAGCGTGAATCACGCCAGGCGCCTGCTGCCGGAGGAGCACACCGCCGATCCCGTGCCCGCACCGCGCCTGGCGGACGGCCCGCCGCCCCGCTCCGGCACGGGCGGGACGGTGCCGAGCACGTTCGCCACAGGATATCGCTACGCCGGGCTCGGCTACACCACCGCGATGGAAGCCGCGGTCGCCCCGCTTGCCGCGCGACACGCGCACGCCGAGCTCGACGACACCCCGCTCATCGACTCGGGCTTCTATGTGCTGCTCGGCAACGACGACTATCTGCTGCGGCAGATCGCGGCAGGGGAGCTAGCGCGGGCGCGCGACTACGCCGGCTGGCTGCTGGGCGTCACCCGCGCGTACGCGATCAAGATCGTGAATCCAGGCGGCGTTGCCGTGTGGAAGGACGGCGGCCGCAACGTAGGCGGGGTCGATGACGCCGTAGGGTCAAGTGCGGTCACACCGCGGAAGATCCTCGAGACCCTGGCGGGGGCGGCGCAGGCGCTCGCCCTCCCTCATCCGGTCCACATCCACTGTAACAACCTGGGCCAGCCCGGCAACGCCGCGACCACGCTCGAGTCGATGCGGGCGCTCGCCGGCCGGCGCGCGCATTTCACCCACCTCCAGTTTCACAGCTACGGCGGCGAGCGCGGGAAGCGGTGGACGTCGGCCGCGAAAGACGTGATCGAGTACGTGAACGGTCACCCCGAAGTGAGCGTCGACGTGGGCCAGGTGATGTTCGGGTCCGCCACGACCGTCACGGCCGACGGCCCGGTCGAGCACCTGCTGTATGCGAGCAGCGGCCGGAAGTGGGTGAACGTGGACATCGAGCTCGAGACGGGGTGCGGCATCGTCCCCTATTCCTACAGGGAGAAGGCCGCCGTGGCGGCGCTGCAGTGGGCCGTGGGGCTCGAGCTGTTCCTCTTGGCCAAAGACCCGTGGCGCGTGGTGCTTTCGACCGACCATCCCAATGGGGGCACGTTCCTCTCGTATCCGGAGCTGATCCGGCTCCTGATGGACCGCGCCTACCGCGACGAGCGGCTCAAGGGTGTGAATCAAAAGCTGTTGAAGAGCAGCGTACTGCTCGATGGTTTGACCCGGGAGTACACCCTGGGCGAGATCGCGATCGTCACGCGCGCCGGTCCCGCCCGGCTGCTCGGGCTCTCGCAGAAGGGACATCTCGGCCCGGGCGCGGACGCCGACGTGACCGTGTACGCGCCGGACGCCGACCGGGCAAAGATGTTCGCGGCACCCCGCTGTGTGATCAAGGGCGGGACGCTCGTGGTCGAGGAAGGTCAGCTGCGCCGGGCGCCCGCGGGGGCGCGGCTGGCGGTGCGCCCGGACTACGACCGGGCCGTGACGCAGGACGTGAAACGCTTCTTCGACGACTACGCGAGCGTCGCGTTCGAGAATTACGGGGCGGAGCCATGAAGATCAACGGCGTCGCCATCGAGGACACGTTCGCCGAGGCGTTCACGATGCGGGTGGCCCGTCTCGTAATCACGGGGCGCACCATCGGGTGGGCCAAAGAAGCCGCCGTCAAGCTGACGGGCTTCGCCACGTCGGTGATCGGGTGCAAGTGCGAGGCGGGCATCGAGCGTGAGCTCTCGGACACCGAGACGCCCGACGGACGGCCCGGGGTCAGCGTGCTGTTTCTCACGATGGACAAGGCGAGCCTCCCCGAGCAGCTGATCGTGCGGGTCGGTCAGACGGTGCTCACCTGCCCCACGACCGCGTGCTTCGACGGCCTCCCCGATGCGCCGGACCGGTTGCCCGTCGGAAAAGCGCTGCGCGTGTTCGGCGACGGCTTCCAGGCGAGCAAGCTGATCGGCGGCAAGCGCTACTGGCGCATCCCAGTCATGGAAGGGGAGTTCCTGATCGAAGAGACGTTCGGGATGCTGAAGGGCGTAGGCGGCGGGAATTTTCTGATCCTCGCGCGAGATGCGGAGGCCGCGTTGGCCGCCGCCGAGGCCGCCGTCGCCGCCATGACCGGCGCGCCGGGCGTGATCCTGCCGTTTCCGGGCGGGGTAGTGCGGAGCGGGAGCAAGGTCGGGTCGAAGCGCTACAGCAACATGATCGCCACGACGAACGACGCATTCGACCCTACTCTGAAAGCCGTCACACAATCGCAGCTCCCGGAGGTTGTGAACAGCGTGCTCGAGATCGTGCTGGACGGCATCGACGGGCCGTCGATCGAGGCGGCGATGCGAGCCGGGATTCGCGCCGCGTGCCGGCCCGGTGTGGAGTCGATCACGGCGGGGAATTACGGAGGGAAGCTCGGGCCCCATCACTTTTACTTGCGAAAGATTCTGGGATGAGCGACGCCGTGACGCTCTCCCTGACGACACCGCCGGAGCGCACGCTCGTTGCCGACTGCATCGCCGCGGACCGGTTCGCCGGGCTCGACGCCGCGGCCATCGCCGCGTTGCCGGTCGTGCACGCCGGCCGTGCGGCGACGCTCGGCGAGTTTTTCCGGGTCCGGGGCGAGCGCGCGAGCGTCGTCAGGGTCGAGGGCGATTGCCCGCGGATCGAGGCGATCGGGACGGGCATGGCTGGAGGCGAGCTGCTCATCGAGGGTAGCGTCGGCCGGGATCTGGGCGCGGCGATGTCGGGGGGACGGATCGACGTGCACGGCAACGCCGGCGACAACACCGGAGGCGCCCTGCCGGGAGCGGCGCGCGGCATGAGCGGCGGCGAGATCATCGTGCGCGGCAATGTGGGCGACGAGGCGGGCGCACGGATGCGGCGGGGACTGCTCGTCGTGACGGGGGACGGGGGACGCGGGATGGGCAAGGGCGTGATTGCGGGGACGGTCGTCGTGTTCGGGAAAGCGGGCCCGGGTACGGGGCGATTCTTGAAACGGGGATCGATCGTCGCCCTGGGCGACGTCGAGCGGCCGGCCACCTTCCGCTACGCGTGCACGTACCGGCCCCCCCACGTCGCGCTGCTGCTGCGCTACTTGGGAGCCCGCTGCCGGGTCGCCGTGACCCCGGCGCAGGTCACAGGACGCTACGAGCGCTACTCGGGCGACCTGGCCGAGCTGGGAAGAGGAGAGCTGCTGCAATGGGTGGGGGAGTGAGCGAGACCGGCCTGGGTTTGAACGAGCGGGCGTGGCGCATCGCCGACGCCATGGCGGCGAACGCCGCCGAGCTGCGCGTCACCGCGCGCACGCTCGCGGGGGGCGCGCGGGTGATCGACGCCGGCATCGACACACCGGGGGGGTACGGCGCGGGCCGGGCGCTGGCCGAGATCTGCATGGGCGGGCTCGCCGACATCGCATACCCGCCGGTCACCTTGGACGGCGACGCCTGGCCCGGTGTGCGCGTGTGGACCGATCACCCCGCGGTCAGCTGTATGGCGTCGCAGTACGCCGGCTGGGCGATCCAGGTGGGAAAGTACTTCGCCATGGGATCGGGGCCGCTGCGGGCGCATGCCCGGGTCGAGCAGGAGCTGTTCGGGAAGCTGCGCTATGCGGAGACGGCGGCTCGCGGCGTCCTGGTGCTCGAGACGCGCGCCGCGCCGACGGACGAAGTCGCGGCCTGGGTGGCGGAAAAGGCGCGGCTCACGCCGAGCCAGCTCACCTTCGTGGTGGCGCCCACGGCGAGCCTCGCCGGCGGTGTCCAGATCGCCGCCCGCATCCTGGAGACGGGGCTGCACAAGATGGACACGCTCGGCTTCGACGTGACGAAGATCGTGAGCGGGGTCGGCACGGCGCCGCTGGCGCCGGTTGCCAAGAACGACCTGCGCGCGATCGGCCGTACCAACGACTGCATCCTGTACGGCGGCCAGGCGCGCTACACCGTAAACGCGGACGACGCGGAGCTGGCGGAGCTCGCACCTAAAGTGCCGGCCGCGGCGTCGCGGGACTACGGCACGCCGTTCTACGACATCTTCAAGCGCTATAACAACGACTTCTACATGATCGACCCGCTGCTGTTCAGCCCCGCCGAGGTGTGGCTGACGAGCACCGGGAGCGGGAAGACGTACCACGCAGGACACGTGAACCCCGATGTGTTGCGCGCATCGTTGCTCGAGACGTGAACCTCAATCAGGGGCTCGACATGCTAGGCGCGGTGCGCGTCGCGATCCTCTCGGCGCGGCAGGGGTGGCATACCGACCAGCTGTGCCGCGCACTCGCCGAGCGGGGGTACGAAGGGCGGGTGCTGCCCTACGAGGCGCTGGTGGCGCACCTCGGGCGAGGCGCGGCTACCGGTATCACCGCGGGCGGCGACGATCTCGGCGCGTGTGCGGCAGTGCTGGCGCGTATCATCCCCGCGGGCTCGCTCGAGCAGATCGTCTTCCGGGTAGACACGCTCCACACGCTGGAAGAGCGCGGCATCCCGGTGGTCAATCCCCCGCGCACCATCGAGCGCACGGTGGACAAGCTGTGGACCACGGCGCTGCTCGAGCAGGCGGGGCTGCGAGTGCCGGAAACGGTGGTGTGCGAGAGCGCGGATGCGGCGCTGGCGGCGTTCCGCGCGCTGGGCGACGTGATCGTGAAGCCGCTGTTCGGCTCGATGGGGCTCGGGATGGTGCGGGTAACCGACGAGGAGATGGCGTTCCGCGTGTTTCGCACGCTGGAAACGCTGCGCGGCGTATATTATGTCCAGCGGACGATCGATCACGGCGGCTGCGACGTGCGGGCGTTCGTGGTGGGTGGCCGCGTGATCGGCGCGATCGAGCGGAGCGCGCCGGGCTGGAAGACCAATCTCGCGCGTGGCGGGCGCGCGCGGGCCGTGACGCTCGAGCCCCAGCAGACAGAGCTGGCCCTCGCCGCGGCCCGCGCGGTCGGTGCGGACTATGCGGGCGTCGATCTCCTGCCCGCGCGCGACGGCACCGTGTACGTCGTGGAGGTGAACGGGATTCCCGGATGGCGCGGCCTGCAGGAGGCGACGTCGCTCGACGTCGCCGCGGCGATCGTCGAGTTGCTGGTCGGGCGCCTGGCGCGACGGTGAGTGGTACGTGGGGGGCGGCCCAGGTGGCCGCCGCCGCCCAGCTCGCTTGCCTGCTCGAGGTGAGCGCCCCCAAACCCGGGAACGTCTCCCCGTTCGCGGGCTTCCGGGACGCGAGCTACGAGGATTTTCTCGCGAGCGCCGCGGCCATCGGGCCCGCCCTCACCGCCGCCGCAGAGCGGTCACTGGGCGCGACCATCCGCGCCGCCGTCGAAGCCACGGCCCGCTGGGCGCCGTCCAACACGAACCTCGGCCTGGTCCTGCTGCTCGCCCCGCTCGCCCGCGCGGCGCTGACGCCCGGCGGGGCGTCGCTGCGCGCCCGCCTCGCCGCCACGCTCGCGGCAACCACGGTGGCGGACGCGCGCGACGCCTATGCCGCGATCCGCCTGGCCGCTCCGGGGGGATTGGGCCGGGCGCCTGACCAGGACGTGGCCGGCACGCCCAGCGCGACGCTGCGCGACGTGATGGCTTTGGCCGTCGAGCGCGACGCGATCGCCCGCGAATACGCGAGCGACTTCCGCAGCACGTTCGAGCTGGGCGCCCCGGCCCTCCGGGCCGCGCTCGCCGACCGCCTCCCCTGGCGGGACGCCGTGGTCGAGGCGTACCTGACGCTCCTGGGCGCCGCGCCCGACACGCACATCGCGCGCAAACTCGGTCTGCCGGCGGCCATCACCGTGCAGCAGCGGGGACGCAGCGTGCTCGACGCCGGGGGTGTGCGTACGGCCGCGGGGCGGGAGGCGATCGCCGCCCTCGACGGTGAGCTGCGGGACGAGGCCAACACGTTGAATCCCGGCGCCACCGCCGACCTGACCGGCGCGGCGATCTACCTGGTCCTGCTCGAAGGGGGCTGGCGTGCCCGCCCATAAGAACTTCAAGGTTGCCGTCACCAAGGACAACCTGGTCTTCGCCTCAGCCCATTTCATCACCTTTCCCGGGCACCGCTGCGAGCGGCTGCACGGCCACAACTACCGCACCCGCGTCGTGGTGGAGGGCGGACTCAACCGCGAAGCACACTACGTGCTCGACTTCGCCGAGCTGAAGCAACTGATGAAGCGGCTCACCGACGAGATCGATCACAAGGTGCTGCTCCCGCTCCAGAATCCGAAGATTCAGGTCCGCGAGGAAGGCGACACCGTGAGCGTGACCGTCATGGGGAGACCGCGCTACGTGTTCCCGCGGGACGACTGCGCCCTCCTTCCCGTGCCGAACACCACCGTAGAGATGTTGGCGCAATACCTCGCGGGCCGGGTACGTCAGGAACTCGCCGCGTCGGACGGCGTGGAGCTCACGGCGGTGGAAGTGGAAGTGGAGGAGACCGTCGGGCAGTCGGCGACCTACCGCGAGTCACTGGTGTGATCACGGCGTGCGGCCTCGAGGTCGGCCCGCCCGAGGCGACCATCGTGCAGCGCCGTCGCGACGAGGACGCCGTCGAGCCCGAGGCCCGCGAGCCGCTCGATCTCCCGCGCACTCGCCACGCCGCCGCCCGCAAGGAGCTGCACGGCCGGGTGCACGCGCCGCAGCGTTTCCACCAGGCGGGAGTCCACCCCCCGCCCGCTCCCCACGCGCGCGACGTCGAGGACCAGCAGGCTCGTCGCGCCCGCGTCCACCGCGGCCCGCGCCAGCTCGACGACCGTGCCGAGATGCGGAGCTCCCGGGCGGACCATGGGCACGCCGTCCCGCAAATCGAGCGAGCACACGACGCGCTCCGCGCCGACGGCGCGGGCCACGGCGGCGAGCGCCCCGAACGACGGCAGCGTCTCGAGGCCGACGACGAGCTGCGCGGCACCCGCCGCGCGGACGGCACGCGCCCGCCCGGCGTCGGCGACGCCAGCGTCCACGAGCAGCGTGGAGCCGAGTCGAGCGAGCCGTCGCAGCAGGGCGGTCTGCACCGGTGCGCCCCCGATGGCATCCAGATCGGCGACGTAGCACTCCTCCAGGCCCAGCACGTCGCGATAGGCCCGCGCCAGCGCGACGGCATCACCCGCTCCGGTCTCCGCGCCGGCGAGCACCGATCGGACGGGCGCGTAGGTCTCACGCCGGCCTTCCCGCGCCAGCACGGCGCGCCCGGCGCGGAGGTCGAGCACCGGGATCACGCGCAATGACGGGGGTCCTTGGTTGGGACATCGGCGGGGTGAACACGAAGGGTGCGCGCGTGGCGCAGGCCCGCGTGGTGGCGGCCCGGGCGGTGCCCTACGAGCTGCAACGCGATCCCGCAGCGCTCGCGCCGCTGCTGCGCCGCCTCGCGTGCGACGTCGGCGCCGCGCCGGGAGACCGTCACGCCGTCACGATGACGGCCGAGCTGTCGCAGCTGTTCCGCTCCAAGCGGGAGGGCGTGGGGTTTGTGCTCGACGCCGTGACCGCGGCCTTTGCAGAGGAGTGCGTGCGGGTGTGGACGGTGGATGCGCGCTGGCTCACACCCGCCGATGCCCGGCGCGAGCCGCACGCAGTCGCGGCGGCGAACTGGGCCGCGACCGCGCACCTCGTGGCGCGTCTCGTTCCCGATTGCGTGCTCATCGACACGGGCTCGACCACGACGGACATCGTTCCCATCGCGGGCGGCGTGCCGCGGGCCGCGGGCGCGAATGATACCGAGCGCCTGCGCGAGGGTGAGCTGGTCTACACGGGAGCGCTGCGCACGCCAGCCGAGGCGATCGCCGTGACCGTGCCGGTGCGCGGCCGGGCGAGCGGCGTCTCGGCGGAGGGCTTCGCGCTCGCCGGGGATGTCCACCTCTGGCGCGGCGACCTGGCCCCGGAGGATTACTCGGTTCCCACCCCGGACGGTCGTCCCGCCACGCGCCGCTTCGCGGGCGAGCGGCTCGCACGCGTGGTGTGCGCCGATCGCGAGATGCTCGATGACGACGGCATCGACGCCATTGCGGACGCGCTGTGGGATGCGCAGGCCACGCGGGTGCGGGACGCCGTGCTGCGGGCGCGCGCCCGCTGCCCCCGCGTGGCGCACGCGGTCGTCACCGGGCTGGGAGCGTTTCTCGCGGCCGAGGCCGCGCGCCGGGCCGGGCTTCAGGTGATCCATTTGGCGGACCGGCTCGGCCCCGCGGCGCGCCACGCCCCCGCCGCGGCCGTGGCGCTGCTGTTTCCCACGTGAGGGGCACTCCGTCGGCGGTGCATACCGTCCTCAAAATCGGCGGAGGCCTGCTCGGCAAGGTGGGTGCTTTCGAGCTCACCATCGAGGCAGTCACCGCCTTCCGGCGGGGCCGTCGCCTGGTCGTCGTCCCGGGTGGCGGGCCGTTCGCCGAGGCCGTGCGAGAGATGTTCAAGCGTGCCAAGATCGGCGAGGACGCGGCGCACTGGATGGCGGTGCTGGGGATGGATCAGTACGCCCATGCCCTCGCCGCGCGGATCCCGGACGCCGTGCTGGTCGACAGCGCGGGCGGCGTCGCCGCGGCGCTGCAGGCAGGTCGCCTGCCGGTGCTCGCGCCCTATGGCTGGCTCCGCGCGGCCGATCCGCTGCCGCACTCGTGGGACGTCACGAGCGACAGCATCGCCGCCTGGTTCGCCGGTGCGTTGGGCGCACGTCGCATAGTCCTCATCAAGCCCGCGGACGGAGAGCACAAGAAGCTCGTCGACTCGCATTTCCTCCGCGCGCTCCCGTCTGGCGTAGAGCACCTCATCGTGACGGCGGACGATCTGGGCCAGCTCGACGTGGCGTTACGCGAGGACCCCGAGCGGGAGCGCCGGGGGGGGCGCCGCGCGGACCAGGCGCTGTAGGGCCGCGACCCGAGCCTGCGACACGCGGCCCCTGCGGCCCCCGATGCACGCGGCGCCCCGCACGCCCACGAGCTCGGCGCCGAGGGCACGGGCCGTCGCGAAATCACGTCCCGTGAGACTTCCGGCCAGCGCCGCGAACAGCCCCGTCGCGCGCACGGCGGCGATCCACGACGCGACCGCGTCGGTCGACAAGAGGGCGAAGAGCGGGGCGTCTTTCCAAGCCGTATCGAGCAGCAGGCCCACCGCACCCGTCTCCATGGCCACCGCCAGCAGCCGGTCCGGCGCGAGGCTCGTGGCGCGGCGCCAGTCGGCGTAGGCCACGAGGACCACGGCCGTCGTAGCAGCGCCACGCCGGGCGGCGCGCGCCAGACGCTGTGCCTGCGACGCGCTCGTCACGCCGCCGAAGCCGAGCTTCACGAACGCCACCCCTCGAGCGGCGGCCGCCGCAGCCGCCACCGTCGCGTCATCGCGGGCGTCGCCCAGTGCGGCGCTCACCGGGCGCGCCGCGCCGACGGCCCGGCGGATCGCCGCGAGCCGGTCCGCCCGCACGGCGCCCAGGGCCCCGCGCGCCGGGTCCTTCGCGTCGACCACGTCCGCGCCGCCCGCGACCGCCGCGCGCGCCTCCACTGGCCCTCGGACGCTCACCAGCAGACGCATTTCCGTGCGCTCCCTTGTGGCGATCGTGAAGCCGCCGGTAGGTTAGGCTTCCGGAGACGCGATGTCAAAACACCAATCGGGTGAAGTGCTGCAGGCGGCGCCCGGCGGCCAAGACGCGGCCGCGCCGACGCTCTCGCTCAGCGGCAAGGTGGCGCTGATCACGGGCGCGTCGAGCGGCATTGGACGGGCCATCGCGCTGGCGTACGCGGCGGCGGGTGCCGATGTGGCGCTCGGGTACCGGAGCAACCGCCGCGGTGCCGAAGAGACCGCGGAGCAGGCGCGCGCGGCCGGGCACCGGGCGGATCCGCTGCAGGCGGACATCGCCGAAAGTCGCGACGTCGACGCCCTGGCGGACGCGCTGCGCCGGGCGTTCGGCCGGGTGGACGTGTGGATAAACAACGCGGGCGCCGACATTCTCACGGGCGCGACGGCGAGCCTTTCCTGGACGGAGAAGCTCGACCGGCTGCTCGCGGTCGACTTGCGGGGCACGGTGCTCGCGTCGTGGAAGGCGGTCGAGCTGATGCGGGCGCAGCCGTCCGGCGGCGTCATCCTCAACATGTCGTGGGACCACGTGCTGGCCGGCGGGATGAAGGGCGAGTACGCGCAGGTGTTCTGCGCCGCGAAGGGCGGCGTGTACTCGTTCAGCCGCGCGCTCGCGCAGGCAGCCGCGCCGCACATCCGCGTGAACGTGCTGGGCCCCGGCTGGATCGAGACCGCCTACGGCAGCGCGCTCCCTGAGAGCGTCAAGCAGCGCATCACGAAGTCGATCCCGCTGGGCCGCTGGGGCACGCCGGAGGACATCGCCCACGCGGCCGTGTATCTCGCGTCCGACGCGGCGCGCTACGTGACCGGCCAGATGTTGGCGGTCAACGGCGGGAGCGTCGTCTAGCCTCCGGACCAAGGAGCCGCCATGGCAGCCAAAGAGCCCACGTATTCCGACGCGCAAATCGAAGCCAAGCTCAAGGACTTTCCCGGCTGGTGGTACGAGGACGGCTGGATCCGCCGCAATTACAAGACGGATGGCTGGCCCACGACGCTCATGCTGGTGAACGCCATCGGGTACGTCGCGGAGGCGGCGTACCACCACCCCGATCTGTCGGTCACCTGGGGACGCGTGATCGTGAAGCTCCAGAACCACGCGGCGGGCGGGATCACCGACAAGGACTTCGAGCTGGCGCGCAAGATCGAAGAGACGGTCCTGTGGCGCCCCAAGGGCGGTGCGCTCGAAGGGACGCCCAACAAGTTCGTGCGCGCGGGCGATCCGCGGTGACGGCGGCGCCGCGCGCCCCGCGCCGCGTCCTGTTCGTCACCGGGAAGCTCGCGGAGCCCGCGCTGCGCCGCGTGGTTACGGGAATGGCTCCGGCGTTCGCCTGGGACGTGGCGGTCATGCGGATCACGGTGGCCGCCCTCATGACCACGCCCTGGATCGCGCGCTTCCTCGAAGCTCCCCCCTCCCCCGACACGGATCTCGTCCTGCTCCCCGGCCTGTGCGAGGGAGATCCGACCGTGGTGGCGCAGAAGCTCGGTGTGCCCGTGGAGAAGGGCCCCAAGGACCTGCGCCAGATCCCCGAGTACTTCGGGCGCGCGGCAGCGGCGCGCGACTACGGCGCATACGACATCGAGATCGTGGCCGAGGTGAACAACGCGCCGCGGCTCACGCGCGACGCGATTCGCCTCGAGGCGGAGCATTACCAGCAGAGCGGCGCCGACCTGATCGACATCGGCTGCACGCCGGGACGTGAGTTTCCCGACCTGGCCGCGGTGGTGAGCGAGCTGGTCGCGGGCGGGATGCGGGTAAGCATCGACTCCCTCGACCCCGGCGAAATCGGCACCGCCGTGCGGGCCGGCGCCGAGCTCGTGCTGAGCGTGAACGGCTCCAACCTCGACGTGGCGCGCGACTTCGCGGGCACGAAGACGCGGGTGGTGGTGATTCCCGATACCGGGCGCGGGCTCGAGAGCCTGGAGTCGAATGTCGCGGCACTGGAACGATGGGGCGTGTCGTACCTGATCGACCCCATCATCGAGCCGATCGGATTCGGGTTCATGCGCTCGCTCGAGCGCTACGCGGAGGCGCGGCGCCGCTACCCGGCGGCGCCGCTGTTCATGGGGATCGGCAACATCACGGAGCTCACCGCCGCCGACACGACGGGCGTGCACGCCCTGCTGCTTGCCATCTGTCAGGAGCTCGGTGTGCGCGCCGTGCTCACGACCGAGGTCATTCCCTGGGCCCGCGGCGCCGTGCGGGAGATCGACATCGCCCGGCGACTGATGTACCACGCCGTGACGCAGCACACGCTCCCCAAGGGCGTGGACGATCGCCTCCTCACCCTGAAGGATCCGCAGCTGCTCGCCTATAGCGAGGCGGAGCTGCGCGAGCTGCAGCGCGGCATCACGGATCCGAATTTCCGCATCTTCACCGATCGCGACGCGATCACCGTGCTCAACAGCGAGAAGTTCGTGCGCGGCACGGACATCCACGAGATCTTCGCGCAGCTCGACGTGGCGGAGCCGACGCACGCCTTCTACCTAGGTCGCGAGCTCGCGAAGGCGAAGCTCGCCGTCAGCCTCGGGAAGACGTATCGCCAGGAAGGGGCGCTGCAATGGGGGTACCTCACACCCCCGGACGACCGCGGCCCCGAGCACGTGAAGCTGACCCAACGCTCGACGCGTTCGCGTGGCCGGGGGACGCCCCGCAGCAAAAGCCGCCGGTGAGCGACGCCGCACCGCTCGTCGAGGAGCTCTTCCCACCCCCCGATCCGCTCGACAGCTGCGCCCGATTTCCGGACCTGCCGTTTCTCGTGCTCCTGGACAGCGCCGCCGATCCCGGGCTGCTCGGTCGCTATTCCTTTCTCGCGGCGGATCCGTACACCGCGGTGCGAGCGAAAGGTCTGCTCACCCAGCAGCTCGAGAACGGTCACTGGAAGCGGGTCGCCGGCGATCCCTTGGCCCGCGTGCGCGAGCTGCTCGAGCCCTATCGGGCCGACGGCGTGGCAGGGGTGCCGCCGTTTCAGGGAGGCGCGGCCGGATACGTGGGCTACGACTGGGGCGCCGCGCTCGAGCGGGTGCCGCGCACCCGCTACGACGACCTCGCCGTGCCGGACGTGCTGCTGGGCCTGTACGATTGGGTGATCGCGTGGGACCACCTGACGGGGAGAGGGTGGCTCATCTCGACGGGGATGCCGGAGCGGGGGCGTGCCCGCAGTTCGCGCGCCGCGAAGCGGCTGCACTTCGTGAAGGAGCGGCTGGCGCGGGGAGCGAACGCCCGGGGTCTCCCTCCGCGACAAAACGACGCAGTCGCTTCGGGAGACCCCGGGCGTTCGCTCCGCAGCACCGCTGCTCCGTCCTACCCGGTCCCTGGCATTCCGGGGGTCCGCTCCAATTTCACGCGCGCGGGCTACCTCGACGCGGTCGCCCGCGTCATCGAGTACATCCGCGCAGGCGACATTTTCCAGGCGAACCTGTCGCAGCGGCTGGAGGCGCCGCTCGCGGGCACGCCGCTCGCGCTGTACGAGCGGCTGCGGCAGCGCAACCCCGCGCCCTTCTCCGCATACTTGGACTTTGGCGACCTGGTGGTGGCGAGCTCGTCCCCGGAACGCTTCCTGCGCGTGCAGCGGGACGGCCGGGTGGAAACGCGCCCCATCAAGGGCACCCGGCCCCGGGGGGTCGGGCCGGAGCACGACGCGGCCCTCGCGCTCGCCCTCACCGAGAGCGAAAAGGACCGCGCCGAGAACGTGATGATCGTCGACCTCCTGCGGAACGATCTGTCGCGGGTGTGCCGGCCCGGCACAGTGCGGGTCCCCGAGCTGTTCGCGCTCGAGCATTATGCGACGGTACACCACCTCGTGTCGACGGTCGTGGGCGACCTCGCGTCCGGACACGATGCTGTGGACGTGCTGCGCGCCGCGTTCCCCGGCGGTTCGATTACCGGCGCTCCGAAAGTCCGGGCGATGCAGATCATCGCGGAGCTCGAGCCGACGGCGCGAGGCGTGTACTGCGGCGCGATCGGCTACCTGAGCACGAGCGGAGCGCTGGATTCGAGCATCGTGATCCGCACCTATCTGGTGCGTGGCCGCGACGTGTATTTTCAGGTCGGCGGCGGCATCGTCGCCGATTCCGATCCCGAGCAGGAGTACCGAGAAACCCTGGACAAGGCGCGGGGCCTGATCGCCGCATTGCTACCGTGATCCCGAACACTCGCTCGAGCCTCGCGCGCTGCGCGGCGGTGATGTGCGCGCTCGCCGCCGCGCCTGCCTCCGCACAGCAGGCGTCCGCGTGGGGGGACACGGCCGGATTCGCCGCGATCTTCGACGGCACGACGCTGCAGGGCTGGGACGGCGACCCGGCATTCTGGCGAGTCGAGCGTGCGGTGATCGTCGGCGAAACCAGCGCCGCAACGCCGCTGAAGGAGAACACTTTCCTTGTCTGGCGCGGCGGCACGACGCGGGACTTCGCGCTGACACTCCAGTACCGTATCGGCACGCGCAACCCGGCGGCCAACAGCGGCCTCCAGTTCCGCAGCTCGCTGTTGCCCGAGGTGGGCCGCTGGGTGATGAAGGGCTATCAGGCGGACATCGACGCGGCCGACACGTACACCGGACAGATCTACGAAGAGCGAGGGCGCGGGTTTCTCGCGCGACCGGGCCAAGTCGCGCGCGTCGCCGCAGATGGCCACGTACACGCGCTCGGGTCGGTGGGCACGCCCGAAATGGTGAAGGCGTTCATCCAGAAGGGAGACTGGAACGACCTGCAGGTCGTCGCGCGCGGCAACGTCATCCTGGAGCTCGTGAACGGCCACGTGACCAGCCTGCTGGTGGACGACGACGAGCGACGGTCCAAAGACGGCCTGCTCGGCCTGCAACTGCACGCCGGCCCGCCCATGAAGATCGAGTTCCGGAACATCCGCCTGAAGGACCTGAGTCCCGCCGCGACCCTTCCGCACGCGGACTGGCTGACCGACGGCGGCAATCCGCAGCGCACCGCCTGGCAGGGGGAGGAGGCGCTACTGTCGACCCGCAGCGCCAAAGACATCCGGCTGCTCTGGAAGATCACGCTCGACAACGCGCCGCGGGAAATGCACTCGCTTTTGCCCGCGCTCGTCGTGGCTCGGGTAGACACGCGTGACGGGCCGAAGGAGATCGTCATCGTCACCGGTGTGTCGGACAACCTGTACGCCATCGACGCCCAGCGCGGCGTGCTGCTCTGGAAGAAGCGCTTCGACCACTCGGGTGTAGGTGACACCACGCCTCACAGCGGTCTCATGTGCCCCGGCGGCATCACCGCGACGCCGGTGATCGGTCCCACCCCGGTGCCGGGACGCTACACGATCTACGCCGTGTCCTGGGACGGGACGCTCCACCAGGTGAACCTCGCCGATGGCGAAGACGTGGCGCCGCCCGCCAAGTTCATGCCGCCGAACGGAAAGCCGTACGCGTTGAACCTCTGGAAAAACGTGATCTACACCCACACCGCTCAAGGGTGCGGAGGTCATCCGAATGTGGCCTATGCCTACGACCTGGCCACCGGCAAGGTCGGCAGCTGGGGACCCGCAGGCGGCGGCATGTGGGGCCGTACCGGACCCGCCATCAGCTCGAAGGGCGTCATGTACACGGGCACCGGGGACGGGCCGTGGGATCCCGAGCACGGGATCTACGGGAATGGGATCGTCGGCATTCAGCAGAATCCGACCACCAAGGCGCTCGAGCTGGTGGACTACTTCGCGCCGTCAAACGCCGAGTGGCTGTTCAAGCGCGACCTCGACATGCAAGTGACGCCCGCGATCTTCGCGTACAAGACCCGGGAGCTCATGGTTTCGGCCGGCAAGGAGTGCCGCGTCTACCTGATGGATACGGAGTCCATCGGCGGCGACGATCATCGCACGCCGCTGTACCGCACGCCGCTCCTGTGCAATGAAGGCCTCAACTTCGCGTCGGCGGGCATCTGGGGCGCGATGGCGAGCTGGGCGGACGCGAACGGCACGCGTTGGGTCCTGGCGCCGTTTTGGGGACCCAAGCACTCACTCTTCAAAGCACCGCTGGAGCACGGCGAAGTCCGGGAAGGCGCGATCGCTGCGTTCAAGGTGGAAGAGCGGGACGGCGGCCTCCAGCTCACACCGGCCTGGATCTCTCACGACATGAATCGCGCCGAGCCCCCGGTCGTCGTGAACGGGGTCGTCTTCGGCTACGGCAGCGGCGAGAGCACCACACAGGCGACGCCGACGCTGGGCCTCCGGGCCAACTCGTCCGAGTTCCGCATCAAGAATTCCACCCACGCCGTCCTGTACGCGCTCGACGGTCAGACGGGCGAAGAGCTGTGGTCGTCCGGCACGCAGATCACGTCCTGGAACCATTGGGCCGGCCTGTCGGTTGCCAACGGCCGCGTCTACCTGGGCACGTTCGATGGGACGGTGTACTGCTTCGGCATCGGCCCATGAGAGCGTCTCCGTTCATGGCCGTGGTGACCGCGGGCGTCGCCCTGGTGGGGGCGGGGGCCGACAGCGCGCGGGCTCAGGACTGGACGACGGCTGGGTACGACGCGCAGCGCTCGTCCTGGGTGAGGGCGGAGGGCAAGATCTCCGCGGCCACCTTGCGGAGACCCGGATTTCAGCTGCTGTGGAAGCTCGAGGTCGCTGACCCGTCGACCGCCGAACGCGCGTTGACCCCACCCGTGTTGCTCGACCTCGTGATCGGATACCGCGGGTTCCGGGCGCTGGCCTTTGTCGCCGCGTCGTCCGATCACGTGGTGGCGATCGATACCGACCTGGGCCGGGTGGAATGGGAGCGGCAGTTCGCTCCAGGTGCGCCCTCGACCGGTGGCTTGCCCGCGTGCGTGCGGGAGGTGACGCCCAACCTGGCGCGCCCCACCAACGCCGCCCTTCCGATCCTGATCGGGGGGGCGGGCTCGCGCACCCGTCAACCCGCCCGCGGCGCGGTCGGCGAACCCGGTGAGGGCGCCGTGACGCTGGCGCCGCTCGTGGCGCGCCGACCGGAAGCGCCCGCCCCGGCCGCGCCCAGGCCTCCCGCCCCGCGCCCGACGCCGCGTCCCTTTCCCATCGTGTACGTCCTGTCGACGGACGGCATGCTCCGCACCCTCAACGTGATGAACGGCGCCGACGCCGAGCCCCCGGTGCCGTTCCTGCCGCCCCATGCGAACGCGCGCGGCTTGATCGTCGTCGATACCGTCGCCTACGTGGCGACGAGCCGCGGGTGTGGGGCCGCCCCGAATGCCGTCTGGGCACTCGACCTCGGCACGCACCAGGTCACCACGTGGCCGGGGCGCGTTGCCGGCGCCGACGGTCCCGCCATCGGTCCGGACGGAACGATTTACGTGACGACCAGCGACGGCCACTTGGTCGTGCTCGAGCCGCGCACCCTGAAGCCGCGGGCGACGTATCGCTCTGGCGGGCCGGCCTTCAGCTCCTCGCCCGTCATCTTCGATCGTGGCGGTCGCCTGCTGATCGCCGCCTCGAGCCGGGACGGACGGATCCGGCTGCTCGACAGTCGCCGCAAGACCTTCGTCACAATGCCGCTGTCGTCGCAAACCGCAGCCGATGCGCTCGCGAGCTGGGCCGACACGGACGACACCCACTGGCTCGTAGCGTCCGCCGGGTCACGGGGGATTGCCATAGCGGCATGGAAGGTGATCCAACAGGATAGCGTGCCAAGGCTCGATCCCGGATGGGTGTCGCGCCACATGCCGGCGCCGCTCGCGCCGGCCGTCGTCAACGACGTGATCTTCGCCCTCTCCCGCGGCGCACCGCCCTCCTCGGCCGTGGTCCTCCACGCGCTCGACGGGGCGACCGGCAACGAGCTGTGGAACAGCGGCGCCACGATCGCGCCCGTCGGGCGTGCCGGCTTGTCGGCCGGCGGCAGCCAGGTATACGTGGCAACCGGCGATGGTACGCTGTACGCGTTCGGATTCCCAATGGAGCACTGAAGTGCGCTGCGCGGTGGTAGTGGTCGCGGCTTGGCTGGGCGCCCCTCGCGCGGCGGCGCAGCTGCCCGACGGGCCGGGCAAGCAGGAGACCGTCCGGCTCTGCTCGCAGTGTCACGCCGCGGACGTCGTAATGTCGGTGCGCCAGGATCGCGGGGGATGGGCGGGCACGCTTCGAAAGATGAGCGCGCTCGGCGCCAAGGGGACGGACGAGGAGTTCCGTGCCGTGCTCGGATATCTCGCGACGTACTTCCCCGCCGACCAAGTCCCGCGGATCAACGTGAATACGGCGACGGCGATCGAGCTGGAAAGTCGTCTGACCCTGAGGCGCTCGCAGGCCGCGGCCATCATCGCGTACCGTTCCCAGCACGGCACCTTCAAGTCCCTCGAGGACCTCAAGAAGGTGCCGGGTCTCGATCCCGCAACCGTCGACGCCAAGAAGGATCGCGTGACGTTTTGATCGAGTGGCCATGATCCTGCTGATCGACAACTACGACTCCTTTGTCTTCAACCTGGCCCGCTACGTGCGCGAGCTGGGCGAGGAGACCTTCGTACGACGGCACGACGCGACGTCGTACGAGGAAATCGAGACGCTGCGCCCGTCCCACATCATCATCTCACCGGGCCCGTGCTCGCCGGGGGAGGCGGGGATCTCCACGGACGTGGTGCGGCGGTTCGGGCCGACGATCCCGATCCTGGGCGTCTGCCTGGGGCATCAATGCATTGGCGCCGCGTACGGGGCCGGCATCGTGCGCGCCGGGCGACCGGTGCACGGCAAGGCGGCGCGGATCCAGCACGACGGGCGCGGCTTGTTCGCGGGACTCCCCAGCCCCTTCCTGGCGGCGCGCTATCACTCGCTCGTCATCGCCCGTGCGGGTCTGCCCGCCGACCTCCGGGTCACCGCGACCTCGGACGACGGGGAGATCATGGCCGTCGAGCACGTGCGCCATCCCGCGATCGGTGTGCAATTCCACCCCGAGTCCGTGCTCACGGAGCACGGCTACGTGCTACTGGACCGGTTCCTGCACGGGGCTGCCTCCTGCCGCGACACGCTCCCCGACCGCGCCGATGGCGCACGCTCGGCCGCCCCGAAGGCGCTCGTGCGGTGATCATCGAATCCATTCTCACCACCATGGACGCGCGCGGGGCGGTGAACTTCGCTCCCATGGGCGTCGAATGGGGCGAGGACGAGATCGTCATCAAGCCGTTCCTCGAGACCACGACGTTCAGGAACCTCGAGGCGACGGGCGTCGCCGTCGTGAACCTCACCGATGACGTGATGCTGTTTGCCCGGGGCGCGATCTCCAACGTCGAGTTCCCCGCCAGGCCGGCGGCCGTAGTGCACGGGGTCGTGCTCGAGGCCGCCTGCTCCTGGCGCGAAGTTCGCGTCGCCGGGCTGGATGCGACGCCGCCGCGGGCCCGCATCGTGACGCACGTGGTGCACCGCGGCGTGCAGCGCGAATTCCTCGGCTTCAACCGGGCCCGGCATGCCGTGCTCGAGGCGGCGATCCTCGCCACCCGCACCCACCTGCTCCCACCCGAGCAAATCCGCGATGAATTCGCGCGGCTCCAGGTGATCGTCGATAAGACCGCCGGCCCCCGGGAGCGGGACGCGATGGCGCTGCTCAGCGACTACGTGCGGCGCGCGCCCCGTCCTGAACAGTCCACGGCGCGATGAGGGAGGGGCCGGCGCTGTTCGTCGAGGCGCCCGCGCGGCTCCATTTCGGCGTGCTCGACCTGCGGGGCGACTTGGGTCGCCGCTTCGGCGGGATCGGGGCCGCCGTCCCGGCACCGTCGCTGCTGGTCGAAGCCTGCCCGGCTCCGAGCCTCGCGGCCGAAGGCCCCGACGCGACGCGGGTGCTCGAATTCGCACGCCGGTTCGCCGCGCACCACGCGGTCGAGCTGCGGGTCCGGTTTCGCGTCCATCACACCATCCCGTCGCACGCGGGCCTCGGCTCGGGCACCCAGCTCGCGCTCGCCGTGGCGCGCGCCGCCGCCGAGCTGACGGGCCTGCCGACGGAGGTCGCCGCGCTCGCCCGCGCCGTGGATCGCGGCCTGCGCTCCGGAGTGGGGACCTGGACGTTCGCGCACGGTGGCTTCGTCCTCGAGGGCGGGCGTGCCGATCACGCCGACCGCGTCGCCCCGCTGCTGGCGCACCTCGCGTTCCCGGCCGCGTGGCGCTGCATCGTGGCGGTGCCCCAGGGCAAGCCCGGGCTCGCGGGCGACCAGGAGGCGGCGGCGTTCGCACGACTCCCCGCCTCGGATGCGCGCGAAGTGGAGCGCGTCGCCCATCTCGTGCTCATGCAGCTGCTGCCGTCGCTCGCCGAGGCGGACCTGATGGGGTTCGGGGCCGCACTGGGGGAGGTGCAGCGCATCACGGGTGGCTGGTTCGCGCCGGCCCAGGGAGGCGTATTCGCGCCGGGCGAAACACGAGACCTGGTGGAGCGCCTGCGGGAGTGGGGGGCTGTGGGGGTGGGGCAGAGCTCATGGGGACCGGCCGTGTACGGGATCGTGGGTGATGCAACCGTGGCACGCGCGCTGGCGGGTCGGGTGCAGGGCGCGTTGGGGCCGGGCGGGGCCGTGTATGAAGGCGCCTTCAGTCCGACGGGCGCCCGGGTATGGCGGAGCGACCCTTCCGTTTCAGGCTGAACGATCGGCCTTTCCCGGGCTGATTGACACTGGCGGGAGCCGGGGATATAACCATCCCGGCAGGCTATCCCAGTGCGGAGGGTTGGACCGATGGCTGTCGCCCGTTGGGAACGTGGCCCCCCGCTCCACGCGGAGCGTTGGGCGACCGATGGGCATGATTGGCGTAGATCGTTTTTCCGCATCCTCATCCTCAACATGAGGTCAGCTATGAACCGCATCAAACTGTGTTCCGGCGGATTCGCCGCGAGTCTGATGGTGCTCGTCGCGGCGTCTGCCGTCGCCCAGGGTGCGGGCGAGTGGACGATGGCGGGTCGGACGTACGACCTGCAGCGTTACAGCCCGCTCACCCAAATCAGTCGGGCGAATGTGAAGAACCTCAAGGCCGCGTGGTCGTTCTCGACCGGAGTGCTCAGCGGCCATGAGGGCAACCCGCTGGTGATCAACAACGTGATGTACGTGCACAGCGCGTTCCCGAACATCGTGTTCGCGCTCGATCTGACGAAGCCGGGCGCGCCGATGATCTGGCGGCACCAGCCCGCCCAGCCGCCCGAGGCCAAGGCGATCGCCTGCTGCGACCTCGTGAACCGCGGCCTGGCCTACCATGCCGGCACCAACCGGTTGTTCATCGAGCTGCTGCAGGGCGACCTGCTCGCGCTCGACGCCAAGACGGGCAAGCAGGTGTGGCGCGTGCCGAACGCCGACTACAAGACCGGCTCGACCATGACGAACGCCCCGATCGTGATCAAGGACCTCGTGATCGCGGGGATCTCGGGCGGTGAGTTCGGCGTGCGTGGGCGGGTGACGGCGTACGACGTCAACACCGGCAAGGAAGTGTGGCGCGGATACTCCACGGGCCCCGACGCCGACGTGAAGATCGTGGGTGACGCGAACCCCAACTACCCGTCGCACCGCGGCAAGGACCTCGGCGTGTCGACGTGGCAGGGGGACGAGTGGCAGCGCGGCGGCGGCACGACGTGGGGGTGGTATTCCTACGACCAGCAGCTGAACCTCTTCTACTATGGCTCGGGCAACCCCGGGACGTGGAACCCCGATCAGCGCCCGGGCGACAACAAGTGGTCGATGTCCATCTGGGCCCGCAACCCCGACAACGGGGAGGTGAAGTGGGTCTATCAGATGACGCCGCACGACGAGTGGGACTACGATGGCGTCAACGAGATGGTCCTCGCCGACCTGACGATCGCCGGCAAGCCGGTGAAGGCGCTGGTGCATTTCGACCGCAACGGCTTCGGCTATGTGGTCGATCGGACCAACGGCAAGGTGCTCATCGCGCAGCCGTATGCGCACGCCGCGCCGAACTGGGCGTCGAAGATCGATCTCACGACGGGTGTCCCGGTCCGCAATCCGCAGTTCGGGACGACCTCGAAGAAGAACACCGAGGGAATCTGCCCCGCCGCGATCGGTTTCAAGGATCAGCAGCCCTCCGCGTTCTCGCCGCAGACCAAGCTCTTCTACGTCCCGACGAACAACATCTGCATGGACTATGAGGGCGTGGACGTGAAGTACTCCGCCGGCCAGTGGTACGTGGGCGCGATCGTGCGGATGTATCCCGGGCCCGATCAGATCCGGGGCGCGTTCGTCGCGTGGGACCCGACCACGGGGACCAAGAAGTGGGAGATCAAGGAGAACCTGGCGGCCTACGGCGGCGCGCTGGCGACGGCCGGTGGTATCGTGTTCTACGGCACGATGGAAGGCTGGCTCAAGGCCGTCGATGCCGCGACCGGCACCGAGCTGTGGAAGTTCAAGACCCCCTCCGGCATCATCGGCAACCCGATGACGTACCTGGGGCCCGACGGCAAGCAGTACGTCGCCGTGCTCTCCGGAGTGGGCGGCTGGGCGGGAGCGGGCGTCGCTCTGGGGATCAGCCCGGAGGATCCGACCGCCGCGCTCGGCGCGATTGGCGCCTTCGGCGACTACACGAGCATCAGCAACGCGGGCGGCTCGATGATGGTGTTCGCCCTGCCGTGAGGTCGTGACGGCGTAGCAGTGTCGCAGGAGGCAGGTGCACCCGGCGCCGGGGCGAACGCGCTTCGGCGCCGGGTGTAGTACGTCCTACACCCGACCGTACTTCTTCAGGATTCCACGGGAGCGTTATGCATCACACGTGGTGGAAACTGGGCGGAGCGTCGCTGGTCGCTGCCGCTGCGCTCGCCGTCCTCGCCGGCGCGGCCCCGCGCGCCCCCTCCGAGTTGAAAGTGTGCGTCGACCCGTACGAGATGCCCCTCTCCAACGACAAGGAAGAGGGCTTCGAAAACAAGATCGCGCACCTGGTCGCCCAAGACTTGAACGCGGCGGTGGTCAATTTCTGGTGGCCCCAGCGCCGGGGCTATCTGCGCAACTCGATCCTCGCGGGCTTCTGTGACGTGCTGATGCAGGCGCCCGTGGGCTTCGACCCCGTGGCGACGACCAAGCCGTACTACCGCTCCACGTACTATTTCGTGTATCGCGCCGATCGGGGGCTGGCGATCCACTCGCTCGACGACACGGTCCTCAAGCACTTGAAGATCGGCGTGAACCTGATCGGCTACGACTATACCAACACCCCGCCCGCCCACGCGCTCAGCCCGCGCGGCATCGTCGGCTTGACCGGCTTCGGTAGCTTCTTCAACCCCGATCCGCGCGCCGACCACCCCCAGGACATCGTCGAGGCGGTCGCGAAGGACTCGATCGACGTGGCGATCGTGTGGGGCCCGCTCGAGGGGTATTGGGTCAAGCGCGCGGCGGTGCCGCTCACGATGGTGGCGCTGCCCGACTCGGACCCGGTCTCGGGCATGCCGTTCGCGCGCAGCATGGCCATGGGCGTGCGGCACCGCGACAAGGCACTGCAGGCCACCCTCGACTCCGTGATCGACCGCCGGCACGCCGACATCGTCGCCATCCTGAAGGAGTTCAACGTGCCGATGATCGAGATGCATCCCTAGCGACGCGCGAGCCGACGGTACGTCCACCGCTCACCGGGAGAGACCAGACGTGAGACACAAGCATGTCGTGCGGGGTGGTCTAGTCGGCTTGTGGCTCGCCGTCGCCGCGGCAGCGCGGTGGACTCCGCCCGTCTCGCCGGGCGGCGTGGCCGCGGCGGCGGCGATCAGGGACAGGGACACGGTGCGGGACAGCCTGCTCGTACCAGACTCGATCTACCAGGGGTGGAAGTGGTGGCACGTCTATTGTTATCGCTGTCACGGCGAGGACGCGATCGGTGGGATCAACCCGGCCGCGCCCGACCTGCGCTGGGCCCTGAGCGCCACCGGGGCCAACTTTCCGCGCGACAGCTTCGTCAACACGGCGTTGAACGGGCGCGTGGCCAAGGGGATGCCCTCCTGGAAGGTGCTGCTCGACACCTCGGCCATTGCCGAGCTGTACCTGTACGTGAAGGCGCGCACCGACGGCTGGCTCAAACCGGGCCGTCCGCACCGCGTCTCGGACCTGCCGACCAAGAGTAAGTGATCGCGGGCGCGCGCCGGATCTCGCGGGCCGTCGTCGCGGTGCTGGCGACGGGCGTCGGCGCGGCTCGGCTCGACGCGCAGCAGCGACTCACGCGCGAGCAGGTGCTCACCGCCCTCGCCGGCGCCAGCGCGCAGACCCCCGCCGACTTCACCGGCCAGGATCTCTCGGGGCTCGACCTCGCGCGCGTTGACTTCAAGCGCGCCAACCTCACGCGCTGCCGGCTCGTGGGGACGAACTTCACCGGGGCACAGCTCTTCGCCGCGACCTTGACCGACGCGGTGGCGAGCGAGGCCGATTTCACGGGCGCGACGCTCGACATGGTCGTGATGTACCGCGCCGACCTGCGCCGGGCCGTGCTGCGCGACGCGAGCCTGTTCGCCGTCATCATGCCCGACGCCAACCTGTCCGACGCAGACCTCTCGCGCGCCAAGATCGTCTCCCCCATGGCGCGCGCCAAGCTCGTACGGGCCAAGCTCGTCCACGCGACCCTCGGCGTGGAGCCGGGAACGCAATCGATGGGCGTGCTGCGGACGGACGCTACGTCGGCGGATTTCACGGACGCCGACTTCACCGGGGCGAACCTGCGCAAGGTGATGTTCGCCTGGGCCGACCTCACCGGCGCCGACCTGACCGACGCGGACGTCACCGGGGCGGACTTCACGGGAGCGATCCTGAGACGGATCCGCGGGCGCGACCGCCTGCACGGGCTGGACCAGGCGCTGCACGTCGACCAGGCCATTTTCAACGACTGAATCGGATAGACCCTCATGAAGCCCGCGATATCACCGAGCCGCACCCTGACCCTGCCCCTCCTGCTCGCAATCGGCTTGACCCTGGCGGCGCGCTCCGCCGGCCCGGCGCTGTACGTCAGCAACGAGGTCGCCAACACCCTCTCGGTCATCTCGCCGCAGACCAACAGCGTGGTCGCGACGATCGCCGTGGGGAAGCGGCCCCGGGGCTTGGCCGCGAGCCCCGACCGGCGCACCGTCTACGTCGCGCTCGGGCAGGACGACGCACTCGGCGTGATCGACGTCGCGAGCGGCAAGATGACGCGCACGATCCCCGCGGGCCGCGACCCCGAGCTCGTGGTGCTCAGTCCCGACGGCACGGTTGCATACGTGTCGAACGAAGAGATCGCGCACGCTTCCGCGATCGACCTCGCCACTGGGAAGATCCTGTTCTCGACCCCGGTGGGCGTCGAGCCCGAGGGCGTCGGGTTGAGTCGCGATGGGAAGAAGCTGTATGTCACCGCGGAGACGAACAACACAGTTTCGGTGGTGGATACCAAGACCGGACAGGTGCTGCACACGCTTCATGTTGGTGAGAACCCCCGGACCGTGGCCTTCACGCCGGACGGGAGTCGCGCGTGGGTTTCCGCCGAGGCGGGCGGGAACGTCACGCTCATCGACGTGGCCACGGATAGCGTGCTCGGCCAATTCCCGATCAGAGACGGTAAGACCAAGCCGGTCCGGATCGCCTTTTCGCCCGACGGACGGCTGGCCTATCTCACGGAAGGCGCCGTCGCGAGCGTCAGCGTCGTGGACGTGGCACGGCAGGCGGTGATCGACTCTATTCGGGTCGGCCGGCGACCATGGGGCATCGCACTCTCCCCGGATGGCAAACGGCTGTACACGGCGGACGGGCGGTCCAACACGGTGTCGGTGATCGACACCGAGGTGCGGAAGGTGATCATGGCGATCCCGGTGGGGGAGCGGCCGAACGATCTGCTGTACCTGCCCTAGCCCAGGGGGAGCCGGGCCAGCCACGAGCCCGGGTGATGGGTCCGCACCCAGCCGTCCACTCCCCACGTCCGACCCGCCCGCACCGCGAGCAGCACGACCAGGGTCGCGATCAGCATGTAGTGGAACCCCTGTTGCGACGAGCCCTGCCACTGCACCGCCAGCCCGTAGTTCACCACCAACAACAGGCCGATCGCGGACGCGAGGGTCGTGAGGCAGCCGAACAGCAGCCCGAGGCCCACCGCGGCCTCCCCGAACGCCGTGAGCTGGGCGAACAGCGTTCCGTGCGATACCACCGTCGCCTGCAGGAACTCCCGGAAGAATCCCACCGGATTTCCTTCGGCGTACTTCGTGACCAGCAGCGGCATCACATGGATCCAACGGTCCGAGGCCGTGGGCAGCGGCAGGAACCCCCAGGCCAGCGTGATGCTGAGCTTGGTAAAGATCGCCTTGGCGAACCAGATACCGACCGCAATGCGAAGAAAAGCGAGCCAACGCTCCGGCGAGCGCATCGGGGCGGGCGGGACGACCGGATTCTCCATGGCGCGGTAACCTCACATACGGCCGGCCGGCGGCATGCGTTGGCGGACACAAAGGCGGCGGTCCTCGCGCAAGCGACCGCCGCCCGCTGTGACAATCTACCCTACCCCCTCAGGGGATGACACCCACCGCGCGTGCGACGTTGACCCGGCCGTGCCCGTAGAACAGGCTCTGGCCGTTCGTATCGATGTGGTCGGCCGTCTGCTCGATGCGCGCCTTGATGCGCGCGGGATTCCGGCCGAGGGTCGAGACCAGCAGCGCAGCAGTGCCGGTGACGTGCGGCGCGGCCATGCTCGTCCCTTCCGCGCCTATAATGAATCGTGGCGATGTGGCGCACACGCTCAATCCCAATCGCGCCGCGAGCGGCGGATAAATGGTCTGGCTGCAGCCGGCCCAGACAAAAGCCCCGCGGAAAGCGGGAGGCGGGAGCGGCGGGCCAGCCGACTCGTTCCCTCCTGGTGCCGCCACGTCGATGGCCGACCCGAAATTGCTGTAGAAGGCGGGTGCATCGATGTTCGTCCAAGGGCCGGTGGCGGAGGTCAACCCGGTGGCGTCGGCCGTCGGTCCCGTGGCCGAGACGCAAATCACCGCCGGCGTATCGCAGAAGGTCTCGTAGACGTTGCCGCTCCGATTCAAGTTTGCCGCCTCGTTGCCGGCCGAAACGACGATCGTCACGCCCTTGCCCCTCGCAAAGTTGAAGACCTTTTGGAGCAGTCCCACAAAGCGGCCATTCCCCGCCTTGGGAAACCCGCCGCCCAGGCTCATGTTCACCACGTCGGCGCCGTTTTGCGCGGCATAGATCACGCCGATCAGAATAGAACTGAAGGGACACACGTCGATATAGCCGCACACCTTCACAGCCACGAGCGTCGTGCCCGACGTGATCCCCGCGGCGCGCACCGCGTTGCTGCTCACGGTGGCCGCCGTATGCGTGCCATGGAAGAACAAGTCGGTGAACGGCTGCCGGCCCGCGAAGTACTTGGCCACCGTGTCGGCCTCGGTGAACGGCACGATCACGGTGTCCTTGTTGACCACGGCCTGAGCGAGGAACGTGCCGAGCAGGTCGATGGAGCGAGTCAGGTCCACCCGCCCGAGCAGGTCGGCGTGGAGATAATCGATACCTGAGTCGAGCATGAAGATCGAAACGTTGGAGGAGCCGAGTATGCCGTGGGCCCAGGCCGCGTCGGCCTGCACGGCGCGCATGTTCCACTGAAGGGCGAAAAACCGCGCGCCAGTGGGGTCGGCGTTGCTCGCCACGCCGCCGGCGTCGGCAGCGTCGAGCGTCGTGTGCGGCACCTCGAGCGTGATCACGGCATCGGGGTCGACCGACTGGATCCCCCTGCCGGAGGCCAGGGTCGCGGGGGTAGAGCCCGTGAGACCGCTCACCACGGCAAGTCCGCTGCCCGGGGACACCCACAGCACCGTGCCACCCAGGGCATGCACCCGCTTCGCGAAGCCCACCGGAACCGCGCCCGCAAACGACACGATGTGGCGGCCGGTGCCGGCGGCGCTGCCGGTCGCCGGCGTCGCGCTGCTCATGGTCATCGCCGAGAGGGCGGGCGCGCGGCGCGCCACCTGCTCGGAGGGAACCCGCGCGTCGTCGAGACACGCGGCTGCCGCCACCAGCCCAAGGACGGCACATCGGGAGACTGACGTCACGAGCGACACGGGGCGCCTCGCCGGAGAGGGGACGGGAAACATGATCCTGATCGGGATGGTCAGCAAGCCGAAACGTCAGGACGGCGTCGAGGCTCGCTCACTTGCCCACGCAGAAGGTCGCGAACACCCGATCGAGCACGTCGTCGGGGGTTACCACGCCGATCAGGTCGTCGAGCGCGCCCAGCGCGGCGCGCAGGTGGGTCGCGGCAGCCGCGGCGTCCACACCGACCTTCCGCGCGGTCTGAAACGCCTCGACCTCCGCGAGCGCCCGGTCCAACGCCTCGCGGTGGCGCGCCCGGGTGACCACCGGCTCCACGTCGCCGAGCGCGAGCAGGCGGCCAAACGCGACCTCGGCGAGCTTGCGACGCAGCTCGGCGAGACCCTCCCCCGTCACCACGGAAACCCCAAGTCGGTCAGACGGTCCGGCAGGCGGGCGGTCTGCGAGATCGATCTTCGTCGTCACCTCGACGACTGGTGCGGTGCACGACGCCAGAAATTCCTGGGACGCCGCATCCCTCGTCTCGCTTCCCGCATCCCGACAGAAGAGCACCAGATCCGCCGCCGCGAGGTACTTGCGGCTCACCTCGATGCCCAACCGCTCGACCCGATCGTCGCTCTCCCGCAACCCGGCCGTATCCACCAGCCGGAACGGAAAACCTTCGAGCACCGCGTACGCCTCGATCGCATCCCGGGTCGTGCCCGGGACCTCCGTCACGATGGCGCGCTCCCGACCGAGCAGCGTGTTGAACAGGGACGACTTGCCGGCGTTGGGACGCCCGGCGATGACGAGCAGCGCACCTTCGCGCAGCCGTTCCCCCTCGGGGGCCGTGGCGATGAGGTGCGCGATCCGCTGGCGCGCCGCGCCCCAGGCGCGCTCGACGCGCTCGGGCGCCACGGGACCCTCGTCCTCCTCGGGGAAATCGATCTCGTAGGCGATCAGGGCCTCGAGCTCGATCAGCTCGGCCCGCAGCTGCTCGAGGCGCCGGGACAACCCGCGGTCGAGCTGCTGCAGCGCGCGCCGCGCCTGCGCGGGCGAGCCGGCGTCGATCAGGTCGGCGGTCGCCTCCGCCTGCAGGAGGTCGAGCTTGCCGTTGAGCACCGCGCGGCGGCTGAACTCCCCCGGCGCTGCGGGCCGCGCCCCACCGGCGAGCAGCGCCGCCAGGGCGGCGGCCGGTACCAGCAGGCCGCCGTGTGTGGACAGCTCGACCAGATCGTCGCCGGTGTAGGAGCGCGGCGCGGGAAAGCAGGCGACCAGCGCGTCGTCCACAACCTCTCCCGTGGCCGGATGCACCACGCGCACGCGGCGGACGACGCGGGGCGGGTCGGGGCGGAAGCGCTCGAGCGCCCGCGCCGCGACGTCGAACGCACCCTTCCCCGAGAGCCGGATGAGCGCGAGCGCCGAGCGGCCGGGCGGCGTCGCGAGCGCCACGATCGGGTCCGACAGCACCCTTCCCCCTTCCCTCGTCCCTTCCTGGAAGTTAGCGCCTGCGGAGCGGCACCGAGCGGGGCCGGAGGGGTGCGTCCAACCGGGCGCTTGGTGACCGACACGTTACGCGATCACCGGGCGTCCGGGTGACTGGCACGGGTCATGCTCCGACATCCACAGTGTACGACCCACTCAGCCTCGAGGAGGCCTTATGATGTGCCGTTGGTTGCTCGGCATCGTTCTGCTGCTGGCGGGCGCGATCGGTGCTTGTAGCGAGCCGCCTGTTGCCCCGGCGGCACGCCTCAGCGCCCAAGCGCTCCACGCCGGCGCGTCTTTTGTCCCGCTCGCGTCTTCGACGCAATGCACTGCCGGCGGCGACGCAGCCGCTCCGCTCACCCTGCCCGCGGGCTACAGCGAGACGGTCATCGCGAGCGAGCCGGATTACCTCGACGTGCCCGACATGCAGACGCTCAACGAGACGGGACCGTTCGCCGGCCGGTTCCTGTACCGCACGCACGAGCTGGGCTCGAACGCCGGCGTGTCCGTGACGGACCTCTGGACCGGTGAGACGCAGGTGCTGGTGCGGCGGGCCGACTGGGAGGCGTTCGACGGCATCGTGTGGACACCGTGGGGCACGATCCTGTTCGCCGAGGAGCGAGGGGTGGCGAGCCTCCCGGACCCCGACGTCCCGGCCGCCACGGCGGGACTCGTGTACGAGCTCGACCCCGCGACGCGTCAGGTGGCCGTCCGGCCGGCCATCGGATCGCGCGCCCACGAGGGCCTGCGCTTCGACCCCCAGGGGAACCTCTATGGGATCTCCGAGCGAACCACGGGCGCGATCTTCAAGTTCGTCCCCGATCGTCGTGGGGACCTCTCCGCCGGCCAGCTGTATGCGCTGCAGGTGATCAACGATCCCGGCGACGGCACCGGCGAGGCGGTTTGGGTGGCGCTCGACCGCGACGCCGTGCGGATCAATTCCGACGCTGCAGCCGACCGTGTCGGGGCGACCGGTTACTTCCGCCCCGAGGACATCGAGCTCGCGACCAGCACCGGCAACAGTCCCGGTGGCGCGCACACGCTGTACGTCGCCGTCACGGGCAACGGCACCGTCGTGCGCGGCCGCGTGCTCGCCGTCGAGCTGCGCAACGATGGAACGGCCTTCGTCTCGAACTACGTGAAGGTGGGTGAGAACGCTCCGGAGGCCTTTTTGATGCCGGACAATCTGGCCCTCGACCAGACCGGCCGGCTCTTCATCGCGGAGGACCCGGGCTCGGCCGAGACGACGGGCCAGGGCGATGACATCTGGGTCGCGACGCCACCGACCGGGCCCGATCGGGGCCATGCGGCACAGGTCGTGCGATTCGCGTCGCTCACGGACTGCGTGGCCGAGCCGACGGGCCTGTATTTCGACCAGAGCAACGGGACGCTGTTCGTGGACATCCAGCATCGCGGCGGCGACGGCCTGGACAAGACGCTCGCCGTCCGACAGGAGTAGGGAGGCGTGCGCCGATCGAGCCCGGGCGACAGCTCCCGCGCCCGGGCTACGTCTTCTTGCCCTGCTCCCGCAGGCGGCGCTGCGCGATCATGTACTGCTGCGGGATGCTGAAGATGTTGCTGACGGCGTAATAGAGGTTCAGCCCCGACGCGAAGCGGAGGAACAAGAGCGTCATGAACGCCGGCATGAAGTACAGCATGGTCTTCGCCTGAGGATTCGGCGGCACGCCGATCTGGCCGACCTTGGACAGCACGAACATCGACAGCCCCATGACGATGGGGATGATGTAGTACGGGTCGGCGCGCGCCAAGTCGGGCAGCCACAGGAACGGGACGCCCCGGAACTCGATGGTGTTCGCGAACACAAAGAACAGCGCAAACAACACCGGCATCGGCAGGAGCATCGGCAGGCAGCCGCCGAACGGGTTGACGTTGTGCTCCTTGTAGAGCTTCATCATCTCGCGCTGCAGCCGCTCGGGCTCGTTCTTGTAGCGATCCTGCACCTGCTTCAGAAGCGGCGCGACCGCCTGCATCCGGATACTCGATTCCATCGCCTTCTGGTTCAGGGGCCACAGCAGGGCGCGCACCAGCACGCCGAAGATGATGAGGACCCAGCCGTAGGCGAGCTTGAGCCGGTCGTGCATCCAGATCAGGATGTTCACCACCAGCGCCGATACCGGTTGAATGATCGGTCGCAGGAACCCGCCGTACGGATTGGCATCGTCCAGGTCGTGACCGAGCTGCGCCAGGCGGCGATATTCGAGCGGGCCGACGTACACCTGGTAGCGGAAATCTCCCGCCGGGGGCACGGGCAAGGTGAGCGTAACGGGCGCCCGCGTCGCCACGGCCGAGCGACCGAACAGCGACGAGGCCGTGACCGTGCGCGGCCCGCCTGCCACGAGGGCGGCGCCGAAGCGCGGCTGGTTCTCCTCGAAGGCGAGCCCGGCCAGGAAGAAGTACTTGGACTTGACGCCGGCCCACTCGAACGGCCCGTCGAGAATTCTGCGCTCGCCGGGCTTGAGCGACTGGAAGTCCATGCTCTGCGTCTTCGCCGCCTTGGTGACGACCGCGTAGTGGCGGAAGTCGTCCATCGAGTCGGCCTCGACCGAACGCAGCCCGTCGCCCATTCCCACCAGCAGGGTGGCCCCGCCCGAGCCGAAGCCCGCGAAGCGGCCCCGCACGGCGAACCGATAATCCGCGGCATAAAAGCGGTACTCGAGCTCGATCCTCGCTTCCCCCCGCTCGGCCGTGAAGCTCAGCAGGGCGCTGTCGCGCCCGTCCCCGACACGTACCCGGGTGGCGCCCGGCGAGAAGGTCCAGTCGGCGAGGGCCGCGGTGTCGCCGCCGGCGGTGAGTGCATAGCGCAGCCACGGGTGGCCCTCCGGTACGAGCTGCACGGGACCCCCCGAGTCCCCAGGCGCGAACGAGTGGTAGTCCAGCAGCTCCGCGCTCACGAGCGCCGCGCCCCGCGTGCTGAAGCCCAGGCGGTAGGTCGGGGACGTGACCCACACCGTTTCGGCAGAGACGGCGGTCGGGCGGACCGGCGGGAGGGCGGACAGTGACTCCGCGGCCGGCACGCCGGCGGGCCTCTTGGTCGTCGTATCACCGCCCCCCTGTCCGCCAGACCGCCCGACCGCCGGTTTCTTCGGCGGAAACAGGATGCTCGGCAATACCGCCACGATGAGCATCAGGAAGATGGCCAGAATGATGCGTTTTTCCATTATGGCACCGGATCGTAGCCGCCGGGATGCAGCGGGTGGCAGCGCAGGATGCGCCGCACGCCGAGCCACGCGCCCCGCGCCACGCCATAGCGCTCCACCGCTTCGTACGTGTAGCGCGAGCACGAGGGTTCGAAGCGGCACTGCGTGAACACCAGGTGCGACAACGTCAGCTGGTAGAGGCGAATCAACGCCAGCGCCGCGCGTCGCGGCCAGCGACCGACGCTCATGTGACCCGACTCACCAGATCCATCACGTCGGCGCGCAGCACCGCAAAGGACGCCGCGTAGGCGGCGCGCTTGGCGCGCACGACGAGATCGACGGCGGGCAGTGCCGCGAGAGCGTCGCGTCGCAGGATTTCTTTCACGCGACGCCGCAGGCGGTTGCGGGCCACGGCGGTGAACTGGAACCGGGGAACGACGACGGCGACGCGGGGGTGGCCCATCGGATTGGGACGCCAGGCCAGGTCGAGATGGGAGGTGCGCAAGCGGCGACCCTCTTCCCAGCAGGCAGTGAGCTCCGAACCGCGCGCCAGACGCACGCGACGCGGATACCGCTCTCCCGTTAGCGACTCCGGTGCTTGGAGGGCAGGCGGACGGTGAGGCGCTTGCGCCCCTTCTTCCGCCGGCGGGACAGGACCGCGCGACCCCACACATCCTTCATCCGCGCGCGGAATCCATGCTTGTTGATGCGCCGCCGATTGCGCGGGCGATACGTCGGACCCATACATTCCTCTCGGGAGGCGGGGAAACGTACACTGTCGCGAGCGCGGTGGTCAAGGTTGACTTTTCCACATGCGAGCCGTAGTTTCGGGCCGCCCTTGCTGGACGTCCCACCTTTCGTCAATCGCGGATGGAGCAGTCTACTAAAGAAGCTTGGAAGCGCCTCCTCGACGAAGCACGGCGGGAACTCCCCGACGCCACCGTGCGAACGTGGCTCGAGCCGGCGGAGCCGATCGCGCTGGACGACGGTCGGTTGATCGTCGGGGCCCCCGATCAATTCGCGGTGGAGTGGAACGAGTCGAAGCACGCTGGCGTGCTGGCGCGCGCCGCGGAGCGCGTATTCGGCCGCCCGACGGCCGTGGTGTTCCGGGTGCAAGAGGATCGTCAGCAGCGCCCCCAAATGGATTTTTTCGTGGCGCCACGCGAGGCGGTCGCGCTCGATAAGACCGGCGGCGTCACGACACCGCTCAACGAGCGCTACACGTTCCAGACCTTCGTCATCGGCAAATCGAACGAGTTGGCCGCGGCGGCGGCGCACGCGGTCGCGGAAGCGCCCGGCAAGACCTACAACCCGCTCTTCATCTACGGCGCCACCGGCCTCGGCAAGACGCACCTGATGCAGGCCGTCGCCCACGCCGTGCTGACGAAGTACCCGGGCACGCGGGTCCACTACTTCGGGGCCGAGCAGTTCATCAACGAGGTCATCGAGTCGATTCACGCGCGCACGATGTCCGAGTTCCGGCGTCGCTACCGCAACGATGTGGACCTCTTCCTCGTCGACGACGTGCATTTCCTCGAGGGCAAGGAAATGACGCAGGAGGAGTTCTTCCACACCTTCAACGCGCTGTTCGAGGGGCACAAGCAGATCGTGCTCACCTCGGACCGCCCGCCCAAGGAGATTCCGGGCCTCGAGGACCGGCTGATCTCGCGCTTCGAGTGGGGGCTGGTGGCCGACATCGGGCACCCCGATCTCGAGCACCGGATCGCCATCCTGCGCAAGAAGGCGGAGCAGGATCACCTCGAGCTCACGATTCCCGACGACGTGCTGCGATTCATTGCGGAGCACATCCGCTCGAGTGTGCGCGAGCTCGAGGGCTGCATCATCAAGCTGCTGCTGTTCGCATCGCTCAAGAATCGCGAGGTCACGATCGAGCTCGCGCGCGAGGCGCTCTCCGACAAGATCCGCCAGGGCGAGGAGGCCGGGGGCTACGCCAGCCAGGCGACACCGAGCATCGATCGCGTGCAGGAGGTCGTGGCGCGCCGCTGGGGCGTCACGCCGGAGGGCCTGCGGTCCAAGGCGCGGACCAAGACGCTCACCATCCCGCGCCAGGTGGCGATGTACCTCGCGCGCGACATGCTGGGCATGCAGCTCGTCGAGATCGGGCAGGCGTTCGGAGGGCGCGATCACTCGACGGTGATTCACTCGGTGGACAAGGTGGAGCGGCAGATGGTGCGGGACCGGACGTTCAAGGAGCGCGTCGAAATGGCGCGTCAAGAGTTGTCCGCACTGTAGCCAACATGTGAGCGGGGATATGTGGGCCGGTGTGGATGCGCCGCGGCACCGTGGGAAAGTGGGCCGGATTGCCAACACTCCCAACAGCGCGCCCACAGGGCGGTGAACGGGCAGCACGGTGCGCCACATGGACGTTAGCCCGCGTCACCAACATTTCCCCGCTCTCTACTGCTACTACTAGTAGTTGTATAAGGTATAGGTAGTAGATTCTTACGTTCACAATTCCCACACCGGGCGAGGCGGCGCAGCGGATGAAGTTCACGATTACTCGAGAGCAGCTGCAGCAAGGGCTGAGCGCAGTCGCGGCGGCGATCCCCGCGAAGACCACGTTGCCCGTCCTCGCCAACGTCCTGGTGGAGGTCACCAAGCAAGGCCTGCGTCTGTCGGGCACCGATCTCGACATCGCGGTCACCACCACGGTGCCCGCGGAGGTGGACGCGGAGGGTGCGGTGACGCTCCCCGCCAAGAAGCTGGTGGACATCGCGCGCGAGCTACCCTCGGGTCCGGTGCGCATCACCGCGGCGGGCGAGTCGCGCGTCGGCATCGAATGCGGTCGGTCCAAGTTCAAGCTGCTGGGGCTGCCACGCGAGGAGTTCCCGTCGTTCCCCGCCGTCAAGTTCGACGGCGCGTGGAAGGCGGCGGCGGGCGTGGTGCACAAGCTCGTGGGGCATGTCGCCTTTGCCGCGTCGACGGAGGAGAGCCGCCCGATACTGAACGGCGTGCTGTGGGAGCTCCGGCCCGACCACATGCGCATGGTGGCGACCAACGGGCACCGCCTCGCCAAGATGGACGTACCGGCAAAGGGCGGATCGACGGCGGATTTGATCGTGCCGCCCAAGGCGCTGGAGCAAATCCGCCGCCTGTTCGCGGCCGACGAGGCGCTCGAGATCGCCCGCAGCGACAACCACATCGGGTTCCGCGCGGGCGGCACCCTGGTGTTCTCGCGGCTGATCGAAGGGCCGTATCCCAACTACGAGCAGGTGATCCCGCGCGAGAACGACAAGGTCGCCACCGTGGACAAGGCGGCCATGGCGGCCGCGCTGCGCCGCATGAGCGTCGTGGCGAGCGACCAGACGCACCGCATCCGGCTCGCGTTCGCCGGCGGCGCCGTCAAGTTCTCGGTCCAGACGCCCGACCTGGGCGAGGCGCAGGACGAGCTCGCTGTCACGTACGAGGGCGAGCCGCTCGAGATCGGGTTCAACGCGACGTACCTGCTCGAGATCCTCAAGTACATGCCGACCGACGAAGTGCGGATCACCTTCAAGGCTCCCGAGCGCGCGGCCACGGTCGAGCCGGTGGGCTGGGACGATCCGGCGAGCTACATGGCGCTCGTGATGCCGCTACGGCTCGTTGACTAGACGGGTAGACGGATAGACGGGGAGGCAGACGGGTAGACGGCGAGACGGTCAGCGGTTTTGCGGTTTTTAGGATCGAGGTCTTAGGAAGGCTTACATAACAACTCTCGCCTCACACCCGCTATCGTCTCGCCGTCTACCCGTCTGCCTACGTGCTGTCCGTCTGACTCCTCGTCGTGTCGCTCCCTGTGTCGATGAGCGTCGGCGGTTGCACGGTGAGCGAATCGATGGGCGGTAAGACCACCGGCGGCACGACCAGCGCCGTGTCCTCCTCTTCCGCCGGAATGTACACCTCCACCCCGTGGTACCTCGCGAGGATCAGGTTGCGCCGCTCGAGCGTGCGCTCCGGACGAAACGTCGGGTTCGAGGTGCGGGGGTGCGGCAGCGTCGCCACCAGCTCGGCCGCCTGCTCTTCGGAGAGTCGCGACGCCGGTACGCCAAAGTAGGCGCGGCTCGCCGCATCCGCTCCCCAGATCCCCGGACCCCACTCCGCGACGTCCAGATACAGCTCGAGGATCCGATCCTTCGGCAGCGCCAGCTCGAGCCGCAGGGCGGTCACGGCCTCCTTCAGCTTGCGGAGCGGATTGCGCGACGACGAGAGATACAAGTTCTTCGCGAGCTGTTGGGTGATCGTGCTCGCGCCCCGCAGCCTGTCGCGCTGTCGCCACGCCGCGATCAGCGCGCGCGGGAAGCCGCGACCGCCTTCCGGATCCGCCCCGAGCGCGTCGGCGATCTCGCTGGGATCGATGCCGTGATGGGTCCGAAAGCGCGAGTCCTCGCCGATGATGACCATGCGCTGGAGCACCGGCGAGATGTCTTTCAGAGGCGTGAGATGCCACACCGGCGCGGGGCCCCGCTCCCGCATCATCGCCGAGGCCCGGGGCCAGTGATCGCGCCACCACAGCGGTGGGGGCCACACGCCGAGCAGCCACGCCAGAGCGACGCCCGCGGTCCCTAGCGCCCAGCGACGTGCGTTCCTAGGTTTCGCGTCCGCCATGTCGCTCGATCTCGCCACGCTGCGTCGCCGCCTCCAAAAAGCACTCGGCAAGGAATTTACCGTCGGGGATCTGCTGGGCGAAGGCGGCTTCGCCGCCGTGTTCCGCGTGCGCGACCATGCGCAGAACCGCGACGTCGCCGTGAAGGTGCTCGACCTGGGCCTGACCCCGTCGCCCGGGCTGGCGGAGCGCTTCGTGCGCGAGGCGCGCACCAGCGGGCAGCTCGAGCACCCGCACATCGTGCCGATCTACAAGGTCGGCGGCTACAAGAACGAAGTCCTCTACATCGTCATGCGCTGCGTCGACGGCCCGTCGGTGCGGCAGCTGCTCGAGCGGGATCGGCGCCTCTCCGTGGTCGACGCGGCCCGGATCGCGCGCCAGGTCGCGGACGCGCTCGGCTACGCACACGGCCAGGGCATCGTACACCGCGACGTCAAGCCCGACAATGTCCTGCTCGACGGCTCCGGCCACGTGCTCGTCACCGACTTTGGAATCGCCAAGGCCGCACAGGAGGCTTCGGTCAGCCAGCTCACGACCGAGGGCATGGTCGTCGGTACGCCGCACTACATGAGCCCCGAGCAGGCGACGGGCGAGCGGGTGGACGGCCGCTCCGACATCTACGCCCTCGGCGTCGTGCTGTACCAGATGCTCGCCGGCACGCCGCCGTTCGAGGGCGAGTCGGCCCAGTCGGTGCTCATGAAGCAGGCCACCGTCGACCCGGTGCCAATCCGCCAGCTGCGCGGCGACGTGCCGGCGGCCCTCGCCACCGTGATCGAGCGGATGCTCGCGAAGGATCCCGCTGACCGCTACCAGACTGCCGAGGAGGTGAGCCGGGCGCTGGTGGATGCGCTGCCCGGCGCCGCGCGTGACGGGCTGCACCCGGGACGCGGGCTAGCGGCCGCAATGCTCCGCGTGCTGCTAAGTCTGGGCGCGCTGGCCGTCCTCGGGCTCATCGGGTTCACCGTCCTCTCGCGGGGGCCCCGCGTCTCCGTGAGCGCCCCGGTCCCCGACAGCGTGCTACAGATCCTGCGGCGCCAGCGGGCGCTGCCGTCGGGCGACGTGGCCCTGTACGTGTTCGTGCCGCGCGGCGCGGAGGATACGACGCTGTTGCTGGTGGCGCGCCGGGTCGTGAGCGTCGTTACTCCGCACGGGGCGCGGGTGTATCCCCGGGACAGCGTGCGCGCGCGCTACCGCCTCAACCTGAGCGGCGGGCTCGTGCTGCGGATGATCCTCAGCGTACGGCGGGCGCGCGACGATACGGTGTTTCACCGCCTGTCGGTCCGGGACGTGTACGAGATGACGCCGCGCCTGCGGCAGCTCCGCGTCAGTCCCTGACGCCCCGGGAGCGGGTGAAGCGGCGCGTGGAGACGCCGTACAAGTCCACGGCGTCGATGCGGCCGGCATCGCCGGGCGCCGTCGCCACGAGGCCCGCGAGGTCCTGGGAGCCGAGCGAGACACCCAACGCCAGACCGGCGCGTGCCAGGGTGCGGTCGGTGTCGAGCCGGGCGAGCACTCCGACCGGGACGTGGGTCCCCGCTCCCAGCGTGGCTCGCAGGCCGAACGCGTAGCCCAGCACGCCCCCCGACGTGAAGCGACCATCGGCCGAGAGCGCGGCGCGCGCATCCCACAGCCGTAGCGTCGCGCTCGGCACGTAGGTGATGGGGAGCGCGGTGCCCCGCACGCTCGGGCGCCCCACGTTCTCGATCACCCCGCCCAGGGTGAGCGAGGCCCGCGGGTCGTACACTACCCCGAGATCCCAGCCGCTGGCGGACGCACCATCGCCGCGGTACAGTGCGGCGGCCACGCCGGCCGCGAGCCGCGCGCGTCCCGCGGCGTAGCCGATGCGATACGTATGGCCTCGCATCCCTGTGTCGAACACGTCGCGCTGATACCCGAACGACAACCCGCGCGAGCTGAGGCCGAGCGTGAGCTGGCGCAGCCGGCCGGCCCCGCCGGGGTCCCCCACCGTGAGGTCGAGATGGAGCGATGCTGCCTCGAACCGCCCGGACCCCGCGGGGTTTACCCACACCGCGCGCGCATCGGTCACGTCACTCGGGTGCAGGTAGAGCGTGGTCCGGTTCGGCACCACCTGGGCGCCCGCCACGGCAGGAACAACGAGCCACAGGAGCGACAGCCCGCCCGTCCGCCGAGGGCTGCGCACTACGGCAGGGCCGAGACCGCGGTGTGGGCGACTTGGACCACCGGCACGGAGACTCCCTGCACCGGCAGACGGACGGTGAGGGCGGTCGAATCCCGCACCTCGCCGGCCAGGTAGCGGCCGTCGGCGGTGAGAAAGGCGGTCCCGGTCGCAGTCCCCTCGCCCGACAGCTCGTAGGGCTGACCCGCGTTCTTCCCGCTTCCGGTGACGTGGTAGGTCTGACTGGTCTCCACCCGCAGGCCGGACACGCCGGCGCGGTCTTCCCACGTCGACGCGCTCGCGTGCATGTTCGTGCGCCGAGAGCTGGTGGCGTCGCCGGCCTTTTGCGTGGTCTCCACCGTGTCGGTCCAGGTGGCGCCGGGCTTGACCCCGTCCGCCGGGAGGCGTGGGAGGAAATCCCGGAAGTTGCCGAGCAGCTGGGCCACGGACTGGGCGAGCGCGCTGTCGGACGGCACGGCGTTCACGAACTCGCCGCGCCGCGCCACGCGACCGGCAAACACGAGCTTGCGCACCTTGACGATGTTGTCGGCGACCGGCGCCGGCGTACCGGAGTCGGCCACGATCGAATCGACGCTGAAGGTCGTCGGGTAGCCGACGCTGTCCGCGGGGCCGGTGATCGCCATCGTGACGAAGATACGGGCGCCGAGGGTCTGCGCCTGCACCTGCTCGCCCAGGGTCTGCTGGATGTGGAGCTGCCGGTGCACGAGATAGCGCTGCGCGCCGGGCCCGTAGCGCACGCTCGCGGACGCGGAGGCAGGCGGGGGCGATGGCGGCGTAGGTTGGATCGGAGCCGCGGCCGAGGTCGCGGGAGCCGGTGCCGCCGCCGTTCCGGCCCTGCCCGAGGCGCAGGCGCCGGCAAGCACGCTCGCCACGAGCAATCGCCCAAGGGTCATGGGGAGGCGCGCTCGCCCTTCGTACGGCCAAACACGGCTACCATCTCGCTGCCTTCACTCGCGACGCGCAGCAGCTTCCAGCCACGCTTGCGCATGTCGGCGCGCCATCCGATGAGCTTCTCCCACTCCTGGGCGGTGGTGCGGAACACCCGCAGGTCCGCGACCTGCTCCCACTGCGCCGGGTAGGGCTTCGAAGGCGAAGTCATAGGGAGGAGGGCGGTAGGGCCATAAGCCGAGTTCTGTTTGCCCGCCGTAGCGGGGCAGATGGTCATCTCTCTGGGGCGGCTGTCGCCAGCCACCTCACGCGGCCTACCCGCAGCTCAGGCGACCCGGGCCGGGTCTCGCTGCTTACTTGGCCTTGCTCCGACTGGGGGTTACCGTGCCACGCCTGTTGCCAGGCGCGCGGTGGGCTCTTACCCCACCGTTTCACCCTTACCCTTGGATTAAAAAGGGCGGTCTGTTCTCTGTGGCCCTTTCCGTCGCCTCGCGGCGCCCAGGAGTTACCTGGCAGTCTGCCCTGTGGAGCTCGGACTTTCCTCGGCACGCCACTTCAACCGACGTGCCGCGACCATCACGCCCTACCGCCACCCAGCATCAAAGCTACGGGCTCCGGAAGGGTCGGGGCAAGGCTAGCGCGCCAGCCGCCGCAGCAGGCGGCCCAAGCTATCGAGCGACACGCGCTTCCCCAGCCCCGGTGCTTCGTCGGGGGCGAGCCAAAAGCCGTCGTTCTCCTCGAACACCAGGCCCTTCAGGCTGGTCCAGTCGCGGGCGGCCAGCGAGGCCGGCGGCAGGGCCACGGCGTGCGCGAGGTTGAGGCCAGCGCCGCGGTACAGCGCCAGCAGCTGGCGCGTGCGCAGCTCCGGTGTGAACAGGAGCAGCGGCCGGTCGGGGAGGGCGAACCCACGCAGCAGTCCCAGCGTAAACCAATCGGCCGGCGGCTGGGGAAGGCGGAACGCGAAATAGACGTCGCGCCGCTGCTTCAGGATCCGGTCGCGCAAGGCCGCGGCCCGTGCGGCGACCTCGTCTTCCAGGGCACGGTAATAGCGCGACAGCAGCCCGGCGTCCCGCAGCGCGGCGTAACGGGCCCCGGACGGCAGCGAGTCGAGCCCCGCTCGATTGCCGAAGCCCGCGATGCCGCGGCGCCACGCGGCGTCGCAGAACTCCTGGCCCATCGAGTAGCCGCGCGGGCCGTCGATGTCGAGGCCGAGGGCGATGACCAGGGTGTGCTGCTCCGCCGCCAGGCGCCCGAGCGCGGCGTACGCGCCGGAGAGTCCCTCGGCCCACAACGCCGAATCGAGCGCACATGGGGCGGCGAGCCCCTCGCCGCGTGCCCCGCGCGACGAGTCGGCGAGATTGCGGCGTGCGTGCCCGTAGTCGAGCACCGGAATCCACGCGACGCTGGTCGGCTCGAGCCGGCCCACCGCGGCCGCCCAGGCGCGCCGCACGGCGTCCCGCTCCTCCCAGCGCGCGTGCACCGAGTCCGCTCCCGCCGGGTCGGCATCGCCTCCGAGCAGATTGAACCCGCCGACGTCGAGCAGCGCGACGAGTGAGTCGAGCGAGGCTCCGGGCCGCACGACGTGGCGCCCGTCCCGCGACGGCAGGAGCGGCGTCCAGAGGACGCGCATCCCCTGCTGCCGCAGCCATTCGGGAACGCTGGTCGCCCGGTCGAGCTTGGGATCGGGGACGAGCGGCAGCGCCATCGTGTCCACGCCGACCGGCGGGACGAGCGGCGGGGGAACGAGCTCCACCGGGACCGGCGCCTGTTGCAGCGCGACCGGCACGCCGCGCCCCGCAGGGGGCACGTGCGCCCACTCCGCGGGGCGGCGCGTCCAGCGTGCCAGCGCGGTGAGGAACCCTCGAGTCCGCTCGAGCGCGTCGGGCTGCTGCAGTGGAGCAGTGGTCGGCCGGAACTGCGGCCCGAGGGCGCCGAGCGCGTGGCGGCTGATGACGAGTACCAGTCCGTCCCCGACGCGCGCCGCCGCGACGACGCCAGCGGCCCCGCGGGGCGACGGTGTGCGGGGGGGGCGCGGCGCCCGCACGAACGCGTGGCGCGACGTCACCGCGAGCAGCGCCGAATGATCGCGCACGGTAATGACGTTGTTCCGGTCCAGCGGGAACGGCTCGTACACCTCACCCAGCGGCGAGCCGAGCGGTTCGTCGCCGACCGTGCGCGCCTCCGCCCACGGCTGCGGCCGGCCGGTGGTCGTCAGCGCACGGGTGGTCGTGTCTTCCAGCAGCCGGTCGCCGATCGAGATCCCGGTCCCCAGGAAGTCGAGCCAGCGATTGGTGGTCCAGCGGTCGAGGTACCCCTCGCCGTCGGCATCATAGCCCAGCACGGCGACGCCGCCGCGTAGCACCCATTCGGTGAGCAGCGCGAGGTCGCCGGCGGTGAGGGCATCGGACGGTGCTTCGGGCTCGCGACCGAGCAGGAACAGGAGCACCCGGTAGCGGTCGAGGTCGGCACGCGCCAAGTGCGGATAGAAGCGGCGGTATTCGACGTTGTACCCTTCGTCACGCCATGGCTGGACCGTGCCGTTCAGCAACGCGGGCTCCGAGAGGGCGAGGTCGAGCACCAGCAGGCGCCGCGCCTGGGGTTGGCAGGCGGACAGGAGGAGGACGACGGTGAGTCCGACGGGTCGCATCCCGTCAGTGTAGCGGGCGCCGCGCGCCCGTGCCAGCCGTCACCCGACCGCGGCGAAGCGGGCGAGCGCGTCGCGCATGTCGCGGGCCCGCTGCCAGCGCTCGGCACGCGGCTTCACGAGCGCGCGCGCCAGCACCGCGGCGAGCTCCTTCGGCACGTCGCGTCGCACGCTGCGCACATCGGGCGCGGGCCGGTGCTGATGCATGTCGAGCACGGCTGCGGCGCTGACCGAAGAGAAGGGCGGCCGGCCCGCCAGGCACTCGAACAGCACCACGCCGAGGGAATACAGGTCGGTGCGCCCGTCCACGTCGGGCGCGCCCTCCGCCTGCTCCGGGCTCATGTATTCCTCCGTGCCGACCACGAAGCCGCTCCGCGTCACGCGGTCGTCACCCGAGCTCGCGATCGCGCGCGCGATCCCCAGGTCGACGAGGACCGCGCCCCCGGGGGACAGCACGATGTTGTCGGGCTTGATGTCACGGTGCGCGATGCCGTGCGCATGCGCGTGCTCGAGCGCGTCCAGCGTTTCGACGGCCACACGCGCGACGTCCGGGACGTTGAGCCGGGCGTCCCGGCGCAACGTCTGGCGCAGATTGTCGCCCGGCACGTAGGGCATCACATACCAGAGGAGATAGTCCGCCTCTCCGCTGTCGATCAGGCGGGCGATATGCGGGTGGTTGAGCTGCGACGCGTAGCGGATTTCACGCAGGAAGCGGTCGGCGGCGACCGAGACGGTCAGCTCTGGATGCAGCACCTTGATGGCCACGTCGGCGCCGCTCGCGTCGCGGCCCGAGAAGATGCACGCGTTGCCGCCCCGGCCCACCGCCGCGATCACGCTGTAGCGATCGCGCAGCGCCTTGCGGATCCGCTCGATCAGGTCGCGTCCCGGCATTGCGTACCGTCCCGTCTCCCCGACGCCGCACGCACCGGCTGTGGGTAAAGAGCTAACAATACGGGGCGGGCCGGCGGGCGCTAGATTGCCCTCGCGTGAGGCTCGAAGCGGTCCAGGGGGACATCACCCAGCAAGCGGTGGACGCGATCGTCAACGCCGCGAACAACACACTGTTGGGCGGCGGGGGCGTGGACGGAGCGATTCACCGCGCCGCGGGCCCGGGGCTCCTCGAGGAGTGCCGCCGAATCGGGGGTTGCCCGACCGGGGAGACCCGGATCACGCGGGCGTTCCGGCTGCCCGCGCGCTATGTGATCCATGCGGTAGGGCCCGTTTGGAGTGGCGGCAGGCGTGGCGAGCCCGAGCTGCTGCGCGGCTGCTATGAGAGCGCCCTCCGGCTCGCCCGCGAGCACGGGCTCGCGTCGATCGCATTCCCGTCCATCAGCACGGGCGCGTATCGCTACCCGATCGAGCGGGCCGCGACCATCGCCGTCGAGACCGTGCGCCAACTGGTGCGCGAGCCGGGGCCGCTCGAGCTCGTGCAGTTCGTATGCTTCAGCGCGGGAGACCTGGAAGTGTATCGGCGGCTCCTAGACGCTTGAGCGCCGCGCGCGCCGCCGCGCGGTAGGGCGCCCACTCCTTGCCCGTCCCCACCGCCGCGACGAATCGGTACGTCGCGATCGCGCTGGCCCGGTCGCCCGCCCGTTCCGCTTCGCTCGCCCGCTTGAGGAGGTTGTCGAGGGTCGTGGGATCGCGATATACCACGCCCGGATCGCGCCGCACCTGCTCGGCGAATCGAAAGAACCACGCCGCGCCGGCGGCGCCGAGTGCGACGGTCGCGCCAGCGAGCAACACCCCGAGACGCCGGGCCCGCCTCGGCGGCGTGACCGGGGCGTCAGGTGGCATCCGTCAGCCGGACGACGGCTCCCGCCGTCGCCTCAGTCACGAGCGCCATAAACTCGTAGTCGAGTGTCGCATCGGTGTCGCTTCTCTGGTGGTAGTGTGGGTTCCGCAGAAACGCCGTGTCGGTGAGCATGAGCGAGGGGTAGCGTGCGTCCCAGAAGGACGCGTTGTCCGAGAGCCGCGTGAGCGGCAGGAGCCAGCCGCGCAGCCGGGTTCGGTAGGGGACGAGGGGCAGCTCGGGCACGGCGGCCCGGGCGGCCGCGACGAATCGGTCGAGCAGCTCTCGCGAGCGCGCGTCGCCCACGGCGGCGAGGAAGTCGCCCGTGCGCGGGACGTCGATCCCGAGGAGCGGTGGAACCGTCTGGGCGCCCGGCGTGGGGTCGCGGTAGCCGACCATCTCGAGGATCAAGGCGCCGGCCAGCTCGTCGCCACGCGCCCGCCGGGCGCGTGCGAACGCGTGACTCCCGACGCGGTAGCGGCCGGTGACGGTCTGGAGCTCCTCCAGGTCGAGGCCCACGAACTCGACGCCGGCGCGCGGCGTCCGCCCGGCCAGGAGCCGGGCGCACTCGAGCAGCGCGGCGACGCCGCTCGCGTTGTCGTCGGCCCCGGGCGTGTGCGCCGTGGAGTCGAAATGCGCGCCCACGACCAGCCGGGGACGGTGCGGGTCGCTGCCGCGCACCACGCCGACCACATTGTCGTACGTGCGTCGTCGAAACGAGAACGGTGCGAGCTGCACGTCGAGGCCGAGGGCGGTGAGTTCGCGCGCGATATAATCGCGGGCCGCGCGGTGGCGCTCCGGTGCCGCGACGGGGTGGCGCACCCCCTCCAGCGCGAGCACGTGACGCCGCAGCCGTTCGGCGAGAGTTGCCCGTTGACCGAGGGTTGAGGCGAGGCGGCCCGCCTCGGGGCGCGCGGCGCCCTGCCCCGACCCCGCTTGAGCCGGCGTTGACCCCTCCATGTTAGCCTCGTACCCGCATGGTGACCGTGTGCACCGTCCTCCCGCCTCCCGAGCGGCCTCGCCTCGATGCCGCCGCGGATGGCTGCTTTGCGACGCTCCACGCCGCATCGTTGCGCGACGCGTTGCGTGCCGCGCGCCGCAAACGGGTCGACGCGCTGGTCCTGTCGGTCCATGCGTGCCGTGGGGAAGAGCTGCCGGCGGTCGCTCGTTTCGTGCGCGAGTTCCCGGCGATCCCTGCGGTGGCGCTCGTGTCGCGCCACGACCGCGATGCCTCCGAGACGCTGCTGCGCCTGGGCGCCACGGGAATCCGCGCCGCCGTGGACTGCTCCGAGCCGGCGGGGTGGCGACGCCTGCGCGACCTCGTCGGCCACCCGGCCTCGCCGGTGGCGGCACGCGTCCTCGCCCGCGTCGTCCCGGCGCTCGCCGGCGCGACCGGCGACGTGCGCGCGTTTTTCGAGGCGATCGCGCGGCTCGCGCCGGTGCTCGGCACCGTGCGCCGGCTGGCGCGCCATCTGCGCATCTGCCCGAGCACGCTCATGTCGCGCTTCTACCGCGAGAGCCTCCCGTCCCCGAAAACCTACCTGGCCGGGATGCGGCTCGTGCACGCGGCGTATCTGTTCGGCAATCCCGGGTTGTCGGTGAGCGACGTGGCGTACCGTCTCGATTACTCGTCGCCCCAGAGCCTGGGGCGCCACCTGAAGGCCATGCTCGGTGTCACCGCCGGCGAGTTCCGCCGCCGCTTTCCCTTCGACGTGGCGCTCGAGCGTTACGTGGACCTCCTGATCACCCCGTACCGGGACACCCTGCGCGCGTTCTGCCCACTCAACGCGGGCCTGTGGGACCAAGGACTGAACGTGACTCGCGTGTCCCGGACGGGGTGATCAGTCCGCGGCGGCGCGTCTCACCGGGCCCTCCTGGGCAGGCTGGTCGCGGCTGAGCACCGAGAAGCGGGCGATGCTCGCGCGCAGCCGCTCGGCGAGCTGCGCCAGTTGTTGCGACGTCGCCGTCAGGTCGCCCATCGACGTGATCTCGGCCTGCGTCGCGGCCGCCGCCCCGTCGGCGCTCTGCGACGACGCGCTCGAGATCGCCGCCACCTGCTGGAGCGACTGCGCCAGCTGCGCCAGGCGCTGCGCCTGGCTGCGCGACACCTCCGCCGTCGCGTTCACCAGGTCGCCCACGAGCGCGATGCCCTGGTGCAGCTCCTGGAGGGCGCTGTCCGCTTCCGCGGCGACGGCCCCGATGTCGCGCACCTTCTCTTCCCCCGACTGCATCGCCCGCGCGGCCGCGTCGATGCCGGCGCGCAGCTCGGACACGAGCTCGGCCACCTCACGCGCCGACCTCCCCGCCTCCGCGGCGAGCGCCCGTACCTCGTCCGCCACGACGGCGAACCCTTCCCCATGCTCCTCGGCCCGCGCCGCCTCAATGGCGGCGTTGAGGGCGAGCAGATGTGTCTGGCGTGCGATCCGCGCGATGGTCTGCGCGAACACGCCGATCCGCTCCGACATCCCCGACAAGCCCGCCACCGTCGACGCCGTGGCGCGCACTTCCTCGCCCACCGTGCGGAGCGTCTGGCTGGCGCGCGCCACGCGCTCGCGGCCCCGCTCCGCCGCCGCCACCAGGCGCCCGGCATCCGTCTGCATCAGCTCCGCCCGCACGCGCAGCGCCTCCGCCTGGTCGGCGGCCTTGCCACTCTCGCCGCGCGCGCCCTCGGCCATGTCGCGCTGCTTGCCCAGGTCCCCCGCCAGCTGTTGGGCGGTGTGCGTTACGGTCTCCGATGTCGCGTGCAGCTCCTCGGCCGAGGCCGCGAGCTCCTCCGCGAACGCCGCTACCTCATCCGCTTCCCGCTGCACGGTGGAGATCGTGCCCCCGATCTCCTCGATCATCTTGTTGAAGCTCTTCTCCAGGAACCCGAGCTCGTCGGACTCCTGCGCCGCGGCGCGCACGGCGAGCAGGCCGCGCTCGGCTTCTCCCATGACGCTGCGCGTGCGGCGGATGCGCTGGATCAACGTGGCCGGGATCTCCTTCAGCGTCATGGCCACGACCATCAACGTGACGGTCTCGAGCACGGGCCCCGTGGCCAGCGCGGGATCGCCGCCGTACAGCGCATAGTGGGTCTGGACGGCGGCGAGGTACGCCAGCGCCGCGGTGAGGACGAGGAAGTTGCCGACGGTGTGCCCCTGGTCGAACGCGTAGGGCAGCACGGAGATGAGGAAGGCGACCACGAAGCCACCGTGCCCGAACCAGACGATCAGCACGGCGACGAGCGCGACGTCGAGCAGGGCGAGCGCGTAAATCAGCCACCAGCGGTACCAGCCGCGCTCGTTGATCATCCCGAGCAAGGCGTTGAGGATCAGGCCGCCGCCCGCCACCAGGACCATCGTGCCGGGCCGGGTCCGTACCGCTCCGACCGCCCATCCGATCAAGCCGAGGACCAGTCCGGTGCCCACGAGCCACCAGCGGCGGCGCAGGCTGCGCGCGATGGTCTCCAAATCCTTGAGGCGCTGCTCGAGACCCGTGGCGTCGTCCTTCCAGCCGCGAATCCTCGACGCCAGTGACGACCGGTCGGCCGCGCCGGCCTGGACGGTCACCTGGTCAGCTCCCTGCCGCATGATCGCGCACCTCGACCAGCATCATACACCCGGCCCCGCCCCGCACAAGGCGCCGGAAGCCCGTGTCTCGGGACGAGTCAGTGTGCGCCGTTATAAGACAGGAGCGGGGCGGGGCCGCACGCGATTCCAGGCTCGCCGGCGGCGGACGCGTCGGGGCATGAGTAATGCGCGACCCCCGACCGAGCAGCGTCGGGACGTCGGCTTCCTGCCCGCCCGCGGCCACGAGCACCACACCGGCGCCCGCAGTGGGAGGCCCGGGTTCGGCAGCCGTCCACTCCACGAGTGGGACGCCGAGGTCGCGCGCCAGGGCGGGCCAGAAGTCACTGAACGAGTCGCTAAGCCGGACGACGAGCAGCGTCACGGCCCCGGACGCGGTCATCGCAGACCCAGGTCGGTCGCAGTGACGAGCGCTTCCACAGCATGGCCGGCCCGCTCGAGCGTCGCCCGGCCGCCTTCCTCGCGGTCCACGACCGCGAGCACGCCGAGCACGCGACCCCCGGCCGCAGCCACGGCGCTGATCGCGTCCGCCGCCGACTGACCGGTGGTGATGACGTCCTCCACGACGACGACCGCGGCTCCCGACACGAAGCACCCCTCGATGCGCTGGCCGGTCCCGTGCGCTTTCGCTTCCTTTCGCACGGTGAACGCGTCGATGGGTCGGCCCCGCGCGTGGGCGGCGGCGGCGATGGCGTAGGCCACCGGATCGGCGCCGAGGGTGAGGCCGCCCACCAGGTCGGGGGCCCAGCCGCGGGCGGTCAGGCGCTCGAGCCCCAAGGCGCCGATGAGGGCGAGGCCTGCTCCCGACATGGTGGTGCGCCGGGCATCGATGTAGAAGCTGGAGCGGCGCCCGGAGGCGAGCGTGAAGTCACCGTGAGCCACCGACCGCTCCCGCAAGAGGTCGCGGAGGCGTCGCTGGAGCTCACCGGTCGGTCTCATGGGGAAGTTAGTAGTAGCATATACTACTACTATTCACGGCGCCGGACCACGCGTTTGAGCGCGTCGAACAAACCGCCTTTGGGTGGCGATCCCGCCGACCCCCCTGCGATCGCCGCGCTTACCTCGTCGGCGAACGCCGCCACGGTGGGCTGCCGCCGGGCGGGATCGCGCTCCAGGCCGCGCATCACCGCGGCCTCGAGGGCCGGTGCGAAGCGCAGCCCTGGCGCCGCCTGGTTCAATGGCATCGGGGGCTGTGTGAGCAGTTGCTGGAACAGCTCGCGCGGCGTGCGCCCCGCGTGGGGGTGCTGGCCGGTGAGCAGCCAGTACGTGATCGTCGCCAGGCTGTAGATGTCGGCGCGCCCGTCCACCAGCTCGCCCGACAAGGCTTCCGGCGCGACGTACTTGAGTGTGCCGACGAAGAACCCCGTGCGTGTGAGCCGCTCCTCGGGTGGCAGCTCAGCGTCCCGGGCGATGCCGAAGTCGAGCAGCTTCACGGCCTGCCGCGTGGCATCGTACACGATGTTCTCCGGCTTCAAGTCCCGATGGATGATCCCCGCCTGGTGCGCCGCCATCAGCGCCGCGGCCAGTTGCCGCACCACGCTCGCGACCAGGGGCGGAGCGAGCGGACCGGCGCGGTGTACGTACTCCGCCAGCGACTTGCCGTCGGCCCACTCGAGGGCGAGGTAGTAGAGGCCGTCCGCTTCCCCGTAGTCGTAGGTGCGGACTACGCCGGGGTGCTGCACGCGCGAGCCGTACCCCGCCTCCCGCAGGAAGCGTTTGACTACGGTGGGGTCGCTCGCGAGCCGCGACCGCAATACCTTGAACGCACAGGCACCGCGCTCGGGGTGCTCTGCGCGGTACACTTCGGCCGTGCCTCCCTCGCCGACGCGCTCGAGGAGGCGGTAGCCGGCGATGGTCCGACCGGCCAGGTTCTCGCTGGGCATGGGAACGCGCGAAACTAACGCCCGGATTTGAGGTTGAGCAAGTGAGACCAGCGGTGGTGGCATTCTTCCTGTGCGGCGCAGCGGCGTGCAGTTCCGCGCCGCGGCCGGGGACCGGCGCTCGCCCCGATCCCGGCGCGATCGGTCCGACATTGTTCGACGCAGGCACCGTATACGGATCCATGGGACTCCTGGTCGGCGGCCCCACGCTCCCGTTCGTCGCCACCCTGCGGTACTTCGCCGATGCCGCCCCCGACTCGACGCTGGCCATGTTCGCCCTGTCGCTCGCCAACCACGCGCTCACCTTTCAGCGCGACGGCAGTGGCTTCGCGGCCCAATACCATGTGGACGTGGCGTTCCGGGGCGACAGCGGCGTCACACGTCAGTTCGCGACCGACGAGACGGTGCGCGTGCGCACGCTGCAGGAGACGGTCCGGGCCGACGAAAGCGTGATCTACCAGCAGTTCATCGCCGTGCGCCCGGGCATCTACCACATCGACGTCACGGTCCGTGACCGCAACGCACCGACGGTGGCGCACGGCCAGCGCGCCGACACGGTGCCTCGCCTGGCAGGGCAGGGGATGACCGAGCCGCTGGCCGTGTATCAGGGTCCTGGGCGGACCCGGCTCGCCGACGTGCCCAAGCTGCTGGCGAATCCGCGCGGTGCGGTCTCTTACGGCGCCGACTCACTCCGCTTTTACGTCGAGGCGTACGGCCTGCCGCGCGGCGCGCGCCTCGCCGCGCACGCCCTGGATCAGGCGGGGCACGAGGTCTGGCACGATACGGTGGCGCTCAGCGGCACGGACTCCCTCGCCAGCGCGCTCGTGGTGTTGCGCTCGGGCGATCTACCCGTCGGTCAGGGGCGGTTCGAGGTGAGCACGGTCGGGGCGGCTGCGGCGGAGCGGGCAGCGGCGCGCTCCATGCCCTTGCTGGTCAGCTTCTCGGACCAGTGGGCTATCACGAACTACGACCAGATGATCAGCCTGCTGCGCTACTTCGAGCGACAGGACTGGGTGGACAAATTGCGCAAGGCCACGCCCGAGGAACGCCCCGCGCTGTGGCGCGAGTTCTATAAGGCGACCGACCCGGAGGGCGCGACGCCGGAGAACGAGGCGCTGGAGGGGTATTTCCGCCGGATCCAGTTCGCCAACCAGCGGTTCCGCGAGTCGGGCGACCCGGGCTGGCTCACCGACCGCGGCGAGGTGTACGTGACGCTGGGTGAGCCGGACGACGTGTTCGACTTCAGCTCGGACGTCTCGCGTGCCGGCGTGCGCGGCATCCGCTGGACCTACAACTCGCTGCGCCTGACGCTCTTCTTCCAGGATCAGAACGGCTTTGGCCGCTTCCGCCTGACACCCCTGTCGCGGGCCGAATTCCAGCGCGCCGCGGTGCAGGTGCGTCGCCGCCAGTGAGGCGGGCGGGGGTCCTCGTCCGGTGCGGCGCGGCCGCGGCCCTGCTCTCGGTGCCCCTCGCCGCGGTGGCGCAGACCACTCCTGACCTCGCTACTCAACGCGCCGAGTCGCTGCGGCTCTCCGGCCGTCCGTGGCACGCCGCGGAGACGCTGCTCGGCGCAGCGGCGCGTGAGCCGCGCCTCAACGCCACCTTCATCGTCGAAGGGGCCAAAGCCGAGCTGCGCGCACGCCGCTACGACCGCGCGCGCAGCTTGTTGGTGGGACAGCCCTGGCTCGAGGACTACGCCGACGGCGAGGCGCTCGCCGTGCTCGCCGAGGCGGAAGCGCGGCTCGGGCTCGCCACGGCGGCCGGGCACTACGCGGCGGCGCGTGCGCGCCTCGCTGGCGTGCGGGCGGCGTTGCTCGCCGTCCGCGAAGGGCTGGCGTGGGAGACGGTGGGGGAGCGTGACTCGGCGGCGGCCGCGTACGCGGCCGCCCGCGCGGCGGGCCTGTCGTCGATCGATCCCTGGCTGCGGGTGCGGCAGGCGCGGGTCACGCGCGACACGGCGGTCGCCTTCCGGCTGCTGGCGGACCTGCCGCCGCCCGTGGCCCGGGAGGCGGGCGCCGCCCGGGCCCAGGCCCTGCTCGCGGCGGGTGATTCCGCTGCCGCGCTCGAGGCCCTCGCCCAGGCCGGTCGTTCGCTCGACTTCGCGCGCCTGGCCCGGGCCCTCGGCGACTCGAGTCGCGCGCGCGACGCCCTGTACGCGCTCATGGCCCGCGCGCCCGAGACGGACGACGCTGCGGCCGCGGTCGGCATCGCGCTCGCCGGGCTGACGCCCCGCACGCCTCCCGAGTATGTCGCGCTCGCCCGCGCGATGAAACCGCACGGCGCGGCCTCCGACGCCCGGCTCGAGGTCGAGCGCGCGATCCGCCTCGGTGATTCGAGCGCCGCCACACTGGTGCTCGCGGGCGAGCTGCTCGCGGGCGCGGGTCGCTACCGCGACGCGGAGCGGGCCTATCGCGCCGCCGCCCGCGACTCCGCGCTCGGCGCGCTCGCGATCTATCGCCGCGCACGCATCCTCGCGCGGCTCGGCGACGCCGGCGCGCCCGAGGCGTTGTCCGGCTTCGCGCAGTCGTTTCCCGCCGATACGGCAGCGCCCACGGCCCTCTACGTGCTGGGCGACATGCTGGCCGACCGGGGCGAGTGGGCCGGCGCGGCGCGCTGGTTCGACGAGCTGATCGCGCGCTATCCAGCGGACCTGCGCGCCTCGCTGGCTCGGTTCCGCCTCGCCGCGCAGGCGTTGCGCGACGGCCTGGGGGACAGCGCCAGCGCGTTGTACCGAGCCGAGGTGGCGGCGGGGGCTCCGCAGCGCATGAGCGCGCGCTTCTGGCTCGGCAAGCTCGCGCTCCTGTCGGGGGACAGCACGGGGGCGCGTGCGTCGTGGCTCGCGCTCGCGCGCGAGGATTCGATCGGCTATTACGGACTGCGGGCCCGGCGCGAGGTGAGCTTGCCGCCGCTCCGGTTCGCGGCGGCGCCGGCGCCCGCGCCCTCGGCCTCGATCGTCGCGGCGCTCGGCCGCGTCGACACGCTGCTGCTCGCTGGCCTCGACACGGCGGCCCAGGCCGAGGTGCGCACCATCCTCGCGCGGGCGCCGCAGCAGGACCTGGATGCGCTGCTCGCGTGGAGTGACGGGCTGGCGCGCCGCGGGTTCGGGCCGGCGGCCGTCCGGTTCGGCTGGCAGGCCGCGCTCAAAGCCCCGAACGACCCCCGCGTGCTGCGCGCCATCTTCCCGTGGCCGAACCGCCGGGCCGTCGAGGGTGAGGCGGCGGAGTTCGGCGTCGACCCGCTGCTGCTCGTCGCCATCGTGCGCCAGGAGAGCGTGTTCGATGCCGAGGCCCTTTCCCCCGCGGGCGCCCGGGGGCTCGCGCAGCTGCTCCCCGGCACGGCGGCGCTCACGGCGCGCGGGCTCGACGTGACGTTCTATCCGGAGTGGATCACCGTCCCCGACTTGAATCTCCACCTCGGCGCAGCGCACCTCCAGGAGCTGCTGCAACGCTTCCCCGGTCGCGTCGATGCGGCGGTGGCGGCATACAACGCGGGCACCGCGCCCGTGATCCGCTGGCTCGCGCGCCCCGGCGCCGACGACCCCGACCAGTTCATCGAAGCGATTCCGTATCAGGAGACGCGGGGCTACGTGCGCTCGGTGCTGCGCAACCGGGAGCTGTATCGCGCCCTGTACGCCAGTCCAACCAATTGACGGCGCGAGACTTAGCGACCCGGTCTGAGCGGTCGCCGGGTTGCTTGACAACGTTTCCGTGGCGCGTCATTTCATACGGGCCCGACATCGGTGCCGGGCCGGGCGCCACAGCGCCCCAAGGGATTGGATGACTCAGCAGGAGGCAGAACGAATGGCTAAGGGAAAGGTGAAGTGGTTCAATGATGCCAAGGGGTACGGCTTCATTGAACAGGAGGGCGGCGAGGACGTGTTCGTGCACTTCTCGGCCATCCAGATGGACGGCTTCAAGACGCTCGCTGAAGGGCAGGTGGTGGAGTTCGAGGTGAAGGCTGGCGACAAAGGGTTGCACGCGGCGAACGTCGTTCGCGCCTAGTCGGCCCCCACGCCATTCGGCGTCACCCCCCGCCCGCGCGCTCGTCGGGCGGGGTTTTTGATTCTCCGGAGCCTCCCGGCCGCGTTATTCTTCGCCCCATGCCGACGCTCTATCTGGTCGACGGTTACGCACTCATCTACCGCGCCTTCTTCGCGATGATCGCGCGCCCGCTGACCACGCGCCGCGGCGAGAACACCTCGGCGGCGTGGGGCGTCACCAACTTTCTGTTGCGCCTGCTCGAGCGGCGGCGTCCCGATTATCTCGCGTGGGTGCACGACGTCGGGCAGTCGTTCCGGCACCGGACCTACCCCGAGTACAAGGCGACGCGGGAGAAGCTCGGCGCCGAGCTGCAGCAGGACTTCGACCGCTCGGTCGAGCGCATCGCGCAGATCCTCGACGCCTTCCGCGTGAGCGTGGTGGGGGTCGACGGCTTCGAGGCGGACGACGTGATCGGCACGCTCGCGACCACCGGGAGCGGCCGCGGCCTGCAGGTCGTGATCGTGTCCGGCGACAAAGACTTCTACCAGCTCATCGCGCCGGGCATCGCGCTCCTCAATCCCGGACGGGGTGGTCCGGCCGCCGTCGAGGAGCATTGGGTGGACCAGACGAACGCCGGGGAGCGGCTGGGCGTCCCGCCCGAGCGCGTGGTCGATTACCTCGCCCTCGTGGGAGACACTTCGGACAACGTCCCGGGGGTGAAGGGTGTCGGCGAAAAGACCGCCCTGGAGCTCCTCAAGACGTTCGGCGATCTGGACGCGATCCTCGCCGGCGCCGCGCGCATCTCCGGCAAACGGGCGCGCGAGGCGGTGCAGCAGCACGCGGAGCTCGCCCGCCTGTCGCGCGAGCTGGTGACGATCCGGCGCGACGTGCCGCTGCCGCTCGACCTCGAGGCACTGCGCGTGCGCCCTCCCGACGCCGCGCGGCTCACGGAGCTGTTCACGGAGCTCGAGTTTCGGACGCTCATCCCGAAGCTGGAAGTGCTCCGCGAGGTCGGGGCGGGGGCCGCGGCACCCTCCGCTCCGGCAGCCCAGCGGGCGCCCGCCGTCGCGGACGGTGCCGCGGCCCCCCCCGCGACGCTCACGGCCGCGCCCGCTGAGCCCACGATCGTAGACGATCCGGCGCAGCTCGCCGCGGTCGTGGCGGAATGCCGTCGCGCGTCGCGCGTCGCGCTCGCCACGGCGACCACGTCGCTCGATCCGCTGCGCGGCGATCTCGTAGGGATGTCGCTGGCGGTGTCGCCGGGACGCTCGTGGTACCTCCCGTTCGCGCATGTCGCCCCCGACGGCGAGCTGGCCGGGGGAGCGGCGCCGCGGAACCTGCCGCCGCTCGCGAGCGCGGAGCTCGCGCCCCTGCGCGAGCTGCTGACCGATCCGCGCGTGCCGAAAGCGGGGCACAACGTCAAGCACGACTGGCTGGTGCTGCGCCGGGCGGGCGTGGAGCTGGCGGGTGTCACCTTCGACTCGATGCTCGCGAGCTTCGTCCTCGATCCCGGGGGCCGCTCCCACGCCATCGACGACGTGGCCCGCGAGCGGCTGTCTCTCACGATGCGAACGTTCGCGGAGGTCGCGGGACGCGGCAGGTCGGAACGACCGTTCGCGGCGGTCCCGGTCGCGGACGCGGCGCGCTATTGCGCCACCGCCAGCGAGGTGGTGCTCCGGCTGCACGACGCGCTCCGGCCCGAGCTCGAGGATCACCAACTGCTGCGCCTGCTCGAGACCATCGAGCTGCCTCTCATCGCTGTGCTCGTCGACATGGAGTGGCACGGCGTGCGCATCGACCTCGATCGGCTGAGCGAGATTTCCCGGACCTTTGCCGCCGAGCTCGCCGCCCTCGAGCGGACCATCTATCAGGCGGCGGGCACCGACTTCAACATCAACTCCACGCCTCAGCTGCGGCACGTGTTGTTCGAAAAGCACCAACTCCCGGTCCTCAAAAAGACGAAGACGGGTCCGTCGACCGACTACGAGGTGCTGGAGCAGCTCGCCGCCATGGGACACGAAGTGCCCCGCTTGCTCATCGAGTACCGCGAGCTGTCGAAGCTCAAATCGACGTACGTGGACGCCCTCCCGGGGTTCATCAACCCGGCCACCGGGCGCATCCACACGAGCTTCAACCAGGCTGGAGCGGCGACGGGTCGGTTATCATCCTCCGATCCAAACCTCCAGAACATTCCGGTGCGCACGCCGCGCGGGGAAGCCATTCGCCGGGCCTTCGTCGCCAAGCCCGGAGCGGTGCTGCTGACGGCCGATTACTCGCAGATCGAGCTGCGTCTGCTGGCGCATCTCTCGGGCGATCCCGCGTTCGTCCAGGCCTTCACGCAGGGCGGGGACATCCACCGCCAGACCGCGGCCGTCATTTTCAACGTCGCCCAGGACAAGGTGACGTCCGAGATGCGAGCCCGGGCCAAGACGATCAATTTTGCGACCATTTACGGGCAAGGCGCGTTCGCGCTCTCGCGTCAACTCGGCATCACCCAGGATGAAGCGAAACAGTTCATCGAGCAGTACTTCACGCGGTTCTCCGGCGTCCGCGCGTGGCTCGATCGCACCGTCGCTGAGGCTCGTGCGAAGGGGTATGTCGAGACACTGTTTGGAAGGCGGCGCTACATCCCGGAGCTCAAGGATCGCAACTACAACATCCGCGCGTTCGGCGAGCGCACGGCGACCAATTCTCCGCTGCAGGGGTCGGCGGCGGACCTGATTAAGATCGCGATGGTGCGCATTGCGGCCGCCCTCAAGGAGCGTGGTCTTGCGTCCCGCATGATCCTGCAAGTGCATGATGAGCTTGTACTTGAGGCGCCGGCCGGGGAGGCGTCAATCGCCACGGAGCTGGTAAAACGCCATATGGAGCGGGCTGCCGAGCTGCACGTGCCCCTCGTCGTAACTGTCGGCGTCGGAACGAATTGGGTCGATGCCAAGGGATAAGCATGGCTCTTGCAGGAACGGTCGTCCGGGCACTATTCTGGGGCACCGGGTGGTGGTTAACCGCTCGGCGCCCCTTCGCGCCCGGAGGGTACGCAGGTGATGTCTCGACGCGGCTTTACCCTGATCGAACTGCTCATCGTGGTGGTGATCATCGGGCTCTTGGCGGCCATTGCCATCCCGAAGTTCTCCAACACGAAGGAGAAGGCGTACGTCGCCGCCATGAAGTCCGACCTCCGCAACCTGGCGACGGCGGAAGAGGCGTTTTTCTACGACAGCGCGAAGTACACGACGAGCTTCGCCCTGATGGGCAACTTTCTCTCATCGGCGGGCGTCGTGCTGAAGATAAACGAGGCCACTCCGGCGGGGTGGTCCGCCACCACGACCAGCCTCTACGCGCCGGGACGGCAATGCGCTCTGTTTTCAGGAGGCGCGACCCCGGTGGCGCCGGCGACGTCGGAGGGCCGCATCACCTGCCAGTAGCACCTCCCTATCGGGAGTTCACACGCCGCCGCGAGGGGATGTGCTTCGCCCTTGACGGCGGCGTGTGGCTTCACCGCCACACCATGCGGGGCGAGCGGATGGTCCATCTCGTGAGCGCCGACAAGGAGCGGTTGCTCGGGCTCGGTCGCGAGCTGGGGCTGCGGCCGGAGTGGCTGCAGTACAAGCCGCTCAAAGACCCGAGGACGGGGATCAGGGTACCCGCGTGGCATTGGGACGTGTGGGGGGAAAGACTGCGACGGCTCGTCTAGCCGTCCGCCGGCCGCTCGAGCTTCGGCGCGCGGACGCCGGGCCACCAATTCCAACGCCCCGCGATGTGCATGATCGCCGGGACCAGCACCATGCGGATCAGGGTGGCGTCGAGCAGCACCGCGGCCGCCAGGCCGAACCCGATCAGCTGCACGGCGAGCACCCGGGTGAACGCGAACGTCCCGAACACGAGGATCATGATCAGGGCCGCGCTCGTGATGGTGGAGGCGGTGGCGGACAGGCCTTCCATGGTGGCGTGGTCGTTGCGGCCGGTCTTGTCGAACACCTCTTTCACGCGCGTGAGCAGGAACACCTCGTAGTCCATCGACAGGCCGAACACGATGGCGAACACCAGCACCGGGACGACAGCCCAGATCGCCTCGGTGGGCCCCTCCAGTCCGAAGAACCGTCCGCCGTAGCCGTGCTGAAACACCAACACCGTGAGCCCGAAGGCGCCGCCGACCGAGAGCAGGTTCAAGAGGACGGCTTTCACGGGGACGAGCAGCGAGCGGAACGCCCAGAACAGCATGAAGGCGGTGATGCCGAGGACCAGGCCCACGGTCTTTGGGAACTGTCGCATCAGCTGGTGCTGCGTGTCGACGTTGGACGCCGCGAAGCCCGCGACCAGGATCTCCGCTCCGGCGAGCCCCCGGATGCTGTGCCCCACGATGCCCCGGACGCGCCGCACCACGTCCATCAGCCCCGTGAGTGAGACCGTGTCGGCTGGGATCACGTCCAGCAGGGTGACGCGATTGTCGGCGCTCAGGTACGCGTCGAAGAACTTTGGGTTCTTGGCCCGCACCTGGTCGGGATCGCTGTAGTAGATGGCGAGCTGCAACGTCGACATCGCGGCTTTGACGCTCGCCACGCCGCGTACTTCGCGCACGCGTGGATCCTTGCGGATCGAGTCGGTGAGGGCCTTGAGCCCGGGCAGACGGCGCGCGGAGAGGGCGGATTCGCCCTCAGGCAGTTGCACCACGACGCGCACCGGCTGAATCACGCCGCTCGCGCCCATCTCGCGGAGGGCCTCGAGCCCCCGGGCCGACTCCGACTCGGGAGGGAACCAGTTGGTGGCGGGGAGGCCCAGTCGGATCTGCGTGAGTGGAAAGGTGAGCAGCGCGATCGCCATGCCGCCCACGGCGACCGCGCGCCACGGACGGTGCCCCAGCCAGCGCGCCCAGCGCTCCCACCCCGTGGGCGCATGAAACCGCGCGAGCGGGCGCGCCAGCCACCGCGGGCGGTCGATCCCGCGTCCCAGCATGGCGAGCGCCGCCGGCAGGAATGTGGTCGCGAGCAGGACTGCCATGGCGACGACGAGCAGGCCCCCGATGCCCACCGACCGAGTGTCGGAGAGCGGCGTGGCCACGAGCGCCGCGAACCCGACGACCACCGTCAGACCGGACGTCACCACCGCCGAGCCGGCGGTTTCGACCGTCCGGATGGCGGCGTCGACCGGCGACAGCCCGCGGTTCAGCTCCTCGCGAAACCGCGTGACGATGAGCAGCGAGTAGTCGATCCCGACGCCCAGCCCGACCATGGTGGTGATGTTCAACACGAACACCGACATGGCGGTGTAGCGGGCGGCGATGGTGACGAGTCCCAGGGCGATCGTGATCGCCAGGACGCCCACGATAACCGGCAGCGCGGCCGCCACGAGCGCCCCGAACGCGATGATCAATACCAGGAGCGTGAGCGGCAGCGCGCGCTGCTCGCCCCGCTCCGTGTCTTCAGTGCTGACGGTGCGCACGTCGTGATCCAGGGCGGGGAACCCCGTCACCATTACGGCGAAGTCCTCGGCGCCGGGCACGCGTGCCAGCGCGTCGCTGATCGTGGCGCGCAGGTCGGGGACATAGCTGCTGCTCAGGTCGCGACTCGACTGCGGGGTGAGCGCCGCGATCAGGAACGTGGTGCGTCGGTCCTGGCTCACGAAACTCGACTCGCCGATGGAGCGGACGGAGATCACCTGGCTCACGTAGCTGCGGCGCTCGACCGCTGCCGTGAGAGTGTCGAGCACCGCCTCGAACCGCGGGTTCGTCCAGCGGACGGGACCGTGCACGACGATCCCGACATAGTCGGCGAACGGTGTCCGAAACGCCTGCTTGAGCAGCTCGGTGGCGCGGCTCGCCTCGGTCGCCTCGCTCGTGCCGCCGCGGAGGGCGAGGACCTGCTGGACACGGCACGCCCGCGGCGCGAACAGCACAAACAGAGCCGCCCACGCCGCGAGCACCCATCCGCGCCGGCGGATGATGGGCGCCGCGGGTAACGTGATCACTTACCGGCCAAGCATAAGCAGGCCACAATCATAGAGACGCCGTCCAGGCAAAGCTAGCGGCGCGACACCGGCCGCTCGCATATTGCGCACATGATCGTCGAGCGTCGCATGTCCATTCTCGTCTCCGCCGTGGTGGCGTTCGTGTTGCTGACCGCGCTCTGGAATGCCTTCGTGCGGCCGGCCCATCCCGTGCGTGCCGGTCCCGCGTCCGCCGCTCCCGTGACCGTCGATAGCATCAGGGCGCCGGATAGCGCGGTCCGCGCGACCTCGCCCGCCCCCGCCTCCGCCCCCGCCCCCGCCCCCGCTCCCACCTCCGCCCCCGCGGCCGCACCCCCGCCCCCGCTCGCCACGGGAAGCGACGCCGCGGGGCCGAGCTACATGGTGCTGCTCGCACGCTCCGAGATTCGTCGTCGCATCCGGGCCAGCGCCGGCCTCACGTACTTGAACGACGTCGTGGCCGCCAGCTCGGACTCGGGGTTGCATCGGTGGGACAACCGTGTGGCGCGCCCGGTGCGAGTGTATCTGACCGCGGCTACGGTCGCGAACTTCCACCCCGCGTTCCTCGATGCGGTCCGCAGCGCCTTCCAGGCCTGGGAGCAGGCGGGCGTGCCCGTCCGCTTCGCGCTCGACGCCGACTCGGCTTCCGCCGAGGTGCGGTTTCTGTGGCGCATCCAATTCGAAGGTGAGCGGACCGGGCAGACCGACCTCGAATGGGACGCGGACGGACGGCTGACGAGCGGCGTCGTCACGCTCGCGACCTTCGATCCCAAAGGGCAGCCACTCACCCCGGACGACCTGCGGGTGATGGCGATGCACGAGATCGGACACCTGATCGGTCTCGATCATTCCCACGATCCCGGCGACCTCTTGTACGCCGCGCCCAAGGTGCGGGAGCTGTCGCCGCGCGACATCGCCACGGCGCTGCTCCTGTACCAGCTGGCGCCCGGTACGCTGCGCGCCGGCGGCTGACCCCGCGCTCATGGGGCTATATTGATGAAAGGAGGGCAGGGGGCAGGTCTATGACGCAGCGCGGCATCGTCTCGTTGCTCACCCACGCAGCGCCCGACGGAGGGGCCGCCACCCTCTCCCAGGCCCTGGACGCCAGGGTGCGCGAGGGCGAGCTCGTCGAGCGGCTGCCCGAGGGCGCGGTGCGCTGCTTCGCCTGCGGGCATCGCTGTCTCGTCAAACCGGGCCGGCGCGGCATCTGCAAGGTGCGCTTCAACAAGGACGGAACCTTGTACGCGCCCACCGGATACGTGGCGGCGCTGCAATGCGATCCCACCGAGAAGAAGCCCTTCTTCCACGCCCTCCCTGGCTCGGACACGCTCACGTTCGGAATGCTGGGGTGCGACTTTCACTGCGGCTACTGCCAGAACTGGCTCACCAGCCAGGCGCTGCGCGACGCCGCCGCGGGAGTGCTCCCGACGGACGTGACACCCGACGGCCTGGTGCGGCTGGCGCTGCGCCACGGGGCCCGGCTGGTCGGCTCGTCATACAACGAGCCCCTCATCACCGCCGAATGGGCCGTGGACGTGTTCCGAGTAGCCAAAGCCAGTGGTCTCAAGACGGCGTTCATCTCGAACGGCAACGCCACCCCCGAAGTGCTCGACTACATCCGTCCTTGGACCGACTGTTACAAGATCGACTTCAAGGCGATGGACGATCGGCGCTATCGCGAGCTCGGCGGGGTGCTCCAGCACGTGCTGGACGCGATCCGAATGGTGTACGAGCGCGGCTTCTGGCTCGAGCTGGTGACGCTCGTCGTGCCCGGCTTCAACGACGACGGCGCGCAGCTCAGGCGCGCCGCCGACTACATCGCCTCGGTGAGCCCCGAGATCCCCTGGCACGTCACCGCGTTCCACAAGGACTACCGCATGACCGACCCGGACAACACCACGCCGGAGATGCTCGTCCGGGCGTGCGAGATCGGGGCGGAGGCGGGCCTCAAGTTCGTGTACGCCGGGAACGTCCCGGGCAGGGTGGGTCGCTGGGAGAACACGTGGTGTCCCGATTGCGGCGATCTGCTCGTCGAGCGCACCGGGTACGTGATCACGCGGCAGCGGGTCGGCGCTGACGGCCGCTGCCCCGCCTGCGGGCGCCGGATTCCGGGAGTCTGGTGCTAGGACTGGTCCTCTTGTTGCAAGCGGCGTCGGCGGCAACCCCCGGGCATGGCCCCGTGGGTGGCGCGCCTGTGCGGGCTGCGTTCGACGCTGCGACCTTCGATCCCCTGGTGCAGGACGGCATCCGACAGGGGGCCTACGCCGGCGCCGCGCTGGTCGTGGGGAGGCGCGACACGGTGCTGTTCGCCAAGGGGTACGGGCATCTCACCTGGTCGGCGGCGAGTCGTGCCGTCGATCCCGACAGTACGCTGTACGACCTGGCGTCGCTCACCAAGGTGATCGCGACCACCCCGGCCCTGATGCTCCTCGTCGAGCGCGGGCGCGTGCGCCTCGATGCGCCGGTCGCGACCTATCTCCCGGAGCTGCAGGGGACCCCGACGGCGGGCGTCACCGTGCGCCAGCTGCTCACCCACACCTCCGGCCTGCGGGCGGACATCCCGGACGCCCAGCTCAAGGCGCTCCGTGACAGCGCGGCCGTGATGCGACGGGTTCTCTCCGAAGCACCTCGGGTCGCGCCCGGCACGCGCGTCATCTACAGTGACTTGAACGCGATCCTGCTGGGGGCCCTGGTGCAGCGCGTGACGGGAGAGCCACTGGACGGCTTCGTCGCGCGCGAGTTGTTCGCGCCGCTGGGCCTCCGCGCCACGATGTTCCGCCCGCCGGTCCGGCTGCGGCCCTGGATCGCCCCGACCGGTGTGTGGCGCGGGCATCCGGTGTCGGGCGTGGTGAACGACGGCAGCGCGTTCAGACTGCGTGGCGTTTCGGGCAATGCGGGCCTGTTCGCCCCGGCGACGGACGTGGCGCGCTTCGCCCAGTTCATGCTGCGCGAGGGCGCCCTGCCGGACGGGCGGCGGCTGCTCAAGCAGGAAACCGTCCGGCTGTTCACCACGAAAGCCGCCGACTTCGGGCACGGCAGCGAGGCGCGGGCCCTCGGGTGGCAGGCGCTCCCCACCGGGGAGAGCGTCTCGAGCGCGGGAGCCCGGTTCGGACCACACAGCTATGGGCATACCGGGTGGACGGGCACGTCCCTGTGGATCGATCCGGACCGCGACCTGTTCGTGGTCCTGCTCAGCAACCGTGCCTACGCGCCGCGCGCCCGCCGCCCGTTCACCATTCTCAAGGGAGTACGTGGGCACGTCGCCGACGCCGCCGCGCGAGCCTCAGATGCGCCCTGACCGGGCCACCCTGATTTACGATGGCGACTGCGGCTTCTGCCTGCAGGCGGTCGACCTGGTGCGGCGGTGGGACCGGGAACAGCGCGTCGCGCTGATCAAGTTTCAGGATCAGGCCCGCGTGGCGGCGTTCGGGATTCCGCTTCCCGCGCTGGCGGCGGCGATGCACCTCGTGCTCCCTCCCCCGGACGGCCGGGTGTTCGCGGGCGCGGACGCGGCGCCGGAGCTGCTCAAGCTGCTGCCGCACGGTCGCTGGCTGGCGTGGCCGTTTCGGTTGCCGGGCGTGCTGCCGATCGCCCGGCGGCTGTACGCGTGGATCGCGCGCCGCCGCCGCTGCCTGGTGCGCGGCTACGCGGCCCGCTAGGTTCGGCAAGAGGAGATGGAAGGAGCAGAGGAATGACGGTACGGGCGGAACTCACGGAAGAGGTGGTGCGACAGGCGCTTCGCCAGGTGAAGGATCCCGAGCTCGACATGAACATCATCGACCTCGGCCTGGTGTACGACGTCGAGGTCGCCGGCGGCGACGTGCGCGTCAACATGACCCTCACCTCGCCCGGCTGCCCCGCCGGTCCGATGATCACGAACGACGCCTACCGCGTGCTCCGTGGACTCGAGGGCGTCACGGACGTGGACATCGAGATCGTGTGGGAGCCGTACTGGACGCCCGAGCGGATGGATCCCAAAGTGCGGGCGCTGATGGGCCTCTAGGCGAGCGCCGCCAGCAGTGCGTCTCCCAACGCCTCGATCTGCCAGCGCCGGAGCTCCCCGATTCGGGCGAGCCCGGCGCGGTCGTTTGGGACGGGCTGGGCGCGTGCGACGGCCTCGAGGGTCGAGCGGCCGCACAGCACGCCCGGCTCGAGGCCGAGCTCCTGGGCGACGCGATTGCGGGCGACCTTGAGACGCTCGACGCGCGCCTCGACGCTCGCGTCGCGCGGGAGTCGGGGGGTGCGCTCCACGCGTGGCAGATCCGCGTCGTCGAACGCGAGCGCCCGGCGCACGCCGTCGAGCAGCGCGGCGCCATGGCGCGCCGCGAGCGCGGCGGGGACCTGGCCGAGGCCCTGCAGCTCGGCGATGGATCGCGGCAGGGCGCGGGCCACCGCGACGAGCGCGTCGTTCCCAATGACGCGAAACGTCGCCCGGTCCTGCTCGGCGGCCACCGCCTCGCGCCAGCGATACAGCTCCCGTAACGCCGCCAGCTGACGCGGCGGCAGCGCTTTCGCCCCCTTGATGCGGAGAAACGCGTCCGCACCGCCTCCATCCGGCGGCCCGGTCCAGCGCAGGTCCTCGAGCCGCGTGAACTCCTCTTCGGCCCAGGAGAGCCGCTCGAGCCCCGCGAGACGGGAGCGCAACGCCTCACGCAGCACCGGGAGATGTTGCGTGTCGGCGGCCGCGTAGGCGAGCATGGCGGGCGGCAACGGCCGGCGCGACCAGTCGGCCTTCTGATGCTCCTTGGCCAGCTTCACCCCCACGTACTTTTCCAGCAGCGCCGCGAGCCCCACGGCCGGCTCGCCCGCGAGCTGAGCGGCGATACGTGTGTCGAACAGCCGGCGTGCCCGGAAGCCATAGTCCCGGTCCAGGATCCGCAGGTCGTAGTCGGCGTCGTGGAAGATCTTCTCGACCTGCGGGTCGGCGAGCAGGCCGCCGACGGGAGAGAGGTCGGGGATCGCCAGGGGGTCGATGATCGCCGTCAGCGACGGGCTCGCCAGCTGGATCAGGAAGATACGGTCGTGGTAGCGATGGAAGCTCGCCGCCTCGGTGTCGGCGGCGACCAGGGGCTCTCGCCGCAGCGCCGCCACCGCGTCGGCGAGCGCCGCCGGCGTGCGGATGTAGCTCACTCTTGCTTGCTGAGCGCGTCCAGGCCCGCCGCGATCTCTTCCAGTGCCTTGGCCAGCGTCTTGTAGAATTCGGCGTCGGGCGGCTGGGAGGGGGGCGGGCCACCGAGCGGGTCGCCCGCGTACTTGCGAGCGGCGCGGGCGGCGTGGCGGATGTAGTCGGTGGCAACCTGCATCGGCATCCTCGAGATCGGGGTTCAGGTGTCTGATCCGGCGCTGCTGAGTGACAAGATACGCGCGGCGCTCGCGCCGTGTCGCCTGGGCGCGTGGCCCACGCCGCTCGAGCCGGCGCCGGCGCTCGCCGGCGCGCTCGGCGTGGCCGCGCTCAGCCTCAAGCGCGAAGACCGGGCCGCGACTCGGGGCGGCGGCAACAAAGTGCGCGGGCTCGAGTTCCTGCTGGCGGGCGTCCCCTCGGGAATCGTGTTCGTCACGGCGGGCGGCACGGGGTCGACGCACTGCCTCTGCACGGCGGTCCACGCGGCGGCCCTGGGACACCGCACCGTGCTCGCGCAATTCCGCCAACCCGACACCGTCGAGAGCCGCGCCGTCGCGGCGGCGTGCGAGCGTCGGGCCGCGCTGATCGTGCGCGCGCGCGGTCCGGCGACCCTGCCACTCGCCGTGCTGGCCGCCTGGCGTCGCGCGGGCGCGCTCGGGGAGCGGTGCTGGATCCCGGGCGGTGGGGCTCACCCGCGAGCGGTGGCGGGGCACGTGCTCGCGGGGCTGGAGCTCGCCACGCAGGTCGCCGACCCTCCCGACACGATCGTCCTCCCCCTGGGCACAGGCGGTACCGCCGCCGGAGTGTCTTTGGCGGTCGCCGCGCTCGGCTGGCCCACGAGGGTCGTCGCCGTCCGCGTAGCGCCCAGGTTCGTCGCCAACCGCTGGCGAACGATGTCGCTGGCGCGTCGGGCGGTACGCCTGCTCGCACGGCATGCCATCCGTGTCCCGTTTCCCGTTTCCCGTTTCCCGCTGGTGGTGGTGGATGGGTTGGGGAAGGGCTACGGCCACCCGACGCCGCAAGGCGAGGCGGCGCGCCGCCTCGCGTCGGAGCACGGTCTCAGGCTCGATCCCACCTACGGAGCCAAGGCGTTCGCCCTTCTCTTACAACGTGCAACGTACGGCGTGCAACGCGTCGTATTCTGGCATACGTTTGCGGTCCCGTGACTCCGTTCGCGACCGTCGAGCTGACCGTTTATCCGTATGAATGCGACGCGTTCGGCCATCTGAATCAGGCCGCGCTGCTGACGCTGCTCGAGCGGGCCCGGTGGGATGCGCTGGCGCGCGGGCCAGGGATGGATCTGTTCGAGCGCAACGGCGTCTGGCCGGCCGTGCGCAAGGCGGTGGTCGAATACAAGGCCGCGGTGCTGTCGCGCGACGTGCTGCGCATCGAGACGCTGCTGACGAACCGCGGCACGACCAGTATCACGCTGCGGCACGCCGTCCGGCGCCCGGCGGACGACGTCCTCGTGGCGGAAGCGGAGATCGTGTTCGTCTGCATCGACCGCGTCGGACGCGCCACCCCGATCCCGGAGGAGATCGTCCGGTTTCTCGGGCCCCGTCCCACCGGCGGCCATGCACCGATCAGGGTGCCGGCGGGCGACGTGGAGCTGGGCGTCGAGGTGAGGGGCGAGGGGATGCCCGTGCTGTTCGTGCACGGGTTTCCGTTCGACCGCACGGTCTGGCGTCACCAGCTCGCCACGCTGTCGCGCGTGAAGCGGATCGCGCCCGATCTGCGGGGCGTGGGTGCGTCGGGCGCTCCCGCGAGCGACGGCTATACGCTGGCGCGCTACGCGGACGATGTCGTGGCCGTGCTCGACGCGCTCGGCATCCGCGCGGCGGTGCTGTGCGGCCTGTCGATGGGCGGGTACGTCATCTTCGAGCTGCTGCGGCGTCACGCTGAGCGCGTGCGGGCGATCATCCTTGCGGACACGAAGGCGGAGCCGGACTCCGCGGAAGGGAAGCGCGGCCGGGACGAGCTCGCTGCGCTGGCCGAGCGTCAGGGGCAGGACGCGCTGATCGATCGGTTGCTGCCGCGCTTGCTGGCGCCGGCGACGCTCGGCACGCAACCCGACGTCGTGGCACAGGTGCGGGAGATGGCGCGTCGTTGGACGGTGCCCGGGCTCGTGGGCGCCCTACGCACGCTGCGCGACCGGCCCGATTCGACCGCAACCCTCCGTGCGGTGCGCGTCCCGACGCTGATCGTGGTCGGCGAGGACGACGAGGTGTCGCCCCCGGCGGCGGCGCAGACTATGGCGGCCCTCATCCCCGGCGCCCAATGTCACGTGATTCCTGCAGCGGGCCACCTCGCGCCGCTCGAGCAGCCACTCGCCACCGGCCGCCTGCTGGCCGATTTCTTGAGCGGCCTGCCCTGAAACCAGAACCCCGGGCGGTCACGCCCGGGGCTCGGTCTCATGATCCCTTGCGCTGCGGTTTACCGGGCGGCGTGGCGTCCTGGAACACATCCCGGTTCTTGGCGATGTAGGACTTCCACTGCGGCGGCGTATCTTCTTCGGGGAAAATCGCCGTGACGGGGCACTCCGGCTCGCAGGCGCCGCAGTCGATGCACTCGTCTGGGTGGATGTAGAGCATGTCTTCACCCTCGTAGATGCAGTCCACCGGACACACATCCACGCACGAGCGGTCTTTTACGTTGATGCACGGCTCTGCGATGATATACGTCATCCCGGCGCTCCAATGGATTCACGACCGAACGGCAAACATTGTCGAGTGGGGCCCACTCGAGTCAAGTCCCGCGCGCGCATTCGGTTGGCTATCGGGCGGCGGCGGCGACGACGGCGCTCCAGCTCACGAGCGACAGAAGGACCACCAGCAGCCCGTACTGCACGAGGATAGTCGGATCGGGTTGATCCGCGCCTTCCGTGAAACCGGCGCTCGCGGCGGCGGCGAGGCCGAGCAGGACCAGCAGCCCCTCGCCGGTGACGAGCCACATCGCGCCGATCATCGCGGCGGCGATCCAGCGCTGGCCCCTGGTGAGCGCGCGGAATCCCCGGCCGCCGTCGAGCTGCCACACCGGAAGCAGGTTGAACAGGTTCACCCAGGCTCCGAAATGGGCGATGGCGCCCCAGATGCCGCTCCCCGTCGCGCGGTACACCGCGTACGCCACCACGGCGGCACCGAGGCCCCAGATCGGGCCCGCCAGGCCGACGCGCGCGTCCTCGCGCCGGTCGGCCGGGTACTGTTTCAATCGCACGACGGCGCCCACACCCGGAATGAACATCGGCGCCGTGGCCTTGATGCCGTAGCGCTGCAACGCCTGGACGTGGCCCATCTCGTGCACGTAGATGGAGAGCACCACCCCCAGCGCGAACTTCCATCCCCAGATGGTCCAATACACGCCGGCCGACAGCACCATCGTGAAGAACGTGCTCGCCTTGGTGAGCCCGAGCAGGAGCAGCTTGGCTTTCGTGAGGAGGAAGATGAGGGCGAACTTGAACTTGACGAGCAACGCGCCCAGCGCGCCCAGCCCGGCGGCACCCTTGCCGAGCCGCGACGTCTGGCGTGCGGCCTGCGGCTCCCGATCGAGGGCGCGACTCAGCTCGAGGACGCGTGCGGACACCACTTGATGCTGAGTCGAGTCGCGCGGCAGGAGGTCGAGCGCTTCGCGCCAGGCGGCGAGCGCGGCGCTCGCGTCGCCGGCCTGGGTGGCCTGCTCCGCCGCGGCCGCCAGGCGCTTGAGCTCGTCCGCATGCACGAGGCGCTGGCACGACGGGCACGCGAGCAGTGCCGGCGCCACGTCCGTACCGCATTGGGGGCAGGGCGAGGCGGCCCGCCCCCGCAGAGCGTCCGTCACGGAGGAACCGTCAGCTGGGGACGGCTCGCGCAGCCTGATAGGGTCCCGTCACCCGGAGCGCCACGCCGCGGTTCAGCTTCCAGGCCTCGTACAACGCGAACCCCGCAATGAGCAGATGCAGCGGGCTCGAGAAACCGATTATGACCGGCCCGGCGTATGCGAGCCTGAGGAGCACGATAACGCCGAAGAGCAGGGCCAGGGGGCCGGGGCGCTGGTGGCCGGTGGTCGCTGCGGCGTTGACGGCAGCCGGGGCCGTGGCGACCGAGGGCGCCACGCCGACGGAGTCCGTCGCCACCACCGCGCTGTACGTGAGGAACATCGCCAGCACCTGGTAGCGCCAGCCACCACGGCCGCTCGAGCCTCTGCGGACGGCCGCCCCTACGAGCAGGCCCACCACCACCGCGATGAGGCCGAACTCGTAGCCCGTCAGGGCTTCGACGCCGAAGTACACGCCGGCACCGAGCGCCGCGGCCGCGGCGCCCAATCCCAGCGCCTTGGCGAAACGCAGGGCGGGGGAGCCGCGATTCCACGCCGCCATGATCTGGCCACGACAACCGAGGCAGGCGACCTTGCCGCTGATCTCGTAATAGGATCCGGCAATCGGCTGCTGGCAGAACGAGCACGCTGTTCCGGGAGTCTGGCCCGCGCGCTCGGCGCGATCGAACTGCAGGCTCCGGTCGGCGGGAGTTCCAGCGGCAGGGTCGGTCACGGGGTGCCTCCTCGGAACGGGGTTGGCCGGGCCCCAATCTTTGGGAGGCGAGCCTCGTGACGCAAACAGAAACGCGCTCTGAGGCTGGCAACGATACTCACGGGTATCTCAACAACCCGTTTTCCGTGGCCGTTTGCCGGAATCGATTCTTATCGGTATCATTGATTCCCATGGGTATCGTGCGCCAGCGGCGTAAGGCGGAAACCCGCGCCCTGCTGCTGCAGGCCGGTCTCAGCGTGTTCGCCGAGCGCGGCGTCGAGCTCGCCACGCTCGACGAAGTCGCCCAGGCGGCTGGGTTCACCAAAGGGGCCATTTACCGGCAGTTTCCCTCGAAAGGCGGGTTTCTGCTCGCGTTGTTCGAGCAGTACGCCGCGGTCGCGCGCGCCGGCGCCGCAGCGCGCCAGGCGCCGTGGTTTATTCCCCTCACGATCCAGTTTGCGGCCCAGGCGATGCGAGACCCGCTGCTGCGCCGTCGGTTCGCGGTGGTGTTGGCCGAGGCGCGCGACGGCGGGTCGCCCGACGGCCAGCTCCTCAAGGCGCTCGGGCGTGTGCTGCCGGCAGCGCACGCTCCCATCTCATGACGGTGATCCTGGCCGCGGCGGCCATCCTGGCGGTCGGGTACGTTCTGGCGTCGGCCGGGCTGCGTCGCATCCGCGCGGGCCCGTTGCGGCTGCCGAGCGACCCGATCCCCGACCGGTGGCGTGGCATCGTCGACGAGAGCGTTCCGCTCGCTCGGAGCCTGAGTTCCCCAGAGCGAGAGCGGCTGCTGCGTCTGGTGCAGCTGTTCCTCTCCGACAAACATTTCGAAGGATGCGGCGGTCTCACCGTGACCGAGGAGATGAAAGTCACAATCGCCGCGGAGGCTTGCCTCCTGCTGCTCCACCTCGAGGGTCCGTGCTATCCCGGCCTTCGCACCGTGCTCGTGTATCCACACGGCTTCGTCCCCAAGTTCGCGCACACACCCCGTAGCGGCGAGATTCCCCCCGCAGCTGGTCCGTTGATCGGGGAATCCTGGCGCGACGGCGTGGTGGTGATCTCCTGGGACGACGCGGTCCGCGGCGCTCACGATGCGTTCGACGGTTCCAACGTCGTGCTCCACGAGTTCGCGCACCAGCTCGATTCCGAAGATGGCTTCGGCGACGGAGAGCCGGTTTTACCGGGGAGTGCTGTGCGGACGTGGGGTCGCGTGCTGTCCGAGGAGTACCAGCGATTACGGGCGGACGTCGCCGCCGATCGGGACTCCGTGCTCGACGGGTACGGCGCGACGAACAAGGCGGAGTTCTTCGCGGTGGCGACCGAGACGTTCTTCGAAAAGCCGCTGCAGCTCGAGCGTGATCATCCCGAGCTGTATGCCCAGCTCAAGCGGTTCTATGGCCAAGATCCCGCGCGGCGGACGCCGCCGCCCCCCGCCACGCCGTGACGCGCTCCCCGGGACGTCTAATCGACGTGAGCCACACGATCGAGCACGGCATGGTCACCTACCCCGGGCTGCCGGCGCCCGTGATCGGCGACTGGCTGTCGCGGGCCGCGTCCCACACGCGCTACGCCAGCGGCACGACCTTTCAGATCGGGAAGATCGAGCTCGTGGCCAACACTGGGACCTACATCGACGCGCCGTTCCATCGCTATGAGCAGGCGAAGGACATCGCCGACTTCCCGCTCGAGGCGGTCGCCAACCTGGAGGGCCTGGTGGTCCGCGCCACTGAACGCGACGGTCGGGCGCTCGACGTGGGCGTGTTCCGCGGGAGGGACGTGAAGGGCAAGGCCGTGCTCGTACACACAGACTGGGACCTTCACTGGCGCACCGAGCCGTACGGGACGGGACATCCGTTCCTGACCCGCGCGGCGGCGGAGCATCTTGTCGCGGCGGGCGCGGCGCTCGTCGGCATCGACTCGCTCAACATCGACGACGCGAGCGACGGCACGCGGCCCGCTCACACGCTGCTGCTCGGCGCCGGCATCCCGATCGTGGAGCACCTGTGCGGCTTGCGGGAGCTGCCCGACGCCGGATTTCGGTTTTTCGCCGTGCCCGTGAAGGTGCGGGGGATGGGGAGTTTTCCGGTGCGCGCGTTCGCGCTGTTGCCGTAACGCAACAATTCGCACGCCGGAGATCCGGCTTTGAAGGGGTGTTGCGTCCGCGCACGACTCTTGCGCCCGAACTGGATACCGTGACTCGCGCCGTCAAATCACTTGTCGCTCTCGTGGGTGCCGTCGCAAGCCTCTCCTGCGGCGAGTCCCCCTTCGAGCCCCGCGGACTGGGGGAGCGTGTCCCGGTCGGTACCGTCATCGAGCAGGAAGTGACCGGCGACTCGGCTCGCCGGTACTCGTTCGCGGCGCAAGCGAACGGCGTGTACGCCGTGTTTCTCGAAGCCCTGCAGGGAACCGTCTCCCTGGTCGTGGTCGATTCCATACACCACGCGCCGGTCGCGAGCGTCAGTGCGAGTCAAGGTGGCCCGGGGCTCGAGGACAACCCGACGGACAACTTCGGGACGCCGACGGGAGCGGTCTATCAGCTGAGGGTAAGCACGTTCCCGGCGGGCGCCAGCGCGCGCTTCCGCTTCATGGTTTACGCGATCAACACCGCGCCGGAAAACGTGCCGGCCCGGTTCGCGATCGGCGACACCGTGAGCGGCGAAACGATCGATCCGATCGTCGACGGGGACCGATTCTTTGCTTACGGAGCGGCCGGGCAGGAGGTCGTGCTCGTCATGGAAACGTTGGGTCCGCCGGGGTCCGGTTCGGTGAGTCTCACCGTCGTGGATACGGTGGCGCCCACGTTACTCGGCTACGTTTTCGGCGATGCCGGAAAGCCGACCTTGACCACGGGCCGCTTGCGTCTCCCCCGGTCACAGGACTACCTGTTTTCCGCCTGGTCGGTCACCAGCAATGTGTACCCGCGTTACCGGGGCCCCTACCGCTTCTGGTCCTATCTGGTCAACCGGGCGCCGGAGCACCGGGCCGCGGCGATCCCGCTCGGTACTGAGGTACGCGGTGAGACGATCGATCGTGCGGGCGATGTGGACGAGTTCACGTTCTCCGCGGCGGCCGGGGCTGAATACAACGCCTTCGTGCAAGCGCCGCGAGCGGTGCAGCTCGACGTTGTCGGGCCCTCGGGCCAGGTCTTGGCCACGACCACGAGCAGCGATGCGGACACGGGCCTCTTCACCCACGCGACCGGCCGATTCCAGGTACCAGCCGCCGGTACCTACATCGTGCGCGTGGCCGGCACCGCTCCCTCGCAGATTGCCGACACGGGCGCGTATCGGTTTTTCCTTTACCCGATCGACCGCCGTCCGGAGCACGTAAGCGCCGTCATCACCCCGGGCGACACCATTTCCGGGGAAGGGATCGACGTCCCTGGAGACGTCGACGAGTTCGTCTTCTTCGGCACGGCGGGCGAGGAGTTCAATGCGTTCCTCCAGGCCCGGAGCGGGTCGCCGGACACGTACTTGCAGCTCGATGTCGTGGACAGCGCGGGCACCCGGCTCGGCGGTGTCAGCAGCAGCGGGACCGACACGAGCCTGCTGCGTCAGGTCACCGGCCGTTTCGCGCTGCCGACGACCGGGACGTACCGGCTCCGCGTGTCGGGGACGGTCGATCGCACCGACCGGGATCGAGGGCCGTATCGGGTGCTGCTGTACAAGGTGAATCGCCGGCCTGAGACGGCTCCCGACACCATCGCACTCGGCGACAGTGTGTCACGAGAATCAATCGACATGCCGGGCGATGTAGACGAATGGCGATTCACCGTGCGGGACTCCATTGGCGTGAATCTGGTCGCGCAGCGCGGCCCAGATGGTCCCGAGGGCGTCCTGATGGCGCAACTGCTCGACGCGACCGGGCGCACGCTGGCGTCGACGTATTCGTTCGGACCCGGGTTCGGCGTCGCTGGCGCCGATGAGACGGGGCGCCTGGCGCTTGCCCCTGGCATCTATACCGTGCGGGTCGACGGATCGTCCCTCCTCAGGGGCGCGTACGGGCTCTGGCTCTACGCTTTCAAGTTCGGCCCAGAATCGGTCCGTGACACGTTCGCCATCGGTGACACAGTGGCCGGAGAGTCGATCGATCCTTTGGGTGACGTTGATGTCTTCCGGTTTTACGCGACCCGAGGGCAGCACGTGAACATCGCCTTCCAGGCTCTCGGCGGGCCCCTGGCGGCGAACCTGTCGAGCCCGGTAGCCCCGGGGGAGCCGGGCTGGCGAGGCACCGTCGCGAGTCCCGGCGCAGCGTCGAGCTTGCACGACCACCAGTCCATGCGGGTGGACTTAACGGAGACAGGCTGGTACGCGCTCACGGTCGCGGAGGCGAGCTCCCCGAAACCGGATTCCAGCAACCGCGGGCCGTATCGCTTCACCGTGGAACGTCTCGGGACTTCGCCCGAGCGAGTACCCAGCGCGCTCGTACCGGGAGACTCCGTCACCGACGAGGCGATCGACGGGCCCGGAGATTGGGACGAGTACACACTCACCGCGCTGGGCGGCCAGGATCTCAACATCGTGTTGCAGACACCAGGATCGCCCGGTTATCCGTGGCTCGTCGCGGTGGATCCTGCGACGGGCGACCCCTTGGCACGGGTCGTGGGACAGTCGTTTGAGAAGGCGTCGGGCCCGTTCAAGGCGCCCTCCTCAGGCGACATCCGAATCGTGGTGGCAGAGCCTCGAGGCGAGTTTTTTGGCTCGTGCTACGACGCTACGTGCGAGAACGCGTTTCGGTTCGTCGGTCCGTACCGATTCCGCGTTGTGGCGGTCAATCGCGCTCCGGAGAACGTGCCGTCGTCGTTCACGCTGGGCGACACGGTGCGAGGCGAAGCGATCTTCCCGGCCGGCGACATCGACGAGTTTACCTCGTCGGGCACCCCCGGCGACACGCTCAGCGCGTGGTGGCGGCTGACGGCGAATCCGGTGCCCGCCGGGAGTTTCATCACCCTCGAGGTCGTCGACCCGGCGACGGGAGCGACGTTGGCCGGGCAGGGGGCGAGCCTCGTCGGCAGCGCACCACAGTACTGGTCACCGGGGCCCTTCGTGGTACCGCCGGGGGGAGCCTATCTGCTACGCGTGCGTGGCGGCGGCACCTTTGGCGACGAGGTCGGGACGGCCCCCTACGAGTTCTTCGTCAAGCGCGGCCCCTGAGCGCCTTGCAACCCGCCCGCTAATCCGCCGGCACCGCGTCCCGCGTTCCGAGCTTCCGCTCGATCTCCCGCGTGATGTGCATCGAGCAGAACTTCGGCCCGCACATCGCGCAGAACTCGGCGCTCTTGAAATACTCCGCGGGCAGCGCTTCGTCGTGCAGCTCGCGCGCCCGCTCGGGATCGAGCGACAGCCGAAACTGCTCGTTCCAGTCGAACGCGTACCGCGCGCGCGACAGCGCGTCGTCCCGGTCGCGCGCGCCCGGCCGGCCGCGCGCGATGTCGGCCGCGTGCGCGGCGATCTTGTACGCGATCACACCCTCGCGCACTTCCTCGGCGTTGGGCAGGCCGAGGTGCTCCTTGCGCGTCACGTAGCACAGCATGTCCGCCCCGTACCAACCGATCATCGCCGCCCCGATCGCCGACGTGATGTGGTCGTAGCCCGGCGCGACGTCGGTCACGAGCGGCCCCAGCGTGTAGAACGGCGCCTCGTGGCAGATCGCCTTCTCCTTGCGGACGTTCTCCTCGATCAGGTGCATCGGGATGTGGCCCGGGCCCTCAATCATCACCTGGACGTCCTGCGCCCAGGCGCGCGTGGTCAGCTCGCCCAGCGTCTCGAGCTCGGCGAACTGCGCCCGGTCGTTCGCGTCCGCCACCGAACCGGGCCGCAGCGCGTCGCCCAGCGACAGCGTCACGTCGTACTTGCGGGCGATCTCGAGAATGCGGTCGAAATGCACGTAGAAGGGGTTCTGCTGGTCGTGATGCATCATCCAGTAGGCGTGCAGCGACCCACCGCGCGACACGATGCCCGTCACCCGGCCGAGCGCGAGGCCGACGTACTCGCGCAGGATCCCGCAGTGCACCGTCACGTAATCCACGCCCTGTTGCGCCTGGTGCTCCACCATGTCGAGCAGGTCGTCGGCCGTGAGGTCCTCAACCTGCTTCACCGCGGTGACCGCCTGATAGATCGGCACCGTCCCGATTGGCACCGGCGAAGCCTCGAGGATCGCCTGCCGGATCGCGTCGATGTCGCCCCCGGTGGAGAGATCCATGACCGTGTCGGCGCCGTAATGGACCGCGTGGTGCAGCTTCTCGAGCTCCTGGTCGATGTTCGATTCGACCGCCGAGTTCCCGATGTTGGCGTTGATCTTGACCCGTGCCACCTTGCCGATCGCCATCGGATCGAGCCGTTTGGCGAGGTGGTTCACGTTGGCGGGAATGATCAGGCGCCCCCGCGCGACCTCGTCGCGCACGAGATCGGCCGGGAGCCCTTCGCGCTCCGCGACGCGCTGCATCTGGGGGGTGACGGTGCCCTGACGGGCGAAGTGCATTTGGGTGAGGCAGGTCATACGGAGCTCCCTTCGCCGGTGCGAACCGGATCAGGTTCAAAGGGTGTGATCTCAGCCCGCGGCACCTCCGCGGGCACCCCTGTCGTCGTGCAATCTAACGGGTCGGCGGGCGCGGTTACACCTCCCGCGTCGTGGGCGTGCCGTAGCGCTCACCGGGCTCGTGCAGCTTCTCCCACTCCGAGCGCAAGGCGAACGGGTCCACCCCGCTGGGACGATCGAGCGCGAGGATACCGTCCAGGTGGTCGATCTCGTGCTGCAGCAGCTCCGCCATCGGCCCCTCCGCCGGCAGCGTGCGCTGCTTGCCCTTCAGGTCCGTGTAGCTCACGGTGATCTGGTAGGCGCGGCTGACCCGGACGTACAGATTTGGGAACGAAAAACAGTCGTCCCACACGAGGAAGTCGTCCGGCCCGACATCCGTGATTTCGGGGTTGATCATCGTCCAGCGCTGCTTGTCGACCGCCACGAACACGATCCGCACCGGTGCGCCGATCTGGGGCGCCGCCAGGGCCCGGCCCATCTTGTGCTTCTCCTTGGCCACACGCAGGGTGTCCCGCAGGTCATCCGCGAGCAGCCGGGTCGCGGCGGACTTGGCGTTCTGGACCCGCTCGCAGCGGACCCGCAGGATCGGATCGCCCAACAGGCGAATGCGCCGGACTGCCATGGGAGCGCCAATTTGGCGATTTCGCGCCCATGTGCAACTCGCCCCTTGTGTTTGGTTGACAATCCCGAGTAATTCCTGTAGGATTCCATTCGCCCCGGTACCTCTCTGCAACTTACGACGCGCAAAGGACTTCGGGAGTGTCTATGAGTAGCGGCATCGAAGCCCAGGTCCTCCAGCCCTACAAGTACGGCTTCGTCACGGATATCGAGTCGGAGACCGTCCCCCCCGGCTTGAGCGAGGATGTCATCCGGCTGATCTCCCAGAAGAAGGGTGAGCCGGCCTGGATGCTCGAGTGGCGGCTCAAGGCGTACCGCAACTGGCTGAAGATGCCCGAGCCGCACTGGGCCAACGTGCAGTACGGCCCGGTCGACTATCAGGCGATCAGCTATTACGCCGCGCCCAAGCAGCGGCCCAAGCTGGACAGCCTCGATCAGGTCGACCCCAAACTGCTCGAGACGTTCGAGAAGCTCGGGATCCCGATCGAGGAGCGGAAGCGGCTGGCGGGTGTGGCGGTCGACGCGGTGTTCGACTCGGTCTCCGTCGCGACCACCTTCCGCGAGGAACTGAAGAAGCACGGCGTGATCTTTTGCGCCATCTCGGAAGCGATCCGGGAATACCCGGACCTGGTGCGGCAGTATGTCGGCTCCGTGGTCCCGTACAACGACAACTTCTTCGCGGCGCTCAATTCCGCGGTGTTCACGGACGGCTCGTTCGTGTACGTGCCCAAGGGCGTGCGCTGCCCCATGGAGCTGTCCACCTACTTCCGGATCAACGCGGAGTCGACCGGCCAGTTCGAGCGGACGCTGATCGTCGCGGACGCGGGGAGCCACGTGAGCTATCTGGAGGGTTGCTCCGCACCGGTGCGCGACCAGAACCAGCTGCACGCGGCCGTGGTGGAGCTGGTGGCGCTCGACCACGCGACGATCAAGTATTCCACGATTCAAAACTGGTATCCGGGCGATGAAGAGGGGCGGGGCGGGATCTACAACTTTGTGACCAAGCGCGGCGCGTGTCGCGGCCGGGGCTCCAAGATCTCCTGGACCCAGGTGGAGACCGGGTCGGCGATCACCTGGAAGTATCCCGGCTGCATCCTGCAGGGCGACGACTCGATCGGCGAGTTCTACTCGGTGGCGGTGACCAACCATCGGCAGCAGGCCGACACGGGCACCAAGATGATCCACATGGGCAAGAACACCCGCTCGACCATCGTCTCGAAGGGGATCTCGGCGGGGCGCGGCCAGAACACCTACCGCGGGCTCGTGAAGATCCTCAAGGGCGCCGAGCAGGCCCGCAACTACTCGCAGTGCGACTCGATGCTGATCGGCGATCGCTGTGGGGCGCACACGTTCCCGTACATCGACGTGCGCAACAGCACCGCGATCATGGAGCACGAGGCCTCGACCTCGAAGATCGGGGAAGACCAGATCTTCTACGCCAAGCAGCGCGGGCTGTCGGCCGAGGACGCCGTCTCGATGATTGTGAACGGCTTCTGCAAGGAAGTCTTCAAGGAGCTGCCGATGGAGTTCGCGGTCGAGGCGCAGCGGTTGCTCGGCATCAGTCTCGAGGGGAGCGTGGGATGACGGGAAAGGGGAAACGGGAGACGGGAAACGTGTCGAGGGCCGCGAGATCCTCAAGGGCGTCGACCTGACGGTGAAGGCCGGCGAGGTGCACGCCATCATGGGGCCGAATGGCTCGGGGAAGAGCACGCTGGCCCAGGTGCTCGCCGGACATCCGGCGTACACGGTCACCGCCGGGCAGGCGCGGTACGAGGGCAAGGACCTGCTCGCGATGGCTCCGGAGCAGCGGGCCCGCGAGGGTGTGTTCCTCGCGTTCCAGTATCCCGTCGCGATCCGCGGCATCACCAACGCCTACTTCCTGCGCGCCGCCGTGAACGCGATCCGCAAGCACAAGGGCGTGGAGGAGCTCGGGCCTGTGGAATTCATGGACGCGCTCGAAGAGAAGCTCAAGGCGATCGGCTGGGACTCGAGCTACCTGACGCGCCCCGTGAACGACGGGTTTTCGGGCGGGGAGAAAAAGCGCAACGAGATCCTGCAGCTCGCGGTGCTCGATCCCAAGCTCGCGATCCTCGACGAGACCGATTCGGGGCTCGACATTGACGCCTTGAAGACGGTGGCCCAGACCGTCGACAAGCTGCGCCGTCCCGACAACGCCACGGTGCTGGTGACGCACTACTACCGCATCCTCACGCACATCCAGCCCGACGTCGTGCACGTGCTGGCGGCCGGCCGGATCGTCAAGTCGGGCGGCAAGGACCTGGCGCTCGAGCTCGAAGAGAAGGGGTACGACTGGCTCCGGACGGAAGCGGCGGTGGCGTGAGCGTCGCGGACCGTTACCTCGCCGACTTCGAGGCGTTCGCGGGCAACGGCGCCGCCGGGGCGCCCGCGTGGCTCAAGCAGATCCGGGAGGGCGCGATCGCGCGCTTCGCGGAGCTGGGCTTCCCCACCACGAAGCAGGAGGAGTGGCGCTTCACCAGCGTCGCGGCCATCGCGGACCGGCGTTTCGTTCTCGCGCATGCTCCCCGCCCACCGCTTCCCACACCCTCCGACATCGAGCCGCTGTGTGTCGGGGTGGGTCCGCGCGTCGTCTTCGTGAACGGACGTCACGTGCCGGGCCTCTCGTCGGGCGCCGGGCTGCCGGCCGGCGTCCAGGCGACCAGTCTCGCCGCCGCCCTCAAAAGCGAAGTGAGCGGCGAGCTCGCGCGAGCGCACCTCGCGCGCCACGCGCGCTGGCACGACAGCCCGTTTGCGGCGCTCAACACGGCGTTCCTCGCCGACGGCGCGTTCGTGCTCGTGCCCGCCGGTGTGACCCTGGAGCAACCGCTCGAGCTGCTGTTCCTCTCGAGTGGCGGGCCCGCTGCCGACGGCCCGACCGTGTCGCATCCCCGCAGTCTCATCGTGATCGAGCGGGGCGCCCGAGCCGCGGTGGTCGAGACGTACGCGGGGCTCGGGGACGACATGTACTGGAGCAACGCGGTCACCGAGATTGTGGTGGGCGAAGCCGCCCGCGCCGAGCTGTATCGGGTGCAGCGGGAGGGCCCTCAGGGCCTCCAGATCGCAACGACACATTCGCGACAGGAACGCGACAGCTTCCTGGGAGTGCACGTCGTGACGCTCGGCGCCGCGCTGGCCCGTCACGACATCACCACCGTCCTGGCCGGCGCGGGCGCAGAGCTCGTGCTCAACGGGTTGTACCTGTTGAGCGCCGCCCAGCACGCTGACCACCACACGGTGATCGACCATGCCCAGCCGCACTGCGCCAGCCACGAGTATTTCAACGGCGTTCTCGCCGGGCGGGCGCACGGCGTGTTCAACGGGCGGATCATCGTGCGGCCGGGGGCGCAGCGCACCGATTCGAAGCAGACCAACAACAACCTGTTGCTGTCAACCGAAGCGCGCGCCGACAGCCAGCCGCAGCTCGAGATCTACGCGGACGACGTGAAGTGCACCCACGGCTCCACGGTGGGACCGATCGATCCGACGCAGCTCTTTTACCTCCGCAGTCGCGGGCTCTCGCCCGACGCGGCCCGCAGTATCCTGACGTACGGCTTTGGGGCCGAGATCCTGGACCGCATGCGGCACCCCGCCGTGCGTGAGCGGCTCGAACAATGGATCCGCGAGCGGCTCGCCTGATGCTCGATGTCGCCCGCCTGCGCGCCGACTTCCCGTTGCTCGCGCAGCGGGAGAACGGTCACCCGCTCGTCTATCTCGACAACGCGGCGACGACCCAGAAGCCGCAGGCGGTGCTCGACGCCATCACCGAGTACTACCGGACCACCAACGCCAACGTGCATCGCGGGGCCTACGACCTCGCGATTCGCGCCACGGAAGCGTACGAGGCGGCGCGCACCAGGCTGGCGGGATTCGTCAACGCCTGGGCGCCGGAGGGCGTGGTGTTTACGCGCGGCACCACGGAGGCGATCAACCTGGTGGCCGCCGCCTACGGCCGCGCCCACGTGCGCACCGGCGACAGCGTGGTCGTGACGGCCATGGAGCACCACTCGAACCTCGTGCCGTGGCAGATGCTGTGTCAGGAGAAGGGCGCCACGCTGCGAATGGTCGAGATCACCGGGGACGGGCGCATCGACCTCTCCGACTACGGGCGCGCGCTCGAGCGGCGACCCAAAATCGTCGCGTTCCCGTATGTCTCGAACGCGCTCGGCACCGTGAATCCCGCCGCGCAGCTCGCCCGGCTGGCGCACGCGGTCGGCGCGGTGGTCGTCGTCGACGGGGCGCAGTCCACGCCGCACCTGAAGGTCGACGTGCAGACGCTCGACTGCGACTTCTACGCCCTCTCGGGCCACAAGATGCTCGGGCCGATGGGCTCGGGGGCGCTGGTGGCGAAGCCGGAGCTGCTCGACGCCATGCCGCCCTACCACGGCGGCGGCGAGATGATCTCACGCGTGTGGGACGATCATTCGACCTACAACAAGATTCCTCACAAGTTCGAGGCCGGCACGCCGAACGTGGAAGGAGCGGTCGGACTCGCGGCGGCCATCGCCTACCTCGAGCGCATCGGCCCGGAGCGGATCGCCGAGCACGAGCAGGCACTCGCGGCGGCCGCGATCGAGCGCCTCACGCAGATCGAGGGCGTGACGGTGTACGGCCCGCGCGACCACCGGGCGGGCGTGGTTTCGTTCACGTACGGCGACATCCATCCGCACGACATCGCGACCATCCTCGACCAGGACGGCATCTGCATCCGCGCCGGACACCACTGCGCGCAGCCCTTGATGCGGCGGCTCAGCGTCTCCGCTACGGCGCGCGCCTCGTTCTATCTGTATAACGGAATGGACGACGTCGACGCCCTCGCCGGCGCGCTCGTCAAGGCGGGAGCCCTGTTTGGATACGTCCCCGCCTGATCCGCAGCTCAGCGCCCTCTACCAGGAGCTGATCCTCGATCACTACCGGCGCCCCCGTAACAAGGGGACGCTGGACCACGCGACGCACTCGGTGTCGCTGAACAACCCGCTGTGCGGGGACGAGATCGATCTGCAGCTGCGGGTGGACGGCGACGTCATCAAGGATGCGCGCTTCATCGGCCGGGGCTGCTCGATCAGCCAGGCGGCCGCGTCCATGATGACGCAGCTCCTCAAGGACCGGTCGGTCCCGCAGGCGCTCGCGCTGGCCGACCGCATGCGCGCCATGATGCAGGGCGACGAAGCCGCCGCGCGCGACAAGGCACTGGGCGAGCTGCGGGCGCTGGCCGGCGTCTCCAAGTTTCCGGTGCGCGTCAAGTGTGCCCTGCTTCCCTGGAATGCGTTGACGGACGCGGTGAAGGCGTGACGAGGCTACATTAGCCTCGCACCCATGACGTCCCCTGTCCCCGCTGCGACCCCGATCCTGGTGCTCGATCGGGTCCGCAAGGCATTCGCCGGCCACACCGCCGTCGACGACTTGTCGCTCGCCGTGCCCACCGGCGTCATCTACGGGTTGCTCGGTCCCAACGGGGCCGGCAAGACGACCACGATCCGCATGATCATGGACATCATCCAGCCCGATGCCGGCTCGGTCCGCCTGTTCGGCGCGCCGGCCGGGGGCCGCAGCAACGCCGAGCGGATCGGTTATCTCCCCGAGGAGCGCGGCCTGTATCGCAAGATGCGCGTGCTCGACGTGCTGGTGTTCCTTGGCGAGATGAAAGGGATGGAGCGGCGACGCGCGCGCCAGCGCGCCGGCGACTGGCTCGAGCGGCTCGGCCTGGCGCAGTGGCGTATGCGCCGCATCGACGAGCTGTCGAAGGGAATGCAACAGAAGGTGCAGTTCATCTCCACCATCCTGCACGAGCCCGCCCTGGTGGTGCTGGACGAGGCGTTCGCCGGCCTCGATCCCGTCAATGCCCAGGTGATGAAGGACACGGTCCTCGAGCTGCGCGCCCGCGGCGCCACCATCCTGTTCTCGACCCATATCATGGAACAGGCGGAGAAGCTGTGCGAGCACGTGTGCATCATCGCGCGCGGGCGAAAGCTGGTGGACGGCCCGTTGGGCGACATCAAGCGCACCCGGGGCGGACACCATCTCGTCGTCGAGTTCGACGGCAGCGTCGGCGCGGCGGCACGGGTGTTTGCCGACGCAACGCTCGTGAAAAAAGTCGACGACTACGGTCAATACGCCGAGGTCGAGCTCGCCCCCGGGGCCGACCCCCAGCGCGTCCTGCGCGACCTGGTGGCGTCGGGGGCGCGGCTGGCGCGCTTCGAGCTGCGCGAGCCATCGCTCCTGAAGATCTTCATCGATCTGGTCGGCCCGGAGGCGGCGCAGGCCGGCGTGCGACCCGATGCGTAAGATCTGGGCGATCGTGCGGCGCGAGTTCGTGGAGCGGGTGCGGACGCGGTGGTTCTGGGTCGGGGCGCTGCTCGGCCCCGTGCTGTTCGGCGTCGTCTTCTTCCTCTCCGGGCAGCTGGGGCGCGGGGGCGGGTTGAAGCGGATCGCGATCGTCGACGCCACCGCGACCGAGGTGGGAGCCCGCATCGCCGAGCAGCTCGGCCGGAGCGGAAGCTGGGCGATCGAAGTCCCGGCGGCTCCCGGCGTGATCGACTCCCTGACCGCGCTAGTGCGGGCCAAACGCCTGGACGGGTTCCTGATCGTCACGGACGCGGCGCTCGACTCCGGCAGGGTGGAGTACCGCGGCGCGAACGTGTTTGCCGGCAAGGGCGCCCTGCAGCGCCCCGTCGGCGAGGCCCTGACGGTGGTCCGGCTCCAGCGGGCCGGCGTGGATCCCGAGCTCGTGGCCCGCGCGAGCATTCCGCTGCACCTCGAGACGTGCAAGATCTCGCGCGGCACGACGTGCGGGGAGAGCGCGGCGCAGTCGTTCTCGCTCGCCTACTTCATGGGGATCATCCTCTACACGGCGATCCTGCTGTACGGCATCAACGTGATGAGCTCGGTGCTCGAGGAGAAGACGACCCGCATCGTGGAGGTGCTGGTGTCGTCGCTGCGTCCCTTCCAGCTGCTGCTCGGCAAGGTGCTCGGCGTCGGGGCGGTGTCGATTTTCCAGTTCCTCATCTGGGGGGTGGCGGGCCGTCTGCTGCTGGCGCGTCGGGCGTCCCTCGCGACAGGCGATGCGGCGGCGGACGAGCTGTTCCAGATGCCGCATGTGACCGGCGCGACGTTCGCGGTCTTCATGGCGTATTTCCTCGGCGGCTTTTTTCTGTACTCCGCGATGTTCGCGGCGGTTGGCGCCATGTCGTCCACCGAGCAGGAGGCGCGCCAGGCACAGCAGCCCGTGGCCTGGATGCTCGTCCTGTCGTTCATCAGCATGTTCGCCATGCTGAACGACCCGGGCTCGACCCTGGCCGTGACGCTCTCGCTCATCCCGTTCAGCTCACCTGTCGCCATGCCGGTGCGGTGGGCCGCGGGGAATCTGCCGGTGTCCGAGCTGGCGCTCTCGCTGGCCATCTTGGTGGCAGCGATCGGGGGGGTGACGTGGGTAGCGGCACGGATCTATCGGGTGGGCATCTTGATGACAGGCAAGCGGCCAAATCTCAAGGAACTGGTGCGCTGGGTGAGGACCGCCTAGGACGGACGGGTAGACGGCGAGACGGCGACCTAAGGGCAGACGGGTAGACGGCGAGACGGGTAGCGGATGCCAGTAGGTCGTGTGTAGGAATGGTACTGACCGCAACGAAGTGGTTACGCGCCCCGCTCCCTGCATCGCTATACTGCCACCATGCCTCCCTATAGGAATCTCAAAGCATGGGAGCACGCGGAGCGCCTCGCCGTGGAATGCGTCAGGGCCTCGCGCGAGTTCCCCGACTTCGAGCAGCAGTCGCTCGCCGACCAGCTGCGCCGCGCCGCGTACAGCGTTCCTCTGAACATCGCAGAGGGCAGCGCGAAGCGGGGCAGCCGAGAATTCCGCCGCTACCTTGACACGGCACGAGGCTCACTCGCAGAGGTGGAAACGATGCTGGGGATGGCCCACTCACTCGGCTACCTCCGTCCGGCGGACTTTGGTCGACTCGAGGCCCTCGCCACCGAAACGAGCAAGACCCTCTACGGCCTGCTCCGGAAGATCACAGACAGCGCCACGAGACAACCTCGCTCCTAGACCCTGGGAGCCACTACCCGTCTATCCGTCTCGCCGTCTGGCCTAGTACCTTTTTCTCCTATGCCCTTCGACTATGACGTGATCGTGGTGGGCGCCGGCCACGCCGGCTGCGAAGCCGCCGTCATGTCCGCCCGCCTCGGTGCCAGGACCCTGCTGCTGACGTCCAACCTCGACACCATCGGCCAGATGTCGTGCAATCCCGCCATCGGCGGCATCGCGAAGGGCACGGTGGCGCGGGAGATCGATGCGCTCGGCGGCATCATGGGGCGGGCCACCGATCGCGCCACCATTCAGTTCCGGATGCTCAATCGCTCCAAGGGACCAGCCGTGTGGGCCCCACGCGCCCAGTGCGATCGCACGCTGTACCGCCGCGCCGTGCGCGCGCTGCTCGAGGGGTTCCCCACGCTCGAGCTCGCTCAGGGGATGGTGAGCGAACTGCTTCTGGACGGCGCACGCGCGTCGGGCGTCGTGTCGGCAGACGGGCGCAGCATTCGTGCGCGCGCCGTGGTCCTCACGGCCGGGACTTTTCTGCGCGGGCGCATTCACCTCGGCACCGACACGCAGATCCCGGCTGGTCGCGCGGGCGATTCCCCGGCCGTAGCCATCGCGGAACACATTGAGTCACTTGGACTTACAACATTGCGCTTCAAGACGGGAACGCCCCCGCGCGTCGACGGCCGCAGCGTCGACTGGTCCAAGGTCGAGCGCCAGGACGGCGACGGGGACGAATACCGCTTTTCGTTCTACGAGCGCGCGGCGCTGCCGCGCCAGGTGCCGTGCTGGATCACGTGGGCTGGTGAAGCAGTGCAGGCGATCGTCCGCGCCCACCTGCAGGAGTCCGCGTTGTACGGGGGCGCCATCAGCGGGCGCGGGCCGCGCTACTGCCCCTCGGTCGAAGACAAGATCGTGAAGTTCCCCGACGCCAAGCGGCACCAGGTGTTCCTCGAGCCCGAGGGTCTCGACACTCACGAGTTGTACGTGAACGGGCTGTCCACTTCCCTGCCCGTACCGGTGCAGCTCGAATTCTTGCGGGCCGTGCCGGGGCTCGAGCGCGCGCGCATGACCCGCCCGGGCTACGCGATCGAGTACGACTACTATCCGCCCACGCAGCTCACGCCCTGGCTCGAGACGAAGGCGGTGGAGCAGCTGTTCTTCGCCGGGCAGATCAACGGCACGACCGGTTACGAGGAAGCGGGCGGCCAGGGTGTGGTGGCGGGCATCAATGCCGTGCGCCGGCTGCGCGGCCAGGAGCCCGTGCTGTTCGGGCGGGACGCCGCGTACATCGGTGTCCTGGTGGACGACCTGGTGACTCGCGGCGTGGACGAGCCGTACCGGCTGTTCACGTCGCGCTCCGAGTTCCGTCTCTTGCTGCGACAGGACAATGCGCTGCGACGGCTCGCCCCTCTGGCCGAGCGGCTCGGGCTGTTGAGCGCGGCGGAGCTGCGCACCGCAGAGCGGCGGCGGGCGGATGAAGACGGCGTGCTTGCCGCAGCCCGCGCTACGACGATCGCGCCCGCCGCGGCAGCGCCGGTGCTCCTTCCCACCGGCACCACGCTGACGGAGCCCGAGCGCGTGGCCACGGTCGCGCGCCGGCCCGGTGCGTCGCTGGGCGCGCTGCTCGCCGCGGCGGGCGTGGCGCTCCCGGCGGATGTCGACGCCATCGCGAGCGCCGAGATCGAGCTCAAGTACGACGGCTATCTCGCACGCGAGCGGGAAGCGGCGGCGCGGCTGGCCGAGCTCGCCGCCTTCGCGCTCCCACTGGAGCTTCCCTACCTCGAGCTCAAGAGCCTCGCGACCGAGGCGCGACAGAAGCTTGATCGCATCCGCCCGACGTCGCTGGCGCAGGCGGCGCGCATTCCCGGCGTGTCGCCGAGTGACCTGCACAATCTCGTGGTAGAGACGGCGCGCTGGCGCCGACGGGTAGCGTAACCCTAGCGTCGTGGCGGGTGTTTCACGTGAAACGTGGCATCGGTTTCACGTGAAACTCGGCCTTTACGCCACTCCTCCAGCTCCGTATATTGGGGCCATTCCAACGGTGTAACAGTATAAAACATTTATTTTCAACGCGTTATAGAGATGTCACGCGTCATCGCGATCGCTAATCAAAAAGGCGGCGTTGGCAAAACGACCACCGCCGTGAATCTCGCGGCCTCGCTCGCGACCGCGGAGCGCAAAACGCTGTTGGTCGATGCCGATCCCCAGGCCAACTCGACGAGCGGCGTGGGCATCGAGCGCGACCGCATCAGGTACTCGTTGTACGACGCGCTGCTCGATGGCCGGGCGCTCGCCGACGCACGCTTCACCCACGTGCACTTCCCGTATCTCGACGTCGTGGCGGCGACGCAGGACCTGGTCGGTGCCGAGGTCGAGCTGGTCAACAAGCAAGCGCGGGAGACGGTGATGCGCCGCGCCCTGCGCGACCTGCGTGATCAGTACCAGTACGTCATCGTCGACTGTCCGCCGTCGCTCGGTCTCCTGACGCTCAACATGCTCACGGCGGCCGACAGCGTCCTCATCCCGATCCAGTGCGAGTACTATGCGCTCGAGGGTCTGTCGCAGCTGCTCAATACCATCAAGCTGGTGCAGCGGAATTTCAACGCCGCCCTGGCAATCGACGGCGCGCTCCTGACCATGTATGACGCCCGGCTCAACCTCTCGAGGCAGGTCGCGGACGAAGCCAAGGAGTACTTCGGGTCCCAGATGTTCGCGATCACCATTCCCCGCAACGTGCGCCTGGCCGAGGCGCCGAGTTTCGGAAAACCCATCCTTTTGTATGACGTGCAGTCGGTGGGCGCCAAGAGCTACCTGGCAGTGGCACAGGAGCTCATCCGGCGCGTCGAACGCGGCGGCGTGACGGCCGCGTCCGCCGCCTCCGCCTCCCCTGCTCCGCCCGCTGCCGAACCGCTGCCGGAGGTGCCCGCATGACGGAAACCATCACGAGTCGCCGTCGTCTCGGCCGAGGCCTCGAAGCTCTGCTGGGACCAACGCGCGAGGAAGCGCAGCGCGAAGGCAGTCTCGTCGAGCTGGCCATCGCCGACATCCGCCCCAACCCCTATCAACCGCGCCGCGACGTCGATCCGGCCGCGCTGGACGAGCTCACCGCCTCGATCCGGAAAGCGGGTCTGCTGCAGCCGGTCGTGGTGCGGCAAGCCCCCGGCGGCGCCAACGGCGGGTTCGAGCTGATCGCCGGCGAGCGGCGGCTGCGCGCCTGCCAGGCACTCGGCTGGGAGAAGATCCCCGCCGTAAAGCGCGAGGTGGACGACCGCACCGTGCTGACGCTGGCGTTGGTCGAGAACCTCCAGCGCGACGATCTGTCCCCCGTGGACGAAGCGCGCGGCTACGAGCGGCTCATCGCCGAGTTCAGCCTGACACAGCAGGACGTCGCGGACGCGGTGGGGCGCGATCGCTCCACCGTCGCCAATGCGCTCCGGCTGCTCAAGCTCCCGGCGGCCGTGCTGGCACTGCTGCACGACGGCGGACTGTCGGTCGGCCACGCCCGCGCGCTGCTCGCCCTCGACGACGCGCGCCTCGCCACGTCACTCGCGAAAGAAGCAGTCGACGCCGGACTGTCGGTGCGCGACGTCGAGGACCGGGTGCGCGGCGGGCGGGCGCCGGTCAGACGCCCACGGCTCAAGAGAGGGCAGGGCCATGCGCCCGAAGTGCGTCGCATCGAAGACGCGCTGCGGCGCCGGCTCGGCACCGACGTCCGCGTGACGCTCCGCGCCAAGGGCAAGGGACAGCTGCACGTCAACTTCTACTCCAACGACGATCTCGCGCGCCTGCTCGAGCTGATCCTCGGTGCCCCGTTCGACGGATGAGGCACAAGGATCGCCGCGTCACCATCGTCGTTCACACCGACGGGGAGCTTGCCTCCCGCCAGTACCGGCTGCCGCTGTGGGCCTTCGAGGCCGGCAAGTGGAGCGCGCTGGTGATCGGACTGCTGGTCGTATTGTTCTTCGCCTTCGCGGGGCCGATCGGTCGCGCGGCGGCACGCGTGCCGGGGTTGGAGCGGCAAGTGGCGCGCCTGGAAGAGGAGAACAGCCGCGTGCAGCAGCTCGCCGCGGCGCTGAACCGCGCCGAGGCGAACTACCAGGAGCTCCGCTCCATGCTCGGCGTGAAAGCGCCGCCCGACAAGGGCACCGTTAGCGTCACCGCGGACCTGATGCGCAGCACGCCAGTGCGGGCCCGACCCCCTTCGGCGCCGCTGCGCTACGAGAGCGGGACGTCGGAGCCGACGCATTGGCCGCTCGATATCGCGGGCTTCGTCACGCGGGGCCAGGTGCGGCCGGGCGATCCGGCCGAGTCGCACCCCGGCATCGACATCGCCGTGCCGCCGGGCACGCCGGTGCGCGCCGCGGGCGGTGGCGTCGTCGAAGCGGCGGGCGCCGACCCCGCCTATGGCCAGTTCGTCCTCTTGCGTCATCCGGGGGGGTATAAAACGATGTATGGGCACGCCTCGCGCATCCTGGTGCGCGAGGGCGACTCGGCGCAGGCGGGACAGGTGATCGCGCTGTCGGGCAACTCGGGGCGATCCACGGCGCCGCACCTCCACTTCGAGATCCGCCGCGAGGGGAAGTCACTCGATCCGCTCACGGTCGTCAAACAGGAGAATTGATATGGCGATGTTCACCGAGAAAGGGCCGGGCGCACCCGAGGCCGAAGCCGGACTCTCCATTATCGGCACGGGCATGCGGGTCGTCGGGGACATCACCGCCGACGGCGTCGTGAAGATCGAGGGCACCGTCGTGGGAACGGTGCGCGCCGGCCGGCAGGTGCTGGTGGGGAAGGGGGGAGAGGTCGAGGGGGACGTGATCTCGCGCGAAGCGATTATCGGCGGCGAAGTGCGCGGCAGCATCCGCGCCGACGAGCGTATCGAGATTCAGTCCACCAGCGTCGTGCATGGCGACGTGGCGGCCAAGCGACTGCTGGTGCAGGAAGGCGGCGAGATCAATGGCGTCGTGCGCATGGGCGACGCGGCGCTCGAAGAAGAGCCCGAAAAGGTCAGCGCGGCCCGGTCGTACTGAACGCGTCCCGCGGATATCCACACATCCCAAGGTGCCGATGTGGATTTCATATGTTATTGTAACTAAATAGCTTAGCTGCTGTCGTGATGTGGGAATCTCACGTCACTGTCGATAATCTGGTGAGATAATGTCTCCATACTGGCTCGCCTGATGCGCGCCATCGATCTGGCCGTGCTGGCGTCGTATCTCGACCGCTACCTCCGGATCAGCGAGGTGCCGGACGCTGCCAACGCCCTCAACGGGCTCCAGGTCGCGAACGGGGGAACGATCCATCGGGCAGCAGCCGCCGTGGATCTGTGCGAGGCCACGGTGCAGCTGGCGGCGCAGCAGGGGGCCGACTTGCTGCTGGTGCATCATGGGCTCTTCTGGGGCGGGCTCGCACCCCTCACCGGGCGCGCGTATCGGCGGGTGGCGGGACTCGTCAAGCACAACATCGCGCTGTACAGCGCTCACCTACCCCTGGACGTGCATCCCGAGGTCGGCAACAACGCGGTGCTGGCACGCCAACTGGGCGTCGCCCGGCGGGGCGAGTTCGGGGAGGAGTACGGTATCCGGATCGGCGTGTGGGGAGAGGTCGACGTCCCGCGCGCGGCCCTGGCACAGCGTCTGGAAGAAGTGGTTGGCGGGCGCGCTCGCCTCATGGCGTTCGGGCCAGAGCGCGTGCGGCGGGTGGGTATCGTCACGGGAGCAGCCGGCTCAATGATCGCGCAGGCCGCCGCCCTGGGCCTCGACACCTACATCACAGGTGAAGGGTCGCACCACACGTTCTTCGATGCTGAGGAGCTGGGATTGAACGTGTTCTACGCAGGGCACTACGCGACAGAAACGTTCGGCGTGAGGGCGCTGGCCGAACGACTCTGTACCGAGTTCGACCTGCCGTGGGTGTTTCTCGACCACCCGACGGACCTGTAAGCGGTTCACGGCACCGCCAGGATCCCGACGTCGTCGCCGAAGTCGTCGGCCGCGCGGGACAGACCGGCGGGAACGATCCACTGACCTCCGTCGATCCGCACGTTGAGCCGGTGCAGGCCGCTCGGGATCAGCAACACCGTTTCCCACGCTCCGTCCCCGGTGCGGCGTAGCGGCCAGGGTTGCCAGTCCGTGAAGTCGCCCGCGAGCTCGACGGCGGCCGCGGCTCGGGCGAGGGAGAGCACGAGCCGCACTGCGCCGTCGGGACGCGGCAGCACGGCGAGGCGCGCGCCCGCGACGGGGTCTCCGTCGGCGGGCGTCCCATGCTCCGATGCGCCCGGCGGCGAGGTGCGCGACGCGAGCCGGGCCGGACGCGCCAGGCGCAGCCGCACGCCGCCGCTCAGGTAGCGACCGGCGACGCTGCCACTGACCGGGTCCGTGGGGTAGCGGCCCCCGGCGAGGAACAGCAGTGTTCGCTCACCGAGCGCCAGCGTCGCGCTCGCCTCGCCGAACACGCCATGTCCGCCCCCCCGGCTCGCGACCCGGGCTCCGAGGGATGCGTCGAGTGTGACCGCCCCGCGATGTGTCAGCGCGGTCGCCAGGAAATCGCTGTACGCCGAGTCGCCCACGAACGAGCGGGTCGCCGAAGCCGATAACATCACCTGGGAACGCTGCGCCCACGCGCCGACACCGGCACTCGTGACGGGGCGCGCCCCCGCGCCGTACGCGGTGCGTCCCGCCGTGGCTCCGATCCAGGCGCCGCGGTCCGCTCCCAGCAGGTGCAGCCGCGCGTCGGCGGTAGCGTGCCAGAAGCTCGCGAAGTCGAGATAGCGGCTGGCGCCCACGGAGCCGCCCAGCTCACCGCCCCAGCGATGCCCGGCGGGTCGTATCAGGAACGAGCCGGCGACGAGGCCCTGCAGGCTGCGGTGGCCGCTCTCGAACCGCAGGTAGGTGCCCCGCGCCGTGAGGGTGCCGCTCGGCCGCTCCCAGCGCAGGGCAGGCGAGACGGACGCGGCGGCCGATGGGAGGAAGCCGTCGTAGCGCACTGACGACACGCCGACATCGACGGTCCCGGCCGCCTGGGCTGCGGAGGGGGGAGCATCCAAGAGCCACCACGCCGCGGCGAGCGCCGCGGCCCACGCATGCCTCGCGGCCCTGGGCGGCCGCACGCTATCAGGGAGGGCCGGGGCGCTGCTGTTTGGCCCCCGCGTTCACCTGCACGGTTACGGCGGCGAACGCAGCGGCGGCGGCGGTCGCGGACGCGGGTGGCGCACCGAGGGCGATGTCGCGCTCCACGGCGCGGCGGAACTCGACCAGGTCCGCGTCTCTCGCTCTCGCGGCGAGGGCGAGCACCGCGCCCGCGGCGCTGTCCACCGGCACGCCGCTCGCGACCAGGTCCGTGAGCACGGCGAGCGGCACGGTGAGCGACTCCCGCCGCACGCGCCGCAGCTCGGTCAACGTCGCCGGGGGCGCCCCGGCGCGCAGCGCCGCGGCCGCGGCCGACAGCTCGGGGGGCGAGGTCATGGGGCCGAGCGCGTCGCGCGCGTGGCTCAGGTCGAGCGCCAGTCGGCGGACGGCGGCGACGATGCGGTCCGCCGTAGCCCGCTTGGTCGCGCCCTCGAGCGCGCGCTGCACCAGCGGCTCGGTGGGGAGCGCGACCGCGCGCGCCGAATCGACCAGCGCCGTCACGATCGGCCGGCTGATCGAGTCGAGGCGCTGGAGTCGCGGGTCGAGCCCTTGGGCGGGGGCCTGGAGCGCGACGAGGGTCGCCGCGACCAACAGCGTCAAGAGCCCCCCACGGTCACGACGGAGCTCGGCGCGCCGTACTCGTCGTCGCGCGCGGCGGGAGCCGCGGGATCGGCCAGCCAGCTGACGCCGTCCACCAGGAAGGCGTAACGATACCGTCCCGGGGTCAGGGGAATGACGGCGGCCCACACGGACTCGTCCTGGCGGACGCGCCGCATGGGCGTGCGGGCGGCATCCCAGTCGTTGAAGTCCCCCACGAGCGACACGGTCGTAGCACGCGGCGCGACGACTACGAAAGCGAACTCGCGCCCGCTCGCGGCTGCGGAGCGGGAGGAGCGATCGGGACGCCCCAGCACGACGGCGACGAGCACCGCGGCGATCGCGAGCGCGCCCAACGGCGAGAGCCGGATGGTGCGTGGCCGGGTGAGCCAGCCCCAGGCGGCCTGGGCCGCCCCTGCCGCCCGGCGCGGCGGGAGGCGCCTGACCTGCTCCATCACGCGCGCGTCCAGGCCCGCATCGACCGTCACCGGCCGGCGCAGCTGGCGCAGCACGCGCCCGATCAGCTCCTCATCCGGCTCAAACACGTTCCGCCTCTCTGAGAATGGCCTGCAGCTGCTCGCGCGCGCGCTTCACGCGCATCTTGAGCGCCGACACCCCCGCACCGGTCAGCCGCGCCATTTCTTCGTATTCGAGATCCTCGACGTGCTTGAGGAGGAACGCTTCCCGGTATTCCGGCGTCAGCCGCTCCAGCGCCCAATGCACCACGTCCTCGCCCTCGGTCTGCTCGGCGGCGCTCGCGTGGGCCACGCCGTTGAGCGCGGCTTCGTCGCGCACGAAGACACGCCCGCGCTTCGCCGCCCGGGCGCCCGTCGTGCGGCACCGATTCACCAGAATGCCGTACAGCCATGCGCCGAATCGCGCCGCGTCGTCACAACGCTCGAGCGAGCGATACGCCCGGACGAACGCGTCCTGGAGCGCCTCCTCGGCGTCTTCGCGATTGCCGAGCATGTGCACGGCGTAGCGGGCCAGGCGGTCACGGTAGCGCGCGACGAGCGTGGCATATGCCTCGGTGTCGCCGCCGAGCACCCGGCGCACCGCTTCCACGTCGCTCGTCCCCACGCTATGTATACCCACGCGCGCTCCCCGGGCGTCACACCCGCGTCCCCCCAGGCGGCCGCGCTTGTGACGCGGCACTTTGCAGCAGAGGTATCTCTCACGAAGGCCACCTGCAAGTCTGCTGCCACGGAGCTGGTTCAATGTCGACTCGTGCTACACTCGCCGGATGCCTGGTGCTCGCGCTCTCCCTGGCCGGGTGCTATGAGGACGACACCACCGCCACCTCCCTGGCGCCGCTGAGGCCGCGCATCACGGTGCGGCTCACGGACGCGCCGTTCCCGTATGACTCGCTCCACAGCGTCAACATCTATGTGGTGCGGATCGAGGCCGAGGCGGACACCGCTGACACGAGCAGCGGCGCCCAGTGGACGGTCATCACGGAGCCCCGGAAGACGTTCGACTTGCTCGCCCTGCAGCAGGGGGCTACCGCGATCCTGGGACAGGGGGAGATGCCTGCCGGGCAATACCGCGCGGTCCGGATGACGATCGACACGAGTTTGTCCTCGATCACATGGGACGACGCTGCGCAGCATCCCGCGCCGGTGAATTGGCATGGGTGGTCGACGTTCTTGGCGTTCGTCGAGTATCCGGTCGACGTGCCGACGCAGGGCGCCGACATCGTGCTCGACTTCGACGTCGGCCGCAGCTTCGAGTTCAACTTTTACAGCAGCAACAACGAGTTCGACTTCACGCCCCACCTGCGCGCGATCAACTCGGCGGCGGCGGGCGCGATCGCCGGGGCCGTGACACAGGGCGCCAACGGCACCACGCAGCCGGTCTCGAACGCGCAGGTCTCGGTGTACGGCACTTATCCCGGCAGAGCGGACAGCGCCTACTTAGAGGCCACGGGTCGGAGCGACGGCGACGGCCACTATAAGGTGGCCTTTCTGCCACCGGGCAGCTATGTCGTGCGGATCGAAGAGCCGTTCCTCCCAAACCTCGATCCGGTGATCACGTCGGGCGTGCAGGTGACGGCTGGCAACACGACGCCCTTGTCGGTCCTGCTTCCCAACGCGGGTTCAAGCGGGGGGGCGTACGTGCGCATCTCGGGTCCGGCCTCCGTCGGTGTGGGCGGGACGATCACGCTGTTCGCCGCCGTGGGAGACGCGAGCGGCAATCCGGTGCAGAACCCATCGGTGACATGGACGAGCAGCCCAGCCGACACGGCCACCGTGACGGGTTTCGGCGATTCGGCGCGCGTCACAGGTCGGCTGCAGGGCTTCGCCACGATCACGGCGACGAGCGGTGGCTTCAGCGACGTGCATCGAGTGCAGGTAACCGCCTCGTCGGCGCCTGTGGCGACCGTCACGGTTGTCCCGGCGGGCACTAACCTAGCCGTGGGAGACAGCCTGGCCTTCCGTGCAGACCTCAAGGACTCCGGTGGGAATCTCCTGTCGAATCGATCGGTGTCCTGGTACACCGCCGACAGCACGATCATTCAAGTGTATTCTTACGGAACCACGGGCATTGTCTTCGCTCGGGCAGCTGGAACGGCCGTGCTCCACGCGACGAGTGAGGGGAAGACCGGGCAGGCGACGATTACGGTGGCCGTGCCGGCCCCGGTCGCCACGGTTACGGTCGTGCCCGGGAGCGCCAGCCTCACTGTGGGAGACAACACCACTTTCTCAGCGGACCTCAGGGACGCAGCCGGGAACGTGCTCAGCAACCGGGCCGTGTCATGGTCGAGCACGGACCCGTCGGTGTTGTCGATTACGAGCACGGCCGGCGCCTCCGCGACCGTTCGCGCACTTAGCGCCGGAACCGCGGTGCTGCGCGCGACGAGCGAGGGGAAGACCGGGCAGGCGACCGTCACGGTTGCGGCGCCGGCCCCCGTGGCCACCGTCACCGTCGTGCCCGAGAGTGCGAGCGTCGCCTTGAGCGACACGCTCTTCACCTTCTGGGCGGAACTGCGGGACTCGGCCGGAAACATGCTCAGCGGCCGGCCCGTCTCCTGGTTCAGCACCGACACTGCGGTCTTCGTGGTCGTACAACCCGGGTACGGTAACATCCAGCCGCGTGCGGCCGGCACCGCGTTTGTGCAGGCCACGAGCGAAGGCAAGACAGGTCAGGCGAAGGTCGTCGTGCACTGACCCGGGGGGGCTCGCCGCGCGTCTCTCCGGCCGGTAGTTTGCGGGTTCCCCCGTTCCCTTGTCGGGAGGACTCGTGCGCCGTACTCCGCTGCTGGCTCTGGTCGTCGCGACCGCGTGCGCCCGACCGCCCCAGGCCATCGCCCCGGCCCAACCCGGCCTGTTCGGCCCCTCCAGTCAGCCCGTGCTCCTGCCGCCGCGATTCGGCGAGCCCGGCCTGCCGCGCACGGACGCCGATTGGCGCGCCGTCGGCCGGGAAGCGACGGCGCTCCTGGCGCAGTACGTCGCGATCAACACCACCAACCCTCCGGGCAACGAGCTCAAGACGGCCGAGTGGCTCAAGGCCGTGCTCGCGCGCGAGGGGATCACCGCGCAGATCTTCGAGCCCGGGCCGGGGAAGGCGAACCTGTACGCGCGCGTCGCCGGAGACGGCAGCGCCCGGCCGCTCATCCTGCTCAACCACATGGACGTGGTGCTGGCGACGCCGGAATACTGGAAGGTCGACCCCTTCGCCGGCACCGTGCAGGACGGCTATCTCTGGGGGCGTGGCGCACTCGACATGAAGGGCGAGGCGATCACGCAGCTCATGACACTGCTTACGCTCAAACGCGCCGGCGTGGCGCTCAAGCGGGACGTCATTTTCCTCGCCACCGCGGACGAGGAGGTAGGCGCCGGCGTCGGGGCGGCGTGGATGGTGGAGCATCACCCGGAGCTGGTGCAGGACGCCGAGTTCCTGCTCACCGAGGGTGGCACGATCCGCGCGGGTCCCACCGGGCGGATCGAGTACTACGGCGTCGGAACCACCGAGAAATCGCCCTTCTGGCTCGAGGTCACGGCCCGCGGCACGGCGGGACACGGCTCCCGTCCCACACCCGACAACCCCGTTCACCGGCTGGTGCGGGCGCTGAACCGCATCGCGAGCTATCAGACGCCGCTGGTGGTGACGCCGGCGGTGGAACGCTACCTGCGCGATCTCTCGACCATCGAGCCCGACCCGGTGCGGCGCGCCTGGCTCGCCGACGTCCGCGCGGCGCTCCGCGATTCGGCGGCCGTTCGCGCCCTCACGGGGGATCTCACCTATAACGCGCTGCTCCGGAACACGATTTCGATCACCGGCCTCACGGGCAGCGACAAGACCAACGTGATCCCGCCGGTGGCCAGAGCCGCGCTGGACGTGCGGCTCCTGCCGGGACAGGACCCGCAGGCGTTCCTGGCCGAGCTCGTCCGCGTGGTCGCGGACACCGCGGTCGCCATCACGCCGCTCGGCCCCAGCTGGCCGGCGACCGAGAGCCCGACGGACACGGAGCTGTTCCGCTCGATCGTGGCCGCGGCCCGCGAGCGCGCGCCCAATGCCCTGGTCACCACGCCGCCGCTCACCGGCTTCACCGACAGCCATTACTTCCGGCAGCTCGGCATCGTGAGCTACGGGCTGTCGCCGTTTCCGCTCACCCAGACCGAGTCCCGCGGCGTGCACGGGAACGACGAGCGGGTGAGCCTCGACGACGTCACCTTCGGCGTGCACTTCGTGTACGACGTCGTCTCCCGCGTCGTCGCGAAGTGATCGGGCTGTTCCTCCATCCGCGGCGCCACCCGCCGGCGCGGGAGCGGCGTCCGCCGGTGTTCGAGCGGCTCACCAAGGCGCGCGTGGGCTGGGTGGTGGAGCGCCTGGCCGCGCCGTTCGCGCGCTGGGAGAACGCGCGGCTCGAGACTCCTGAGATCGCGCTCCCGGTGCGCGACCTGGACCCCCGGCTCGTCGGCTACCGCATCGCGCTCGTGACCGATCTGCATCACGGGCCCGCCGTCCCGGAGCGCTGGTTCGCGCGCGTGGCGGATCGCGTGGCCGAGCTCGCGCCCGATCTCGTCGCCCTGGGGGGCGACTTCGTGAGTCACGCCCGCAGCGATCTGGATGGCCTGGACGGCATCCTGGCGCGGTTTCGCGCCCGCGACGGCAGTGTGGCCGTGCTCGGCAATCACGACCACTGGGTCGATCCCGACATGGTGAGCCGGACGGTCGAGCGCGCCGGCGCCCGCCTGCTCACGAACCGGCACGAATTAATCCGCCGTGGGACGGCGGCGCTCGCCGTCGCCGGCGTCGACGACTTCAGCCATGGTGCAGTACGGCCGGACGACGCCCTCGCCGGCGTGCCGCCCGACGTGCCGCGGGTGCTGCTGTCGCACAATCCCGACCTCATCGAGTATCTCCCCGCCGGGCTGCGGGTGGACGTGATGCTGTCGGGTCACACCCACAATGGTCAGGCACACCTGCCGCTGGTCGGACCGATCATCGCGCCGTCGCAGTTCGGCCGGAAATACCTCCACGGCCTGAAGCGCGCGGGGGACACGTGGCTGTACGTCTCGGCGGGCGTGGGGAGCGCGGCGATTCCCCGGTGGCGCAATCCGCCGGAGCTGCCCGTGCTCCGGCTGACGGCCGCGTAACCCGCTACGTCTTGAGGGAGACGACGAACCGGACGATCACGGTCTCCGCCGTCTGCGGCGCTACCGTGCAGAAACACTCCACGCCGATCAGGCGCTTCACACCCAGTACCTCCGCTTCCGCGATCCCCGGCACATCGCGGTACGCAATCTCGAGCATCGTCCCGTCGATGATGCGGTAGGCCACGGGGCGGCCGCACAGGCGATGGTGCGGATCGATCTTCGCGAGCCCTTCGCTGAGCCGGTGGCGGATCACGCTCGCCTGCTCGGACTGGGCGACGCGGACTTCGGTCACGGAACCGCTCCCTGGCGGTTGGCCGACACGGCGGCGGCATTGCGCCGCAGGCCGGAGGCGCCGGGGCGCTCGAACGCCGTGTCGCCGAAGCGGCGCTCGAACTCTTCCGGCTCAGCGGCGAGCAGCGCCGCCAGGTCGGGCGCGGCGACCTCGCCGCGCACGGCGAGCTCCGGGTCGGACGTCGGCTCGGCAAACGTGACGTTCCACGGGCACACGTCCTGACACACGTCGCACCCGAACAGCCAGTCGCCCACCATTCGGCGCTCGTCGTCGCTGAACGGCGCGGCATGCTCGATCGTGAGGTAGGAGATGCAGCGTCGCGCGTCGAGCACCCGGGACTCGACGAAGGCGTCGGTGGGACAGGCGTCGAGACAGCGGCGGCACGTGCCGCAACGATCGGCCTGGAACGGGAGATCGGGGACGAGCTCGGCATCGGTAAAGATCACGCCGATGAACGTGAACGACCCGATCGTGGGATTGATCAGCATGGTGTTCTTTCCGATCCAGCCCAACCCGGCGCGCTGCGCCAGCTCGCGCTCCGGGGCCGGACCCGCGTCTACGTAACAGCGCGTCCTCGCCCCGGGCGCGATCTCCCGGACGGCGGTAGCGAGCTGCTCGAGCCGGCGGCCGATGACCGTGTGGTAATCGGTGGACCAGGCGTACTGAGCGACGTTCCCGGAGACCCTACTGACCCCGGGCGCAAGCCCGGGGTGAGCAGAGCCATGGAAGTAGTTGGTCAGCGTGACCACCGCCACCCGGGCGTCCGGCATGATGCGGGCGGGATGCTTGCGCCTGTCGGCTTGGCGGTGCAGGTAGGCCATGCTGCCCGCGTAGCCGGCCGCGAGCCACTGATCGAGCTCGTCCGCATGCGCGCTCGGCTCGAGGCTCGCGACACCCAGCGCATCGAACCCGAGTTCGAGGGCTCGACGCTTCACCGCGACGGTTATCCGTGACGCCTCTCCGCGACGCTTCTCCGCGACGTCTCTTTTCATAGGTGCATCGTCTCTCGCCGCCATCTCGCGAACCGCACCACGTCGTCGAGCGGTGGCGTGGCGTCCTCGTCGCCGTACGCGGTGAACATGCGCCAGCGCAGGTACTCGCGCGGCGGCACCGGCAGGAACGGCGCCCGGCGGTACCAATCGCGCGCCCGGGCGCTCCAGGCGAGACGAACGAGGTCGAGTGCCAGGCGCGGGCTCACGAGCGCCCGCAGGGCGAGGCGCACGGTGAGCGCCGGCCAACCGCCGCGCGACTGCATGAGAGGCAATCTACTCGCGAGGTGTGCCCGGCGCGCTTTTCCTTCTGTATATTGACCGCCTATGACGCTCGCCGGCCGTCACACCGACACAGCCGCCGGGGCCCACCCGCTCGCCCGCTACCGGAGCGAGTTCCCGATCTTTCAGGGCGGCATCTACTTGAACACGTGCTCCCTCGGTGCCTTGGGCGAGCGCACGCGCCGGCGCGTGACCGAATTCCTCGATGTCTGGCAGCGACGCGGGGCGTCCGCCTGGTACGATGTCTGGTGGGGCGCGCTCGCGGAGCTGCGCGGCCGCTATGCGCGCGTCGTGAACGCTGGCCCCGCGGAAATCGCGCTCGCGCCGAGCATCTCGGTCGCGCTCTCGGCCGTGGCGGAGGCGCTCGACTACGCCCGCCGTCCCCGCGTGGTCGTCACGTCGCTCGATTTCCCGACCGTCGCCTATCAATGGCTGGCCAAGCGGCCGCGCGGCGTGGAGCTGGTGGTGGTCGAGAGCCCCGACCGGGTTTCGGTGCCGGTCGAGGCGATCGCTCGGGCCGTGGACGAGCGGACGGCCCTCGTGGCCACTTCGCACGTGTACTTCACGAGCGGCGCGATCCAGGACATCGCCGCGGTCGCCGAGGCCGCGCACCGGCGCGGCGCGCTGGTACTCGTCGACGCCTACCAGTCGGTGGGGCAGCTTCCGGTGGACGTAAAGGCGACGGGTGTGGACTTCCTGACCGCCGGAGGGCTCAAGTGGCTGCTGGGCGGGCCGGGCATCGTGTTTCTGTATGCGCGCGAGGAGCAGGCGCGGCGCCTGGCACCGCAGATCGCCGGCTGGTTCGGCCACAAGAACCAGTTCGCGTTCGACCCGCACTCCCTCGAGCTGCACGACGACGCCCGCCGCTTCGAGCTCGGCACCCCGTCATTGGCGGCGGTGTACGCCCAGCTCGGTGGTCTCGACTACATCGAGGAGATCGGGGTCCCCGCGATCCGCCGCGTGACCGCCGGGCTCACCGAAGACCTGATCGAGCGGGCGCGGGAGCGCGGCTTCCGGCCCAAGGTCGCGCCGCGCGCCGCGGATCGCTCGGCCATCGTCATGCTGCCGGCGGCCGATCCGGCGGCGGGCGTGCGACACCTGGCCGCCGCCGGCATCGTCGCCGACGCGCGCCCGGGGCACGTGCGCCTCTCCCCTTTCTTCTATAACGTGCAGGACGACCATGTCGCAGCGCTCGAGCAGCTCGCCACGGACGGCGGTCACTGAGGACGAACGACTCCTCTCCCAGGTTCCGCGCGAGCGCCGCGCCTTCACGAAGTCGGACTCGTGGCGCGTGCTCCGGATCATGGGTGAGTTCGTCGAGGGATTCGACACCCTGTCGGACGTCTACAACGCCGTCACGGTGTTCGGGTCGGCGCGTACCCCGGCCGACGATCCCTACTACGAGCAGGCCGTGGAAACCGCGCGCCTGCTCGCCCAGGAGGGCTTCCCGATCATCACGGGGGGCGGGCCCGGGATCATGGAGGCGGCCAACCGCGGCTGCCAGGAGGGGAACGGCCTCTCGATCGGCTGCAATATCGAGCTGCCGTTCGAGCAGGGACTCAACCCGTACGTCGAGCGCGCCATCAACTTCCGCTACTTCTTCGTCCGCAAGACGATGTTCGTGAAGTATTCGACGGGGTTCATCGTCTTTCCGGGCGGATACGGCACCATGGACGAGCTGTTCGAAGCGCTGACGCTCATCCAGACCGGGAAGGTGAAGCATTTCCCGGTCGTCCTGTTCGGCCGGGCGTACTGGCAAGGGCTCGCGGAGTGGCTGCGTGACCGCGTCGCCGGCGAGGGAAAGATCGCGACCACCGATCTGCAGCTCTTCACCATCACGGACAGCCCGCGGGAGGCGGTGACGATCGTGCGGCAGGCGCGTGAGCGCCGCACGCAGGCGCTCCCTGCTGCGGCGGCCGACGGCGACGTTTAGCGATTGGGGACGCCACCATGACTCGCAAGGACTTTCTGCGCGGCCAGCGCATCGATCCCAAGCCGATCACCGGCCGGGAGACGATCCCCGAGCTGGTCGACCAAGCGTTCCTCGCCTATAACGCCGGCCGTCTGGCGGAGGGGTGCCGGCTGTTCGCCGAGCGGATGCTCGAGGACGACGTCACCGTCGGGATGAGCCTGACGGGGGCGATGACCCCCGCGGGACTCGGGATGTCCACGATCATCCCGCTCGTCGAGGCCGGGTTTCTCGACTGGATCGTCTCCACCGGGGCGAACCTCTACCACGACGCGCATTTCGGGCTGGGGCTCACGATGCATCGCGGCACGCCCTTCGCCGACGACGTGGAGCTGCGTGAAGAAGGCGTCGTGCGCATCTACGACATCTTCTTCGACTACGAGGTGCTGCTCTCCACCGACGCCTTCATCCGCGACGTGTCGGCGGCGCCCGAGTTCCAGCGGCCGATGAGCACGGCCGAATATCACTACCTCTTGGGTGGATACATCCTCGAGCGGGAGAAGGCGCTGGGCTTGTCGCGCAAATCGTTGCTCGGGGTCGCCCATCAGTGTGGCGTGCCGATCTACACGTCGTCGCCCGGGGACTCGTCGATCGGCATGAACGTCGCCGAGCAGGCGCTCACCGGCTCCCGGCTGCGCTTCGATCCGAGCGCCGACGTGAACGAGACGTCGGCAATCGTGTTCGACGCGAAGACGCATGGCGGCAAGAGTGGCGTCCTGATCATCGGGGGTGGCTCCCCCAAGAACTTCGTGCTGCAGACGGAGCCGCAGATCCAGGAGGTCCTGGGCATCAGCGAGAAGGGGCACGACTACTACCTGCAGATCACCGACGCCCGCCCCGACACGGGCGGCCTGTCGGGAGCGACGCCCGCCGAGGCGGTGAGCTGGGGCAAGGTCGACCCCGACCAGCTCCCGGGCACCGTGGTTTGTTACCTCGACAACACGGTCGGCTTTCCCATCGTCGCGGCGTACGCGCTCGCCAAGCGGAAGAAACGGCGGCTCAGACGCCTGTACGATCGGCGCGACCAGCTGTTGCGCCAGCTCACCGAAGCGTACCGCGAGGCGAAGGCGGACCGCGACGCCCGCGCGGAGGCGACGACTGTCGGCCGCAGACCCTGAGTTCGCGGCTCCCGCCGCGACGTCCCGGGCGTACGCGGCGTACGCCCTGGGTTTGCTCACGCTCATCAACCTCCTCAACTACACGGACCGTAACGTCGTCTTCGCCCTGTTCGAGCCGATCAAGCGGGAGCTCGTCCTCTCCGACCAGCAGCTGGGGTGGCTGGGCTCCGCCTACGTCGTCGTGCTCTCCCTGTTCGCGCTGCCGCTCGGCGTGCTGGGCGACCTGAAGTCGCGGCGCGCGGTGATCGCGTTCGGTGTGGGACTGTGGAGCGCCTGTACCGCGCTGGGCGCGGCCGTGACTCGCTTCTGGCAGCTGTTGTCGTGCCGGGCCCTGGTGGGCGTGGGGGAAGCGGGCTACGGCCCCGCCGCGCAGGCCTTGATCGCCGAGTTCTTCCGCGGCCGGCGCCGCGCGTTCGCCATCGGGATCTACTCGGTCGGCATGGCGTTCGGCGGCGTGCTCGGCATCTGGCTGGGCGGGGTGCTCGCCGAACGCCACGGCTGGCGAGCGGCCTTCGTCGTGCTCGGCGTGCCCGGATTCGTGCTGGCGCTGCTGGCGTCGCGGCTGCGGGAGCCGCGGCGTCGCCCTCCCCCCACCATCCGCGCCACCGTCGAAGGGTGGTATGCGCGCGGGCGCGCCCGGGTGCGACAGGCCCTGCACCTCGGCATGCCGCTGATCTGGCTTACCCTCGCCGGGGCGGTGCTCTCCGGCGCGCTCGACGTGTTCGAGGAACTGCCCCCGGGGCTGGACACCGCGGCGTTCGCCGCGTGCGTGAGCGTCGGGGTCGTCTGGACGGTGGTACGACTCGTCCCCGTCGCGGTACGTGGGACCAGCGAGGCGACCGAAGTCGCGGCCACGGCGTTCGGCGACTTCCTCCAGGCCTCGGGTACCGTTCTGCGGACGCCGACGCTCATCTGGATGTTCCTGGGCGGAGCGCTGGTCACCTTTGCCGTGAACGGCCTGATCGCGTGGGCGCCGAGCTTCCTCGAGCGCACGCACGGGCTGTCGGTCGCGACCATCGGGCGGCAGTTCGGCGTGTGGGGGCTCGCGGGCGGGGCGCTGGGTGCGCTGTTCGGCGGCCGGACGGGGGACTGGCTCCTGGCGCGCTGGAGCGGCGGCCGGGTGGTCGTGTCGGGTGCGGGGTTCGTGCTGGGGGGTCCGGTGTGCGCCGCCCTGCTCCTGATCGACGAGCTGCGGCTGTTCGTGCCGCTCCTGTTCGGGACGTTCTTCCTGTACTCGTGGTACAACGGGCCGCTCTCGGCCGTCATTCTCGACGTGGTGCCGGCCACCGTCCGCGCATCGGTGCTCGGCGCCTTCGTGCTGTTCTCGCATCTCGCGGGCGACGCCATCGCGCCGCCGCTGATCGGCTACCTCTCCGACCGCTTCGGCCTGCGGGCGGCGATGCTGCTGCTGCCCACGGCGGGCGCGGTGGGGGGACTGGTGATTCTGATCGCGTTGACCACCGTGGGGCGGGACATGGCGCGGGTGAAGGCATGAACGCGGAATGCGGAACGCGGAACGCGGAACATCACGGGGAGCGTCGTGCCGCGAACGACCTTGCCCTTCTGTTCCGCGTTCCGCGTTCCCACTTCCCCGTTTGGGGCGGGGGGGAGGCGGGGCAGTGAAGGTCGCCGTCGTGTTCGACACCCTCCACCCCGACTGGGAGGACGCCGACTACAAGAAGGAGGTCGAGGCCAAAGTCGAGGAGGCGGAGTACGACGTGGCCCGGGCGCTGATGGCGCTGGCGCACGACGTGCTCATGGTCGGCGTGGCCGAGCAGCTGGCGCCGGTGCTCGAGCGGCTGGCTGCCTTCCAGCCGAAGCTCGTCTTCAACGGCTGCGAGTCGTTTCGGGGCCGGGCGCGCCACGAGTACGCGTTCGCCACGGTGCTCGAGATGCACGGGTATCGCTACACCGGCTCGTCGCCCACCGGGTTGCTCGTCGCCCGTAACAAGTCGCTCACCAAGAAGATCCTGACGCACCACGGCATCCGCGTGCCGGCATTCGCCGAATTCCGGCCCGGGGAGAAGCCGGTGCGCCCGTCGGAGCTGCGCTTCCCGCTGATCGTGAAGCCGCTGCTCGAGGACGCCTCCGTGGGGATCTCGCAGGCATCGGTCGTGGAGGACGACGCGGATCTGGCGGCGCGGGTGAAGTTCATCCACGAGAAGTTTCACCAGGCCGCGATCGTCGAGGAGCTGATCGAGGGGCGGGAGCTGTACATCGGCCTGGTGGGCAACCAGACGCTCCAGGTGCTGCCCATCGTCGAGCTCACGTTCGGTGAGTCCGACGGCGAGCACCGCATCGCGACCTACAAGGCGAAGTGGGACGAGGAATACCGCAAACGCAAGAAGATCAGGAATGTCTTCGCCAAGGGCCTGTCGGACGAGGTCGGTGCGAAGATCGGGGACATCTGCACCACGGCGTTTCACGCGCTCTGGCTGCAGGACTACGGCCGCGTGGACCTGCGGCTCACCCACGACGACGAAGTCTACGTGCTCGAGGTGAATCCCAATCCGTTTCTCGCCGCCGAGAACGAGATGGCGGACGCTGCGGAAAAGGCGGGCATGGGCTACACGGACTTCATCCAGCGGATCGTGGACGAGGCGATGGCGCGTGACTCGGCATAGGCGTGAGGTGCCCACGCCGGAGCTGCGCTGCCCCACCTGCGCGGCCGAGATCGCGCGCTTCTGGGCGCACTGCTCGAACTGCGGGCGCCGGCTCGAGTGGCGCGATACCACCAAGCAGACGGGTGCGGAGTGCTACTACTGCGGCTGGGTCGTGTCCGACAGCTTCTCGTACTGCCCCTGGTGCGGGCGCGACATCGCCGACAAAAACTCGAGCGCCGACCCGCTCAAAGCGCCGAAGGGGTTCCTGTATCACCGTCGCTGCCGCTGGGGATGCGGCGGCGGCGTCATGTACCCGATGCGCTTCTGCCCGTGGTGCGGCCGCCCACAGCGCTGGTTCTATCGGGAATTCCAGAACATCTGCCCCCATTGCAGCAAGGGCGTCAACGACTGGATGGAGGTCTGCCCCTGGTGCGGCGAGGACGCCACCGGTCGCGACCTGATCCGCCAGGCGTTGCGCCGGGTACGCCAGCTGCTGGTGGTCGGGCGCCTCAAGCACTGGAATTACAGGGTACTGCTCCGGCCCGGCGTCTCGGGCGTGACGCACCGCACCCCTAAGATCATCGAGATCGAGCGCCGCTACGTCACCGGCAAGCGGCGCCGCGACGAGATCTCCTGGAACATGCTCACCGGACTCATTCTCCACGAGCTCGGGCACTCGTTCCTGTATCACAACTGGTCGTTCACGCGCACGGGACGGTTCCGGCGCGCCTTTGGCGAGGTGCGCAAGGCGTACCGGGTGGCCGACTCCAAGTGGGTGGACTTCGAGCGCCGCGGCGTGACGACCACGCTCCCGAACTACGTCACCGCCTACGCGGCGACGCACCCCCAGGAGGACTTCGCCGAGACGTTCCGGTTCTACGTCGCGCGGCGCGGGCGGCTGCGCGAGCTGTTTGCCGAATTTGGACGGAAACGCAAAGGCGTGCCCGTGTTCGAGAAGTTTCTAGTGCTGCACGACCTGATCCGCAGTCTCAGGGGATGGCGCTGAATTAGATTACATTGCTCGAACGGACATCACGTACAAGGAGTCGCATGGCCCTGATCCGCACCTCCAACCCTGCCTTGAACGCGCGCACCTTCGCCGACCTGCGGCGCGATCCCACGGCGCCGCCCATGACGCTCGAAGGAACGGTCAACAAGGCGGCGTTTCTCCTGTTTCTGGTGGTCGTGCCCGCGGCGTGGGTCTGGAGTCAGGTGCGTGCCGCCCTCGACCCATCCGTGGCGGCGCCCTGGATCATGCTCGGGGCGATCGGCGGGCTCGTCGTGGCCTTCGCAACGGTTTTGAAAAAGGAATGGTCACCGTTCACGGCGCCGGTATACGCAGCGCTCGAGGGACTCGCGCTCGGCGGGCTGTCGGCGCTGCTCGAGGTCAAGTACCCCGGCATCGTGATGCAATCGGTGGGTCTGACGTTCGCGACTCTGGCGGCGATGCTCGTGGCATATCGCACCGGGCTGATCAAGGCGACCGAGAAGTTCAAGCTCGGCGTCGTCGCCGCCACGGGGGCGATCGTCCTGTACTACTTGGTGGGCTGGGTTCTCTCCTGGTTCCACGTCGCCATGCCGTTCCTGCAGGGCAACGGCACCGCCAGTCTTGTGGTGAGCGGGATCATCGTCGTCGTCGCGGCGCTGAACCTGATCCTTGACTTCGACTTCATCGAGACCGGCGTGGCCGGCGGCGCCCCCAAGTACATGGAGTGGTACGGGGCGTTCGGCCTGATGGTCACGCTGATCTGGCTGTACCTGGAGATCCTGCGGCTGCTGGCCAAGTCTCGCAGCCGGCGTTAACCGTCCGAAGCAGGCCGTGACGTAGGGGCGCAGCGCGCTGCGCCCCTACGTCACGTCGATCGGTCACCCCGCAAAGCAGTAGGCGCAGCCCTTTTCCTGCGAGCGGTTGACGGCGATGACCCCGGAGGGCACGACCGTCACGCCCGGCAGCAGGTTGGCAATCCATTCCTTCTTGATGGTCTCCGCCTGCATGCCCATCTGCTTGGCGAACATGCCGCTGTAGATCGTGAGCGCGACGTTGCAGATGCCGAACAGCACGCCTTTGGCGGCGAGCTCGTCCACCGCCATCCCCGGGATCGGGAGCTCACCTGCCTTCACTTGCGCGAACGTGTTGCGCAACGCGGCTTCTTTCGTGACACCATCGTTGAGCTTGAAGAACTCACCGAGCTTGTACTTGGCCCACATCGGGCTCTGGATGCCGAACGGAATGCCGTTGTGGCGCAGCACGATCACGACCGTGTTGTCCGCGTCAGTGGTTCCGTAGTTCTCGTTCGTCGTGTTGAGAAACACGCGGGCCCAGGCAAACCCAAAACCACTATTCGGTTCGGGAATGTCGAAGACCATCTTGTGCTTCCCCGTGATCTTGTTCAGCCACGCTTCGAACTCGGGGTTGGCTGACCCGTCGCGCGCGGGCGGACGCGGGGCCGCCTCGAGCGGGACGGCCAGGCCGCCCAGACCGAGCGCGGCGGCGCCCGCGACGATCCGCCCCAGGAATCCGCGGCGGTGCGTGGTGAGGTTGGCGATCTCCGACATACACATCCTCCTATCGGGTGGTGGAACGGTGACGTCGAGCGGCTTCCGTTGGATAGGCCACATCCGGCGGCGGGTCGCCGTTCGGCCAGTCGTGCACCTTGTCGGGAAAATCCGGGCGGGCGTGCGCGTTCACGTACGCGGCCACGTCGAGGGCCTGCTGATCGGTCAGGGAGCCGGCCAGGTCGAACGGCATGTTGTCGCGAATGAACGCCGCGGCGGTGCGCACCCGCGCCATCCCTGCGCCGATGTTGTACGAGTACGGCCCCCACACCGGCGGGGCCGCGGCCGTCCCCTCGCCTTCCGCGCCGTGGCACTTGACGCAGCTGGTCGCGTACACCCGGGCGCCTGCTGTGGTGTCGGCGGTGAGCGCCGCCCAGGTGGCGAGCCGGTTGGACACGGACGCCGGGGCGACCGGCACGTCGCGTGACAGGAACCACAGGTACGCCACGATGTCGCGCATGTCGACGCCATCGGTCGTGAGCGGCTGACCGTTCATGCTGCGCCGGAAGCAGTCGTTGATCCGATACTGCAGCGTTTCCACCGTGGCGCTGCGGGCCCGATATTGGGGGTAGTGCGCGAACACGCCGACCCAGGAGCCGCTCGAGCGGCGGCCGGCATCCAGGTGACAACTCACGCACCGCAGCTTGTTGCCGACGTGCCCGGGCAGGCTCTCGGCCGTCGCGACGAGCAGCGCGCGACCGCGCCGAATCGCGAGGCCGAGCGGACCGTCGGGAATGAGGGAGTCGGAGGGGCCGTGCACCGTGGCGTGGGCCGCGGCGGCGCTCGGGCGACCCACACGACAGGCACCCGCGAGGACAACCGCGGCAACCAGGCCCAGGGACGCGAGGGGGTGCATCGCGAGGCGGATTCTACCACGCTTTGTCGAGTGTCGCCACTTCCGTCTCCCTCCTGCAACCTTTTGGCACCGTCACACATCCCACTCCGTGGCGCCACTTCCATCGAGGTTCATCCATGCCCCGCTGGCCACTTTGTTTCCTCTTCGCCGCGACTGCGCTCGCCGCGCAGCAGTCGCCCGACACTCCTCCGGACTCGGCGCGCGTGGCGCGCGTGCTCGCCCTCCTCAAGACGTCCGATTCCACGGTGTGCGAGCTGGCGGCACAGGCGATCGGCAACGCCTGGGGGTGGTCCTGGCAGGCTCCGTTGTTCCCCACGCCCATGCCGATGCCGATGCCCGCGCCGATGCCGATGCCGATGATGCGCCAGGGATTCCACGGCCCCCACGTGCGGGTGCACGTCAACCACCGCCCGGGCTGGCGCGCGGCGGACTCCGCCGCCTTCGGCGCGTTCCGCGCCGTGCTGCGCGACGACAACCGCTGCGTGCGCAACCTCGCCGCGCGGGTGCTCGGCCGGGCCGGGGCGTCCGGGAGCTATGACGCGTTCGTCGCGTTGCTGCGCGAGGCGGCTCCCGGCCTCCGGGAAACCGGAGCGCTCGGGCTCGGTGAGCTGGAGGACCGTCGCGCGCTCCGCCCGCTGCAGGATGCGCTGCGTGATCGGGACGCCGGCGTTCGCGCGATGGCGGCACGTGCGGTGGGAGCGATCGAGGATTCGAGCTCCGTCGCAATGCTCACCAAGGCTTTGGGGGATGACGCCGCGCCGGTGCGGCAGACCGCGGCGTGGGCGCTGGGCCAGCTCGAGAGCCCGGGTGCCCTGTTCGCGCTCGGCGGCGCGCTCAAGGACACATCAGCTGGCGTGCGCCGGGCGGCTGCCTGGGCGTTGGGAGCGATCGAGGATCGCGCCGCCGTCGATCTGCTGCTGCCGCTGCTGCGCGACCGCGACGCCGGGGTGCGACTCGCCGCGACGCACGCGCTGGGGCAGATCGAAAGCCCGCGCGCCGTCCGCGATCTCGGGGCGCTCGTCCGAGATACGTCGCCCGACGTGAGGCGCGCCGCCATGTGGGCGCTCGGCCAGATCGAGGATCCGAGCGCGGTCGCCCCGCTCAGCATCGCCCTCAAAGACTCCGACCCGCGCGCGAGACAGCTCGCCGCGTGGGCGCTCGGTCAACTCGAGGACCCGGACGCGATCGACGCCCTGGCGGGTGCGCTCAAGGATCGTGAGCCGGAAGTGCGCGTCGCCGCGGCGTGGGCGCTCGGGCAGATCGAGAGCTCCCGCGCGGTCGAACCCCTCAAGGGGGCGCTGCACGACGAGTCCCCAGACGTTCAGGATGCGGCGGGCTGGGCACTCGACCAGATCGACTCCGAGCGGCCCGTGCGCGTCCGCGTACGGCCGCGCGTCAGGAAGCCGATTTAGCCAATCGTGAGCCTCGCCACTTCCTCGGCGAACGCACGCGATCGCGCGACCTGCTTCTCGTAATCGCTCAGCTCGGCGTCGCGGCGCGCCGCGTCCCAGCCAAGCGCCGCCGCCATGCGGTCCGCCACGACGCCCGCGGCGGAGAGCGCCTGGTCCCGCGTGGCGTAGAACAGATGCAGCCGCCGGATGAGCACGTCGGAGAGCCGCAGTGCCATCTCTCGCTCCACCGCGTGCGTCACCTCGGCCCAGGCCTCCGGTCGTCCGACCACGATCGGCTGCCCGAGGGCGCGGTCACGGTCCACGATGTTCAGCACCGCCGCCGCCTCGCTCCCGTACGCCCCCACCAGATACCGCGCGGTCGACTCCCGGGCGCCGCGCGCGGTCGCCGCCTTCACCAGCCCCTCGAGGTCCGCGGTCTCGCCGCCGGGGAGCGGCAGTCGGTCGGTCCGGGGCGGGGCGGCGCGGGGACGACCGTCCAGCGCGCGCAGCCGGGCGGCGACACGGTCGACCACTTCCCGCGCCATGAGCCGGTACGTGGTGAGCTTGCCGCCCGCGATCGTGAGCAACCCGCCCGGGCCCTCGACCAGCCGATGCTCCCGCGACGTGGCCGACGGCGCGACGTCGAGCGCCGCCGCGCGCAGCAGCGGGCGCAGGCCCGCCCAAGTCGCCACGACGTCCCGGGGCGAGAGACGCGCCGTGGGGAAGAACCAGTTGGCGGAGCGCAGCAGGTACACGACGTCCTCGCCGGTGGCGCGGACGTCGTCGGGCGAGGTGTCGTCGTCGGTGTCGGTCGTGCCGATGTAGCTGAGATCGCCCCACGGCAGCACGAACATCACGCGCCCATCGAGCGGCGAGGTGAGGGTCATCGCGCGGACATGGCCCAGGCGCTGTCGCGGCACGGCGACGTGCGCACCCCTGGTCAGGCGCAGCAGCGGCTCCGCGTCCGGCGCTTCGAGCCGCCGCAGCTCGTCCACCCAGGGCCCCGTGGCGTTCACCACGACGAGTGCGCGGACGCCGTACTCGTGGCCGGTCAGCACGTCGCGCACCGCGGCGCCGCGTATCCGTCCGTCCGGCTTGAGGAATGCGGTGACGCTCGCGTGGCTCGCCACGAGGGCGCCCGCCTGCGCGGCGGCGCGCATGGTCGCGAGGGTGAGCCGGGCGTCGTCGGTCTGCGCGTCGAAGTAGAGCGCGGCGCCTTGCAGGTCCTTGTCGCGCAGGGCCGGCTCGAGCCGGAGCGTCGCCTTGCGCCCCAGCCAGCGATGCAGGCCCACGTTGCGGAAGCTGGCGAGCAGGTCGTATAGCCACAGCCCGGCCCGGAGCCGCCAGGCGGGCACCCGAGCGCCCCGGTACGAGGGCAACACGAACGCGAGCGGGTGGACCAGATGGGGCGCCACATGGAGCAGCACGCGTCGCTCGCGCGAGGCTTCGCGCACCAGGCGAAACTGGTATTGCTCGAGGTAGCGCAGGCCGCCGTGAATCAGCCGGGACGAATGCGACGACGTGCCGCTCGCGAAGTCGCCCTTGTCCACCACGGCCGTGCGAAAGCCGCGCAGCGCCGCATCGCGCGCGATCCCCGCGCCGGTGATTCCGCCGCCGACGACGAGCACGTCCACGGGCTCGGCCGCCATTGCCGCGAGGGCCTTGGCGCGCGTGCGGTGCGAGAACTCTGTTTCGCTCGTCGGCGTTCCTCCGGCTTGGCCCGCGCCCCGGCACGGTGGTAGGTTTCGATCCGTGAGCGCGGAGGAGAATGTAATGCCAGCTGGAAACGGGCGGCGTGTCGCGGTCGTGGCGGGATGTCGGACGCCCTTCTGCCGCTCAGGCACCGCGCTCAAGGACGTCCGGGCCGTGGATCTCGCCCGCTTCGTCGCGCGCGAGCTGCTGGAGCGCACCAACCTGGCCGGCGCCGACGTGGACGCGGTGATCTTCGGTCAGGTGGTGCCGTCGGCGCTCGTGCCGAATGTGGCCCGCGAAGTGAGCCTCCTGCCCCAGTTCCCCAAAGAGATCCCCGCCTACTCGTTGAACCGGGCTTGCGCCTCGTCCGGTCAGGCCGTCGCCAACGCGCACGACGAAATCGTCTCCGGTCATGCCGACGTCGTGCTGGCGGGTGGGGTCGAGTCGCTCTCCGACATTCCGATCCTCGCCTCCCGCCGCCTCGCCGACATTCTGGTCGAGGCGAGCAAAGCCAAGTCGCTCGGTGCCAGGGTGCGCGCCTTCAGTCGCATCCGGCCGCGCGACCTCGTGCCGGTCTCGCCCGCGATCGCCGAGCCGTCCACCGGCGAATCGATGGGGCAATCGGCCGAGAAAATGGCCAAGGAGAACCGCATCTCGCGCGAGGCGCAGGACCGCTGGGCGCTGCGGAGTCATCAGCTCGCCGCTCGGGGGACGGATGACGGCCGCCTCACCGCCGAAGTCGCGGCCTGGTTCCCGCCGCGGCCGGGAGACCCCGTGGTCACCGCGGACAACGGCATCCGCCGCGATACCTCGCTCGAGCAGATGGCGAAGCTCAAGCCGGTGTTCGACCGCCGCTACGGCAGCGTCACCGCCGCGAACTCGTCTCCCCTCACCGACGGGGCGTCGGCCGTGCTGCTCATGAGCGACGCCGCGACGCGCGCGCTCGGCTACACACCGCTGGCCTACATCCGCTCCTACGCCGTGGCGGCGGTCGATCCCGGGTGGCAGCTGTTGCAGGCCCCGATCTTCGCGGTCCCCCAGGCGCTCGACCGCGCCGGCATCGGGTGGCGGGATCTGGGCGTGATCGAAGTGCACGAGGCGTTCGCGGCGCAGGTGCTCTCGAACATCCAGGGGTGGGCCGCGAAGGGGTGGGAAATCAACGAGGACCTGATCAACGTGATGGGCGGCTCGATCGCCATCGGCCACCCGTTCGGCGCGACGGGCGCGCGCATCGTCACGACACTCGCGAACGAGATGGCCCGTCGCAACGCTCAGTTCGGCCTGCTGTCGATCTGCGCGCAGGGTGGCATGGGGTTCGCGATGGTCCTGGAGCGCCGCTGATGCCGCCGGCGGGGCCCGGCGGTGCGGCGCTCACCTGGGAGCTCGCCGACGCGGTCGCGGTCGTCACGTTCGACCTGAAGAACGAGCCGGTCAACAAAATCTCCCGCGCCGTGAAGGACGACGTGCTCGCGACCCTCGCGGCGCTCGAAGGCGACCGCGCCGTGCAGGCGGTCGCGTTCTTCTCGGGCAAGCGCGACAATTTCATCGCCGGCGCGGACATCGAGGAGTTCGTCCGCCTCACCACGGCGGCCGAAGCCGAGCGGCTCTCCGCCGACGGGCAGGAGCTGCTCGACCGCGTGGCCCGCTTCCCCAAGCCGATCGCCGTGGGCATTCACGGAGCGTGCCTCGGCGGCGGGCTCGAGTTCGCGCTCGCGTGTCACTACCGTGTCGCGTCCGACCACGCCAAGACCCAGCTGGGGCTCCCCGAAGTGCAGCTCGGCATCCTCCCGGGCGCGGGGGGCTGCCAGCGCCTGCCCCGGCTGATCGGCGCGCGCGCGGCGCTCGACATCATCCTCGCCGGCAAAGTCGAGCCCGCCCAGAAGGCGTTCCGGTTGGGAATCGTGGACGAGCTGGTCCACCCGGCCATCCTGCGGGACGTCACCCTGGACGCCGCGCGGCGACTGGCCGGGGGATGGCGACCCCGACGCAAGCGGCGCGGTGGCCTCGTGGCGTGGCTGCTGGACGGCAACCCGCTCGGGCGTCGCGTGGTGTTCCGTGCGGCGCGCAAGCAGGTGTTGCGGCAGACGCGCGGGCATTATCCCGCTCCGCTCGCCGCGCTCGAAGCGGTGCAGCACGGCCTGCGCCACGGCCTGCGCGCCGGCCTGAAGCGGGAAGCGCAGTTGTTCGCCCAGCTCGCCGTGTCGGACGTGTCCCGCAAGCTCGTCCAGATCTTCTTCGCGACCACCGCGCTCAAGAAGGACTTCGGTGCCCTGAACCCGCCGACACCGGGCGAGGTGCGACGCCTCGGAGTCGTGGGCGCGGGGTTCATGGGATCGGGGATTGCGGGCACGGCCATCGCGCAAGCCGGGGTCGACGTCCGGATGAAGGACGCCGACCTGCCGCGCGTCGCCAAGGGGCTCGCGGCCGCGCGCGAGATCCTGGATGACCGGCTCAAACGACGCCGCATCACGAAATACGAGCACGCGCGGCTCATCGCCCTGCTGTCGGGCGGCGCCGACTACGCGGGATTCGGCCGCGCCGAGCTGGTGATCGAGGCGGTGTTCGAGGAGTTGGGGGTCAAGCAGCAGGTGTTACGCGAGGTCGAGGCGACGACGCGCCCGGAGGCCGTGTTCGCGTCCAATACCTCGACCATTCCCATCCACCGGATCGCCGAGGTCGCCACCCGGCCGGAGCGCGTGATCGGGATGCATTTCTTCTCTCCCGTCGCCCGCATGCCCCTGCTCGAGGTGATCCCGTCGGCGCGGACCAGTCCGGGTGTCGTGAGCACCGCCGTCGCGTTCGGCCGCCGCATGGGGAAGACGGCAATCGTCGTCAAGGACAGCCCCGGATTCTGGATCAACCGGATTCTCACGCCCTACATGAACGAGGCCGGCTATCTCCTCGCCGAAGGCGTCGCGATCGAGGAGCTGGACGGGCTGATGGCCGACTGGGGCTTCCCCGTCGGACCGATCACGCTGCTCGACGAGGTCGGGATGGATGTGGCCGAGAAGGTGGCCGGCGTGATGCATGCGGCATTCGGCGAGCGGCTAGCCTCGGCGCCCGCGTTCGCCGCGATGGTGAAGAGCGGCCGGTTGGGGCGCAAGACGGGCAAGGGATTCTACAAGTACGCGGGCGGCAAGAAAGGGGCGGTGGACGCGGGCGTGTACGAGCTGATTGGCGTGCATCCCAACGGCGGCCCCCGGCCGGCGGAGATCATCCAACGGCTCGTGCTCATGATGCTGAACGAAGCGGCGCGCGCGGTGGCGGAGGGCATCGTCCGCACGCCGCGCGATGGCGACATCGGGGCCATCTTCGGCTTCGGGTTTCCGCCGTTCCGCGGCGGGCCACTGCGGCACGCCGACGACCTCGGCGCGGCGCGCATCGTCGGGGAGCTCGAGCGCCTCGCCGAGCGCTACGGCCCCCGCTTCGCACCCAGCGAGGCGCTGCGCGACCAGGCGGCCCAGGGTGGCAAGTTCTATCCCTGATGCTGCGGACCGGGCTCCTGTGGCTCAGCGAGCAGCCCCGCGTTTTCCGCTTTATCCGAGGGAACGGGCTGGCGCGCCGCTTCGCGGCGCGCTTCGTCGCCGGCGAGACTGTGGACTCGGGCGTCGCCGCCCTCACGGACCTGAACGCGGCGGGCATCACCGCGAGCCTGGACGTCCTGGGCGAATCGGTGCACAACGCCGCCGAGGCGCATGCCGCCCGCGACACGTACATCGAGACGCTCGACCGCATCAAGGCCGCCCGAGCCGACGCCAACGTGTCCCTGAAGCTCACACAGATGGGGCTCGACATCGCAGAGCGGCTGTGCATCGAAAACCTCCGCGCCATCAGCGCGAAGGCGCAGGCGCACGGCTCGTTCGTGCGGATCGACATGGAGCAGTCCGAGTACGCCGAGCGCACGCTGCACCTGTTCAAGCGCACGTTGCACCCGGAGTTCGGAAACACCGTGGGGGTGGTGCTGCAATCGTACCTGCGTCGCACCGAGCAGGACGTGGAGCAAATGATCGCCCTCGACGCGCGCGTGCGGCTGTGCAAGGGCGCCTACCAGGAGCCCGCCACGGTCGCGTTCCCCGACAAGCGCGACGTGGATGCGACCTACGTGCGCTGCATGGAGCGGCTGTTGTTGCGGGGCACCTATCCCGGCATCGCCACACACGACGCCCGCATCATCGAGCACGCCAAGACCTTCGCGCGCGACAAGGGGATTCCCCCCGCCCGTTTCGAGTTCCAGATGCTGTACGGCGTGCGACGCGACCTGCAGCTGGCGCTGCGACGCCAGGGGTTCAATGTCCGCGTGTACGTGCCGTTCGGCACCCAGTGGTATCCCTACCTCATGCGCCGCCTCGCCGAGCGGCCCGCCAACGTGGCGTTCCTGCTCGGCAACGTGCTGCGGGAGTCTCTACGGCGGAGCTGACGGACGACACGCTGGGCGGGTACTGGCGCGTGCACGAGCGCGCCCCGGCGTTCGGCGGCGCCGACGGGCGGGCCTACTCGGTGGGTACCTTCGTGGACGAGACGCCGGACGCGCACGGCCGCTACGGCGCCGCGCTGCTGTTCGTGCGCTGGTCGGACGCCGGCGACCGGCCGGTCGGGCATCTCGAGACCGAGTACCTCGCCTCCGGCGCCACGCCGGCGGAAGCGCTCGCGCCGCTGCTCGCGTTGACGCTGCACGAGCTGAAGCAGCATCTGGACGGCTGCATCGCGCGGCAAGGACCCGCGTGACCAGCGGCGTGGTCCTGGCCCGCACCGGCTCGAGCTACCGGGTGCACACCGACCAGGGAGAAGTCACGGCCACGCTGCGCGGCAGGCTCAAACACAAAGACGACGACCGCGTCGTCGCCGGCGACGTCGTGGAGCTGGAGGTGCGCGCAGACCGCACCGCGACCATCTCCCGCGTCCGGCCGCGACGCTCCGTGCTGGCGCGCCGCGTCGCGGCCGGCGACCGTGTCGGGCGGCGCCCGCAGCCGATCGCGGCCAACGTGGACCAGGTCGTCGTCGTGGCCGCGACGCGCGACCCGGAGCCCAATCCGCGCATGCTCGACCGGTTCCTCGTGATCGCGGAGGCGAATCGTCTGCCCGCCGTGATCGTCCTGAACAAGATCGACCTCGACCGCGCCGCGCTCGAGCCCCTGGTCGCGCGCTATGCGCCGGCCGGCTACCAGGTCCTGGCCACCTCGGTCACCCATCCTGTAGGCCTGCCCGCGCTGCGCGACCTGCTGCGGGACCGCGAGTCGGTCCTGGCCGGTCAGTCGGGCGTCGGCAAGTCGAGCCTCCTGAACGCGCTCTACCCCGGCTTGAACCTCCGCATCGGCGAGATCAGCGAGAAATGGGGCACCGGGAGGCACACCACGCGCGCCGCCCTGCTGGTGCCGCTGGCGGGCGGCGGCTACGTGGTCGACACGCCCGGGCTGCGGGAGGTAGGAACCTGGGGGATCGACCCGGAGCTGTTGGCGCTCTGCTTCCCCGAGTTCCGCCGCTTCCTCGATCAATGTCGTTTCGACGACTGCCGCCACCTGGCCGAGCCGGGATGCGCGGTGCGTCAAGCCGCGGCGCACCACGTCGTCGAGCCCGACCGCCTGGAGTCCTACCAGAAGGTCTACGAGGAGATCAGCGTTCCTTCCTGGTCCAGCGGTCGGCGTCGCGCGAGGTGACCTTCGCCATCATCCGGGCGAACGCGTCGTCCAGGTCGATGTGCTGGGAGTTGGCGATGCAGATCACGACGAACAGAATGTCGGCGAGCTCCATGGCCAGGGACCCCTCGGCTTCCCCCTTTTTCTTGGTCTTTTCCCCGAACCGGTGGTTGATCTCGCGAGCCAGCTCGCCCACCTCTTCGGTGAGCCGGGCCAGGTTGGTGAGCGGCGAGAAGTAGCCCTCCTTATATTGACCGATCCAGCGGTCGACCGCCTGCTGGGCTTCGCGCAAGGACACGAGAGACTCCGGGGAATCGTGAACGCCGAACTGCCGCCGCTCGTCGCGCCGTTTCGCGGTGAGCGGTTTGCCTCCCGCGACCGCCTCGGCGCGTTGGTGGCGCCCCCCTACGACGTGATCTCCAAGGAGGCGCGCGCGCTCTACGCGGCGCGGGACCCCCACAATATCGTCCACCTCATCCTGCCGGAAGCCGCCGGCGGGGACCGGTATGCGCACGCCGCGACCCAGCTCGCTGCGTGGCGCGACGCCGGCGTGCTGCGCGCCGACCCCGCGGACTCGGTCTACGTCGTCGCGCAGGACTACACGGTTCCCTCGGGAGAGCGGCGCACCCGCACCGGGATGTTCGCCGCGGTGCGAGCCGAGCCGTTTTCCACCCGCCGCGTGCGCCCACACGAGCAGACGCACTCAGCGCCCAAAGCGGACCGGCTCGCGTTGCTCCGCGCCACCCGGACCAACCTGGAATCCATCTTTCTACTCGCCCCCGATCCCGATCGCGCCCTGGCCCGCGCCCTCATGCAGGCGGCGTCCGGCGCGCCCGCGGCCCGGGCGGAGCTCGATGACGTGGGCATGCGTCTGTGGGTGGTGTCCGGGGACAAAGCCGCGGAGCTGTCCCGCCTGGCCGGGCGCGCCCAGCTGTATATCGCCGACGGCCACCACCGCTACGAGACCGCGGTCGCCTATGCGCAGGAGACGCCCGGCGCCGACCGCTTACTCGCCTTCGTCGTGTCGGCGGGCGATCCCGGCCTCGCGATCCTCCCCACTCATCGGATGATCTTTGGCTCCGGACGGGACGCCGCCAAGCTGCTCGAGGGGTGGCGCCGCTGGTTCGATGTGGGACGGGTCGCGCCCTGCATGGACCGGGTCGAACGGCTCGCCGAGCTGGGACAGCAGGGGACGGCCTGCATCGTCGCGTTCCCCGGGGCCTACGACGTGACCCTGGTCTTGAAGCGCGGGGTGTCGCTCGATGGCGCCCCGGGTCTCGGAAATTCGCCCACGATCCGCGCGCTCGACGTCGCCCGCATCGAAGCACTCGTGGTCCAGTACATCCTCGGCGCGGATCCGGCGACGCCGTCGCTCGCCTACACGGCCGATCCCCGGGCGGCGTTCGAGGCGGTGCGCAACGGCAAAGCCGCCGCAGCTGTCCTCCTCAATCCCACCAAAGTCGACGACGTGTTCGCGGTCGCCGACGCCGGCGAGGTCATGCCGCCCAAGTCGACGTACTTCGTGCCGAAGGTGCCGAGCGGCCTGGTCCTGCGGTCCTTGAGGTAGCGCACCATGCCGCGACCCCGCGACCGCGTCCTCCAGAACCTCGAGGCGATCTACCGCGAAGCCTACGATCGTGCCAAGGCCGCAGGCGACCAGGCCCGTATGGCGGATCTCGACGCCGCCTACCAGCGGGAGCAGCTGCTGCTCGAAGTGCTGCTCGACATCCGCGACGCCCTCACGACCGGAGCCGCGCCCCGCGGCGACCAGGCAGCGGGTTCGGATCCGATCGCCGCGCTCGAGACCATTCATCGCATCACCAAACTGCGCTGAGGATACGCACATGATCCGGAGCCTGGCCGCGGGATTGCTGTGCCTTTCCCTCGCCGCCTGCGGCGGCAAGGCCGACCTGGTGGTCACAGGCGGAGTGCTGTGGACCGGACTGTCACGCGGCGCGCCGCGACCGGGCACGGTCGCGATCGCCCGAGGGAAGATCGTCGCGGTGGGCGATTCCGCCGCGGTGGCGCGGTACCTGGGTCCCCGGACGACTATCGTGCGCGCCCGCGGCGGCCTCGTCATGCCCGGCTTCACCGACGGCCATACCCATTTCATCGACGGCGGGTTCCAGCTCGCGTCCGTGGACCTGCGGGACGCGGCGACACCCGCGGAGTTGATCCGTCGGATCCAGGCGTACGCCAAGACGCTCAAGCCCGGCGATTGGATCCTGGGCGGCGACTGGGATCACACCCGCTGGCCGGGACAGCGGCTGCCCCAGCACCAGTGGATCGATTCGGTGACGCCGGATAATCCCGTCTTCGTGAATCGGCTGGACGGGCACGAAGCGCTCGCCAACGCGGCGGCGATGCGCGCGGCGGGCGTCACCAAGGCAACGCCTACGCCCCCGGGCGGCGAGATCCTGCGCGACGCGCGCACGGGGGAGCCGACGGGCATTTTCAAAGATGGGGCGCTCGACGTCGTCGGGCGGGCTGTCCCCGAGCCGTCGCCCGAGCGGCGCGACTCGGCGCTGGCGCGCGCCCTGGCCCATGCCGCTCGCCTGGGGGTGACCGCCACCGCCCACATGTCGGCCTCGTGGGCGGACCTCGCCAGCTACCGCCGGCTCGAGCGGGCTGGCCGGCTCACGCTGCGGGTGGCGCTCTACCTCCCCCTCGACGCGTGGCGCGCCGTGGCCGATACCGTGCGGCGCGCGGGAAGCGCCGGCGACGCCTGGGTGAAGATCGGCGGGGTGAAGGGCTTCATGGACGGGTCCGCGGGCTCGCGGACCGCGTACTTCTTCGACCCCTACAGCGACTCCGCCGGATACTACGGACTGCTACAGCACCCCGAGGCCGACATGCGCAGCTGGATCGGCAACGCGGACTCCGCCGGGCTGCAGGTCGCGGTCCATGCCATCGGGGATCGCGCCAACGCGATCCTGCTGTCGATCTACGACAGCGTCGCGCGGGCGCACGGTCGGCGCGACCGCCGCTTTCGCGTCGAGCACGCCCAGCATTTGCGTCCCCAGGACATTCCCCGGTTCGGGAACCTGGGCGTGATCGCGTCGATGCAGCCGTACCACGCCATCGACGACGGCCGCTGGGTGGAGCAGCGCATCGGGCCGGTGCGGATCAGGACGACATACGCGTTCCGCACCCTGCTCGCCACCGGCGCCCCATTGGCGTTCGGCTCCGATTGGACGGTCGCGCCGCTCGACCCCGTGCTCGGCGTGTACGCCGCGGTGTCGCGGCGCACGCTCGATGGCAAGAACCCCGACGGCTGGATCCCGGAGCAGAAGATCGGTGTGGACGAGGCGCTGCGCGCCTATACGTGGGGGAACGCCTTCGCGACCTTCGACGAGCGCACGCGCGGCGTTCTCGCCCCCGGCCACGACGCCGACATCGTCGTGCTCGACCGTAATCTCTTCACGCTGCCAGCCGATTCGCTCGATCAGGCGCGCGTGCGCTGCACCATTGTCGGCGGCAAGGTCGTCTACGCGGGACCGTGACGCGCCACCCGAGCCCCGAGTCCGGTCCCCTATTCCCCATATTCCAGCCCCGCTTCCTGCGACATGAGCGGCAGGGCGTCGGCGTGCTCGACCCCTGCTTCGAGCACCTCGCCCAACACCAGCGTGTGATCTCCGCTCGGCAGCGTGGCCACGACGCGGCATTCGACCCACCCGAGCGCGTCGGCCAGCACCGGGACGCCCGACGTGGGCGCGGGTTTGGTTTTGATGCCCTTGAGTTTGTGGGGAGCGCCGGCCGACGCCCGACCCAGCTTCTCGGCCACGTCGCGCTGACCGGCCCGCAACACGCTGATCGCGAAGTGATGCGCGTCGCGGATCATGCCGATCGTCTTGGAGCGGTTCTCCACCGCCACGACGACCATCGGCGGATGGAACGCGGCCTGGCTGACCCAGCTGGCCGTCATCCCGTGCTCCTCGCCGCCGTGCTTCACGGTCAAGGCGTGCAGGCCGCAGGCAAAGCGCTCGAGCACGCTGTGCGTCGCCGCTTGGTTCATGTCGGCAAATATTGCACGCCCGACTATCTTTGAGCCATGGCGACGCGTACGCAACTCGGGCCCCGGGCCGCCAAGGCGCTGTCCAAGGCCGACCTGCTCGACATGTACCGGTTGATGCTCCTGTCGCGGCGCATCGACGACAAGGAGATCCAGCTCAAGCGCCAGAACAAGATCTACTTCCAGATTTCCGGAGCTGGACACGAAGCCGTCCTCGTCGCCGCCGCCCGCGTGCTCCGTCCCGCCTACGATTGGTTCTATCCGTACTATCGTGACCGCGCCCTCGCCCTGGGGCTGGGCATGACGCCCACCGAGATGCTGCTATCCGCGGTCGGCGCCGCCGACGATCCCAATTCCGGCGGCCGGCAGATGCCGTCCCACTGGGGTCACAAGGCACTGCACATCGTGAGCCAGTCGAGCCCGACCGGTACCCAGTTCCTGCAGGCCGTGGGCTGTGCCGAGGCGTGGCTCCGCTACGCGCGCCTCGATGCCCTCCCCGACAAGCCGACCCGCACCGACGATCTCGTCTACGTCTCGGCGGGCGACGGCACGACCAGCGAAGGCGAGTTCTGGGAGGCCCTGAACAGCGCCACCAACTTGAAGCTGCCGATCCTGTTCTTGATCGAGGACAACGGCTACGCGATTTCAGTGCCCGTCGAGGTCCAGACGCCCGGGGGCTCCGTGTCGCGGCTCGTGAAGGCGTTCCCCGGCCTGCTGGTCGAGGAAGTCGACGGCTGCGACCCGGTGGCGTCCTACGACGTGCTGCTGCGCGCCTCGGAGTACGTGCGGCAGCGCAAGGGCCCAGCCCTGGTGCACGCCCACGTCATCCGCCCGTACTCGCACTCGCTCTCGGACGACGAGGTGCTGTACCGCCCGCCCAAAGAGCGCGACGAGGACGCGCGCCGCGACGGGGTGCAGGCGTTCCCCAAGCGCCTGATCGCCGACGGCGTGGCCACCGAGGCGGAGATCGAGGCCATCAAGCGGCAGGTCGAGGAGGAGATCGCCGTCGCCGCCGAGATGGCGCTGGCGTCGCCCCAACCCAAGCCCGAGAGCGCGCTGCGGTACGTCTACTCGCCCGACGTGGATCCGACCTCGGAGCAGTTCGACACCGAGGACGATCCCCAGTTCGGCGGCGATCCGACCACGATGGTGGATCTGCTCAACACCTGCCTCAAAGACGAGATGGCGCGCGATCCCCGCATTCTCGTGTTCGGCGAAGACGTCGCCGACGCCAGCCGAGAGCAGTACCTCGCGCAGGTGAAGGGCAAGGGTGGCGTCTTCAAGGTCACCTGGGGGCTGCAGCGCCAGTTCGGCAGCGACCGGGTGTACAACTCGCCGCTCGCCGAGGCGAATATCGTGGGCCGGGCCATCGGCCTCGCAACTCGCGGCTTGAAGCCCGTCGTGGAGATCCAGTTCTTCGATTACATCTGGCCCGCCTACCACCAGCTCCGCAACGAGCTGGCCACGCTGCGCTGGCGCTCGAACAACGCGTTCAGCTGTCCCGTGGTCGTCCGCGTGACCTACGGTGGATACTTGAAGGGCGGGTCGATTTATCACTCGCAGACGGGCGCCGTGGTCTTCACCGCCGTGCCGGGGCTGCGCGTGATCTGCCCCAGCTCCGCGCTCGATGCCAACGGCCTGCTCCGGACCGCGATCCGGTGCGACGACCCCGTGCTGTTCCTCGAGCACAAGCACCTCTACCGCCAGACGTACAATAAGGCGCCCAACCCCGGCCCCAACTTCATGATCCCGTTCGGCAAGGCGAAGCGCGTACGCGAGGGACGACACCTGACGGTCGTGACGTACGGCGCCGTGGTGCAGCGCTCGCTCGTCGCGGCCAAGCAGCTCGAGGAGCAGGACGGCGTGAGCGTCGAAGTGCTCGATCTGCGCAGTCTCTCTCCCGTGGACTGGGAAGCGATCGCCGCGTCCGTCCGTAAGACCAGCAAGGTGCTGGTGGCGTACGAGGACTCGCTGTCGTGGGGCTACGGCGCGGAGATCGCCGCGCGAGTCGCCGACGAGTGCTTTTCCTGGCTCGACGCCCCCGTGAAGCGCGTGGCGTCGACCGACACGTTCGTGGGCTACGCCCCCGATCTCGAGGATTTCATCCTGCCGCAGGTAGAAGATCTCGCTCAAGCGATGCGCCTGCTGCATGCGTTCTAACGCGGCGCGCGCGTACAGCCTGCTGTTCTTCTTCTCCGGGGCCACGGGTCTCGTCTACGAGCTCCTGTGGGTCCGGATCCTGTACCAGGCCTTCGGGTCCACCATCCAGTCCATCACCACCGTCGTGGCGGCGTACATGGGCGGCCTCGGCCTCGGCGCCTGGCTGCTCGGGCGGAAAGCGGACCGTCAGGCAAGGCCCGCCGCGCTCTATGGCTGGCTCGAGATCGCCATCGGCGCGTTCGGGCTCGCGTCGCCGTTCGTCCTGTCGCTGGCGCATCGGGTCTATATCGGCGCTGCCGGAGCGCTAGACCTGGGGGCCGCCGCGAGCGTCGCCCTGCGCTTCGGCCTCGCGGCGCTCGTGTTGCTCGTGCCGACGACGCTCATGGGGGGAACGCTGCCGGCCCTGACCAAGGGATTCATGGGCGTGGAGCGGGATCGGCTGCAGACTTCTCTGGGACGCCTGTACGCCCTCAATACGCTCGGCGCGGTCGTCGGCACGGCTCTCGCCGGATTCTTCCTGATCGAACGCGTCGGGATTCGCTCCTCGCTGTACGCGACGGCCGCGCTGAACCTGAGCCTCGGGGCAGCGGCACTCGCGCTGGCGCGACCGCTCGAGCCAAGCCCCCCGGCGCCGCCACCCGCCGCGCGCCCGCCCGATCTCACCCGGCGCGTGGCCCTCGCCCTCCTCGCCGTGACCGCGTTTGCGTCGTTGCTCGACGAGATCGCCTGGACCCGCGTCCTCGTGATGGTGGTCGGAGGCTCGACCTACGCCTTCACGCTCGTGCTGCTCGTGTTCCTGCTCGGCATCGGCTTGGGCAGCGCGATCGTCGCCCGCCGGGGCTCCGGTCGGCCGCCTCCGGTGGCCGACGCGGCGCTCGCCCAGGGGATTACCGGAGCGGGAGCCGCGCTGCTGCTCGCGTTCTTCGGCGCGCTGCCCCTCTACGTCATCAAGGTGTTCGGGCATCCCGGCTTCGGCGCGACCGAACGTCTTGCCCTGCTAGGTGTCGCGGTCGGTGCCGTGGTGTTGATTCCCGCAGTTGGGATGGGATTGAGCTTCCCGCTCCTCGCGGACCTCGCCGCGCCACGTGACACGGCCCGCGGCGCCGACGTCGGCGTCGCCTACGCGCTCAACACGCTCGGCAGCATCGTGGGCGCGGTGCTCACGGGTTTCGTGCTCGTCGTCACTTTCGGCACCGAGACCACCCTGCGGCTCGGTCTCGTCGTGAACGGACTGGCCGCCCTGGTGCTCGCGGCGCTCGCGGCTCGCGGGGTGGCAGAGGGCTCGACGGAGCACCGCGTCTTGCGGCTCCGTGTGCTCTTGGCGGGAGGGCTCGGGAGCATTGCGCTTGGCGCCGCCTTCGGCGCCCCGGGCTGGAGCTCCCGCTTGATCGACCTCGGCCCCACCATCTACGCGCGCGACCCGATGGGCCCCGCCGCGCGCCAGGCCTTCCTCGCCCACCGCGGAGCGCGGCAGCTCGCATTCCGCGAGGGCTGGAACGCGACCGTCAGCGTCTGGGAGGGCATCAGCGGCCGCACGCTCCGCGTCAACGGCAAGGTCGACGCCTCGGACCAGGGTGACATGGACACCCAGATCATGCTCGGGCTGGCTCCGGCCGCCGCACGCCCGGAGGCCACGTCGGCGCTCGTGATCGGGTTCGGGAGCGGGGTGACGACGCGCGTGCTGGCGGATGTCCCGGGCATGCGGCGCGTGCGCGTGGTGGAGATCGAGCCCGCCGTCCTGTCGATGAGCGGGCTGTTCGCCCGTGTGAACGACTCGGTGTTGGCGCGGCCCACCGTTTCGGCGGTGGCGGACGACGCGCGCAGCGCGCTTCAATTGCGCCGCGATCGGTTCGACGTCATCGTCTCCGAGCCGTCCAATCCGTGGGTCGCCGGCGTCGCGACACTCTATACGCCGGAGTTCTTCCGAATCGTGCGCTCGCGCCTCGCCGACGGAGGTGTGTTCAGCCAGTGGGTGCAGCTCTACCAGCTGCCCCTCCCCGTCGTCGCCGGGATCGTGCGAAACGTGCGCGCCGTGTTCCCTCACGTGGAGGTGTGGTTTTCCTCGAGCCTCGATCTCATGATCCTCGGTTCCGACCAACCCCTCCGGTATGATCGGGCCTGGATCGGACGGCTGTTGGACCCGGGCACGCCGTTAGGGGGGGTGAGCCGAGAATGGCTGGGGATCGACTCCGTAGGCGATCACTTCGGCCGCCGCCTGCTGGACGAAGCCGGTGTCGCGCAGCTCGTCGAGCGAGGGACGCTCACCCACCGGGACGACCGTCCCGAGCTCGAATTCGTGGCAGCCCGCCGGTTCCTCGACCCCGTGTGGGACTCGCACGTCTTCGACTCCCTCATGGCCCTGGAGGTCCGCGTCGGCGGCCACCCGGGCACCACCCCGGTGCTGCTGGCGCGCGCCATGACCTCGCCGCGCATCCCGTCCACGCAGGGCCCGATCCTCGAGGCCGCGCACCGCGCCCAACCCGACAATCCGGTCTGGTTGGTGCGCGTCGCGCGCATGCGCTTCGCAGCGGGCGACAGCGCGTTCGTGGACAGCGTCCTGCCGGGCCTGGTCCGCACGCGCAACCCTGAGGCATTGCTGTTCGCTGCTGCTCTCGCGGCGCGACGGGGGGACCAGCGGCGGCGCGCCGCCCTGCTGCGGGAAGCCCTGGCCCGCGGCGGCGATACGGCGGAGGCCGACGCAGGCCTGGCCGCGGTCGCCGCGCGCGACGCGGATTGGCCGGGCACCGCCGCGGCGCTGCGCCGCTCGCTCGCGATCGCCCGGGCCACCTATCGCCACCCGTTCCCCGCGGGCCTGCTGCACGATCCGCTCGCGGCCCTCGCTCTCACGGGACCAATCCGACTCGCCGACAGCGTACTGGCCGCTGCGGGGCTCGCACATCCCGGGTGGACCACGCCGTACGAGCTCCGCGCCGCGATTGCCCTCCGGGACGGCCGCTGCGAGGACGCCGCCTCTCAGTTCCTGGCGTTGGCAGAGTTTGGTATCGAGGTGGCGGATGCGCCGGACCGTCTCATGCGCTGCCGGGGACCCGAGAGGCGCTAAGCCCCCGGCTGCTCGCCCAGCGCTTGCTTGATCTCTCCGGCGGCGGCAATCACATGGTCCACATCGCGCGACAGCGCGCGCGCCTGTTGCGTGGCGCGCGTGAGGTCGTCCAACGCCACCGCTACGCCGGCCGAGCGCAGCCGCAGCAGGTCGAACCGCACGTTCTGCATCGCCAGCACGCACGACTCCAGCTGGTCCGCCACCAGCTGGCGCCGCGTCAGTAGGTCGGTGAGCGCCTGGCGCTGGCGGTTGAGCAGGCTCACCTGCCGGTCGCGCTCGACCCCGTCCGGCTGGCGCCTGGTCGCCTCGATCTTCTCCTCCAGCCGTCTCAAGGCCCCCTGGTCCACGCTGCCGCTCATCGCCTGCAGCGTGCGCGCCAGCTCCTCGGCTCGATTGAGCAGCGAGTCCGCCGTCGCCACGATGTCGGGGAGCAGCTTCCGCTCCGATTTGGGTAGCCGATCCACGATCCGCAGGATCGCCTTGCGGTCGCTGCGAGCCTGCTGGATCGACTCGGTCTCGTGGCCGAACTCGTCCGTCGTAGCGCGCGGCAGCTCCACCGGGCGCCTGCCTCCAGCGGCGAGACGTGCCTCGATCGCGTCAGGTGCGGGCGGGCGGGCGAGCACGTCACGCCAGGAATACCCGGCGTGCCACAGCCGCACTACCCGGGGAACCAGCACCGTCCCCGCCCAGATACCCGCGACGAAGATCGACCAGCTCGGCCGGTGCGGCCCCGTCGCGATGTTGATCATGAAGAGCGAGCCACACACCGACGCCCACGTGACGAACCGGCTCCGCAGCTCGCGCACGATCTCGGGCTCCCCGCTCGGCGCGAGCTGCGGGCGCTCCCGCACCCGCTCGAGCCGCCGGGCGGCCCGCTCGGCCGTCGCCTGCCTCCCCGGCAGCGACTCGCGCGCCGCGGGGGGAAGCGGCCGTCCCCCCCGTGCCGGGCTGGGCGACGCGGCTGATACATCGTGGCGCTGCGCGCCTCGAGCGCGCGCCGCAGCGCGTCCGCCGTGGGCCAGCGATCGTCCGGCTCCTTCTCGAGCGAGCGCATCACGCACGCAGCGAGGTCTTCGGGGACGTCCGGCCGCTTGTCGGTGACGAGCGGCGCTCGCTCCGTGATCTGCTTCATCAGGATGCCCGGCACGGTGGGGGCCTGAAACGGCAGCTCCCCCGCCAGCGTCTGATACGCCACCACTCCCAGGCTGTAGATGTCGGAGCGCCCGTCGATCTCGCGGTCGCCCGCCGCCTGCTCCGGGCTCATGTAGTGCGGCGTCCCGATGGCCACTCCGGTCGCCGTGAGCGTCGCGGAACCGGTCGACGACGAGAGCGCCTTCGCGATCCCGAAATCGGTGACCACCACCCGGCCGCGACTGCCCTCCAGCAGGATGTTGTCCGGCTTCACGTCGCGGTGAATGATGCCCAGCGCATGGGCGGCCCCGAGCGCGTCCGCCGTCTCCAGCATGATGCGACGCGCCTCGTCCGGCGGCAGCCGGCCGCGTCGCTTGAGCTTCGCGCCCAGCGACTCTCCGTCCACATACGCCATGACGAAGTACACGAGCCCGTCCGGCCCCTCGCCCACAGAGTGGATCGGCACGATGTGGGGGTGCGACAGGCGCGCCGCCGTCTCCGCCTCGCGCAGAAAGCGCAACCGGATTTCCTCGCGGAACGCGAGCTCGGGTGGGAGCACCTTGACGGCCACGCGCCGCTTCAACCGCTCGTCGCGCGCGTTGTAGACGACGCCCATCCCGCCCCGGCCGATTTCCCCTTCGACGGTATAGGCGCTGCCGAGCGCCTGTACCAGGCGGGCCGCGAGTGCCTTGTCTGCTTGGTTCATCCCAGCTCGCGTGAAGTGCGCGCGGATAGATTAGCCGCCGCGGAGCGGGCGTGCAACCTGTAAGCGCCTCTTCACTTACGGTGGACGCACGCGCCAAGGCGACGGGCCACGCCGTCCCCGCAATGGCTATTCGGCAGCGTCTGCCTAATTGACCGCCAAGCGATGGAACGGGCGTGCTCAGTTAGACGTTTTGCTTGGCATGAACGATGCTATCGACCGCTGGCGATATGCAGCGGCAAGACCCTGACAAAGAGATCGTACCTATGTCCGAGAGACTGACGCTCCCGGTGCTACCGCTCCGGGAGGTCGTGTTGTTTCCCGGTGTGTCCACGCCGATCGGCGCCGGACGGCCGGCGACGTTGCGCGCCATCGAAGCCGCCTTGAAGAGCGAGTCGCATCTCGTCTTCGCGGTGGCCCAGCGCGAGAACGTCGATACCGTGACCCCTGGCGTGCTGTACACGACGGGGACCATCGCCAAGATCAGCCAGATCCAGCGCGGGCTCGGCGGCGTGCAGCTGCTGTTGCACGGCGAGAACCGGGCGACCGCACTGCACTACAGCGAGAACGGTCGCTACCTCGAGGCCGTGGTGCGCGACGTGGAAGATCTTCCTCCGCTCAACCCCGGTGACGCGGCCTTCGTCGGGCTGCATCGTGAAGCACGGGAGCGCGCCGCCGAGCTGGGGCAAAAAACGGGGCTTCCTGAAGATGTGGTCCGGCAGGTGCTCGAGGGGGTGGCCGACCCCGGGCGGCTGGCAGACCTCGTCGCCGGTTACCTCGAGATCCCGCCGGCGGAGCGCCAGGGGCTGCTCGAAACGCTGTCCGTCGAAGACCGGCTGCGGCGCGTCCTGGTCCATGTGCAGCGCCAGATCGGCGTGCTGGACGCGCAGGAGCATATCAAGTCGCAGGTGCAGGAGGAGCTGGGCGAGCGCCAGCGGGAGATGTTCCTGCGTGAGCAGTTGAAGGCGATCCGCAAGGAGCTCGGGGAAGAGGACGAGGTGGTCGAGGTGGACGAGCTGCGGAAGCGCCTCGCGACGCTCGAGCTGCCCGAGGCCGCCAAGAAGGAGGTCGAGCGCGAGCTGCAGCGGCTGGAGCGGGCGAATCGCGATTCCATGGAAGCACAGGTGATCCGTACGTACCTCGAGACCGTGGCCGAGTTGCCCTGGAACAAGCGGGCGGAGGAGTCGCTCGACTTGAAGCGCGCCGCGGAGATCCTGGAGCAGGATCACTACGGCCTGAATGACGTGAAGAACCAGGTGCTCGAGTTCCTGGCGGTGCGCCAGCTGCGCCAGCGCGCCCCACAGCAAGCGGCCCAGGGCAACGACGACGACAAGGAAGCCAAGGGGCCCATTCTCCTGTTCGTCGGGCCGCCGGGTGTGGGAAAAACGTCGATCGCGAAGTCGATCGCGCGGGCCATGGGTCGGCCGTATGTGCGCATTTCTCTTGGTGGCGCGCGCGACGAAGCCGACATCCGCGGCCACCGCCGCACCTACGTGGGCGCCATGCCCGGTCGCATCATTCAGGGGATGAAGCAGGCCGGCGCCAAGAACCCCGTGTTTCTGCTCGACGAGGTCGACAAGCTGGGCGTCTCGTTCCAGGGCGACCCCGCCGCGGCGCTGCTCGAAGTGCTCGATCCGGCGCAGAACGACTCGTTCACGGATCATTATCTGGGAGTGCCGTTCGACCTGTCGGAGGTCTTGTTCATCGCGACGGCGAACTTCCCGCAGAGCATTCCGGGGCCGCTGCTCGACCGGCTGGAGACGGTGAACTTCGCCGGCTACACCGAGCGCGAGAAGCTCGAGATCGCCAGGCGCTACCTCGTGCCCCGGCAGCTGCGCGACAACGGGCTCTCGCCCGAGCAGCTCGAGATCACTGATGCCGGGTTGAGCGAGATCACCACCAGCTACACCCGCGAGGCGGGTGTGCGCCAGTTGGAGCGCGAGATCGGGAAGCTCGGCCGCAAGGTCGCACGCAAGATCGCCGACGGTGGGGCGGAGCGCATCCGCGTCGACGCGGGGGACGTGGACGACCTGATCGGTCGGCCCAAGGTCCATCCGGAGCACAAGGCGCGGGAGGATCAGGTGGGCGTGGCCACGGGCATGTATTACACGCCCGTCGGCGGCGACATCATGTTCGTCGAGGCAAGCGTGATGCGGGGCAAGGGCGAGCTCGTGCTGACCGGCCAGCTGGGCGACGTCATGAAGGAGTCGGCGCGGGCGGCCCTGACGTACGCCAAGTCGCACGCCGACCAGCTCGGAATCCCCGAGGAGGCGTTCGTCGACACCGACATCCACGTCCACGTCCCGGCGGGCGCCATCCCGAAGGACGGACCCTCGGCGGGCGTCACCATGGCGACGGCGCTGGTCTCCGCGCTGTCGCGCCGGTCGGCGCGCCACGACCTGGCCATGACGGGTGAGATCACCCTGCGCGGCCGGGTGTTGCCGATCGGCGGAGTCAAGGAAAAAGTGCTGGGCGCCGTGCGCGCCGGCATCCGCACGGTGGTGCTCCCGAAGGAGAATGCGCCCGATCTCGACGATCTCCCGGAGGACGTGCGCTCGTCGCTGGAGGTTCAGCTCGTGGAGGACCTTGACGAGGTCCTGACGTTGGCGCTGCGCGGAGCGCGCTTCGAGGCGGGGCACCTGGTGTTCGACGGGGAAGCGCCGGTCGAGCCGAGCCTGGTGGCCAAGCACAACTGACGCTCCACGTCGGATCTCCAAGGGCCCCCGGGCGATGCCCGGGGGCCTTTTGTCATGGCTTGGTCACGGCCGGAACCTGCCCAACCCTTTCACCGTACGACCTGTCTAATCGTCCGACCAGGCTCGGGGGGCTTCCGTCATGCCGGCTATCGTCCTGCTCGCGATCGCGCTGCAATCCACCGCATCGGGCGGCGGCGGCGCCGGCCCCTCTTCCGCCGCCAAACAGGCGTCCGCCGTGCGGGCGACCAGCCCCGTCGTGATCGATGGCCGCGACGACGATGCCGTCTGGCGCCAGGCGCCGGCGATCACCCAGTTCCGCGAGTTCCAGCCGAAGGAAGACGGCGACCCGCGCTTCGCCACCGAGGCGAAGGTCGCCTACGACGACCGCCACCTCTACGTCTTCATCCGCGCGTTCGACCCGCATCCCGACAGCATCCTGAAGCTGCTGGCGCGCCGCGACGTGCGCGCCGCCACCGATCAGCTCAAGATCATGATCGATTCGTATCATGACCGGCGCAACGGCTTCGAGTTTGCCGTGAACCCAGCCGGGGTGAAGCGCGACTACGCGGTCTACAACGACAACCAGGAAGACGACGCCTGGGACGCGGTGTGGGACGTGGCCACGCAGGTCGACTCGCTCGGGTGGACGGCCGAGTTTCAGATCCCGCTTTCGCAGCTGCGCTACGTCCCGCGCGGCACCAACACGTTCGGGTTCGGGATCTGGCGTGACATCCAACGCTACACCGAGCGCGAGAGCTGGCCGCTGTACCGCAACTCGCAGGCGGGAATCTCCTCGCAGCTGGGCGAGCTGACCGGGCTGGTGGGCTTGCCGTCACCGCGCCGGCCGGAAATCGCGCCATATATGCTGACCAAGAACGTGTCCGTTCCCACCGGCAGCGCCTTCGATCGGTCTCAAAAAGTCACCGGCGGCGCCGACCTAAAGTACGGGATCACGTCGAACCTCACGCTCGATGCGACGGTGAACCCCGACTTCGGGCAGGTAGAGCAGGATCCCTCGGTGCTCAACCTCACGGCATTCGAGACGTTCCTTCAGGAACGACGGCCATTTTTCGTCCAGGGCGCGGGCATCTTCCGCTTTGATGTGAATTGCAGCCAGGTGAACTGCAACGGCGAGGGGCTGTTTTATTCTCGGCGCATCGGGCGCGCGCCCCAGCTCGACTACGGCGAGCCGGGCTCTCCGACGGCTACCACGATCTATGGAGCCGCGAAGCTGACGGGCCGGCTGCCGGGTGGACAGAACGTCGGTGTCCTCGATGCCGTTACAGAGCGCGCCGCGAGCCCACTCGACGAAACGATGGAGCCCACCACCAACTACGCCGTGGTGCGGACCCAGCAGGATTTCCGCAATGGTGAGAGCGGCGTCGGCATGATGTTCACGGCCGTGAATCGCAACCTCGACGAGTGGAGCCAGGACTCCCTGCGCCGGAGCGCTTACGTGGGCGCGGTCGACTTCCGGCACCGTTTTCTCCAGGGGCACTACCAGGTCTCGGGCTCGTTCGACCTGAGCCGGATCGCGGGAACCGACTCGGCGATCGCCCTCACGCAACGGGATGCGGTTCACTTCTATCAGCGGCCCGGCGCTGGCGTGTCGTACGACCCCACCCGCACCAGCCTCTCGGGCAACGCCGAGGAGCTGCTGTTCGGCAAGGTGGGCGGCGGCATTACCCGGTTCGAGACGAGCTACCTGCGTCGCTCCCAGGGGTTCGAGGCCAACGACCTCGGGTTCCTCTTGCAGGCGGACCAACAGAGCTGGAACACTTGGTTCGGCGTGCAGGCGCAGCACCCGGCGTCTATTTACCAGATCGCGTTCTGGAACTTCAACTGGTGGCAATACTGGACGGCGGCAGGCACTCCCGTCGATCGCGCGGCCAACACCAATGGCCATGTCATGCTGAAGAACCGCTGGTGGCTCCACGGCGGCGTCACCGTGGGCCAGCTCGGCACCACGTTCTGCGATCGTAACTGCTCGCGGGGGGGACCGGCCGTACGGGTCGATCCCTATCTCTCCGTGCAGGGAGAGGCGGACGGAGACGGACGCCCCGCGTTCGTCCCATACATCTGGTTCAACTACCGGCGTGGCGACGGCGGTCGGTCGGAACGGTTCAACGGCAACGTGCAAGTCACTTA